>QMCE01003988.1_pt1 | contig 15885 bp, 15 predicted proteins | sample 1821851 | NCBI WGS metagenome assembly QMCE01 (sample SAMN09453174, study PRJNA476694) | Termite gut metagenome, whole genome shotgun sequencing project. | isolation source: worker | host: Odontotermes sp. | place: South Africa:Pretoria | collected 2016-01-28
CCTACGGTTTATCATCTAAGATTGATAAAAAAACTGCTTCTGCAATCCGCCGACCGTTACCGGGAAAAATACGAACTTTCTACGGGCCGTATTGATGATTTTAAACTGGGTATCAGTTATCTTGGCGCGCTGAAACGGATTCATATTCTTATGGGCGAAAGGGAAGAAGCGGAAACGATAAAGAAAAAACAGGAAATATGGTCTGCGAAACTTGAATCGGATATAAAGAAAAAAGAAGGAAAGTAAGCAAGTTTTAAACTGAAGTTTTGGACGGCTTTCATGGGCATCTATGCTGAAAGAATTTAAACCGCTTTTTCCGTATTTAAAGCGGTATAAAAAGCAGTACGTTTTTGGTTTTATCTGCCTCATCGTTGTTGATCTCGCGCAAATGCTGATTCCGCAATGCATCCGCGTTGTGGTGGACATGGTTTCTTCGGGAACATTTACGCTTACATCCGTTATGTTTGTTTGTTTCGCGATGACAGGCTTCGCGGCGACGGTTTCCGCTGGACGTTTCCTTTGGCGTTTTTTTATTCATGGTTCTTCCCGAAGAATCGAAAAGGAACTGCGCGACGGACTTTTTGATCATCTTATGACGCTGTCCTACGATTTTTATCAGAAAAATAAAATCGGGGATCTCATGGCGCGCGGCACGAACGATTTAAACGCTGTCCGCCAATCGATTGGAATGGGGCTTGTTGCTTTTATCGACGGAACGGTGATGGCGTTTGCGATTCTTGTTATCATGTTCGCGTCCGACGCGAAAACGGCCGCGCTTTCGATTCTTCCGCTGCCTTTTATTACCGGTCTCATTTTATTTTTCGGCAAAGCGGTCGGAAAGCGTTTCCGCAAGGTCCAGGAAAGTTATTCCGGTATGAGCGACATTGTTCAGGAAACATTTGCCGGAATCCGCGTGGTAAAATCTTTTGTGAAAGAGTGGTGGTTCATTAAAAAATTTGCCGACACGAACGATGATTACCAGGCCGCGAATATGTCGCTGGTAAAAATTTTCGGCATTATGTTTCCGCTTGTTTCTTTTCTTTCCGGTTTGACAACATTGATATTGCTGCTTGTCGGCGGCGGCAGAGTTATCGAAGGAAACATGAGCGCGGGAGAGCTCACGGCGCTTTTAAGTTATCTGCAAATGCTGATTTGGCCCATGCTCGGAGCGGGATTCATGGTCAATATGATTCAGAGGGGAGCCGTCAGCATGGGAAGGGTGAATGATATTTTTATCACGAAGCCTTCGATTGCTTCGCCGGACAAGCCTTTGGAAGCCGGCGGCGAAACAGAACATGCCATTGAAATAAAAGATTTGTCTTTTGCTTATAACGATGATGATTCTCCTGTTCTTGAAAACATCAATCTTAAGATAGCGTCCGGTTCTATGGTCGGGATTCTTGGGCGGACCGGTTCGGGAAAATCTACGCTTTTGAAAACCTTGGTCCGGCTTGTGGACCCGCCCGAGGGAACGGTGATGATCAAAGGGATCGATGTAAAACTTTGGGATTTACAGACGCTTAGGAAGCACTTTGGAATGACGCCGCAGGATACCTATCTTTTTTCCGGTTCGATAAAAAACAATATTTCCTACGGCGTGGATGATTCTGCGCGGCAGGCGGCGCAGAAGGCGGCGCAAAATATTTCGGCCTTGGAATTACTCACAAAGGCCGCGCATCTTTCCGCGATTGACAAGGACCTGGAAACGTTTCAGGAAGGCTGGGAAACGCTTATCGGTGAGCGGGGGCTGACGCTTTCAGGCGGGCAGAAACAGCGCGTGGCGATTTCCCGCGCGCTTGCAAGAGAACCGGATATTCTTATTCTTGATGACGCGATGTCCGCGGTCGATGCTGAAACAGAAAAGAAAATTCTTAACCGTTTGCTGAAAGAACGAAAAGGAAAAACCACGATTCTTGTTTCGCACCGGGTTTCTACACTGCGGCACGCCGATACTATTGCCGTCTTAGAAAAAGGCCGTATCGCGGAATACGGAACTCCGTCCCAATTGATGAAGAGCGGCGGCTTTTACGCTCAGATGGCGCGCTTTCAAAAACTTGAACAAGATGAAATTGAATTATGAATGGGAGAAACATTAGATGAAATATTTTGTTGCCGATGCGTTTGCCGACAAGTTATTCAGCGGAAATCCCGCGGGCGTATGTCTGCTTGACGAATGGCCGGAAGATTGTGTAATGCAAAACATCGCGTTTGAGAATAATTTAGCGGAAACCGCGTTTGTCATCAAACGGAGTTCTTATTATGATCTGCGCTGGTTTACGCCGGAAACCGAAATGGATTTATGCGGACATGCTACATTGGCAAGCGCGTTTATCATTTCTCAATTTGTTGACAACAATGCCGTCGATATGGATTTTCATACCAAGAGCGGCGTGTTATCGGTAAAAAGAATTGATGATTTATTTGAGATGGATTTCCCCTCAAGAAAACCAATCCCCATACCGGTTTTGCCGCTTATGGAAGAAGCGGTTGGAGTTCCTGTGTTAGAAGCGCATCAATCGAGAGATTTGCTTTTAATGCTGGAAAACGAAACTCAAGTAAAAAATCTCCAGCCCGATTTGGATTTAGTCGCAAAAATTCCTAATTGCTTTGCGGTGATTGTTACGGCAAAAGGCAATGAAGCGGATTTTGTTTCCCGGTTTTTTGCTCCCAATGCCGCAATCCCCGAAGACCCTGTAACCGGTTCCGCTCACTCAACGTTGATTCCCTTTTGGGCGGAACGGCTGAACAAGAAAAAGATGATTGCCAAACAGCTTTCAAGGCGCGGAGGAACGCTTTTTTGCGAGGACTGCGGCGATAGAATAAAATTATCAGGTTATGCGAAACTGTATTTGCGGGGCGAAATTTTACTTGGCATATAGGATTGCGAAAAGGACAGAAAATGATGAGCGCTTATTTCATTGCTAACATACACAGCGGAAGGTAACTGATGTCGGATTATTTTGAAGTCGAAGAAGCCGCCACAAAAGGGTATGACAAGCGTATCGTAGGAAGAATCTTGTCGTATGTAAAACCTTACCGCCTGCTGACGATTCTTACGATTACCGCGTTGGCGGTTTCCACCGTCGGTGAATTGCTGCTTCCTATTCTTCTTCAGCGCGTAATTGACAACGCCATCATGGCGCGTTTCCTTACGCTCGACGCTAAAGCCTTTGAGTCATCAAGAGAAAATCTGAGCGATGCGTCAACAAAACTGGTGAATGATTTATCGCGGTCTGAAAATGCTATCGGGATTAATGCCTATTATTTTATTCCGCAAGGAAGCGATTTGATTTTGCCGGGAAACGCGGAGGCGGAACTTCGGGAAAACGGAATTATCCTCGATGAACAATGGTACGCTTTTCATTATCCATCCGTTTCTTCCCACACACAGGATATTGTTTTAAAATATCCATCCCTTTTTATCAGCAATGATGGTGCCGCGGCAATCCGTACAAAAGATTTATACACTTTGGAAACTGATGAAATTCTCAGCGTTAGATACAACGATGCGGCTTATATTGTTTTAATCGTAGCCGTTTCTTTTATCGTCCTCATTCTCGTGTTCGGTTTTTCATTTATTCAAACATGGTGCAGCAGTTTAATCGGACAAAAAGTGATGAAGGATTTGCGCCTGGAACTGTTTAAGAAAACATCAGGCCAATCGACGGATTTTCTTTCGCGGCATCCTGTAGGAAGAATCGTTACGCGGCTCACAGGCGATGTCGAAACCATCAACGAATTTTTTACGAGCGTACTTGTCGCGTTTCTAAAAGATATTTCGATTATGGCGGGTGTGCTGGTCACACTGTTTCTGCTTTCGCCAAAGCTGGCGCTTGCTTTGTTCATCACAATGCCGCCGGTTTTTATCACAGCTGCAATCAGCCGCGTCAAAGCCAGGGACGCGTTCCGCCGTCAGCGGGCCGCTTCTTCAAAAGTGAACTCATATTTGAGTGAGCGGCTTTCGGGCGTTCAGGTTGTGCAGCTTTTCGGCGGTGAAGAAAAAAGCAGCCGGGAATTCCGTGAGCGGAACCATGAACTCTTCCGGGCAAATCTGGGGGAAATGTATGTCTTCGCCACGTTCCGTCCCGTGATCGATTTTTTATCAACGTTGACCGTCGCGATTGTCATCACTCTGGGGAGCGCAATGCTCCTGAACCTTTCACTTTCTCTCGGTGTTCTCATTGTCTTTATCAGCCTTGTTCAGATGTTTTATGCTCCGGTTCAGGATATTGCCGAAAAATATACGCTTCTTCAATCCGCGATGGCGGGTGGTGAACGGGTGTTTACTTTGCTTGATACAAATGAATCTATCCCCGATACCGGAACGCATTCAATAGAAGGCATGGTCCGCGGTCATATTGAATTTGATGATGTGCGTTTCTCGTATAAAAAAGGGGAGGAAGTTCTGAAAGGCCTGAGCTTTTCGGTTCTGCCCGGTGAAACAACTGCCATTGTCGGCTATACCGGAGCCGGAAAAACAACGATAACAAATGTACTCGCGCGCCTTTGGGACATCGATTCGGGCATCATCAAAATTGACGGCGTGCCGATAAAGAATATTCCTCTTGCGGAACTGCGCCGTTCGGTTCTGCCGGTTCTGCAGGAAGTGTTCTTTTTTTCCGGTACTATTATTGATAACATCCGACTCGGGTTGGATTTATCGGATGAAGAAGTTGAAGAAGCCGCGAAAGCGGTTCACGCCCACGAGTTTATCAGCCGCCTTCCCGAAGGATACAACACCATGCTTTCCGAAGGAGCCGCTAATATTTCTTCCGGCCAGAGGCAGCTCATCAGTTTTGCGCGCGTTGTCGCTCATAACCCCGCCATCGTTGTTTTGGATGAAGCCACCAGTTCCATCGATACCGAAACCGAACACTACATCCAAATGGGAATTCAGCGGATTCTCAAAGGCCGCACATCGATAGCTATTGCTCACCGTTTATCCACCATCCGCAACTCGGACCAGATTCTTGTCCTGTCGGGCGGAAAGCTCGCGGAGAAGGGGACGCACCAGGAACTCATTGATAAGGATGAACTGTACGCCAACTTGTACAAACTGCAATACGAACAGGATGATGGAGTGAGAAGCTGAGATTCATATTTCATAATTAATCTTACTTGTCCTCCCGTTTTTTTCATGCTATCATAAAAATCGACATGAAGATTGAAAGCGGGAGGAGCTCCAACGTGATTATTCGGCATACATCAAACATAATGCTTATTGTGTTAATCCAAATGGTATTCATGTTGACAGCGGCACAGATCCTTCCCGCGCAGGACAGATACGCGCTTGTTATTGGAAACAATGAATATACTGAAATTGAAAGGCTTACAAACCCCGTAAATGACGCGTCCGATATTGCGGCAAAATTACGTGTATTGGGTTACCATGTTGATTTGCAGATTAACATCGGAAAAATAGCTATGGACAGGGCGATACACAATTATTTGCGGCGCTTGGCTTTGAACAAAGATAATGAAGGTTTCTTTTGGTTCGCCGGCCACGGTGTGCAGATTGACGGTGAGAATTATCTTTTGCCGGTTGATGTTGACAGCACAGACGACCTTTCTGTGAAACATACTTCGTATTCACTTAGTTATTTGACCGATTCATTTGACGCAAGAGCCAGAAATAAAGTAAATATTGTTGTGTTAGATGCCTGCAGAAATAATCCTTTCAGAAACATGCAGGCGGGAACGCGAAGCCTTTCAAGAGGATTAAGTGTCGTCAGCGAGCAGAATTTACCGCCGGATTTGATGATCATCTATTCCACGGCTCCGGGGAATGTCGCGGATGACGGCGAAGCGGGAGCGCGCAACAGTCCTTTTGCCCGGGCTTTTATGCAATATATGGACAGCAATGATGATATCGGCATTGTTGTCAGGGGGATAAGCCGGGAAACAATGCGGCTGACCAATAACCGTCAGCAGCCTTTTACCGGAGGCCGTATCATTGGGCTTGATTATTATTCGCTGAATCCTGCTGACGGACGGTCAGCGCGGAACAATCCTCCTCCGGTTCCTGTTCAGTTTTCCCGGCCTGTTCCTTCCGACATGGTCCGCATCGAAGGCGGAACATACATGATGGGAAGTCCCGAAGACGAAGCGGAACGCGATAATGATGAAATACAGCATGAAGTAACGCTCAGCGGTTTTTATATCAGCAAGACTGAAATAACACAGCAGGAATATGAAAATATCATGGGAGTGAATCCGAGCCATTTTAAGGGATCTGATTTACCGGTAGAGATGGTAAGCTGGTTTGACGCGATAGAGTATTGCAACAGGCGGAGTGAAAAAGAAGGATTGATTCCTGTATACACAAGAAACGGCGACAACGTATCATGGGACAGGATTGCTGACGGTTACCGGCTGCCGACTGAGGCAGAATGGGAATACGTGTGCCGTGCAGGAACAACAACTCCGTTCAGCACAGGAGAAAATATAACAACAAACCAGGCAAACTACAACGGAAATTTTCCCTACAATAATAACAGCGGCGGTCTATTTAAACGAAGCACGGTAGATGTGGGAACGTATCCGCCGAATGCCTGGGGACTGTTTGATATGCATGGAAATGTGTGGGAATGGTGCTGGGATTGGAGCGGTGATTATAACCTTTCGGATGTGAGTGATCCCGCGGGCGCGTCATCAGGAACCAGGCGTATCGCCCGCGGCGGATGCTGGAGCTACTACGGGCAGGACTTGCGTTCCGCATACCGAAGCTACGCCGCTCCGACGAATCGGGGTAATGATCTTGGGTTTCGTGTTGTCCGTTCTAATCCTCGTGATCAATAGCCAGGAGTAAACCAAGCACCGCTTCTTGATTTGCGGACAAAGCGGAAAAATCCAATGCACGGTCATTGTACTGTACTTCACTGTAAGGGATGAAGTTTGGCCCGACTGCCGCGGCTGCCCGTTGTTGAAGTGATCCTGTTTCGTTTTCAAAACGCTCCCGGATAAGATCGATGTCCAGAGCTTCTTTTGAATATAACACCACAAGATAATCGGTTCCGGAAACATTGTTCATCTGTATCCAATCGTGTTCTCCCGGCCAGGCTATAGTGCTTTCGTTGTAGTCAATTACGGGAGAAACTCTGTTCCGCGGGAAAATAAGTTCTGTTTCAGATGTACTGTCATCAGCGGCAAAGGCGTATACGTAGGAAGGATGCTTGTTCGTCATTAAAAAGCGGAACCGCGTTCCCGACGGATATGAAGAACGGGTTTGATAAACACCTCTGCGGTTATACATGACAGGCATTCCGCCGTCATCGTTATGCGTCTGGATTTCTATGGATGCCGCAAATTGTACGGCGTCTTCGTAAAAAGCAAGGTTTTCTATGATCTCGTATGCTTCGCAGACAAAACCGGCAAAATCGGAATATTTTATCCACATGTAGCCTTCGTTTCCCCAGTCTGTTCCCCAGCTGTTTTGTATCTCAAACGCACCGTCGTACAAATCATCATCGTAACCTACGACACACATAGCATGACCCGGATAATATCTGTTGGAATTTTCTCTCGGTTTCCATACTCTTCTGGCACCAATAAAAGATTCCGGACACTTCATTCCAATAATAACCGGTTTTCCTTCTGCCAAACTTTTTTTTACCGGCAATACCCGTTCGCTTATTGTTCCCGGTTCCCATTCGTCATTTGAAAAAAGTTTCACATAATCCGAAATGATATAGCGCTGGGATTCTTCATACATATTAAGCGATATTTTTCTCAAATCGATTTTTTCTTCTATCGGGAGACGTTTTACAATGCCGGAATCTTTCATTAAATCCAGCGCGTCGGTAATGTGCATCCCTCTGACATAGGTTGGATCGCCGGAAGCGCTTTTATACACATAGGCCGGTGAAAAAACATTATTCAGCTTGTGTTCCTCTTCGGTTCGTCCTAAAGCTATCGATTCGGAAATGGTCCGTGCTGCAAAAGACACAAGTTCCATACTCTCCCTGATCGCCCGGAAGCGGACTGTATTGTTTGAGCGAAACAGAAGGGGGAATGGCTGTATAATCACGCGACACAAGAGCAGGCTTGGCATTAATCTCTCTGTATCGTGCGGGATCAAGGATTGCGCCTGTTGTGTAGTTTTGAGCGAAAAGCAGTATCGGGTTCAGAGCTAAAAGAAGAAAAAGTAACGTTTTCCTGAAATATCTCATAAACGCAGTATAGGTTGCTTCCTTGTTTCTGACAAGAGAACCTCCCGCAAGAAATGGCTTTGCGGGAGGCTGTACTGACGGCGGTTATCAGCTTATATTTTGTTTACCGTTTTGCCTGATCGATCCGGGCCAAAAGATCAAGCACCTTTTTGCTGTAACGCTCCGGGGAAAGCGCGGAAGACTGCCTGAGGAAATAGCGGGCGTCATCCAGGCGGTCCGCGGAAAGAGCGTTCAGACCCATGGCATATTGAAGCAAAGCCTGGTCGGCGCCGAATTGCAGCGCGGAACGGTAATATTGTTCGGCTTCATCATATTTTTTTGCTTCGTAAGCCAGAAGTCCCAGGTAATAATAAGGCACATAGTGATTCGGCCGTATTGTCAGGGCTTCAAGGAAAAATATTTCCGCCCGAAACGGATCTTTTGCGTTGTAGGCAATACGGCCTTCTTCGATGCAGTCGGAAAAGGTCTTGCGCGCCGCAAAATAGGCATTATAATCCTCTTTAAATGTTTCTATATCAATCCATGAATTTACCCTCTGCGTTATGGCCAGAGTATTTTCTTCTGCCGTGGCATTTTTGGAAAGCAGCATAATCGATTCAAAGAGAATCCGATGGTACTCTTCATTATCATTGTTTAAAAGAAATGATGTCAGGGCCCAGGACGCGGGCTGAAAATTATTCGGAATTCCGTCAACATCGGCCATCATAATTGATTCGATAGCCGGCGCGTCTGCTCCCCAGCTTTTTACCGTTTCAAGCCAAGCCAAATTTTCTTCGTAGTTCAATGTATATGCCGCTTTATCAAAACTCAGGGTGTTAAAAAAAATGGCAAATCCGTCCCGCATCCATGACGGAGGATTCGGGATAAACCCCCGGAAATATTGAATGAATGCCTGGTGAGCCAGAACTTTAGGAGACACGCCCGCCGTGCGATGAACAATCAATTCACGCCGCTCCGGATTGGTATAATGCAGATACACCGCTCCAGGCCGGGTACTGTTCAATTTGGAAAATACGTAATCGTTATACGCGTTTTCGGAAGTGAAAGCCGTTACTTTGAAAGAACCTGAAACACCCTTTGGATCGAAGCGGAATAGATTGTTGAATACTTCAAACATAAGGTTCATTTCTCCGGCCAAAAACGAGGCATCCGCCGCCCCTCCATCGGAACTGACTTCATAGAAGCCCTGAACGACAGTATCCTGATTCCGTGTCTGAGCCGGAATCATGCCGATCATCAGCATAAGAAATATCAACGCGCAAAGGATTCTCTTCATCATCATTCTCCTCATTCTAATCTTAATGCTTTTTGACTAAAAATATATTCATTTTTGTCAATTATTTTTTTCCGTTTCCGCTTTTGGCGCTTCATTGTCAGGCGTTTCTTCCTTAGGCGGGAAAACATCCGCGAGATCAATTTCACAGCCGGGCAGTATCTGTACCGGCACTTTTTCCGAGCTGTCATAGGGAGACGCGGTATAGGTCCCATCGTTTAACACATGAACCTGGACAATCCTTGTTTCCGGGTCAACAATCCAATATTCGCGGACCCCGGCGCGCTGATAACGCTTGAATTTTATAAGCCTGTCCATCTGGCCGGAGGACGGCGATACAATTTCAATGACCAAATCCGGCGCGCCTTCGCAGCATTTTTTTGTGATCTTATTATTATCGCAGACAACAAGCAAGTCCGGCTGAACTACCGTGTCGTCAAAACGATTTTCATTTAAGCGGACATCCAGCGGCAACGTGAAAACACGGCATGGTTTCCCTTTTAAAAAACCGTGGAATTGAGAACCCAACGCCAGTATGATTTCCTGATGTTCCGGTGAAGGGGATGCCATCATATACGGCTGCCCGTCAATCAGTTCATAGCGCGGATAATCCGGCCATGTCAGATAATCCTGATATGTGTAGTAAACTTCTGCCTGTACCGCGTCCATGTTTTGCTCCGTTTTATATAATTATAATTACAGTGCCGCTAAATTTCTACTGAATAATCTTATCAATGATGATATTTACTTCCTCGATCAAGATACCCGTGAAGCGTTCAATGTTGTCGATAAGGTACTGCTGCAAATCGTGGATGTTGCCGGCAAGCTGGGTTCCGTAGGGAACATCGATAGTAATAACCAACCGGTAGCCTGCGTTATCGTCCTTAATTATCAGCTTTTTTATTCTGATATTCGCGTTGTATTCGTCGATACAGTGAATCACCATTTGGCTTAAAGCCGCTTCCGAAATGGAAACTTTGCCGCGTTTGGAATATTCCGGACGGACAACGGATTTTTCATGAACCTGAGGAGCCGCGCCGATTCCCTTAGGTCCCCATTTCTTTTTAAAAATCCGGATGGTATCATGAAAGATTGTGGGATAATTCCGCTTTATTTCGATGGACGGAACCGGAATAACATGTTTCCCTTCGATTTTTCTTGTTCGGATGGCTTTTTCAATTTCTTCCCGGGTTGAAATATCTTCAATTTTGATAATTTTTGAAGGCGGCGGCAGTTGAAGCCGGGCAGAAATTTTGTTTACCATTTTTTCTGATGTCCCCAAAATAAGAACCTGATGTCCCCAAAATAAGAACTTTTTTCACTTTTTCGACTTGCAGTTTCCGGGCAACCATATCCCTTTCAGTTTTATCGTCAAAAAGAGCCGCCTTTACCGCCGCCAAAAAAGTCTCCTCCTTCTTTGCGGAATGACCTGCGAGAATCCTGTTGTTTTTAATCAAAAGACCGTCATCAATGATATATTCTATATCATACTTTTGGGCCACGAGTTTTGCCCTGAAACTTTTACCGGTACCGCTTTCTCCGACAAGTGCGTATACCTTCATCCCTCTCAGCGCCCAGAAAAAATCCTTAAACATCATTTAGATTATACCATATAAAAAAGGATTCGTGGGAGGGGTTCTGATAAAGTTTTTGCGTTTTGTTGCCAAAAATCGACGTGAGCGGCTTTTCCCATTCCTTTGGAAGCGGAGCCGTCATGAAAGAAGGCAAATCCGGCGCAATTTCAGAAGGAATCGAAAGTATCCATGCGTGAAGAAAGAAGCCGCCCGGCAAAAAAGAGCCGCCGTATTTTTTATCTCCCGCCAAAGGATGATGATGTATTGCCCCCTGAGCGCGGATCTGGTGGGTTCTTCCGGTTTTAAGTTCAATCAAAACCAGGGAATATTGGGAATTTGATGTATCACTTGTTATTGTATCAATAGATGTCATGAGCGGATGGACTGTCAAAACGGCTTGTTGACCTTCCTGTTCGGACCGGATGGTTTTCTTGTTATCATGATCACGAAAAAGCGTATCCTCCCAGGTTTCTTTTTTTTTGATAATGCCGTCCATTAACGCAATATACATTTTTTTTATCTTCCCGTTTTGAAGGGCTTCACTGAAACGCCGGGCTCCGTCTAAACTTTTTGAAAAAGCGATAATTCCGCTTGTCGGTTTATCCAGCCGGTGAAGCGGCCCCGGTTTAAACGATAGGGAAGGGGGGAGGACATCCCGCAGATAAACCCGCGCCATCGTTTCGAGACTTTTGGGACCGTGAACCTCAAGTCCCGCGGGCTTGTTAAGAATAAGTAAACCGGAACCTTCATATAAAATATCAAGTTTTCCGGAATGGCATATGGGTTCCGGCTTTTTTGTCCGCTCCGGCATTTCAATGGAACCTTTGACGGAGAGCACATCTCCCTTCTGAACCCTGGTATCTATTTTCACAGGAATGTTGTTGATAAGAACCTGTTTTTTCCTGATTAACCGGTGAATAAACGATAAAGGAAAATCTTTGAAAGCTTTTCGGAGAATTCGGTCAATCCTTCTGCCATCATCATCTTGCCCAATGAGCATATTGAAGTCATTCATATCTTAATTACAGTATATCACAGATAGATAATTTTGTGGGATTGTAAACTATTGTACAATCAGTTTATTGTTGAGTATGAATCTGAGATAGAGAGGAATGTAATGAGTAAGATGCTTGGATTTATCGGCCTCGGTGTTATGGGGCAAGCGATGGCGCGGAATCTTGCGCTCAAAATTCCAAATGAAGGCGGAACGGAGCTGCTGGTTTTTGATGTTGATACAAAAAAAGCCCAAACCCTTGTAGAATCTTCGCGTAATGCGGCGGGCGCAGCCATCAAAACATCTTCTATTGAAGAAATTGGCAGGCAGGCGGATATTGTTTTTCTTTCCCTCCCTTCTTCGGCGGTTGTGCGCGAAGTTGTTTTAGGTGATGGAGGTCTTGCCGGGTTTTTAAAAGCCGGAAGCATTGTCGCGGATACCTCAACTACCGAGGTTGCAGTCGTTAAAGGCATTGCGCAAGATCTTGAAACGCGGAACATTGATTTTATCGATACACCGGTTTCCGGCGGGGAGAAAGGCGCTATTGACGGAACTTTATCGTTTATGGCAGGCGGAAAAAAGGATGTTTTTGATAAGCTCAAACCTTATTGCGATGCTATGGCAGCCTCGGTTGTTTACATGGGTTCGGTCGGCGCGGGACAGACCGCGAAAGCCGTAAACCAGATGATAGTCGGGGCAACCTTCGCGGTGATAGCGGAATCGTTCAGCATGGGCGTGAAAAACGGCCTTGACGCAAAAGTGCTTTACGATGCGATCAAAGGCGGCTGGGCCGGTTCAAAAGTTCTTGATGTGGCGGCCAATGATATGTTCAGCCGTGAATTCAAACCGGGCGGGAGCATAGATATCCATTGGAAAGATTTGGGTTACGTGATGGGCTTATCCCGCGACACCGATTCTCCGGTGCCTGTTACCGCTCTTGTATATGAATTATTCAAGGCAGCCAGAGCACACGGCGATGGTAAAAAATCACAGCCTTCACTGGTCCGCCTCTGGGAAGATTTGCTCAAGATAGAAGTAAAATGAGAGGGGGGGCTCCAAAGGAGATTCCGCTTTTCTTAACATCTAAAACTGAAATTGCGAAACTTTCTAAGGAGGAAATTGCAAAACTTCAGTTTTTGCAATTTCAACCTCTTAAAAACGCGTATTTCACAGCCTTTAGGCGCGAAATCGCATGAGCTTGTGCAAAACTATTCTCTGACTTTTTTCACCCCGGCCTTCATCTGTTTTTTTCAACCCAAACGCTTGTATAGTAAACCGCTATTTTTTTTCTACTATTCATAATTTTTTCTGAAAGTGGTCTCTTGACGGAAAAATTTATTACGTTAATAATGTAGATATGTGGGAGAAAGTGGGAAAAAAAGGTAAAATTGTGGGATGGATTTATTAACCGGTGAATTTAAAAACACATTAGATGATAAAGGCCGCCTGAGCCTTCCTCCCCGTTTGCGCGCCGGATTGCCAGGAAATGTTCTTATCCTCACGCAGAGTGTCGATCAATGTTTGTGGCTTTATCCTCCGGAACAATGGCAGGACTTGTCCAGGAAATTGATGGAAGCCACATCGCCGTTTCAGGCAAAGTCCCGAATGATTCAGCGGCGCATTATTGCCCCCGCGCAGGAAGTTGAAATTGATAAGGCCGGACGGATCGCGATTCCGCAGAGCCTTAGAGAGTTTGCCGGTGTTTCCAGGGAATGTGTAATCCTTGGAATCAAGAAATATATTGAAATTTGGGACGCCGAAAAGTACCAGATGTATTGGGACGATGTCCAAGAAGAATTTAAACAAGCCGCTGAAGAACTTTCAGTGATTTTGTAAGTATGTAGAGGAAATTGCAAAACTTCAGTTTTTGCAGCAAGCTCTGATTTATAAATAAGGATGATTCCGTGGAAATTAGCCACAAGCCGGTGTTAACAGCCGAAACACTTAGCTATCTTGCTCCCCGGGGAAAGGGAGAACTCATGGTTGACGCAACCTTGGGCGAAGGCGGGCATAGTTACGCGTTTCTGTCAAAATTTTCCGATCTTGAAATCTTCGGGATTGACGCGGACTCCGTTATTCTTTCCGCGGCGAAGGAGCGGCTTGCCGAATTTGGAGAACGGATTCATTTTTATCACGGCTGGTCCCATGATTTTTTTGCGGAACTGCCCGAAGGTGTCAGACGCCCGGATACGATTTTGATTGACCTTGGAATTTCTGTTTTTCATTATGAGAAATCCGGGCGGGGTTTTAGTTTTAAAAAAGATGAGGTTTTGGATATGCGCCTTGATCCAAGCCAGGGAATGAGCGCGGCGGAATTGATCGCGTCAACAAAAGAAAAAGATCTGGCGGATTTGATTTATCATAATGCCGAGGAACAATTTTCCCGGCGTATAGCGAAGGCGATTGTCGAGGCGAGAAGCCACGGGAAAATTGAAGTTTCCAAAACGCTTGCGGATATTATTGAACAAGCCGTTCCTGAATTTTACCGTCACGGAAAAATTCATCCGGCAACAAAAACATTTCAGGCTTTACGGATTGCCGTCAACGGCGAGCTTTCCCGGCTTGAAGAGTTATTGGAAGCGGCGCTGAATTCTTTGAAAGCCGGCGGACGTATGGGAGTTATCACTTTTCATTCGTTGGAAGATAGAATCGTAAAGAATTTCTTCCGAAACAAAAATAAGGACTGCATCTGTCCGCCGGAAAACCCGATATGTATATGTGGGGGACAGCGTACCGTTAAGCTCATAACGAGAAAAGCGACAGCGCCGGGTGCGGAAGAAATGAAAGATAATCCGCCTTCCCGAAGCGCAAAACTTCGGGTGATTGAAAAAATTTTAGATGAGGAAAGAGCCGCATGATGAAGCATATATGGATGTACGTGATCGTAATAACTATTCCGCTTTGTTTGGGATTTAACGCCTGGCAGTCTGTTGAATATGCCGAAATATCCAGAGAAATAAAACAACTGGAAAAAACGCAGGCCGAATGGATTGAAAGTAATAAACGGTTGATTGCCGGAATCGCTATGCTGTCTTCTGCGGAGCGCATTGAAAATATCGCAAAAAATGAATTGGGTTTGGTAAAAAAAACGCCTGAAGAAATTATGCAAATCAAAATTGAGGGGACAAGACGGACTGATGGGTGAACATATTCTTATGAGCTTCGAGAGTCTGTGTCAAAGTATCGGAGCCGAGCTTATTTTTTCATCTTCTCATTATTCCTGTGCGGAGGGTTTCAGTTCCGTCAGCATTGATTCCAGAGATATAAAACCCGGAGCTTTGTTTGTCGCTCTTAACGGAACTGTTGTTAATGGTCACCGTTTTGCAGGCGCCGCGTTCTCTTCCGGAGCCGCTGCCGTAATGGTAACGGAAGCGGCGTATCAATCGGACTTGTTTCAAATAAAAGACGCGGCAAAGAAAGCCGGCGGAATATTGATTGTTGTAAAAGATACGCTCAAAGGTTTACAGGATGCCGCGCGGGTTTATCTTGAACAATTTCCGAATCTTATCAAAATTGGGATTACCGGTTCATCCGGAAAAACTACGACGAAAGAAATTGCGGCGGCGATTATCGGTCAGGAAAAAAAAGTTGTGATGAATCCTGGAAATTATAATTCGGAAACCGGACTTCCTCTCGCGGCGTTTCTTGTGCGCGCCGAACACGAGGTCGGAATTTTTGAAATGGGGATGAACCGGCAGGGGGAAATTGCCGAACTCGCCGCGGTTCTTAAACCTTACATTGCTTTGATTACAAATATCGGAACTTCCCACATTGGATATATCGGCACAAAACTAAAAATTGCTGAGGAAAAAAAATCGATTTTTTCACAGTTTACCGGAAACGAAATTGCCCTTGTTCCGGAAGACGACGAATACA
>QMCE01000906.1_pt1 | contig 15882 bp, 22 predicted proteins | sample 1821851 | NCBI WGS metagenome assembly QMCE01 (sample SAMN09453174, study PRJNA476694) | Termite gut metagenome, whole genome shotgun sequencing project. | isolation source: worker | host: Odontotermes sp. | place: South Africa:Pretoria | collected 2016-01-28
AAATTCCAAGTGCAACTGCCTTTTTGGCCAGCGTCTCGCCGACTTTTTGGGCCGCGTCGCAATTGGAAGCATTCTTGAGCTGGCCACGCAACTCTTTATCGCGGGTGCTGGAAGAAACAAGCGTCTTGGAGGCTTCGTCATCGATAATTTGCGCGTAAATGTTCGTATTACTACGAAAGACACACAAACGATACCGTGTGGAATAGCGTTTAACGGCATTCGAGACACGAAAGGTTCTGTTGGAACGCTGCCGACTGATCTGTTTAACTTTCTTCATCTTACACTAAATGATTCTCAAAAACGAGTCCTATTTCTTCGCTGCCGCCTTCGATTCCTTGCGTCGAATGACTTCGCCTTCGTACTTGATTCCTTTACCGAGATATGGTTCCGCTCTCCGAATATCACGAATTTCCGCAGCGAACTGCGATACGAGCTGCTTATCAATTCCTTTGATACTGACGTGCATTTGGTCGGGGCACGCCACTTTCAAGCCATCAGGAATTTGTTTATGGACTTCATGGGCAAAGCCAGCTCGAACCTGCAAAACATTGCCCGCCACGGCAAAAATGTAGCCTGTCCCGAAAATTTCCAATTTCCTTTCGTAGCCCTGCGTCACGCCGGTCACCATGTTTTGAAACAAAGCTCGATACAAACCGTGCATGGCTCTCGCTTCACGACTGTCTTTCAACTTGTCCACGACAATGGTTTTTCCATCGGAATCGAAAACAACGGAAATCACCGGAGCAAAAGTCTGCTCCATTCTTCCGAGCGGTCCCTCGACTCGAAGAACCTGTTGGGCCACTTCAACCTTGACCCCGTCCGGGATAGAGATGGGTTTTTTACCGATTCTTGACATGTGAAAAACAATAAAAAGAAAAAGCAAAGCTCCTGAAATTCAACAAATCATCTGCTACGACTACCAAACGGTGCAAATGACTTCGCCGCCCAAATTGCTCGCAACGGCCTCCCGGTCACTCATAATCCCCTTGTTGGTATTGAGCACGCTGATTCCCAAGCCATTCAAAACGGGTTTCAACTCGCCGACCTTAGCGTAAAGACGGCGTCCCGGCTTACTGACTCGCTGCAGTTTGTTGATAATCTGCTCCCCGTTGGGGCCGTATTTGAGATGAAAACGCAGGTGCGAAAGCGGCTTTCCTTCAATGACTTCGTAGTCCCAAATATAGCCCTCTCTTTTGAGAGTATCCGCAATACCCTTCTTTTCAATGGAAAACGGGACATCAACCGTGGACTTGAGAAAACGAACGCTGTTTCTCACGCGGGTCAACATGTCGGCAATGGGGTCTGTCATCATAATAAATTCGCTCCAGTCTCGTTTATAATCTACCAGCTAGCCTTCTTGACACCGGGGATCAACCCTTGGTTCGCCAAGTTGCGAAAACAAATGCGGCAAATACCAAACTTGCGATACACAGCCCGCGGTCGTCCGCATATTTTGCAACGATTCTCCCGGCGTGAGGAAAACTTCGGCTTGCTATTGGCTTTGTTAATTTTTGCGATGCTTGCCATAACACTGTTCTGTAAAATGATTGCTCTCTAGCGACTATTTGTTTCGCTACGGAAAGGCATTCCGAAAGCTTTTAACAAAGTTCTTGATTCGTGATCGTTATCACCCCTGCAAACAAAGGTGATATTCATGCCCTGGCTTTTCGAGTATTTGTCGGGATTCAATTCTGGAAAAACCAAAAACTCCAAAATGCCGAGGTTATAATTCCCATGCCCATCAAAGCTGCGGGGATTGAGGCCCTGAAAGTCCCTGACTCGCGGCAAGACGATAGAAATCAAGCGATCTAAAAACTCATACATTCTGGCCCCACGCAACGTGACCATGCAACCGACGTTCATGCCTTCACGCAACTTGAAATTAGCAATGGACTTCCGAGCCTTAGTCACGACGGGCTTTTGTCCGGTAATCTGAGTCAGCACGTCAACGGCATCTTCCATGTATTTCTTCTCGGAAAGATTGCTTCCCACCCCCATGTTGACGACAATTTTTTCCAGTCTGGGCAGAGACATGACATTATCTCGTCCCAAGGACTCTTTCAACTGCGCAACAATTTGACTGATGTATTTTTCCTGCAAACGGGGAACGCTCATAAAACCTCGAAACTCAAATGCTGTTCATCAAATGGATTACTCTGGCAGGAAACAATTGTCTTACTTATTTTCCGGCGAAATTTGACTGATGACGGCTCCACACTTCTTACAAACACGGGATTTTGCCTTATTGTCATCGAATTTGATGCCCACGCGCGTCGGCTTTCCGCAGCCGGGACAAACGAGTTGGACATTGGAAATCTGGATTCCCATCTCCATGGAAAGCCGGCCTCCCTGCGGATTTCGGCGGCTGCGTCGCACATGTTTGAAAGCGGTATTCACGCCTTCCACGGTCACTTTCTTGGCTTTTTTGTTCACCGACAGGACGCGAGAAATCTTGCCTTTGCTGTCGCCGGTCAAAACCAGAACCAAATCGTTCTTCACAATACTCATGGGTCTACTGCGTTATACTGAACCTACTGTTGTCGTATACAAAACTAGAAAAATCAAACAACTTCGCTCGCGAGACTGATGATTTTCACAAAACCTTCCTCTCCATGAGCCTTACCTTTTCCCTTTTTCTTCCGGTCTTTATCACGCAACTCGCGTGCAACGGCCCCGAAAACGCGAGTGCCAATGGGATTTTTATTGTTGTCAATTAAAACCACCGCATTGGAATCGAACTTGACGTAGCTGCCATCTTCACGCCGTGACGGAGACTTCGTTCTCACAATGACAGCTTTGACCACGGAACCTTTTTTAATGTTGCTACCGGGAATCACCGATTTCACGGAACAAACAATCACATCGCCCAGTGAAGCAAATCTCCGGTGCGTGCCACCGAGAACTTTGACGCACATCAATTCTTTCGCCCCCGTGTTGTCGGCCACCGCTAAGCGAGTCTGCATCTGAATCATAACATCACCCCCACATCATCAATAAAAACACAAAATATACAAAAAACTAATCCTCTTGGGGAGTTACCTTTTGCGCCGTCCTCAAAGCGGCAATGTCAATCACGTTGCCCTTCGATACGACTTTTACCAGCTCCCAGCGTTTCAGTTTTGACATGGGCCGGCTCTCAATGATCTCGACGAGATCGCCGGTGACGGAACTGCCATCCTCATCGTGAGCATAACACACCGTCTGGCGTTTGACGAATTTACCATACTTTGGATACTTAACAAGCCGCGAAACTTCGACACGCCGCGTCTTTTTCATTTTATCGCTCGTTACAACTCCAACCAGAACACGCTTCGGCATGATACTCTTCCCTATTCAAAAACTAAACGTAAACGTTATAACTCAGTTATTCACTGCCTTACGAGAGGTTTGCAGTGTTTTGATTCGCGCAATGAGTTTCTTCGTCTTCTTCAATTCGCTCGGCGAATCCAGTTTTTCCATGCGAGCTTGCAGCCGGAGACGAAACAACGTGGTTTTGGCCTCATTCAAAAGCAACTCGACTTGTTCGTTGCTCATCTCACGGAGTTCTGAATATCCAATTGCTTTCATAACACACCTTGACGATATACGTTGACAAAATTACATGTGTTTGCGTTTCACAAGACGGCACTTGACCGGCATTTTGTGAGCCAATCGGTTAAAACACAACTTAGCCGTCTCCTCGGGAACGCCGGAAATCTCATACATAATCGTGCCGGGACGAACAACGGCTGCCCAGTACTCTGGCTCGCCTTTCCCCTTGCCCATTCGAGTTTCCAAGGGAATCGACGTCACCGAGCGATGGGGAAAAATCCGTATGTACAACCGTCCTTCAGTCCGAAGGTACTGCTGAGCGGCGATACGTCCGGCTTCGATGGTTGCCGCGTTGATCCAACCGCCTTCGACCGTTTGCAGACCGAAATCACCAAAGACAACATCGTTGCCTCGGGTCGCCTCACCTTTTATACGACCTCTTTGCACCTTTCGATGCTTGACTCGTTTCGGCATTCTTGCCATTTTCTACCTCGCTATATTCACCTTGATTAATCCAAACTTGAATACCAATATGGCCCTGTGCGATTTTGGCCTCATGGAAGCCGTAATCAATTTTCGCCCTCAGCGTAGACAACGGAATCGAACCGGCGATTTGCTTTTCACAACGAGCCATCTCCGCTCCACCAAGGCGACCGGACAACTGAATCTTGATCCCTTTCGCGCCGGCCTCCATGGTCTGCTCCATCGCACGCTTCATAGTCCGTCTAAAACCGACGCGTTTTACGAGCTGTTCTCCGATATCTTCAGCAATGAGCTGCGCCACAACTTCCGGTCGGGAAACTTCTTCGATTTTCAGATTGATTCTTCGTCGTGTAATACGCTGGAGATCATTCTGCAGTTCTTCGATTTTCTCGCCACGCCGCCCAATCATCACGCCGGGCTTGGCCGAGAAAAGAATCACGCGGACCTCGTCTCTGGTTCGCTCAATTTCGATTTTCGCAATCGAGGGATAAAGCGGTTTTCCAAATTTATCGGTGGGGTCTTTCCGCTTTTTGATAAAGTCACGTATCTTCTTGTCCTCGACCAAGAGTTCGGCAAACTCCCTTTTGGACGCATACCAACGACTTTTCCACTCCTCCATTACCCCTGTCCGAAAAGCAACAGGATTGACTTTCTGACCCATTTTATCGCATTGAGTTAGTTTTGTGACTTCAAAAAAAGAACAAAATAAAGCGGAATCATCCTATTTCTACCGTAATGTGAGACAAACGCTTCAAAATAACGCTGGAAGAACCACGGGATTTTGGACGAAAACGCTTAATCATCGGCCCACCATCCACTTGAATCCGCACAATTTCTAAATCGGAAAGATTGGATGCTCTTCGGTCTTCCGCATTCGCCAAGGCACTTTTGATGAGGGCGGAGATCATAAAAGCCCCACGACTCGGATAAGCGGCCAAAATTTCCAACGCTTCCTCCGCAAATTTCCCTCGGACCAAATCTGCAAACGGCCTAATCTTTTGCGCGCTCATCTTGGCATGACGCAAAGTTGCTTTGTATGTTTTATCTGACGTGTTCATCAATCTAAGGAAATGCTATGCCAATAAAAAGGAAATCCGCAGAAAACATGTTTTATACGGGGATCACACCCCGCTTCGCCGTCCCTCAACACCACCGAAGCAAAGGACTTCTCGCGCCGCATACTCACTACTTCTTGCCGCCCTTACCACCGTGACCGCGAAAAATTCGTGTGAGGGAAAACTCCCCCAGTTTATGACCGACCATCTCTTCGGTGACAAAAACCTTGATAAAATTCTTGCCGTTGTGAACCATAAACGTGTGTCCCACAAATTCTGGAACGATTGTGGACGACCTCGCCCAAGTCTTCACGGGCTCTTTGCGGCCAACAGCTTCGAGTTTTTCCACCTTCGCAAAAAGTTTCTCGTTGACAAAAGGACCTTTTTTAATCGAGCGACTCATGTTCGTTTCTTTCTAACACAGAAAATACGGTATAAGATTATCGTCCTTAAAATTATGACAACTTCAGAACACCATATCGTTTACTTTCACGTCTTCTCAATATGGCCTTATTGGAACTCTTCTTCTTCTTTCTTGTCGAAGTGCCTTTCGTGGGTTTACCTGTCGGACTCACGGGATGTCGACCGCCCTTTGTTCGTCCTTCACCGCCGCCGTGCGGGTGATCGATAGGGTTCATGGCGGCTCCGCGGACATGAGGCCTCCGGCCAAGCCAGCGTTTTCGGCCCGCCTTGCCAATGACGATGTTCATGTGATCCGCATTACCGACGACTCCAATCGTCGCTCGGCAGACAATAGGAACACGGCGAATTTCACCGCTAGGCATTTTTAACTGCGCCCAACCAGCTGCAACATCTTTGGCAACCAAAACGGCCCGGGAACCGGCACTACGACAAAGGACTCCGCCTTTCATCGGCTGCATTTCAATGTTATGCACATCAGAACCCAGCGGAATTTCCGACAAAGGAAGGCAATTGCCAACAATGGGAGTAGAGCCCGGCCCATTCATCAAGGAGCTTCCGACTTTCAGACCTTCCGGGGCAATAACATAACGCTTTTCACCGTCGGCATAATGCAAAAGGGCAATGCGGCAAGTGCGATTCGGATCGTATTGAATCGAAGCCACAATGGCCGCCATGCCGTCCTTATTGCGGCGAAAATCGACATTTCGCAGCTTGCGTTTATGACCGCCAGCTCGATGCCGTACTGTGATAATACCCTGATTATTCCGGCCATTGGTGCGTCTCTTTGAGTTTACGAGTCGCTTCGGAGCGGTCGCGCCTTTTGTCAACTCGGCAAAATCGCTCACGCTCGAATTTCTTCGTGCGGCATTATTCGGTTTAATTCTCTTTACGCCCATGTGTCAACCTGTTCGTGTCAGCCTGTTCTTCAATTGATCCGTTGTATGCTTGTGCCCAGTATTCAAAAAAAGACTTGATCAGAAATAATTGATCTTGTGTTCCGCGTCCAATTTCACCATCGCCTTTTTCCATGACCGACGCTTTCCGACAGTGCCGCGTCTGGTACGGATCGTTTTGCCCTTGCGATTTTGGGTACACACGTTCTCGACTTTGACGTCAAACAGCACCTCGACCGCCTCTTTAATCTGCTTCTTGTTGGCCAGAACACTCACCTCGAAAAAATAGGTATTCTCATGTTCCGCCTTCGCATAACCTTTTTCCGTCACAATAGGCCGCAAAATCACCTGATGCGGTTCCAGTGTCAGCTTAACGTCTGTAATGTCTTTTCGTGTCGTCATAAAATGGCCTTCATCCTAATCCTTTACAAAACTTGCCGTTGCCCCCAAACCATGCGACATCTCAACCTATGTTGCTTCCAACTTGTCAGTCTCTGCCTTATTTCTCTCTGCCTTACCGAGAAAAAACTCCAATGCCTTTTGGGTCATCAACAGTTGCTTGGATCGCAAAATCTCGTAAGCGTTCAAATCGGTGACCGGCAAAGTCGTCACTTTGGAGATGTTACGAAAACTTTTATAAACATTGGGACTGTACGACTCCACAGAAACCAACACTGACTTTTGCAGACCCAGTGATTTCAAAATGCTCGCACTTTCCTTGGTTTTGGGAGCCACAAAATCAAGCTCATTGATAACGACAACCCGCGAATCCCTCAGCTTCGACGCCAGAGCCATTCTCGTGGCGGCTTGGAGCGACTTTCGTGGCAGGCGATATGACCAATCGCGTGGCTGCTTCGCAAAAATATGACCGCCGCCACGCCGCACACCGCTTCGACGGTGACCGGCACGAGCATTTCCTGTGCCTTTTTGCTTATACATTTTCTTTTTGTGTCCGGCCACTTCCGCCCGCGTCTTCGACTTAGCGGAACCTTGACGAAGGTTGGCTTGATACATCACGACAGCGTCATGCAGGAGCTGCACACTGATGGTACGAGCGATTTGTGACGGGTCAACCTGAATCGAAGCAACCACAGCTCCTGTCTTGTCGTACACGGGCAATTCTATGTCGGCCATAATACACCACCTACTTACAATGATACGAAAATTCCGGCTTGACGAAATCAAAAACAAGGGATTACTGTCTTCGTCCTACTTACTCCCTAAACGCCACGGGTTTGTTTTGGGGGCTGGCAACATGTTCGTCGGATTGATCTTGACATATCCGCCAGCCGGTCCGGGAACGGCCCCACGGAGAATTAGCAAATTATTCTCTTTATCAATCATCACCACTTTTTGATTCCGAACGGTCACTTGATCCGCACCGTATTGCCCGGGCATTTTTTTGCCTTTCGGCGTTCTGCTTGGAAAAGCACTGCAACCGGTGCTGCCCAAATGCCGGTGACATTTTTTCACACCGTGAGAAGCCCGCTGCCCGGCAAAATTGTGGCGTTTCATCACGCCCGAATAACCAGAACCCTTGCTGATGGCCGTCACGTCCACCGCGACTGTGTCGTCAAAAACGTCCACGGTCAAAACCTGTCCTACGCTGAAGCCGGAAACAGGAATTTTGAATTCACGAATGAACTTTTTCGGCTCGCAATTGGCTTTGGGCAACACTGCGCCCCCCTCGGCCTTTTTGCTTTTATTTCGTTTGCTGTCCAATTCCGCGACATGGCCCCGTTCACTTTTCGCCGCGCGGGAACGTGCTTTGTCGAGGAAGCCCACCTGAACCGCCTCGTAGCCATCTCGCTCGGCGGTGCGAAGCTGAAGCACACTACAAGGCCCCACTTGCAGAACGGTGACGGGAATCACTTCTCCAGCTTCCGTGTACAATTGAGTACACCCGACCTTTTGTCCTAATAATCCAATGCCCATCACTCTGCACCTTATCGAATAAAATGACTGTCTTCTCCTTGCGACCTATGCCACAACGCCCCGCCTCACCGCAACATGCTTCACTGCGACACCCGCCACGAAAACACGTTCAAGACTCCCACAACACCACTACCGGCTTCCGGTCGCCTTGATTTTTATATCGACGCCTGCTGGTAAGGTCAGCTTATTCAGGGCGTCAATGGTTTTGGCCGTGGTCTGGACAATGTCGATCACTCGCTTGTGCGTGCGAATCTCATATTGCTGGCGAGCTTTTTTATCGACGTGAGGACTGGAAAGAACGGTGTAACGCTCAATCCGCGTCGGAAGCGGAATCGGACCGCGAACAACGGAACCGGTTCGTTTTGCGGTATCAACGATGTCCGCAGCACTCTGGTCAAGAATCGCGTTGTCAAAGGCTTCCATCCGAATCCGAATAATTTCCTGTCCAAGTCCCGTCACGGTCACTCTCCGTTAGTTCAGTCCCATTCCTAATTGCCAAATATCCATCCGAATTACCGCAAAGAGCTTTCACCGTTGCGGAAGTCCTAGAATCTAATACAGCCCCGAAATATGTCAAGGGGGCTTGCTCCTGCAAAATGGCCCCTGCGAGCGCTGCGATGGCCGATCCTTACTTTTTTCCACGAGCAAGGAATATACAGATTGAAACCGATCCAGCAATCCCCCCCGCACGATCCGCACGCCAAAATGGCGGCTAGCGGCCAAACCTGCTTCGATATTCCTCTAGGATGCTGCTGAGTTTCTCGACCAACAGCGGCGTTCGCGGACCGGGAATGGTCGCGAAATCATCGGTAATGATGTATATTTGGCCGTTTTTGATCGCCGGCACGTCCGCATCCACTGTTTTCCAGTCACGCCGGGCGGTTTTGAGCATTTTCTTGGCATTCTCGTCCGTTGGCGTAATAGTCCCCGCCGCAGGATTGGCCGCATCGCCGGTGAAAAGTTCAATAATCACTTCCGGGGCCAGTTCCGCAATGCCTTCCGCCGACAAGGTGGGAAAAGGCAGATTGATTCTTTCCGCCACATTTTTCCCGCCCCCCAAGCGAATCATGTCCTGATAAAACGGGCTCGTGCCCACCACGTAAAGCCCTTGAATGCGGCCAGTGCCACGCAGACGATCCACGCAAAGCAGCACCGGAACGGGCGTGAACGCTGCATTTTTTCTTGAAAAGGCTTGCATCTTTTCCGCAAGCTGCTGTTTTTTCGCATGAGCCACCGCCTGCGTTTCTGTACCCAGACGGCGACCGATGGTGTCGTAGGACTCTAAAATGCCGTCCAAACTGCGGTGATCGACCCGAAGGATTTCAACGCCAAACGCTTTCAGCCGCTCCTGCAACACGGCGTTTTCCTCCAGCGTGATGACCAAATCCGGTTTTTGCGAAACGAGGGCCTCCATGTTGAGGTCGTAAAGCCCGCCGATTTTCGGAATCGCTTGGGTTTCGGGGGGATATTTTGTGAAAGAGGAATCGCCGACAAGCCGGTCGCCCGCGCCAATATCAAACAGAATTTCTGTGATGCTGGGCACGGTGGAAACAATGCGTTGCGGAACCGGAGTATCGTTTGTAAGTCCGTGGGTCTGTTGGGGCAGGCTTTTCCCCGACTCGGAGCAACTCGACAGAATGAGAATGCACAAAAACAGGCAAGCGTGGCAACCGAAGCGGATTTTTTTCATTGGAATCTACGTTTGTACGGTGTGAAAGGCCACCTTCTGCTTCTAACGACTCATTGGGGCAACCGGCGTTATTTCGATCTCCAAATTTTGCCCATTGCGATTGACGAGGAGCGTGACCATTTTATCGACGGATGTTTCCGCCACAAGCACCACAAAATGCAAGTCGTCTTCCACTTCCACACCGTCAAAAGCCAGAATCACATCGCCGATGGCCAGTCCCGCTTTTGCCGCCGGGGAATCCGTAATCACACGGTTAATCCGTGCCCCGATCTGACGGTCAAGGCCCAGCCGGCGTCGATCTTGCATGGAAAAAACCTTGTCGAACGCCAAGCCGACTTGCGGCTTTTGCACTTCGCCGTTGTTTTGAACCATCTGCCGGGCCACTTTTTGCACGACTTTCGACGGCAACGCAAACGCCACGCCCTCATTTCCGCCGCCCTGAGATGCGATGGCGGTGACAAGCCCCACCACTTCGCCCCGCAGATTCAACACCGGCCCGCCGCTGCTACCTGGATTCACTGCCGCATCCAACTGCAAAAAACCAACACGCGGTGTTGCGCCCACGCCTCCGACCATCGGAATGTGGCGGCGTTTTTTCGCACTGATAATGCCCAGCGAAACGCTTCGCTCTAAGCCGTAAGGACTACCAACCGCCAGAACGAAATCGCCGACCTCAACCTTGTCCGAATCCGCAAAATCGATGGCCTCCGGCAGCGTATGTGGCCTTGCTTCGGTTTCTGTTTCGGCCATTTCGATGACCGCCAGATCAAAATCTTCGTTGGTCAAAATTTTTGTCGGCGTCAACACCTTGCGGTTATGCGTGCGGATCGTGATGGCATTCAATTCAACATGGTGCACTATATGACGATTGGTCAAGATGACAAGCTGGCCTTCAATCTGGGCGATAATACCGCTGCCCGATTCTTCGACCTGTATGGCCGGCCTGCGTTCGTTGCGACCAGAACTCGCCGGACGAATTTGCCGCGTTTCAATATGAACGATGCTCGGTAACGCAAATTCCGCCGCCGCGTGCAATTGTTTGCCGAACTGCTCCAGTGGAGCTGCGGACAAGTGAAGTTGCCGCCGCATTTCTTGCCGCACTGCCAGCCGACTCGTGGGCTGAGCCGCAAGAGGCAAACAATACTGCAGACAGAACAGAAAAAATAATAGAAACACAAAATAGCGTTGTTGCATGGAAATTTTCTAACACGGAGAAAGACAAGGTTACTTATCGGCCCGCCGAATCCGTGTGACGATTTCGCTTGACTGTTTCATCAATCTGCTCAAACTGTTCTCGCCATTTTTCGCCGCCCAGTTCGGGCCGCAATTGACGTAACAAACGAAAATCACTCTCTATCGTGGTCAGCAGCTTCGCTTTTTTCTCGGCGTTTTTTTCGGCTTCGGCCAGTTTCAACACGCAACGAAATTTACCTAAATACGATTCGTAATAATAATCGGCCAAGTTTTCGACATTGTTTGACGTTCGCCGAATCAGGCCATTCCAACCCCAGACATTTTGAGACACCCCGTTGTTGATGGGCCTTCCCGTGACCGCCTGCGATAATTTTTCCATCTCCATGGCCCCCCACGCTTCGAGCGTTCTGGCCGCCTCCATTTGCAGATCAATTCTGCCGGAGGAATGCTGTAACATTTCATCCAGCATGTTCAGTGCCGCTTCAAATCGGCCCGTGGCACGCCACGCCTCCGCCAGTCTGAGTTTGGTCGATTCCTCGGCCTGTCGGGGGGCCCAGTTTGGTTCTTTGGTAATTCGTTTCAAAATATCCTCAAAAGTCAAGGCCGCCTCGGCATAATACTTTTGCTTGGAATTCATGCCACCGCCAAGCCGAAAAAACGTGTCGGCCACCCAGTACAGAGTTTGAAACGTATTACGTAGCCCTCGCTCGCGAATTCGTTTCAAAAAAATTTCAAAGCCTGCCGCCACTTTTTTTGCTTGTTCTTTTTCGCCCGATTCGTTTAATTCCCTGAGCCGATTCTCCAGTTGTTTGCCCAGTGAAAGGTAAATCTGCGTTATAACGTTCTCGTCTACATCGCTGCCGCCATGAAAATGTGACTCAAGCTGGTTCATGGCTTCTTCTGCCTTGTCCAGCTTATCTGTCGCGACATAGATTCGGAGCATCAGCAGCCTGGCGGTGATTTGGACTCTGGCACTTTGAGGCTTGGCCGCCAACCCAGCCGGTGACAGTGGGCCAAGAGTGGGATGGTGGAGTGCCTCAATGGCCGATTGGTATTCCCCCGCATTCAGATAGATTTGAGCCAAGACGGTGGAAAAATCCATGGTCTCGCTTGTGTTCGCGTGCCTCCCCCTTTTCTGAAACAAGCGGTCTCTGGCGGACATGCCCGATTCCAAATGCTTTCGCGCGGCGGCTAAAATAGCGTCTCGATCCGGCGAATCCGGTTCATTCTTATAACGGATCCAAAAGGCGTTGCCCAGCGGAATTTCGATATCATTGATGCGTTCATCCGTCATCGCGACTTGGGCCAGCAGGGTTTGCGCTGTTTCCAACGCCCCAATCGCAACGACCATTTCCAGCCGGACATGATTGAGTTCTTCGATCACATCATCGGAAACATCGTTTTTTTGCAGAATGAATTGGCGGAGTTTCTCAAAGGAATCGGCCAACGCGGATTTCCATTCTTCATCGTATTCGCGTGCAAACACATAACGATAGCATTGGGCGGCATGAATGGCGTAAGCGTCTGCGTCGGGGAAATCAGAATAATGCCGCGCCAGATGGGCATCCAAAACGGCAGCTTCTAAAACCTTCTCTTGCGCCAAGTAGACGTTCACGAGATTTCGTTTTAGATTGAAAATTTCGACGCGAGACGTGTTGTTGGCCCGAAAATACAGAGCTCTCTGGATGGAGAACTCACACTTCCGGGCCATCGTCAGGACATTGTCTTTTAGTCGCGTTTTTTCTTGCTGTATCGTATTATCTTCGAGTGCCGCTACTTTGTAATAGGAATTACGGCACTCGACAAACTCCCGTATCGCGTCCTCCGCCACGCGCAAAGCCTGCGCAAAATCCGTCGGATTCTCCGGGTCCAAAGGCGTGCCGTCCATTTCCTGCAACAAAGAGCGAGCTTCGGCGTAAATGCTTGACGAAAAATTTTGCGGAATGCGTTTCAAAAAACCCGCCGCGTCCTGAATCGCTTGGTCATGCTCTTTCTTGTCCTTTTTCGCCCGTTCAGCCTGTGCGAGCAAATTTTTCGCGCCCAACAGCAGGATTTCTTGGCCGGTGTGCGAAATTTTTGACTCGTCCGTGACATTCTCATCCCAAGCCCGAACGCGGCGAATCGCATCGGAGAGGCTTTTTGCATTGTTTTCCGCCAAACTCATTTCCAGAGCCATTTTCAGCGATTCCGTGCGAATTTTCAAAAATTCGTCGCCTCGTAGCGTGTTCAGCTCGCCCAAAAGTTCCCGCGTTTTCGCAAAGTCGCCCAGTTCCTGATACGCCTTCGCGGCCTGAAGTTTCGCCTCGAAAGCAACCGAATAGTCCCGGTAGGTCGATGCCATTTTCTCAAAATCCTCGGCCACGGATTTGAGACCGGTTTGAAATTCCTCGCTGTATTCAGGAAACGTCTTGGCCCTTTCAAACTGAGTACGCTGAATGAGCATTTTTGCGTTCAAAAAACGCGCGTACGCGGCCTGAAGTTCCGCGCCCGTCACGGATCCTTTGTCGGCCTTGCGTTTTGCCTGCAAACTTTTCGCCTGTTTGATGGCCAGTTTCTCGGCCCTTTCAAAATAGGAAACGCCGTCTTGAAATGCTCCTCGTGAATGAATGACGTCTTGGCGCTGCCGTCCCTCTTCAAACCAAATTTTTCCCAAAATCAAATTCGACTCAATGACCAACACGTCGTCCGGCTCTGTTTTCAAAAACGTGTACAACGCTACCCGGCAGCATCGGATATGTTCGTCGCGCGAAAGAAAAGGAGCCTGTTGCAACGCTTGCCAGTGAATTTGGGCAACTTGGAAATCGTACTGCGGCTTGAACGAAGCGGGGCCGTCGGGACTTGTTTGTAGCCAGTCGAGATATTCCAGCGCGGTGTCGAAATATCGACGTTCCGCAAGACCGGCGAGCATTTTTTGCCACGGTTCGTCGGCGGAGGCTGCAGCACTGGCCAACACCGTTGCGGCTAAATGGACGATGACGAAAAGAAACGCCCTGAATTTTCCCGTCAATGCGCTGCGCTCCTTTCTGGCTGTTATTTTTTGGCGGATTTCCTACAATCAGACAAACGGGGAGTTATAAGGAATCGACAAATCATAGTCAAGGCCGACTCCCGAAACAGATCAGCGAAACCGGCCTTGCGTTGCTCTCTCACTTAGGCTTCGCCAATCGAACGGCATTCTATTCGCCGTTTCGCAAAATATTGATTCGATCAATCTTTGTCGGCGACGATGCTCACCGCCGGGCACTCCAGCCGAAAATCGTCCATGATGTAACCCTCGCCGATGCTGAACACGCTCTCCCCGGCTCGCGCGAACCCCAGCCTTTCGTAGGCGGCAAGGGAATCGGCGTTGCCTTTGTAAACGGTCAGCCAGACGATGGTGGCCGGGCTTACGTCGAAACAACCGACGGCCTGCCGGAGCAGTTGCCGCCCGACGCCGCGACCGCGGGCGGATTTCCGCACATAAAATTTGCTCAAGTAAAGCCGATTCGATTCGGCGGACATTTGCAGGGCGCAGTAGCCGAGAAAGTCGCCGGCTTTTTCCGCAACGAAATAGCGATAACCTTCGCTTTCGATCTGGCGAGTGATGGCCTGGACACTTTGAAAATTTTCGAGCATATATTCGACCTGGCCGGTGCCGATCATGTCGCTGTAATACTCCCGCCAAATCTCGGCGGCAAGCGTGGCGATCCGCTCGATGTCCGCCGCTTCGGTTTTTTCGTGAATCTGGATCATGGTCGCTGGAATCGTTGGGAATCTCTCCTTTCTTTATTCTTCTCCCACCCAAACGACATTGCCCTCTTTTCTCGCCGCTGCCTCACGAACAGGGCCGTCGGCATGGCCGAAGCAGGCGCAGCCGAAAATGCGATTCTGCAACGGGATGCCGAGCGAGGTCATGTAGTCCCGAAAGCACGGCTCGTCATTCAGTACATTAAGCTGGTTGATCCAGCATGAGCCGATGCCCAGCGAGTGGGCCGCGAGGAACATGTTGCCAAGCAGCAAGGCACAGTCGAAGCCTGCGTTGCGCGGCGAAAGTTCGCAATCGCCGGACACGATCACGAAGGTCGGCGCGCCGTAGTTGATTGTGTACGAATTTTGGCTGACGTAATCCCGATACGGATTTTCCGGCATCCGGGCCGTGGCCGCCTTGACCTGGGCGTTCACCTCGGCGATCTTTTCGTAACCGCGAACGACGACGAGATGCCACGGCTGGCGGCCCATCGCACTGGGGGCGTGGAGACCGGCGTTGATTATCTGTTGCAAAATATCGCGGGGAACCTGCTCTGTTTTGTAGTTACGAATACTCCGGCGCGTCAGGATCGTTTGGATGGCGGTGGGCATGGCTTTCGTTTTTGTGTGATGGGGTGAAGGGATGCGGCATTGACAATCATTCTTTTTCGATCAATTCCTTGCCGCAGGAAAAGCCGCGACCGAGCAACTTGCCGAGGCCGTAATAATTCTTCGAGCCAGAGTCGAACACAATCGGCTTGACCTTGGCAACATCGGGAAACGTGCCGGTTTCATCGAGGCAGGACACACTGGCCTTCACGTCGAGAATTTCCGCAATGAACATCGTGTGAATGCCGACTTGAACCGTTTGCGAAAGCCGGCATTCCAGCACGACAGGGCTTTCGTCTATGTACGGGGCGTCGACTTTTTCCGCTTTGATGGCCGTCCAGCC
>QMCE01000908.1_pt1 | contig 15872 bp, 17 predicted proteins | sample 1821851 | NCBI WGS metagenome assembly QMCE01 (sample SAMN09453174, study PRJNA476694) | Termite gut metagenome, whole genome shotgun sequencing project. | isolation source: worker | host: Odontotermes sp. | place: South Africa:Pretoria | collected 2016-01-28
CGTACATAGTTTAATTACCGGAAGAAACAAGAAGGGATAGGGGGGCAAATCTCTAGGCGTTTTACACCGAGACCGTAGATGCCAGATTAACTTTTGCTCGTGCAAAATCGTGAAAATTAGTTTTGTATAACTTTTCCGTTGCATGTTATATAATTTTATGTAATCAGAAATATTTTTTGAGGATGAAATATGCCAGGAAGACCAAGACTGCCGGCGGCAGATAAAAAGGCAAAAGGAACTTTTCAGAAATGTCGCAATCCGCAGGATGAGGTAAAATACTCTGTAGCAAAAAAAAAGCCGTCCCCGGATAGTCTTAATTCTTTTGGGAAATGGCTCTGGGATACTTTGTCTGAAAAACTTATTGAAAGCGGAGTTTTGACAGAAGTTGATTATCCCGCTTTTGAAATGATGTGTATCCGTTATGGCCAGTTTCGCGAGATACAGGATGAAGTAAGAAAAAATTATACTGCCAACATTGAAAATGAAAAAGGTCAAGTTACTGGTTTGATCAGGCAGATGAACGCAGATCAGGAAGCGTGTTTTCATCTTATGCAGGAATTCGGCCTCGGCCCTGTTTCACGAAACAAGTTTGGTATCAGAAAAAAGGATGAGCCTACCGAAGATCAGAAAAAAATGCGGGAATTGCTTGGTGGCTAAGAAAAATGTTTACACTGCGGAAAAATATATACGAGATGTCTCTTCGGGTAAAATAGTAGCTTGTAAGTGGGTAAAACTTGCAGTGAAGCGACATCTTGATGAGCTGAAAAAAGCCGGTAAGAAAAACTTTCCGTATCATTTTGATTCTTCGTATGCCGAAAAGACAATCGATTTTATCCAGCTGCTTGAACACACGAAAGGTGAGTTTGCAAACAAAGCTCTACATCCTGATATTCGTATTAAACTTGAACCTTGGCAGCAGTTTATTATTTGGATGCTGGAAGGTTGGCGCAGACCAGACGGAATGCGAAGATTCACCAGGGCCTACATTGAAGTCGCGCGCAAAAATGGTAAGACTACATTTGCAGCCGGATACGGTAATAAACATTTTTTTGCAGACAGCCCGCGGGAAATTGGGCCGGAAATTTATTTTGCGGCAACAAAACAGCAGCAAGCGAAAATTGCTTGGGAAGAAGCGGAACGGCAGATATTAAGAAATCCTGAGCTCAGAAATATTGCAAAAACGTACCGGAGTAAGAATCATATTGTAATACCTTCCACGGCTGCAATAATGCGCCCGCTTGGAAGGGACAGCAAAACGGAAGACGGTCTTAATCCATCGATGGCAGTCATTGACGAATATCACGCACATCCTGACGCATCGATGGTCGAAGTTCTTGAGAGCGGAATGGGTGCGCGAGAACAGCCGCTTATGTTATTTATCACTACGGCCGGTACAAATTATACTGGGCCTTGTTTTGAAGAGCATGAACATTTACAAAAAATGTTAGAGGGCAGTATTCCTCCAGTTGATAATTATTGGGGAATTATTTTTACCCTTGATGAAGGTGATGACTGGAAAGATAAAAAAAATTGGATAAAAGCAAATCCAAATCTTGGCGTTTCCGTAAAAGAGAAATATCTCGATGAGCAAGTAAAATTAGCAATCAGCAGCACTACAAAGATAAAAAATGTAAAAACAAAAAATCTTAATATTTGGTGCCAAAGTGTCTTAAACTGGATTTCAGACGAAAAATGGAAAGCCTGCGGAAAAGTAAAATATACCGAAGAAGAATTACGCGGAAGGAAATGTTTTGGAGCGGCTGACCTGTCCTCCACGCAGGATATAACAGCATTATGTCTTTCGTTTCCGCCGGAAAGATCGGAAAAACATTTTAAACATCTTTATCGGTTTTATTTACCAGAAGACCTTATTTCTGAAAAAGAAGACCTCGACAAAGTTCCATACCGCGCATGGATAGATCAAGGATATATTTTTGCCACTCCTGGAAATGTCATTGATTATGATTTTATCGAGGCTGACATAATGCAGTGGGCAGAAGTTTTTAATATCGTTGATTTTGCCTATGACCCTTGGCACGCACAAGAGGTTATAAATCACCTAACAGAAGCGGGACTGGAAATGACACCTATTCGGCAAGGATTTCAAATGATGTCGCCCATGTGTGAAGTTTTTGAAAAAAAAGTTTTATCAAAGGAATTAGCACATGGAAATAATCCGGTTATGCGCTGGATGATGAGCTGTGTAGAAATGAAAAGCGACCGGCAGGGAAATATTATGCCGATGAAGCCGAAGCGCGGTATTTCGGGAAAACGAATTGACGGTGCTGTTGCAAACATTATGGCATTAGGAATAGCAAGCATCGGAGCCGGAGACAAATCAAGCGTATACGAAGAACGTGGGGTATTGGCGTTTTAATATGATAAAAATCATATACAGAAGGGAGATAAAATATGACATTCAAAGATGCTGAAAGACTTATTGAATTAAGAAAGGAACTCGAAAGAGTAGATAGTTTCTTTCCATGCGACAGAAAATCTAGACATTTTATAACAAAACGTGTTGAAAAATATTTCGTAAAATTTAGAGTATCTCCCATTGAACAAACCGAAGAAAAGTTTCCCGTTAAAGGTGAGATAGTTAACAATATAATAAAACAATATCGGAAAGATATATGTCGTGAGTTAGAAGAATTAGGATGCACAGATTTTTTAACTTGACAACTTGTTCGATATTGATATAAACTACATATAGTACTTAAACTACTTTTTTACTTCAGTAACACAAGGCAGATGCCCCTGTCCTAATAGGGGTATGCGTGGGCTTTTTTGATTTCTTAAAAAGAAAAGCAACATCACAAACAAGCATTTCTCATGGGAACGGAATCTTTAGTAGATCGTTCTCTGGGGCTCATGTCTCTGAATCTTCCGCAATGACTTTATCCGCACACTTTGCGTGTGTGCGTCTTATCGCCACTACTCTTGCATCTCTCCCTATCCACATTTACGAAAAAACAAAAACCGGTAAAAAGATAAAAATCGATCATCCCTCTGCACATTTACTCCGAAGAAAACCAAATCCCGAAATGACAGCAATGTCCATGATCGAAGCGATGCAAGCCCAGATTTCAAACCGAGGTTCTGCATTCGCCGAATTGGTTTATGATCGATCAGGGAACATTATTGAAATATGGCCGATAGCTCCCGGTGTATGTTATCCAGAAAGAGACCCAAGCGGAAATCTTGTTTATAGGATTCCTTCATCCGGAGCAATTCTGCCCGCGTGGAAAATCCTTCATATTCCCGGCCTTGGCTTTGATGGCATTAATTCTTTTTCTCCGGTTCAACTATTTCGCCAATCAATGGGGCTTGGATTAGCCGTTGAAGAATTTGGCGCCAGATTTTTCGGGCAGGGAACAAATATCGGGGCATTTTTTGAACATCCAAATAAATTATCGGCAGAGGCTTATGATCGCCTAAAAAGTTCAATGGCAGAAAAATACACTGGATTACAAAAATCACATGGCGTGATAATTCTCGAAGAAGGAATGAAATATTCTAAATTGGGAATGCCGCTTGAAGATATTCAATTTATTGAAAGCCGAAAATTTACCGCCACGGAAATGGCACGTATTCACAGTGTTCCGCCTCATCTCATTGGCGATCTTGAAAAAGCAACATTCTCTAATATCGAGGAACAGGGAATTGAAGCAGTAATATATCTTTTCCGCCCGTGGGCCGTGCGATGGGAGCAAGCACTAAACATAAAATTATTTTCCGAAGAAGAAAGCGAAAGGTTTTATGTCAAGTTTGAACTTGACGGACTTCTTCGCGGAAATATTCAGATGAGGTATAACGCTTACAGTATTGGTTTACAACAAGGATTTTTAAATGTTGATGAGGTTCGTGAAAAAGAAGATATGAATCCACTTCCTGATGGCAAAGGACAAATCTATCGGTTCCCGCTTAATCTTGGCGAAGCCGGACAAGGAGTAGTAACAAAAAATGAATAACAATGAATTGCAACGGCGTTTTTTGCCGTGTGATCCCGGAACCTTGGAATTAATTCGCACCGAAGGAGATACCGAATCTTTCAAGATAAGAGGAACTCCGATTGTGTATAACCGGGAAACTGTCCTTTATGACGGTGAAAGTTTTCGGTGGACAGAAGTTATTGAACCCGGAGCGGCACGCGATGCGCTTCTAAGAGCAGAGCAAGTGTTGCTTTGGAATCATGATTCTTCCCAGCCGATGGCGGCGAGAAAAAACAATACGCTTTTTGTTCGCGAAGATGCAAACGGTGTTCACATCGAAGCCGATGCCGCGAACACAGTGTGGGGACGAAACGGCGTTGAAGCAATTCGTTCCGGCTTAGTTGATAAGATGTCTTTCGGGTTTTATGTAAAACCAGACGGATACACTGAAGAACGCAGTGTCGAAAACAGCAAGCGGATTATTAAGAGGATAATTAAAAAGTTTGACCGCATTGTTGATTTTTCACCGGTTACTTATGCCGCCTATGGCGATACGTCTGTTTCTGCCCGCGATATTGAAAGCATACAAAAAGAAATCGAGGCAGAAGAAGCAACGAGGTCGGAAACGAAAAAAAAGATCAGTGATCTTTTGGCAGAGTTTCCAGAACAGAAGATTGATTAAGTATTCAAGCCGCTGATGCGGATTATTTTAATTTTTTAGGAAGGTAATTTATGGACGAACTGAAAAAATTGACGCAGCGGTTCAATGAGTTGGTTGTACAGCTCCGCGCCGCTGACAAAGAAGAAAATCCTGATAAAGCCAAGGTTGCAAATATCGAGGAAGAAATCCGAAGCCTCTCATCGAAGATTGAAACCGAACGCGCGATTCTCCGTACAAGCGGAGTTGACCCGGAAGTAAGAGCGGTTGTTCCCGCGGCGGGGAAAAATGCATCCGAAGAAGAAAAGCGCGCCGCGGTTCTCAATTATATGAGAACCGGCAGAGAAATCAATCTTCGTGATATGACTTCGGGTATGACTTCCGGAGGAGACACGGGCGGATATTTGATTCCTCAAGAATGGGAAAGGCAAATTCTCGAAAATGAAAGAGAAAACTTCGTGATGCGAAGTCTCTGTGATGTGCAGACATCAGCACTCGACAAAATCATTCCGGCTGCTGATGATTACGGTGAAGCAGATTGGATTCCAGAAGGGGCAGATTATCCTGAAAGTAATGCTTCGTTCTCACAAAAAGAAATGTCCGCTTATAAAGTAGGTAGGATATACAAAATTTCAAGAGAGCTTTTGTATGATAATACATACAATCTTGAACAATGGATGATAAACACTACAGGATACACCATCGGTCTTGCGATGGAAAAAGCATACATCAATGGAGATGGAAACAAAAAACCGCGCGGGATTCTGATTGATGCGGAGGCTGTTGCGTCTGCCGGTGCTACCATTGTTTACGATGATTTTCTTAAAATGTTTTCCTCTCTCAAGAGCGGATATTTTACCCGCGCAAACTGGCTGATGAATACCAATACGCTTGTTGAAATTATGAAATTAAAAGATAGTTCCGGGGCTTATATTTACAAGCCTTTTGATTCTGCTGAAAAATCAAATTCACCGATTGGCGCGATTCTTCAACGTCCGATCAACATTTCTTCGCAGATGCCAGATATTGGCGCAGGCAAAAAGCCTGTTCTTTTCGGAGACTTCAAGCGTTACAGAATCCAAGACCGCGAAGGAATTACGATTCGGCGTTTGAATGAACTGTTCGCAAAAAATGGCTTTATCGGATTTCAGGCAGATCAACGCACCGATGGTAAACTGCTGATTCCCGAAGCAGTGAAAGCTCTCACGATTCCCGGCGCCGGTACGCAAAGCGCAAAGGTGTAACGAGAATGGCTTCCGGCGATTTGGTTACTTGGGAAACAGTAAAAACCTTACTCAACTTTGACGAGGAAAACAAAGCTGTTGTTGAGTTTCTTATCTCCGCATCATCCGAACATGCGGAAAAACTTGCCGGAAGAATGCTGTCCGCCCGCGATGTTTCGATCATGCTCGATTCATCAGGCGGAAAAGAAATTTTATTACCGAGTTATCCGGTTAATTCCGTTAACCGGATATGTATTGACTGTGAAAGAGTATTTCCTGCAGAAAAAGATTTATCGCCGGGCGCATATTCTGTGAAAAGCGGAATCATCCGGTTATACAAAAACTATTTTCCAAAAGAATATGACTGTGTGTTGTTTGAAGGGAATATTGGATATGATCCTGTCCCCGGAGATTTACAGCAAGCGATTGTCGAATGTGTTTCCACGAACTGGCGGCGATTTTCCACTGTCGGCGGTAATGTTGGAATAAAGCAAATTTCCGCCGATGGTGCAATAACAACACAGTACGAAATCGATATTCCGATTACCAGCCGTTCGATTTTTGAAAAATATAGGGACCCAAGAATATGATAAAAACGGAAATGCCGGAAATAAAAGATTTCCTTCCAACAGAATTTGAAGTGGAAGAATTATCCGCAAAAGTCGTTGCCAGCTCATCAGCACAATTTGCAAAATGGCTGCGTAATTCTCGATTTGAAAAGCTATTTGAAAATAGAACCGGAGAAACAAAAGAAAGTATTGGCCTTTATAGAGCGAAAGGAAAAAATCCTGCTTACATGGTTAAAGCCGGTGTTGGAATCCCAGGAAGTTTAAATTATCTTGCAGGCCTCTATCGAGGAAAAGCAAAGTCCAAATCAGGAAAAGAATTTTCCTATGCAGCTCCGCGTGATTTGCTAACTGATGGATGGAGAATTTGGCATGGTGAACAGAAAGTAAAAGAAGCCTATGAACTTTATTTAAGGAAGTTGTCGAAATGAGTTTTGATTTTTTATCGTCGTTCAATATTTTAGAAACTCATTTACTCGAAAATGTTCCGGAAATTGGAAAGATCAAAAAATACTGGGATGATCCTTTCAGTGTTTCTAGAAATCAATCAATGTTACTTCCTTCATCTCATGTCGTTTCAAACAGCAAGATTGATTTTGATCTTGTTCTCTGGATTTCTGTTGTAGAAAAAAAAGTGGAACTCATTTCTGAAACACAAATGAATATTATGCAAAAACTATTTTCTGTTATTAACAGAAAATTTTCAGATAAAATTATCAGTTCATCGATAACTGCCGCTGATTATTTTGACCCAACGCCGCAAGCTCCAAACGTAGGCATCTTGCGCGTTTCAATCGGATTGACGGTCGAATATTTTGATGACTGCATGGAGGGATAATGCAGAGAAAATTGAAGTTCGTAAAAACCGGACAGGGCGGATATTGGACAATGTCCGAAAACGGATGCTGTATCAAGGGCGGATGTCTATCTTGCAGAAATGAAAAACCTAAGAAAGAAAATCCGGTTTCTGATTATTCTAAACCGGAAGAACACAATCAAAAGGAGAGTGAAGAAAAATGAAAAAAGCAGGTACTTCGCGCCGTGCATTTTTATCAATTGGCGGAACCATAATCGAGGGAAATGGAGAGTTCGCACTTGAAGCGAATTCGTGGTATGTAATTTTGAAAAAAGGAACAACGACTACCATGCCGGCGGCAATACCCTGGAACACAGCGTTTAAAACCGGAAAAACCCCTCCGATTCCATCAGTGGGAGATCAGCTTCTCGCGTTGGACATGGAACGCTTTTGTAAAACGACTGCCGACTGGAGTATGGAACAGGGCAGTATCGATGTTGGTGATGACTGCGACATCGGCGCGCAGATCAGAGACGGCATTACGACTATTTCCGGAAGCCTTGCCGGCTTCTTCCAGTTTGACGATGCGACCGAACAGATGATCGATATTTCGCAAAAGCTGTTTAATCTTTTCGTTCCGTTCATCGAAGATGATGGTTCCGGGCATTACAGTTACAACGATCCTGAAAATCCGCGCGTCTTTCTTGGACTTTGTCTCAACGGCGATGCCGGAGTCGGGAAAATCGAGAACTGGTTTTTGACTCCGATCAATATCACCAGCATCAGCGCATCCGGCGGAAACGCTGATGGCCAGACAATGGAAATTGCATGGACAAAGGGAGAAGGTACTTCCGTCTCTTATAATGTCCCGCGCTCTGAATAAGTAATGTATCGGCGAAAGTCCCATGCAATGGCCTCCGCGTGGCGATGAGTAGCCGATTTTTTAGGAGGTTATGTTATGGCAAAGTTAAAGAGTTTGAAGCTCAAAGAAAAAGTTTTTATTTTCAAAACCTTTGGAAACGCGGAAGATGAAAATCCCGCGAAAATTGTTTTTTCAAGATTCCCCATTTTAGGCGAATCGTTTGTGCCGGTTGATAAAAAAAATCTGTTTGAAGGACTTGATGTAACGGATATATCCAAAAGGGAAATCCAGGCAAAAATCGCGGACAACGTTGTGAAAAGTTTTCTTGACAATGTTGCGTCCGGGAAAACGGATTACCAGTATTTCTTCGATGAGTGTGTTGAATCATTAAAAGATTTTGAATACGGCGATGTGAAGATTGAAACGCCGAAAGATTTTTGGAAGATTCTCCCGCAGGATGCCGCGATTGCAATCGCAAAGGAAGCGTTTGAATATGCGACAACGCAGGACCAATTCACTATGGGAAACTTGATCGCCTGACAACTGGTCTCCGTCTTCTGTTGTTGGGCGTAACGAAAAATGACGGATTTAAAGACCCTTACCCGATTTTAATACAGGGAAGGGCGCAGCCGGTTTTAAGTTATAAAGTTGAAGAATATATTAACGAAGAATTCTTTTACTATTACAACTTTTACCTTTCGTGCAGAAATGCCGGGATGCCGTATCAGAGAGGATGGGCGGAACTTCCGCCTTGGGTGTCCCAGTTGATAAATGAGTTTAACGGCGTGATCGAAAACGAAAAGCAGCACGCTGAAAGAAAGTTTTCAGCACAGATTCATGGATATAGGATACATTAAGATGGCGGACTTAAAAATTAAAATTTCTGCGGAAACCGCTCAAGCATCGAAGGCGTTTAAAGACCTTGCGGCAGAAAGTGAAGTTCTGCAAGGAAAGATAAAACGCCTCGGTGCTGATATGGGCAATAAAGACGCTGATAAATTTATCCAAAATCAAAAGTTATCCGTTATCGCAATGCAGGCCGCCGGTAAAGGCACAGAAGCACTGACAAAGTCTCATGCCGATTACGGCCGGCAGATTGAAACGCTTATCAAGAAAGGTCTCTCCCCAGAATCAGAAGCAGTTCAAAAATTACAGAAAGAGTATGATGGTTTAACCAAGCAAATAGAAGCAGAAACAGCGGCCCGCAAGGTTCAAGAGAATGCTTGGAAGGTTGCCGCTGGAGCTATCGCTGGCATGGCTGCCGGTGTTGGTGCTTTTTTAGGGACAACAATAAAATCCGCCGCTGCGGTAGAAGCATGGACAGCGGCATTTACTCCAATGATGGGTAGTACCGAAAAAGCAGTAGAGCTTGTAAAGCGACTAAATCAAGAAGCCGTTTCAACCCCTTTTGAAATGGATGCAATTTCCGATTCTATAAAACGATTACTCCCAGCATTCGAAGGAGATATGGAAAAAGCTGTTAAAGCATTTAGGCTCATAGGGGATACTGCCGGAGGAAATGCCAATTCCCTAAATACTCTGACAACAGCATATTCAAAAGTTTTATTGACCGGAAAATCGACAATGAAAGAATTAAATATGATAGCAGGGGCCGGTGTTCCAATATTTTCTGAACTTGCAAAAAGTCAAAATGTAACTGTTCAAGAAATTATGAAAATGTCGAGTGCGGGAGAAATAACGGCAGATGTTTTATCTGGCGTATTTACAAAAATGACCGAAGAAGGCGGTCTTTTCTATAAAGGAATGGAAACATCAGCATTTACTTTTGATGCAATGCTTCTGGGTATAGAAGAAAATATATCTCTTGTGGCAGGACAAATAGGAGAAGAATTTTTACCTGCCGCAAAAGAAATGGCAGAAAAGATATGGAATGCTACAAGGGCAATTTCCGAATGGTTATCAGAAGGCGATAATCTTGAAAACATGCTAGAAAATGCTGCAATTGCAATTGGAACGACAACCGCGGCCTTAACAGCTTTTGTTGTAGTATCAAAAAGTCATGCTACTATCACTGCTATGGCAGGTGCTATAAAAGCATTGACGATAGCTATTACAGGACCGGCAGGAATAGCGGCTGTGGCAATTGGCGGGCTTGCACTTGCAATAGGCATATTCATTAAATATCAAAATGATTTAAGTAAAGCCGGAGAAAGAGAAGCCGCAGCCATTAAAAAAACAAGTGATGAAGCAGAAAAACTTATTGCAGACTATCGAAATGTTAACGGCGAAAAACAACTTGATATGGAAACATCAACAAAATTGATTGCTTTGTATCCAGGGCTTGCTGAAAAAATTGATGTAACAACAGCGTCTTATGAAGAGTTATTAACAGCAATAAAAGAATTAAATATTGCAAAAGCGAAAGAAGCCGCGGATGATTGGATTAAAAAATATGAAACAGAATTAGTTGCTGCAGAAAATGCTCTTAAAGAATATGAAGAAATTAGAGAAATAGCTCTTAAAAATATTGAAGGTTATGAATTTTTTGGAGATACGGAAGCAATACTACGAGCTCAAAATGATATTGCTATTTATGAAGAGTTTTGGGATGCGGCAGTTGCAAAAGCCGATAATTCTAAAAATCAAATAAATGCAATTCTTGGTGCTGTTGGTAAAGAATATAAAGACGGACAAATAATCGATATTCCTATGACTCTTACTCCAAATCTATCAGGAAGCGACAGTGACGGTGGTGTTGGTAACATATTAGTAGATTTAGAAAAATCATTACAGCAACGTCTTTCTGAAATAAAACTTTCTGATAATGCTGCTCAAAATGAAATGATCAATCAGGTTAAATCCTTCTTGGAACAACGTGCAGACCTTGAAAGAGTTGATGGAGAAGATCGCCTAGCATTTTATAGAGAACAAGCAGGACTATTAGCGGAAGAAGATAAACTTTCTGAAAAAGAACGCGAAGCCGCGCAGATAGCTGCAAACGAAGTATGGAAAGAGCTTGATGATGAACTTACAAAAGCAAAGCAAACGAGCCTTGCCAACCGTCTAAAACTTTTAGAAGAGACAGAAGCACAAGCCGATCTTGCACGGCAAGAAAAATTCAGGACATTTTTACAATCTCGTCTTGATGACCAAATGGAATATGATGCGCTTGGCGATGAAAACAGAACTATGAGATGGGCAGAGCAAATTTCCTTTCTCGAAGAACAAAAAAAATATATACTCGAAAATACCAAATTAACTGAAGAAGAAAGAAATTCTTTAGAAAAAGCAGCAAGTGAAGAAAGAAGAAGAATTGAAGAAGATGAGGCTAAATTTAAAGCAAAAATGTTAAAGGAAAGCCTTTCGGCAACTTCTAATTTTTTTGGAAGCATTGCAGAATTATTGGATGCGGCAGGATCGAAGAGTGCTGCGGCCGCCATTGTAACCAAAGCTCTGTCATCCGCAGAGGCGGGAATCAATTCATATTTGGCTTTTACTAAAGCCTTAAATGATCCAACGCCTATGCCAACTTGGTTAAGGGCTGCGAATGCGGCATCAATTTTAGCATCTGGTTTAGCAGCGCAGATTAGAATTCATTCTATAACAATTCCCAGTGCCGAAACCGGCGGCGATTTCTTTTTCCCGGAATCCGGGGTTCGGCGTGCGGACAACGTGATGATGCGGGTAAACGAAGGAGAGCGCGTAAGCATCACACCGCGCGGGCAAGAAGGAATATCAAATGAACAACGAATCATCGTGAACGTCGATAAACAAAATCTCTTTGATGTTGTAAATGCCGGGATTAAATCGGGAGATATTTTTATATCAACGAATAACATAGGATTTACGGCATGAAAATATTATTTCATGATGTTATTCAAAATTCCGATGCTCATCCAAGTTTAAAATCTCCGGCGCTTTCGGATATTTATACCTTACGAACAACGAATGAAATAACTCTTGAAAAAGCGTCGCCGATTAATGCAATCGGAATCGGTAATTTACAGTGGAATAGTCTATCTGTTGAATTGATTGATGAAAATGATATTTCCTACCACTTTAGTATAAACAGTTTTTTGACTGGGAAAATGATTTATTACCCATGTTCTGGACCTGATCTCTTTTTCCCTTTTTCTATTGGGGCCGCTCCGGCCGCGGAAGCCGATGTGCAAATAAGAAATGTATTCCTCGAAAACGGATTATACATTTTACAGGAAAAGCCAATCATTACAAAGAAAATTATTTTTTCATCTCTTGCTCCAACGATTGGAAGACTAGCGGCGGGAACTTATACGAAGTTGTGTACCTCTATGGCAAAAGAGCCGGGACTCATGTCAACGCATCAGCCGCGGAAAACTCTTGCCGGACAAATTATTCCCGGCGCCGGAGGATATACCTATTGGCGTATGAGCCTTGATGTCCGGTATAAAATTGGGAAAGCGGCTATGGACGAAATAATTGCGGGATACCGTTGCCAAATCGGGAAAGGGTTTCCGCTGTTTGTAGAATTTGAAGAAGAACAAAAACGACTGCCGATAAAAAGAATGTATGCAACGGATACGAATCAGACGCAAATGACTTTTGAATCGCAGACCGCTTGGTATCTTTTTTCAAGAAGATTTATTTTTGAGGAGGCCTTTTGATGGCGCAAGAACTAACATTACTTCCAAATCCCGACAATGTTCCTGGCGCAGTAAGCAGCGGATACCAGAGGCAGAATACGAATATGTATGCTATTTCCACTGGATTAAACACATTGCATCCAAAAATCGACGGAAACAATATTATTATTTCGGCGGGCGGAATAATTGAAATAAACGGCGCTCTTTTTGTTCTGCAGAAAGATGTCAGTTTGACTTTTCCAAACAACAATCAAAATTATTATATCGCGATTGTTCCGGTTGGACGTAATGCGTCATTTGTTTTACAACTCGACGCCGGTACGTTCAACTATGGGAAAAATGGCAGATATGATTCTTCTGGGAAAAGGGTTTTGCCAATTCTTTTTCGTAAAAATATTGATTTAAACATAATTCAAAAAACAGAAATTAATGAGGATGGAGAACCGATTACTTCTTTTCAAATAGGAGATTTGTATTTAACTACAACATCTCACAATCCTGGGTTATTGTTTTTTGGAAATTGGACAAGATGGGGACAAGGACGAGTCCCTGTCAGTGTCGATCCTGCACAAACAGAGTTTGCAACAGTAGAAAAACCCGGAGGAGCAAAAACTCATGTTTTAACGATTGATGAGATGCCATCGCATACGCATTCTTTTGATTGTTATGTCGGAATGAACGGTGACGATTCACCTAATCTTAGTGGAAATGGTGGCCGCAAGAAAATTACTACTGAAAGTGCAGGAAAAAATGCCGCTCATAACAATTTGCAACCATACATTACCTGTTATATGTGGAAAAGGACGGATTAGAGAGAATAAAATTATTTTTTTTGATACGAAACGTTTACTACGGAATTGCTACTTTTTAAAGTAGCGACCAATTTATCATCTTCATAAATTGAAGTCAATATTGTTGAAGTAATAGGGGTATCGTCATTGTTATACGCTGTTAATTTTAATATTGGGAGAAAGTTACTATCAAGATATATTTCTTGTTTCCACGGAAGTTCAGTATTAGAGACAAATAGCTCTGCTTTCCGAGGCCATTCCCATAATATGTCTACTGGTTTAGTTGCTGTTCCAGTAACGTAATAGGTTATTTTATATACAGGACTGTGATCTATACAAGATAAAACTATAAAAACGAGGAATAGAATGCACAGAACGAATATTAATTTCTTCATTTTTAATCTCCTTTTTGAAAAGGATATAACTATTTTAACAAATTGTAAAGGATTTTACTTGTGATCACATACATCGCCGAGTTATCGAGAAAAACAAACTACTCTCCCATTAATACAACACCATCGAATGATATTCAGCGATCTTTCAATGTATATGAACTATTCATGGGACAGCACCCAGTTGATACTTACTGGCTTAACTGGGGCGGACAATATGACAATCTCATTTCAAAAAATATTGAACTATACTTCGATCAATTTTTGGTACGAGTAAACACCATAGAAGAAGTCGAACAAATTGCATTTACATACATCATCCTTAATGATTTTGTTTTTTTCAATCTTCCAAAACATCCGTGGCAGTATCCGCAGTCATCAGTTGCAATTAGAGAAAGGACAGGATTTTTATCCGCTCCCATAAATGAAAATAATCCGTCCGATATTTTTTTGAATGGGTCTCCCTATCCGGTTCGGCTTGAAGTTCCTTTGGTGAATACGAAACTATCCGATGTTATTTCAGGGCTTACAAAATATTCTTCTTTTGATTTCTCTCTCATAAATGACGATGGATTTTTCGATCTGTCGGTAAATACAAATTTTTTTAACTCTCCAGTTTTAATAAAAAAATCGGTTGCTGATCATCCATCTTATACAGATTTTAAAACTATCCGGTCCGGCTTTGTTGAGAACATTAAAGTAAATAATAAAACGATGACCATTTCCGCGGCAGATATGTATCGCAGTTTTGACGAATCAGTTTGTTCGATAATATCAGGTCATGGAAAAGCCGATGGAAAGCAATTGCCTGTTATTTATGGAACAGTCAACGCAGATTTAATTGAGATTGAAGAAGGAAAATATCTAATCGCGGAAAATGTTTCGAGAGTAAACACTGTTTATGATGATGAAGGTAATTCTGTTAAGTTTGAATATGACGGGGCAATTCTTTCCGTACTACCTGTTTTAAATGAAGACGGCGAAGAAGAAATACCAAACTCGAAGTATGCTCATGTAACCGGATATGACATGAGGATCGGCGAAATAATTGTTGATCTGATTTCAAGAAAAACTCCAGTCTTTTTCACAGAGACAAACTTCGATGTCGAAGAAGTCAACCGCTATATTAGTGATTCAGCAAGAATAAATATCCTGTTTTCTTCCGGGGCCGTAAAATCAGCAATCAACGAAGTTTTAAAAAATGACATGGCGTTCCTCGTACAAAAAAATGACGGACGATTAACGATAAGATTATGGGGAGAAGAATATCAAACGCATGAAGTAAATAATTATTTGATAACGCAGCACCCTTCAAAAGATTTTGCGGAGGCACAAAACAATTATGCGTCATCAATCGTCGTCGAATACGATTATGATTATCAATCATCAGAGTATCAGAAAAATCTTGTATTCGGTGAAAATGAATCGTCGGCAGAAGAACTATACAGCAAGGAAAAAAGAAAAACCTTTCAAACAAATCTTATCTTTGCGGGAGATGCGGAGAACTTGGCAAAACGATTATCTGATCGATTTTCATTTTTGAAAGATTCAATCCAGATCGGAATCGGCGTAGATACAAGCGAATTTAATTTGCTTGATACAATAAATATGGAAATTGAAGTTAACGGCAGGATTTATTCAGAGAATACCGCATGGATAATAAAAGCAATTGACCCTGCTCAAGACAAATTAACGCTTGAAGCAAAAGGCTAATAAGGAGAAAACATGTCAGATTTTTACGAAGAACAAGAATGGATAGAACCGAAAGGTGAAAATCTTAATCGATTTTATAAATCCGAAGAAACTCCGACGTCTGTTAAATTAACCTCTGCGCCAGATTTATCAAACAATCCTACTCCTTTTACTTCGGAAAGAATGCGGCACATCGAAAAGGGAATAGGAGATTCCCACCGGCGCATTACTCAAGAACAATCCCGTGCAAGCGGAGTAGAGAACACTCTCGACAACAGGATAACCGGCGTCCATGCCGAAGCAAAGCAATACACCGATGCATCGGTTCAGGCAGAGAAGACCCGCGCGGTTAATGCGGAGGGTACTCTTGACAACAG
>QMCE01001675.1_pt1 | contig 15867 bp, 21 predicted proteins | sample 1821851 | NCBI WGS metagenome assembly QMCE01 (sample SAMN09453174, study PRJNA476694) | Termite gut metagenome, whole genome shotgun sequencing project. | isolation source: worker | host: Odontotermes sp. | place: South Africa:Pretoria | collected 2016-01-28
AAGCGGGCTCTGTATCACCGGTATCGCCAATGCTTGCGTCTACGGTAGTAGCGACCTGTTCCTTGAATGCCGAAAATTCATCACGTAGCGCCGCGAATTCTGTGCGTATAGAGAGATTGTCCTCGAAGACGGTCGCGAGCGCCTCGTATGCGTCAAGGACTTGGCCTTGGGCCTGCTCCTGTCCCTTAGTGACCGTATCGCTTAAAGCAAGATTGCTTTCGAAGACGGCTGCGAGCGCTTCGTATGCATCGAGGACTTGGCCTTGGGCCTGCTCCTGTCCCTTCATAAGTTGCTCTATTTTGTCGCCGATACCGCGCGCATTCTGCGCTTCCGTCGCCTTTTGCTCGTTAAGCGCTTTAATACTGTCTTCTGCATACGTCAATCCCATCACTGATACCCTCCTTCGATCGAGTAGATATAGCCGCCCTGGTCGCTGGGGCCGCGCGAAAAGCTTATGCGGAAATTGATTCCCCATTTGTCAGCAGTCTTAGTGTTATTGGTAAATGGGTAGTTGTACCCGCTTAAAATACTTTGCTTGATGTCTTCCCACGTCGGCTGCGCGTCGAACGCGTTGTTGCAAACCTCAGCAGTCCATATCGCATACTGCGTCCAGTAGCCATTTATCGCCAACCGCATGGCCTCCGGCATTGCATCCGCTGGGAGCGGTTCGGAAAGCGTTATGGTGCAAGAGGTAACGTTCTTTTCAAATCTGAGCTCGACTGTATCCGCGGTTGCGCCGATATCCTCAGCTTCAAGTGTAAGCTCATGAGTGCCATTGGTCAGCGCTAAAAAGTCGTGTGTCAGTAAGGCTTGGCACTCTTGGGGCTCCATCAAGGCGGGAGTGTGCGTGCGTTTTACGACGCCGTCTAGCTTTTCCACGACCGTCACGGTATCTCCATCAGCATCGCTTATGCTGTATGGAACGGCAAAACCTCTATTTTTCGTGCCTTGATTGCCACTCAGCTCACAGTGTATGATGGGTTTCGCGCCTACTTGTGTGATGGTCAGCGTGACCGTCCCGTTCCCATTCGATGAGCTGCCGCCGACATACTCGATTCCGCCCGACGGTATGACTGAGGCTCCCCTGTCGGCTCCGGGTATACCGTGATCAATGGCACTTTCACCTGTGACGCCATTTACAACATATCGATAAGTGCCGAAACTCCCTTGGCCGCCCAGCACCTCGGCTATGATCGTAGATCCGTATTTGAACGTCGTGGTGCCACCGTCGCCAGCCCGTACCTTAGGCCCCTGATATCCGTGGCCTGCTTCCCTATGTACACCTACTGCGCCTATAGTGAAGCTGTACGTACCTGTTTCGAGTTCCATATTAGGACATAAAAGCCTTCCGCCTTTACCGCCTGGCGTATCTTTGTATATACCGCCCATGTAATCAATGCCCGTTCCGCCGCGAGCGCCGTGCATATCAAGAGTAACCTCGATATTTACCGGCAGCGACAGAGTTACGGTATTTGTGATGATTATCTGATCGCCTCTATGATAATCGGTGGGAAACTTATTTGTATAAGTCGCCATGCTAAATCCCCCTTAAAATTCCAAGCGCCCTTGCGCTTGGTTCCATATTCCGCTGACAGTCACGCCATCTAACGTCGCGAACGTCGCCTGAAACAGATTTTTCGAGATACCATCGCCGCTTATGACTTTATGAATGCTGGCGAGGCGTCCTTCTATGGCTGCCATACTGGCGCGCATACTGCCGTGAGCATCGGGACTTGTGTCGTGCCCGGATATGGCGCTTCTTATATCCTGTGTCGCTTCGTCTTTTTTGTAGTAGGCATCCAAGTCCGTAGGCGGCGGTATCTCAAGATTCTCTGCTTTTTCCTCTAGGTACTGAAAGTTTTCGTTTATGTGATCGAGTCCTAGAGGGTCATTGGGAACAATAGGGTGATTGGGTAACGGCATGATATCAACTCCTTACAAGTATTAATATTTTCTCGGTATCATCAGATTCGATGATATAAACGTCGTCGCTGTAAGGCGATGGCGTCCATGTCCTATCGCCGTAATCTGAGGCGGCATGTGCTACGATTTGCCGCGCGTTGAGGTCTACTTTTACGCAGCTCTCAACTTCCATCAGCGTGGCGTTCTTGTAGCCCCACGAATCGAGCGGTGCCTTTATCCCGCCCTCTGACTCATATAAAGTCCACGTAGAAAAATACTCTTTCGGGCCGATAGGGATAGTACAGATAGGCACGAATTCTTTGTTAGCAAAGTACTCCTCCACATCCTCATAGGTCATGAAACATAAAGGCGCATATGAAATCGTTACTTCTACATCATCCGTTACCACTATGGAAATAGGGTAGCGTCTTACTGTAAAGAAACTGCTGTCATGAGCGTCGACCGTCTCTGGTCGGTCGCCCAGCGAACCCACAAGCATCGATATCTCGCCTTCGTCCGGATCGATAACCATGACGTCGAACTCGCTCAGATAAAGCGGGCCGCCAAGATCGCGATTCATATCCGAACGGAACTCTATAAAGAAATCGACGCGATTGTCTTTTATTCGCGGGCGCGAGCTCGTGGCCTCTGCGACTGGCTCGGCTAGGCCCTCAATCGACGGGTCGAGGGTTTCGTGGTATCCCCGGCCCACTCGGCAGCGCGATATGTCCAGCCGACAGCGCCCCGCGAGAACTTTAGTAATCAGGGCTACTCCTTTACGAGTCAGTATTGCCCCTCTCTCCATCATGCTTCCTCCTCAGCTTCGTAATAGGTATGAATGATGACAAAATGGAAAAGCAATTGTTCATTCCCGTTTGCATCATGCGCATATATTTCTATTTCCCCCGCGTCGATTTCGCTTGCCGGTTCACCGGATTGATGTTCCACAACAGCTAATACGTCTTCAGCGCTTATATCACGCTGCGAGCACATCACGCGCAGTATTGGCGATACGACACTTTCGACGGCAAGTATTACGTCTTGCTGCTTTACACTGATCGCAACGACGCGCGAAACGTTCATTTCGAGCTGGCCTGCGATGATTAGATTTATCAGCGCATAGCCGCTAGGAGTAATAAAAAGATGATGATGGTTTGCGAAATCAACATTCTCATGAACTACGCTGTCTGCCGGCAGACGCCTTAGCGCTTGAATCTTCTTTTGCTTAAGATGCGCACATATATGGTGGCAACTAAATAGTGAGCTAAATGTAAGCGCTTTAATCGCGCGCGCAAATGGATGCCGTAACGGACTCAAAATATAGAACGGATGATCCGGACAGTCCAACCAGCCACAATCTCGTAGCTGCTCGCAAGGCGCATCGTATAGGTGTAGTCCTGTGATTGAAAAAAAAGAGTTTTGTGAAACGACAGGGGCGACGGCTATGTGCTGATCAAACTGATGATTCCAGTCCACCCACTGTAACGTCGTTGACGAAAAATCGCAATTATGCAGTAATGGCTTAATCCTTAGCCGGATATCGGGTATGGGCGTCTCGGTCTGCATGCCGAGAATAAAGCCGACGCCCGCCGCAATAATGCGCTTAATGAATTTATGATAAAACTGCGCCATCGCCATCTGTTCGTCCGTCAATACATTCGGGGCGGTCATCACCTGTATCTTGGCCGGGAAAAGCTCCGTCAGCGTCAGCTGCTCGGGCTCGATTCCGTACAGGCTGGCAACTGCGTAAAGCACCGTATCGATATCGCCGCCGGACAGGTGGGCCGCCATCTTCACCTTTATGAGCAGCCGCAGGAAAGCGTCAGGCATGCCTTCGCGGGAGACTCCGAAGTTGCGAGACTCCGAAGTTGCGGCCCATGAGGTCGAGCGTCCGGCCCCGAGCCTTGTCCACGTCGCGCCATTCGCGGATCGTGGAAAACGTTCGGTCAAGATCGTCGAGCGATCCGGCGAATATAGAAAAAAGCTTCCCGATTTTGCCGGAAGGCTTAGAGTTATACGCGCTGGTAATCGCTTCGAGCATTCTGTCGAGCATACTCATTCGATCACCACCCGCTCGGGCGTCAGCGCCGCCTTCTCGCGCGGGCCGATCTCGATGTTTCCTCGCGCCCACGTTTCGCCGTCGCCGCTGACCTCGAGGACGTAATCGACGACACCCGGAACATCATTGACCGGGCAGACCAATTTGTTATACACGACGTCCGCGCCGATCGGCAGGCCGCCGGAAAGCGCCAAATCGGAGCCGCCGACGAAGTCGACCAGCTTTTGCACTATATCCGAGTTTTGCGTATAGCCTTCGCCGGTTTGCAAATTGGATATACGCACCCATATGGGGCGCAGCACTGGCCTAGAAAAGCGGACGGTATAGAGCTTTTCGGATGCGTCCAGCAGCACAAAGGCGGTATCGCCGTGTGTTTGTATTCCGGCGGCCTTTCGCCGGAAGATCGCCGTGGCGACGTCCATCTCCGTGCCGCCGTATACTATGCACTCTATCGAGTGGGGCGGCAGGCCGTTATCGTCCTCGAAGTCCGTATCGTTTTCAAAGACGGTCGCCGCGCCGATGGCGGGTACCCTAAGCAGCTCCGCCCGGATCGCGTCCGTGTTGGAGCCGCCCGCGACGTCGGTCGACTTATAGTAGCGCTCGCGGAACTCCGCCCACGTCTCGCGCTCGCGTCCGCCTTTCGTTGCCTCCGGATTTATGACAGCGCTGACGTCGCCCTGCGGCGTGACGATATCCGTAATAGTACCCTTTTCGGCGTTGCCGTCCGGCCCCGTCGAAAAAGCTTGGATTGCAACGGAGCCCGCGCCGGTATTATCGAGCGTTATATCCGCCAGCGTGACAAAACGCACATTATTATGCGCGGCTACTAAAAATCCTTTGCGCACGGCTGCGCCGGGCGCGCCGGTAATATTGAGCTTACCGACCGCCTTTTGGGCGTTGTATGGGCGGATTCCGATAAACTTGCCCAACCGTGCCAAAGAGATGCCGGTCGCGGTATCAATGTGCCCGGAATTGTAAACGTCCTCTCCGAGCTGCCATAGCAGTCCGGAGAACCACGCGAAGACGCGAAGGAAGATTCCAAGCGGGCTGCGCACCGATAAATTTATTTTGGAGCCGAAAAGCTCCTTCGCCTTAATTTCGTAGGCGTCCAGTAAATCCGTATAGCTTGGGCGCTTAAAGCCCCTCTCCGTCAGCCCCCACTCGTTCATTTTTGACCACCCCCATGCTTATGCTGCGGCCCGAATCTAGGCGGCCCGTGAATCCGGCCTCGAGACGCCGCGAATCCGGATTGCGTTTTACGTCCAATGTATCGATGTGCTTAACATCGGTCTCTTGAAATATGGCCGCTCGGACGATTTCTTTTGTTACGGCGTCTGTCGACGGCGGATCGCCAAAGACGCGCGGATAGTCAGTCCCATGCCGCTCATCTAAAAACCACTCGCCTTCATAAACTTCTAAGGTTAGGCGCACGCATTGCGCGGTAGTCTCATCGCCGTGAATCATGACAATATTGCCGTCGTCGTCGAGGACGAGGTCGTGCGTATCCGGATCGATCAGTAAGGTCGAATTATCCATTAGGCAAACGCCTCCTGCAGCGCCTCGTCGTCGGCGTCGTAATCGTCGCGGTCGTCGAGCGCTTCGTTGATCCAGCGCTTCACTTCGTCCTTCAGCTTGCGCTTGGTCTCGTCGTCGGCTTTGCCGTCTATGGTTATATGGACGTTCGCGTTAACCGTTTTGCTGGACGACTTGCGCGAGCTGATAAGCTTTTCGGACTTATCCGCCGGTATGATCCTGGTGCCTTTAGGCAGGTCAATTATCTCGCCGCCTTCCTCGTTGATATAGGTCGGCCCGCCTTCAAAATTATCCGTGCCTTTAGCGTTATGGGGGATAGGCTTGCCGGCGTTCGTGCCCCTGGCGTTCGTGCCTCTGGCGCTTGTTCCCGTAGTACTGGCGTCGATAGTGATCGTCCCCATGCTGTCCGCATGTTCGCGCAGCTTCTTCAGATCGGATATAATCGACATGACGCCGGACGTAGCCGCACTCTTCATGCGCGTCCAAGTCGAATCGGCGATGTCGCCCATAGCCTTGTACTCGTCGGCGGCAGTCGCGCCAATGTCGGTCATGCCGTCCTTCGCTGTCTTGCCCATGGCGTTGAAGGACTTCTCGGCCTGGATCGGCGCGAAGTCCAGAGCGCCCTGCATGTCCGTCTGGTAGGCTGACATGTCGATCGGCTGAATCTCCGGTATTTCTACCGGCTGTATCTCCGGAATCTCGACCGGCGGAACTTCCGGCATGCTGACTTCCACGCCTACTTCCGCCGTCTGCCCATTCAGGTTGTCCATAGACGTCCCGACATTATTGACGCTGGCAGCAGCCTGATCCGCGCCGTGCCACATATCATTCCAGAATGAATTCGCGGCGTCGACGCCGTTCACCAACGCGATGATCAGCCAGCCTACCACAGAAACAATGCCTTTGATCAGGAAACCGATGATCTCTAAAACCGGGCTGATTGCCATAAGCAGCGGCGCGATCGCCTCGAGGACGGACGTCAGCGGCTGCAGCAGCGCTACGAGGATCGGCAGCGCCGCCTGCACTAGCGTCATGAGTATCTGCAGAAGCGGCTGCAGCACCACTTGCAAGACGTTGAAAATTTGCACAAACGGCGGCAGCAGCGTGCTTACAAGCAGCTGGATGAACTGACACAGCGGCGGCAGAATCGCCTGCAGCAGCGGCATGAACGCCTGTATCAACGGGATCACGCACTGCGCGACGGTCATAAGCACCTGCGCGAATATCGGCAGCAGCGTCCCCGCGAGCTGCATGATAAGCGGCAGCAGAGGGATTACTACGCTGTTGATCAGGATGCCGAATATCTGAATCAGCGGCGGCAGGATCGTCCCGGCCAGTATCCCAATGATCTGGCACAGCGGCGGCAGTACCGTCTTAGCCAGCGTGCCAAAGACGGGCAGCAGCGGCTTCAGCACAGTAAAGACCGTGCTCAGCATCTCCGTGAAAACGGGGAGCAGCTGCTCGCCCAGTTCCAGCAGTATGGGTATGGCGTCCGCCAGCCCGTCCGCCAAGACGTCGACGACGCCCATGAGCAGCGGCTCTATGACCGGCCATTTCTCCACGATTATATTAAAGAGCTTAGTCAGTATGGGCGTGAACTTCGCGCCCGCGTCGGCCATGAAGTCGGCCCACATGCCTTTTACGCCCTTGAGGCTGTTGGTATAACTGTCGCTCGTGCGCGTCACGTCCGTCTGCGCGTCCTTGGTTTGGGCAAGGATTGCGTTATAGCGGACTTGCATCTTTTCCGCCTCGGACAGCTTATCGAACGATTTCTTGATGCCCATGGTGAGCATCGCCTGCTTGAGCGATGTCTCATTTAGGATGATGCCCATGGACTTGAGGCCTTCGGTTTCGCCCACAAGTCCGGAACGGAGCTTCGCGAAGGCGTCCTCGTCGGCGAGATTATGGAAGGAGGCCAGGTCGTACGAAAGCGACGTGATCTCCTTTGACATCTGCGCCGCCGCGCCCGCGCCATAGGTGTCGTCCATCCCAATGCCGGAGAACAACGCCTGCGCGTCGGCCATAAAGCCCTTTACTTCGACCGTCGAACGTTTAGCGGCTGCGGAGAAGTTTTCGGCCCAGTTGTCCGCGCTATCCTTGAAATCGTCAAAGACTACATCAAACTTAGACTGCATCTCCTCGGCGCTGGCCGCCGCGTTGACCATGTCCTTGCCGATATTCCATACGCCCGCGGCGACGCCGACGGCAACCGCCGCCAGCGCGACCTTCTTCAGGACGCCGATCAGGCCGTTGCCGGACTTGGAGCCCTTCGAGCCCATTCCTTCGAAGCTCTTGCCAGCCTTTTTTGCTTTATCGCCTGCGCCTTCGGCATCATCGCCCGCGCCTTTTATCGCCTCACGAGTCGCCTTGATTGTTTGTATAGGATGTTTGAAGGCTGATCCAACATCCTTCACTACAGACTTAGCGGCGGCCCCGAAGCCTTTGAATTTAGTACCGAGATTTGTTACGGCTGTGGCAACGCCTACTTTCAGGCTTGTTCCGAAGCCTTTACCCTCTTTAATGGATGACGCCATAGCGGAGCGCACGGATGTACCCATGGACTTCGCGCCGCCGACAACGCTATTAAACGCCCCGACCGCGCGCGTACCGATTCCTTTTAAATCGGTGCCCATTTGATCAAACGACGTGGATGTGTTTGCCGCTTCTTCCTGTATTTCGCGCTGCTTAGTGACAGCCTCATCCAGTCCATCGGCTTGACCGGAGGTGCCGCTTAATGCCGCGCTTATTTCATCTATAGCGCCAGCGGTATCCTGCGCCTGCTCTTTAAGCTCCTTTGCCTTGTTGATAGCTTCATCGAATTTTGAGGCATCAAGGTCAAAGCCGATTTTAGTAGTTATCTCGCGCTGGTCTGCCATATCATCACCGCCTTTAATGGCTTAATGCGGCCCGGTCGTCTCTCCTTCGGGGCATGTATGCGTATGCGTATTCAATACAACGCCTTCGTCGACGAGCGTCAGCTTGCCCTTAACGGCGATGCCCTCCTCGCTGACGGCCAAGTACACACTGCCCGCCGCGAGCACCAGTGCGTTGTCCGGCAGGCCCTCGGGCAGCTTCCCCGGCACGCCGATACCGCCGTAAAATATACCGTCCTCCGGAGCGTGGTTTCGCGCGGTATTCGGCTCGGCCTCGTCCCCGGCCTCTAGCGCGTTATCGATATCAGCGTCCCCGACTACGACATTGCCGACGTCGCCCTTTTCGTACCATGGCCGGATAGCGAATTTCCCCATCGCGATGCAGCCGCATTTGACGCCTATTAGCATGGGCTGGCTTTCAAACTTCCCGTCGATCTCCGTCTTTACCAGCGGCTGCACGTCGACGGTCAATGCCTTCGGGTCGAATTTAACGACCTTGCATAGAATGGATACACGGACGCCGCGGGCGACTTTTTCATCGCGAGCAGCCTTCGCGTCGGAATTGCGCATGGAATATGCCATATGCGTCCCCCTCGGCTAGTATGGTATCAGCTCCATCGTCGTTTTCCAGTCGCCGTCGCGGCTGCCCTCATGCGTACCGCGCACTGCTAAAAAGCTACCGTTCGTCTCGCGATCCCGGATAGTGACGACGTCGGCGCAGCCGATATTATAGTTAAGCAGGCATTCTCTTTTAAGCCCGCCTTCCGGCTCCTTTTGCTCCGCGCGCGTTTTCTTCTCCGGCTTCTTCTCAGAATTAGTGCCTTGCTTTTCTTCCTTCTTGCCGGTTTTAAGCAGGCCGGTTTCGGGCGTTAGCAGCACGCCCTGATTGATACCTTGCTCAGGGGGATTTATATATATCTGCCCCGTGCGGATTATAAGACGGCTTTTGCAGTCGCTGCATACGAGCTGCGTCAGCACGTCCTTCAGCTTGCCTTTGCAAACGCGCGCGCGAGGATAGTATTTGTTTTCTTTAAGCTCGTTCGTTGAGACCTCGACGCCAAAAATATTTAGCAGATCGTCTATGATATCTTTGGCGGACATGCCGGGCTTGTATGTTTTATTGATCTCGCCGGACAGCCAAGCCTCCAGCGAATCGGCGGCCTTGATCGTGGTGACATTGTCCAGCTCCTCTATCTTGGAGCTAAACTCGCGCACTTCGCCGACAAATATAGTGCCTATATTGCCTTCGTATCCGGCGGACAGGATGACTTGCATGCCCTTCTGCAGCTCGCCCCGCGTCGCTGGCGATAGATTATATATTTCGATTTCCGCTGTCGACAGCTTCGGGCGATCCTCGAATACAACTTTAAACTTAAAGCGCATATTATCCAGAGAATAACGCTTGCCGCCAAGCGTCAAATAGCTTTTACGCATCCAAAAGCGCATAGCGGTCACCCTCTTTCGAAAAGGTATAGCTTAACCGTATCGCTAAGGTTATCCCATAAGATTTCGTCGATAGCATCGCCTGATACGCAAAGCGGGACGATCACCGGCAGCGGATAGCGCTCGTCCGAAAACGCCTCGAAAAGCGGCTTCCCAAGGCGCAGCACCTCGCCGTAGCACAGGATTTCCCCGGTGGTCGTGGCGAGATCGACAGTAAAAAAGCCGCCGGTATCGTTATAATTCACGGTCAACCTGTAAGTCCGGTCGGTGAGCTTAATCGAAAAAGCGTAGGGGATTTGATCCTTTTGTACGTCGATATGCTTTAGCTCAGCGCTATGCTCAAGCAGCTCCATGCGCTCACCTCAATCAAACCGCACTAAAAGACGCGCTGCAATTGTAATGCAACGCGCTTTAAACCATGCGTTTTATATGATAATAATGATTATAGAATTAAATTCCTTCGTGGTATTGGATACTGATACCTGCACGGTAATCAAGGAGCGCTTTCCTTATGATCTCCTTCACAGCATATGGATCGCGCATATTGTCAAGGGTAATATCGCGGTTCGACGGATCAGTAGTTGTAAGGTGTATGTCGCCGACCTTTGCAACGCGGTCAGCAAGCGATTGCTTGACCTCGATATCCTTCACATGCTTTAAGTCTATTTCAATTTCTTTCTTTCCGATCAGTCCGGATTTAATTATAACTCGCTGGTTTGTGAGCTTGTATTCAACTGTGTTTAGCTTGCCAACAGCCTTGTCTACTAGGCCCGAAGGCTTGCCCTCCCAAAGCACAATCTCTTCTGTTGCTCGCGGCGGCATGGCGGCAGCCGTTGGTATGACGGGCGCTGGCGCGCCGTGTCCTTGCATTTTATTACCACATCCACTGCAAAAAGCAGCATCCCCTACGTTTGTACCACATTTTGGACAAAACATATTCATACCCCCATCTTAAGTTATATATCGATGGGAACAAGAATATCATATATCTGTATTCTTATCAATAAAGCTCGAAATATTTAACGTTTGTATCCGGGGTCGCCCGGATTCGTGCGCGCCTGCGTAATGCCCGGATTGACAGTAGGGCTGTCATATTGAGCTACGTGGCTGCCGTATGACGTCGAAGGCGTCTGCAAGCCTTGCTCGGTTTTCGCCTTCGTTCGCTCGCCCGTCTTTGCGCTCCTGTCCTGCGTGGACATAGTCGGCGCACCGATCGGCGCATAGGCCGGGGCCGAGACGTTCATCCGCTGCAACGACGCCGTAAAGCTGAAGCCATATTTATTGTCAGGCGTATGCGTAATATTTAAATTTAATATAAGGCAGTTATCGGCGGCCTCCTTGCCGCGATAGGATACCAATTCGAGGTTGTCGGCCATCGCTTCCAAAATCGGCTTAGCGCTCGAATCGGAGCACGCCCCGTTGATATCGAGCTTATGCGCGTCCTTCAGCGCGTGGTCGTTAATCGGGCTGCCCTGCTCAATCGGGTTGCTCGTCGCCTTGTTGCTGCGGCTTGCGGTTTCGCCAGTGATCACGGCGTTGTCTTTGAACGACACGACGCCGGAATCGCCTATAAGCATGAAGTCCATTACGCCGCCTCGCTTTCAAAAGGCGGCCCACATATCCGGGCCGCCTAGCTGTCGTTTTCTTCTTTGGCCTCTTCCTGCAAACGTTCGAGCTCCTCGTTGTACAGTATCTTACCTTGCAGGCATTCCTCAAATTCTGCCAAGTCCATAGCCTTGATGTCCTGATACGTCAGCGCGTGCTCGTCAAATACCAGAAGCCAAAACTGGCGATTCGACTGTGCCCGCTGGCAAGCCGTTTCCGGGGATCGTTCCCGGTCTAAGAAATCGGTCGACCGTCTGGATTAATTCCTCCGGCGTGCTGATATCGTCGCGGTCGTCAAAGTACTTGATGCCTTTGACCTTTATATCCGGCGGATCGATGACCACTGACTTTAGCATCATATCGATGTAACGCCTAAGGTCTTTACCCTTATCGTCGGCCATGCCGCACAGGCTGTTAATCCGGTAGAATTCACTGGGGGGGATTGATTGAAGGGTAAAAGATTGCCCTAATACCTCAACATCTTCTCTTCGCGCCATAAGTTTTTTAAACCACCTTTCGCTCATATTCGGGGGACAATCGATCATGCCGTCCGCGTTATACTTGGGCATGGCTACTTATAGTCGAGCTGCGGAATGAAGAACGTGAATTCCTCCGCCTCGCCGTTCTTTGCGCGCTTCTTCACCGGCAGACCGAGCATGACGCAATCATCACAAGCGACGATAAAGCCGCCGTCCTTGTTCGCGTCACGTACCGCGAGCTGCCCCTCGACGCTGTTCGCAGCGTCCTCGGTCAGCATGGTGCAATGGGGCGAGCCGCTTGCGAGCGTGATCTTCAGCGTTGCTGTCCCGTTCGCGTTGATGTTATAGGTCACATCGCCGTCGACACCGACAACGGGATTGATCCGGTCTTCGTTGGGAGCCAGCTCGACCTTCGAATCGGCTGCAAAGCCCGTCAGCTCGATACCGCGCCATAGCACCGAAACGAGCACCGGATTATAAACAAACTTTTTGGGCTTTCTCATCTATGCCTCCTATTCTTCGCTGTTGACGATAGATACCGACAGTATGCCGCGCACCGTCACGCCGTGTGAGCCGCCGCGAAGCGTCGCTGCCCAGTGGATGTCGGGCACAATACGCCGAGCGGCCTGATCGTGCGTCGCGTCCGTGCGCCTCGGTATAGTGATCTTGTAGACGCCCTTGCCGTCTTGGGTAAGGATGTCGCCATCGTTCACGCACTCATCCAGCGCCTGGATCAATGCGGCTCCGATCATCGTGAATCCGGCGTCATCGTAGGGTACGACCTCGTTGTCGACGTGAAGATCGGTCAGTTTCTTGCGCATCTTCAGCTTGATCTTCCAGCGCGAAGTAATCGTATCGATGAATTCGCCGTCGCAGCAAATGCCCTCGCGCATGTAATTGCGCTTATTATTACGGGCATAGGTGTTGATATTCCGCTCGAGCAGCTCGTGCAGCGCCCGGCCCTCGAGGTCGGTCAACGGTATGCCGTCGACTTCTTTCCACTTCCACGTCACCGCTGTCGGATAGTTCGGCGCAACGCGCCCCACCCAGGCCGCATGCATATAACTGACTGCGGCGTCCCAGTTATAGCAAATGACCGTTTGAGCATTTGAGCATTCGAAGGTCTTGCTGTCGGTCTGCGCAATCAATAGCTTTTCTGCTTCGATCTCTCCGGCCCTGATCTTTGCCTCCGAAAGCACGGTGCCCTTCGCCCAGTCCGATAACGCTAGGATGCGCGCCGGGTCGGCGTCGACCGGCAAGACAAAAAAGAAGTCGTCTTGTTCTTCTCGAAGCTGCTCGAGCGCGGCGACAACATCGGCGTCCGTGATCGGCGTTTCTACCGGCTCTTCCTCGCTGCCGGTCAGCACGGTCGGCGCGATGCCGAAGATCGCGCACTTTTCGATCGGGGCCGGAGCCCTCTCCGTTTGCCCGAAAAGCGCGGCGGCGCATGCATGCGTCTTGGAGCCGGGCGCAAAGTCGAGCGCGACCTTGTCTATTCCGTTATACTCTTTATACGGATGCGCACCTTCCGTCGATAGGAGCAGCGGCAGCAGCGTTTCCCTGGGTTCCGCTTTCGTATCCAGCGCGATAAGGACAATGATATCCTGCATTATGTAGCAACCTCCTCCGCATCCAGCTCGGCCAGCTCCTGCGCGGCGCATGCCATTATTCCAAGTCCGGCGGCGATGCCTTCCTCCCTGCCCTTGATCTCGCTTGCGTCGACCAAGGCCCATATCGCATTGCGTACAATGTCCTGCGATTCAGGATCGAACGTCGCGATGATGGCCTCGAGCGCCGTTTCGGCTTCCTCGACCTCTTCCGTAGAAGTGATCGCAAGACGCTCCGCATGCTTGCCGCTCTCATCCTCATCCAGCATCATCGCAAAATATCGCAGGACATTTTGCGTAGTAACATCGGTCTCCTGATTTATGCTGATAGGTCATCCCTCCCTTAAATTCTTTATTGTTCCGTTTTCAATCGCGCCGTCGCGGCGCTCATCCACGCGCAGATAGCGCAGGCGCACATCAAAGCCGTAGCGGCGGTCAATCTCGTCGACCTCCAGGCCGCTGCGCGGGAATACGCCCATTACCTCGACGACCACAATCCCGGCGTCGTAAAGGATGTGTTCGCCTGCATGCAGGAAAAAGCTCTGTGCGCGTTCAGCGAGGTCGAGGGCTTCGTCGTCGCCGAGTATATAACCGTCAGGCGCGTCGCGATTCCGGCTGCAGGCGGTGAAGCTGTATGTGCCTTCGGCCTCTTCCTCACGCCGGGTAATGATATCTTGCTCGAAGTCGCCGGTGCCGGGCACGACCTCGCGCGTTATACTCGCGCCGCCAACCGGTATATATGGCTGTACCGGCTGATAGTACATATACGGATACTCGGATTCCGGCACCGTCTGATCGGACAGCACGACGCGACGCCCTATATATCCAGCCAGTTTCTCGATCAAAGAATTGCGCAGTTCCTTTTGCGTCATTTCGCTGCCACCCTCTTTGCATCGATAATATAACGGTGAAAGCTGGTTATGCCGATGCCTTCATATCCAAGCTCGCCTTTTACCGTATATATCACACCGGTTTCTTTGCCTTCGACCTTCGCGCCGACAGGCAGTATATGGCCGTTTGTATACAGCTTTTTGGACTCGGCGGTATATGTGCCTTGCGGCATATAGCGCAGATCACGCTCGCTTAAAGGCAGAATCGCGCCCTGAAAGGGTATGCGCGTCTCGGGGCCGGGGAGATACTGGCCGCCCAAGTCGGCCCGATATTTAGACTCGCCCTGTCGTATCTCAACGCACGGAAACATAATCCCCGTCGGGATTTGCGGTTCCCAGGAAGGCATCATAGGCCGTTCACCTCGAAGCTGATCGAATTTCGCAGCCGTCCGCTTTGCACCAGCGGCGACGTCTTGCCCGGAGCCGACGCCAGCGTCAGCGACGACTTCGGTGATGTGACCGTGTCCATATACTCCTGTATCATCGCAACGGCTTGGCGGCCAAGGTTATTACACACCTGCTCCGCCGTAAGCTCACCGAGGACAACGCGCCCGACAAGTTCGTGGGCTGCTTCGGCCAATGCATTTTTATTGGCATCGTAACCCGCGCGGATAAATGATCTCTCCGGGATCGTAACCTTGGGCAGCAAAAGGAATAGCAGTTCAAGATCGCCCTTTTTATTTTTGCGCCGTGCGATAAAGCGGTTCCCCTCGTCGTTTTTCGGAGTAGCGAAGGCTTCAGGAAAATCGCGAGGGCTTTTATCCTTGCATTCTGGCTTGAGCGGAATCGCGAGATTCTTCGCTGTTTTCGGTTTGATCGTGCAGCCGAATTCATGCACATTCGCGATCATCAGCATTTCACCGCCAGCTTGCGATAGGATGCCAACGCGGATCTCCGCGCGCGCCAGCTTTTCAAGTTCCGCCTTCAAGCTTTCCAGCCAGGGCGTTAGAGTGTCGACGGTATCGACGCTCATAGCCATACCCGCCTATGCCGCGCGATGGTATCCAGCCAGCTTTGCGGCGTCTCCGTGTTCCATTCCCAGCGTACGTCGCTGATCGCAAAAGAGCGGAGCCCGGCGTTGCCGCCGTTTTGCTGCCTGCCGTAAGCGTCCTGGACCATGGAGATACACAAGCCCTCAATGTCATCCGGCAGCGTCACTGGATTTTTATCGGTGCCATCTTTCGGCAGGATATACCCGGCGGTATACTTGATTTCCAGATTGCGCTTCGCGGCGATATTGTCACCGGCAAGACCGTGGGGGTAGCCTTCGTACGTCCAGCCATCGTCTTTGTAGATACCGCCCCAGTCGCCTTTCATCTGATGGTCATAGAGCTGCGGCGGCACCTTTTGGCCGGACAGCTTGATATACTTGACGGCTGCAATCGGATACTGCGCCGTCGTGATGATCTGCCGTCCGTTTGCCTGCTGGTACTCGGTATACTCAGCAAGGCCTAGCTTGCGATCAAGCTGAGATTC
>QMCE01001496.1_pt1 | contig 15860 bp, 14 predicted proteins | sample 1821851 | NCBI WGS metagenome assembly QMCE01 (sample SAMN09453174, study PRJNA476694) | Termite gut metagenome, whole genome shotgun sequencing project. | isolation source: worker | host: Odontotermes sp. | place: South Africa:Pretoria | collected 2016-01-28
ACAGCTCACTAAAATCCACATACTCCTCCAACACCTTGTACGATTTCTCATCCCTTGGATACAAAAGAGCGTTAAGAATCCGAAAGATGTCTTCATCCCTCCTTTCATAATAGCATACCATAGTCACAAAAGCAAACTAAAGTTGCAGAAAACAAAAATCTCTCAAACCAATGGTTGGGTTAACATGAAATACCCAGATAACAAAGAATAAAGTTAGCTTAAAATGAAGCTAATTATGACTATAACGCTTTACATGGGAAAAGGCAAGAAAAAACTTGCAATTTTCAGCATTGGTTGAAACATTGGCCATTGGTCGTAACACATTGTCGTAACGGTCGCTTTATATTGCGTTGTAGGCTTTTCTGTGCTATAATGGCCACGGAATTACTGGAAAGCATGATATTGAATACAATTGATTCCAATTGATTCGGAGTCTCCACGCATTTACCCAAAGAAGAAAGGATGCAACATGGTTTTTAGCTCAATCGTTTTTCTATTTGCCTTTTTAACGTCCGTATTGGCGGTTTACTATGCGGGCTTTCGGTTGCCCATGGTATATCGGAACGGGATTTTGCTGTGTTTCAGTCTGTTGTTTTACTATTGGGGTTCGCGTAACTATTTTATCCTGTTGCTCGCCTCGATTCTAGGAAACTACGTATTTGGCTTGCTGATTGGTCGTTCGAGGCGCCTTGGGTTTCGCCGACTTTTTTTGGTCATGGGCGTCGCGTCCAACCTTTCGTTATTGTTCGTTTTTAAGTATGCGGATTTTTTTCTGGAGAACGTTAGCCTCCTGTTGCATCGTCCCATGGAGCCGCTGGAACTGGTTCTGCCGATTGGGATTTCATTCTTTACGTTTCAGGGATTGTCTTACGTGATTGACGTGTATACCGGCAAGGCCAAAGTAAATGGCAACCCGTTTCACATTGCGTTATACATCTCTTTATTCCCCCAACTTGTGGCCGGACCCATTGTGAAATATAACGAGGTGTGCGACCAAATTCGCCGTCGCTTCGTTACTCTCTCATCTTTTTCAAATGGCTTGTGGCGGTTCGTCATTGGTTTGTCCAAGAAGGCGTTGATTGCCAACGTGCTGGGGGAAACGGCGGACTCCATATTTGACCTCGTCGGGCCTTCGGGCGTGGACGCCCCCACCGCTTGGCTCGGCGTCCTATGCTATGCGCTACAGATTTATTTTGACTTCTCCGGTTATTCGGACATGGCGATTGGGTTGGGAAAATTGTTTGGTTTTGAATTCTTGGAAAATTTCAACCACCCTTACATTTCTTCATCCCTGACGGAATTCTGGCGGCGCTGGCACATTTCTTTGTCCACTTGGTTCCGAGACTACCTCTACATCCCCCTTGGCGGCAACCGCAAGGGCAACGCCTCCCTCCACCTCTTTATCGTATTCTTGGCTACGGGGCTATGGCACGGGGCGTCTTGGAATTTCGTCCTCTGGGGCGTTTGGCACGGGGCCTTCCTTATCTTGGAGAAGCCGCTTATGAAACGGGAATGGTATCGAAAAACCCCAAGGCTATTGCGCTATATGGGAACGATGAGCATCGTCTTGTTTGGCTGGGTGCTTTTCCGCTCCCCGGATTTATTCTCTACGTTGGAATATGTTAAAGCCATGTTTGGCGCGGCGGGGTTTGAGAACTTGACTTTTACTTTTGCTTATTTCATGAATCCGAGAATTGGCTTTACCCTGTTGGTCGCCATCTTGGCCAGCGGGGCGTACCTTGGGCTGCGCCCACGCTCCTTGCGGTGGACGGAAGCGGAAAAGCAGGAAGAATCGTTATACGCGGCCTTGGGCAAAATGGTCGCCATCGCCTGCCTGTTTGCTTTATGTATCATGTACATTGTCAACGGAGCCTATAATCCGTTTATTTATTTTAGGTTTTAGTCTTGGTGAAGTAAGGCATGGGACAGTAAGACAAGAAAGGGAATGGAAAAATGACGAAACAGGGAAACAAGAGGGGGCTTGCCGTGGTTCACGCATTGACCATCGTGGTTTTTTTGGCGTTGTTGGCCATACCCATTGTGACGATGAACCGTCGGCACGGTCAAGTCTCGCCCATTGACAACGCCGCATTGCCGGAATGGGACGAGTCCGTTCTCCATGGTGAGGACGCGTTGCTGGGATTTGAGAATTATTTGACGGCGAGAATCGGATTGCGCACACCGATGATTGACGCTTACGTGGACTTGAACGAGCGGCTTTTCGGCGTGCTGCTCCACCCTACTTACGAGTATGGCAAAGAGGGTTATGTTTTCTTCCATTCCGACGAGGAACGGTTGGACGCTGAATATCTGGACTTGTTTTCGGACTTTATCGCCACCATGGAGGATTATTGCACGGCGAACGGCATGACTTTTTTGTACTGCGCCAATCCGAACAAAACCGCAGTCTATTCGGAGTTTTTACCGGATGGCGTGCATACGGAGTTTCCTAGGCAACAATACCTGATGGAGCGGTTGGAGGAAAAGGGCGTCCACTATATTGACAACACGACGGCCTTGGTTCAAGCCAAGGAGGACGTGCAGGTGTTCGACGTGAAGTATGACGCCGGCCACTGGAACGACAATGGTGCATTCGTCGGCATGGCGGGCATTATTGGGGAACTGCGAAAAAGCCATCCTGAAATCCCTCCGCTTACGAAGGACTTGTTTACCGTTACGGCGACCGACCTGCCAAAGCTGCCGTTGTCTAATTTTACGATAGACGACGTGACGGACGTATATACCAGAATAGGGCAGCAGGCGGTTCCCGTTACGGATTTTGAAGGGGATTTGAAATTACACGAACAACATCGGGACTTTACGTATTTTCGGAACCCACAAAGGGAAGACTTGCCCAAGATATTGGTCTTTCGCGGCAGTTACTTTTTGGGGAGGGAAAAATTCATGACGGACCATTTCTCTGAATCGGTATTCTTACACAGTTACCACAACATTTTGCGGTACAAGTATTACTGTAACCTGTTCAAGCCGGACATCGTATTGTTCGAGTCCGTGGAATACGCCACCACGAACCGTTACTTCCCGGAGAAGGGAATGCGGAGGGTCGTGGAAAAGGCGGCCAATGAGCCCTGACGCATATTGAAGCCCTCTATTTTCTCATTCTACCCACGAATCTTCTCCAATTCTTACACGACCACTTTAATGATGTTGGAAATTGCCCATCATCAATGTTTGTCTTACACATATCAGCCAATTTTCTTGCCGCCGCCACTGCCACTTCATTTTTTACGCGTGGTGCCTCTATCGCTTCGTCCGTCACTCCATCATTTATGAATTGAATCCAGTTTTCTATCCTGTCCTTAGGAAAGACAAAAACAACACTTTTCAACAGTCCATCATCAATACCATAGTCCTTGGCGGCTTTTATGTATTTTTTCTTCAATTCCTCGCAACTATCACAATCATCGTCCACGTCTGCCAACACTATCAAAGCCGTATCTGCACCTCGCTTAGCACAATTCAACAATACTTGTGGAAATTTTTGCAATAATTCCGTCTTCCCGTTACATTTTTCAAAATATACGTTACCTGATTTATGTGGACGAAGCCAACTTGGATCATATGCTTTTATAAAAGCATTGACAAATACGATATCCTGCTTCCCCTCACGCAAACACACCAACTGGGCTCTTTTCAACGTTATCCCTCCTTCACGACCAATTTTTACCCATCAATCCACCCCCGCGCCAAAGTTTCACCAATTGACATCCCCTCCTGTTCCTCTAATTGTTTCACGCGCGTCGGCGATTTATGGTTGTCACGGAAGAAGTACTGGACATTTAACGGTGCGCTGTCCAGAATCTCGGAATTGTGGGAGATAATGATCATTTGACGCTTTCCATCAACAATTTCACACATTTCAAGCAACCATGGCTGTAATTCCTGCAAATATATATAGTTGTCAGGCTCGTCAATTAGTACGGTTAATCCACTTGGCGCCATGAGCAATACCGCATGTATCATATACAATGCGACCAACATTTTTTCACCATCGGATAGTTGGCTAAACGGTATCTCCCCTCCCTCAAAATTAAGTACCAACTGTTTGGTAGACGCTCCTACGTCCTTAAGTTTTAACGACCTCAAATCATTTGGCCAAACCATTTGCAGTGAATGTCTTAATGCGTCCGTCCATTCCTGATCCTGCGCAAAATGCCTGTACCATGCAATGATGTTGCTTAAATCCATAGCCGCATACATGGATTCATACTTACTTTCACTCTCAAAGGTTCGTGCATTGGGGCGCACGATTATTAAATTCGCCAATGCTTGTTGTAATACCTTTATTTTTTGATTTTCCCTACTGGATGGTTCAAACACGGACAAGGCCGTTCGTCGCCAGTCCAGTGAGAATTCCTTTTCACCCCTTTTTCCAAAGACAATGCGCTCCAAATCTCTTGAAAACAGCTCTTCCCCATCGCAATAAGCGACTTCCCTTCTTATTCTTGGTTGCTCATATTCCGCCACTTGCTGTATATGCAACAGATATTGGAAGAGACTCCCCCCTTCCTCTATCTCGAACTCAAATTCTTGGACGTCGTTGTCAAGCCAATTGCAAAATTCCAATTGCGATACTGTACGCTTTGATTCCTCACTCACCTTTCCTAAAAAGCAATTTCCCGTTGCCAAATCGCGCACAAACTTTATTGCGTCAAAAACAGAACTCTTCCCACTCCCGTTAATGCCACAAAAGACCTCCATTTCATTGAAGTCCATACCAAAAGCGACTAAGCATCTGTAATTGTTAATATACACACTCTTTAACATTACACAGCCTCCCATTTCATTACCAAATATTTGAACTTCATTATATGAAAAAAATAGAACCCTGTCAAGTTAAATAGAATATCTCGTGAAAATCAAATAGAATATTTCCTGAAAACCTTGCGCGGCACGCATCACGAGTCTGCTCAGGTTTGCGGGCGCACTCGCACCACGGCGAACACCGTTTTGAACATGACCGCAAGGTCCGACCACAGGCTGAACCGCTTCACGCCCTTTAGGTTGTACTCCATCTTGCTTGGCAATATCTCCGTAATATACGTCACGTCCACGTCGTCCGCCTCATCCAGCAACTGTTCCTCGTCCTTGTATCGCACGCTCGCCTCCGACGTGACGCCTGCGGGCAAGAGCAACGTCGCATACATTTCAGGCGAATAGGCCCTGACGTACTTCTCCACTTCCGGCCTCGTTCCAACGAACGACATGTCCCCGCACAGGATGTTCAGCAATTGCGGCAACTCGTCCAAACGCAGGCTCCGCAGTCGTTTCCCCACCTTCGTAACCCTCTTGTCGCCTCGGATGGTAATCTGCGTCCCCCTTATCGTAGGCTCGTCCACCATCGTCCGAAACTTGTAGATGCGGTACCGTCTCCCGTACTGCGTTATGCGCACTTGTCGAAAGAGGGCTGGACCCTTGGAGTCACATCTCACGATTACGCCAATGGCCACCATCAACGGAAACAAGAATACCAACAACGTGCTCGCCAATATGACGTCAAGCGTCCTCTTGATGGCAAGGCTCCTCTTCTTACGGCTCAAAGCGTCATAATAGGCCCTTACCTGCTCATTTTTCATGAACTTCGGTAGTTCGTCCCAATCTCTCAACAATCTAGTCCACCGTCCTTTTTGCCAACTATGAATAGCTATTCCCCTTTTTCACGCTTCTATTCTAAACCCTGCGCGTCCGCCCACGACCTTGTGCGGCACGCCGCGCAAGCCTACTCAGGTTCGTAGGCGCGAAGTAACGCGTCCGCAACGTACGCCCCTTCTTCTTCCGTGAGCTTCGTGTGCAGCGGCAGCGTCAACCCATTCTCGTACATCGCCCCCGCATTGGGGTAGTCCTCCATGCGAAACCCCCTGTCCTTATACGCCGTCAGCATCGGCAGTGGTTTAAAATGCACGTTCGTCGGCACCCCGTTCCGCGCCATTTCCTCCATTACCCGGTTGACGTACGCCCGCTCCCTTCCCTTTAGCCTGACCAGGTACAGGTGGAAGGAGGAACGGTAGTCCGAACCTTCGTGTCGTAATGTGAGAATCCCTTCCTCTTTGCCCAACCGTTCATCATAGTACCGCACCATCGCCCGCCTTTTGGCCAGCAGAGACTCATACCTCGACATCTGCACCAAACCAATCGCCGCCACGACGTCCGTCATATTGCATTTGTAGTAAGGCGCCACGACGTCATACTCCCAATTCCCCTTCTGCGTCTTGGCCAACGCGTCCTTGTCTTGCCCGTGCAGGGACAACAACATCAGGCTTCTATACAACGCCTCGGAATCCAGACCTTCCCGCTCCTTCCACACAAGGGCGCCCCCCTCGACGGTCGTCAAGTTCTTCACCGCATGGAAGGAAAACGCCGTTAAGTCCGCAACGGCACCCATCCTTTTCCCCTTATACTCCGCACCAAAGCTGTGTGCGGAGTCCGCCAACACAATGACGCGGTCAAAGGCCGCCTGCAAAGGGCTGTTCGGTTGGTAGAGGGCCTTCTTGTCTTCCAGCACGTCAAACAGGCGGTCATAGTCGCAAGGCACCCCGCCAACATCCACCGGCATGACCACTTTCGTCTTCCCGGTAATCGCCCGCCCAAGGGCTTCATAATCCATATGGTACGAGTCCTTTGCCGTATCCACAAGGATTGGGGTTGCGCCCGCATGGCAAATCACGCTGGCCGTAGCCGTGTAGGTGTACGCACTGGTGACCACCTCGTCACCCGGCCCGACGCCCAGTGTGCGAAGCGCCATCTCCATACAGGCCGTCGCAGAGTTCAGGCAAACCGCCTTCCCGGTTCCGCAATACCGGGCGATGGCGCGCTCCAACTCCTTCGTCCGAGGCCCCGTCGTTATCCAGCCGCTTCGCAACGCTTCGGCTGCCGCCTCTATCTCTTCTTCCGTTATGTCCGGTGGTGAAAATGAAATCTTCATAACCATTGCCACTCCTAATCCTCAAATATACCTGCCGCCTTAACGAGGTTGCCCAGCCCCTTCCTTCTCTCATGGTCATGAAGTTCTGGGAACTGTCCCTTCCGCATTTCCTCGTCCCTCTCTATGTCCTCGTCCTTAATCTGGTAGGTGGGGACGAGCTCGGACACCAACGCCTTCATACGATCCGTTTCATCATATGCGTACTCATACAGCTTCTCCAGTTTTTCAAAAAAGTCCTTCTCGTCAAACTCCAGTGGCTTGCCGATATGGATCAACTCATTTTCCGTACCCAAAAGCCCCTCCTCGTCCATTAACATCTCCTCATACAGCTTCTCGCCCGGCCTAAGCCCCGTGATTTGAATCTTGACGTCCACGTCCAGTACGTACCCGGACAAACGAATGAGCTTCTTGGCCAAGTCATAGATGCGAACCGGCTCCCCCATGTCCAGCACGAATATCTCGCCGCCCTTCGCCAACGCCCCCGCCTGGAGGACGAGGGAGACGGCTTCCTTAATCGTCATGAAGTAACGGATGATGTCGGGATGCGTCACCGTCACCGGCCCCCCCGCCAAGATTTGCTTGCGGAAAAGCGGTATGACGCTCCCGTTGCTCTCCAGCACGTTGCCGAACCGAACGGCGACAAACTCCGTTTGGGAACGTTTGTTGAAGCTTTGTACGACCATTTCGCAAATCCTCTTGGACGCCCCCATAATGTTGGTCGGGTTGACCGCCTTGTCCGTAGATATCAGGACGAACTTCTCCACCTTGTAACGGTCGGCCGCCACCGCCGTCTTGTAAGTGCCGAACACGTTGTTCTTAATCGCCTCGTTGGGACTGTCCTCCATCAACGGAACGTGCTTGTGGGCCGCCGCATGATAGACGATGTGCGGCCTGTATTTGGAGAACACGGAGTTCATCCTTTCCGTGTTGCGAACGGAACCGACGAGGACCTCCAGCGAGAGTTTGGGATACTCCATCTTCAACTCCTGCTGTATATCGTATGCGTTGTTTTCATATATGTCAAAAATAATCAACTTCTCCGGATGGTTCGCCGCAATCTGGCGGCACAGTTCGCTGCCGATGGAGCCACCCCCACCCGTGACCAAAATCGTCTTGTTCTTCACGTAGTCCATGACGGCGTCCAAATCCGTTTGCACCGCCTCCCTCCCCAGCAAATCCTCTATCTCCACCTTCCTTATCTTCTCGATGGTGGCCTCCCCCGTAACGAGTTGGTACACGCCCGGCAGAATCTTGAGGTCGGCGTCCGTCTGCTGACAGATTTCAAGCATTTCCCGAATCGTCCTCCTGGGCGCACTGGGCATGGCGATAATGATTTCATTGACGTCGTAGCGCTTCACGCTCTCGAGTATCTTGTCCCGTCCCCCCACCACGCGGACCCCTTGGATGTAGGAATTGTGTTTGGCGCGGTTGTCGTCTATCACGCATCGAATTCGACTGTCCAAATAGCGGCTCATGTTCAACTCCTTCATCACCATGTTGCAGGCCTCTCCCGCCCCGATAATCATGGTGTTGTGGGAATGGGCCCCGTGGATGTTCAGACTGTAAAAATGTCTCGTCAACCGATAGGAGAACCTTATGACGAACGTCACCGTGAGCAACAGGAAGAAGTAGATGATGAAGTAACTCTTCGAAAAGCTCCGGTACACGTGGAATATGCTCACCATATGGACGTTGACGGCCACCAGACAGGCCAACACGATGCTGACCATCTCCTTCACCCCGGCAAACCGCCACAAGCTATGGTATAATCGAAAATAAAAGAAGATGGCGATGGTGACGATGGTGTTGAACCATAGCAACTGGTTGACCGCCTCCAGGCATTCCACCTCTATCCTGGACCAACTCATCTCAAACCGAAGCAACAAGGCGGCATAGGAACACAGGTTGAGCGTTACGGCGTCCCACAACAACAACAAGACGCGGAATACGACGGACGCCCTTCCCTTTTCAATGAACTTACGCATACTCCTCACACCTTCTTTCTCTTATTGCTTCTCTGCGCTTCCCTCCCGCCTTCGTCATACAACAACCAACTCATAACGAACCAGAATACAAAGGCTGGAAACACATAGGGAAGGAACACGCATTCCGTTACCGTCATCACCGTGAAGGAACCAACGACGGCAAGCGGGAAGAAGGCCAGTACGCCCTTCTTCCTAAAACGCGCGTAATATCGGATGGCGTAATACAGTCCAACAATCTCCAACAGCAAGTACAAAACACCCGCAACGCCGCCGTACGTATACGCCATCTGCAAGGCGTTGTCGTGTGCGTGCGCCACTGGAACGCCGCCAATCTTTTGGCCTACCGCACGGTGCCCCTCCAGGTTGACGTCCCTGAAATACGCCCCGTATATCGCAATCCTCCCCGTCGACACGTCGTCGTTCTCCGGGTCGGTAAACGCCCTCCACACCCTCGACAACGTGCTATCCTCCATGACTGGTGCGGGAACGTCACAGGCAAGACCTCCCGATGCGGCTGTCCGCGGCTCCGAAGCCGCAAGGGCCGTGCGCCCCGGCTTGGCGCGCCCTGCGAACAACGCGTCTTTCTCATAGCGGACGGGATGGTTTACCACCTGCGGTATCGCCCTCAAACCCAGATAAAAGACGGGAAACGTACAGAGGATGGCGACACACGCCAAACCCACCCTGCGGACGAACAAGCCCTGCTTTTTCTCGACCAATGAGAAGCGCAGACGCATGACGAACCACCCACAGAACAAGACGACGGAGGACAGCAACGCCGTCCTGGACTGCGTCATATACATCAAGAAAACGTTCAACCCCAATTCGATGTAGACGGGCCAACAAACGGACATCTTTTTATTTTCTTCCAACTGCTTGTCCAGATACGAGAGGTAGACGCAATTGACGGTGACCAAATACATGCCGAACATGTTGGGGTTGATTAGGAACCCCGAATACCGCATCCCCTCGGTAAACGGCCTGAACAGGAAGGTGTACAGCGAAGAACCCAGGAAGGACAGACGTATACAACCAACGAAGCATTCCTTCCACTTCTCCGGCATGGCGCCCCCCTGCCAAACGTAAGCCAACAGAGGGAAAGCCACCATCAACAATGCCTCCACCCCGAAATATTTTTTCGGTACCTCCATACTGGAAAGGGCCATGGCCGCGCACAAGGCGTACCACGACAAGGCGAGCGGCACGTTCCACTTCAACTTGACGGGCCGTCCCCCCAACGACCAAATGACGAGCCACAAGAAACAGGCGACCAATATTGCGATATAATGACGGTGCCACGGGTTCACCCGCAAGATGCGGACCGCACAGAACAAACAGAATATGGCCAAAAAGCCAAATCCCATCATCCACTTCCTCACCTTCTCCGTAACTCGTCCCATGATGGCGACCATCGGACTCACCAAACCCCTAAACAGTAACTGCATCCCATCCCTCCAAGTCGACTATCCAAAAACCTCTCTTAACAAACGCCCCGTCGAACGCCCGTCCAAGTAATCATAATTATCCTTGACGAACCGCGCCGCTTCCTCTTTCCCACACGCCCCCGTACACATCTGCTCCAACAACTCCTCCGTGCCCCGCGACACCGGCCCCGGCACGTAAGACTCGTAATCCTCGTAAAAACCCCTGCCGGAACGGGTAAACTCCTCCAAGTCGTAGGCGTAGAAATACATGGGCCTGCCCAACAGACAATATTCAAAGATGATGGAGGAATAGTCGGTGATGAGTGCGTCGGCAGCATATAGTAAATGGTTGAGGTTGGGGTAATCCGACACGTCAACCACGTTCTCCCTGCCAAATATTCGCCATTCCACATCCCTGTACGCCTCCGCCACATGGGGGTGCAACCTCAGTAACAACACTACGCCGTCGGGCATTCCCGCACTCATTTGACCAATGTCGAGGCGTACCTTGGGGTCTTCCGTCTCACCATCCCGAAACGTCGGAGCATACAGCCATATTTTCTTGCCGACAAGGTTCGGATGGAAACGATACAAGCGATTCGTTGCCCCTCCGTTCTTCTTACGGGCGCGCATGGCGAAAAAATGGTCCGTTCTCGGCAAGCCCAAGACGCAAACCTTGTCCTCCGACACCCCGAACGCCCCCATATACTGTCTCTTCGTGTACTCGGAATTCACGACGAGGTGGGTGATGGCCGCATTGGCCCTCTCCTCCAGCCTTCCCAACTCGGTTCCCCGATTCACGTCTTGGCCAAACTTCTTGACCGTCCCCGTCCCATGCCATAGCTGCACCACTTTGACTTCCTTGGGGAACTTCATGTACGCCATTGGCAAGAACGCGTTGTCCATCAATATATACTTCGACGTCGCCATGTGGTACGGCTTGACGAGGAAGAAGGCAAGGGGCCTTCCCCTGTCCTCCTTCCGAATCGAATAAAAACGATACAGCCTTCCACTTCGCTTTAGCGCGCGAACGACGGTACCCACGTTGCCCCCCCGGGACGGGTCGTGCGTCATGATGCACATTACCTTGTCCCCCTTTACTCGAAACAGGCGGCATATATAATACATTATGGCGAATATGGCGTATCCCGTCTTCTTCATGTCGCGCCTCCCTTTCCGTCCGTTTTTCACGCTCTCGCAATCAAGGCCATTACTCTTTCCGCCGCCTTGCCGTCGTCCCACACGTTGTATTTCTCTACAAAGGCGTCATACTTCTCTTGGTACGCCGCCCCGTCGTAATGGACGACGTGGTGGATGAGCTCGTCGGTATCCTTGGCAATCGGTCCCGGCGCCTCCCTTTCAAAATCCAGATAGAAACCCCGCAATTCATCCCGATACGCCTCATAGTCATATGCGTAGAACAGGATGGGCCTCCGCAACAGACAGTAGTCAAACATGACGGAGGAATAATCCGTAACCAACAAGTCGGACGCCAAGTAAAGTTCCGCAATGTCGTAGGATTTGTCAAACACGTGGAGAAATTTCTCTTCTTGGCCCGCATCTTGAGGACTCGCATCGTTTTTATCCGACTGGACACCGTTTTCCTCTTCTTCCACAACGAGGTAATGGTACTTCAAAATTATGGCGTAATCATGTCCGATTTCCGCCTTCATTTTGTCAAACGACAAGTTGGAATTATATCGATAGCGTCCCTGTCCCCGGTAATCGTCATCCCGCCAAGTCGGGGCGTAGAGGATGATCTTCTTGTCCATGGGCAACCCCAACTTCTCCTTCAGCGCCCTGATGTACTCCGGCTTGTTCTTCCTTACCAACACGTCGTTCCTAGGGTATCCATACTCCAACATTTTACCGGAGAAGCCAAACGCCCTCCTAAAGATGTCGGACGAGTAATCATTCTGTGAAATCAAAAAGTCCCACGTCTCCACGTTCTTGGCAAACTTGTCCTTGTACTCTTTCAAGGAGTCCTCATTGGCCATAAACACGTCGTCCAAATCCAGCGCCAACTTCTTCAACGGCGTGCCGTGCCACGTTTGGATGTACGTCACTCCCGGCCGTTTGCGGACAAACTCCGGCTGCCTACAGTCAAACACCCATATGTTGGCCGTCGCCATGTAGTACAGGTAACGAAGACTCCCATACCGCACTTGTCTGACCCGGCCCGGCACGTCGAACGGGACGCTCTCGTAAAACCAGACGACGTCATACCCGTCACAACAGCCTTGCTCGTACATGTACTGGTAGATGTATTTCGGATTGCCCGAATAACTCTTGCCCAAGTTGCTGTTGAATGCGATTCGCCGCTTGGCAACGGGCAATGCGTGCAACATCGCGTAATACAAATGGACCGCCATCCATTTTGCCACACTTCTAAAACGCTTCTTCACGAGCCCACCAACTTCCGGTATATTTCCTTGACGTCCTCGGCGTAAAACGTGGGAACGTCTTCTTCACTTTCGACGTATCCACCCCCGCGCGGTTGCCGCAGGCGATGTCCGTATATAGGCGGTCACCGACCACCAACGTCTGCTCGCTCCCAAACCCCGTCCGTTTCTTCGCCATCTCGACGACGAGCGGGTTCGGCTTCCCGACGTAGAGCGGCTCTCTTCCCGTCGCATGTCCAATCATGGCGCAAATGGCCCCGCAATCCGGTATGAAGCCGAATCCGGTGGGACATTTAAGGTCCGGGTTCGTCGCCAGATAATCCACGTCCATGGTGTACAGGATATCGCATGCGGTTCGCACCTTTTCGTACGTCAATTCGTCGTCAAACCCAACCACCACCGCCCGAACGTCCGCCTCCTTTTGCTCCGTCGCGCGAACGCCGAATTCCCTCAACTCACGAAGGAAAGAGCGCGTCCCAACGACGTGGACGCATTCGTCTCCATATTTCTCCTTAATGAACAAGGCCGTGGCGTAGGAGGACGTGAGGAAGGAGTCTTCCGTTACGTCTACGCCCATCCCCGTAAATTTATCCACGTAATCCTTACGACTCTTCGTAGAATTGTTCGTGATAAACACGTATTCGCCACCCAGCCGCCTTACGGCTTGAAAGAACGACGACGCCCCGTCAATCAGCGCGGCGTCAAAGGCAATCGTCCCATCAATATCCAACAAGAATAACCTTTTGTTTACCAAGTCCCTATTCTCTATCCTCTTCATGCTTTTTTGTGGAACAAGTCCTCCTTGATTTTGGTGGTCGAAACCCCTTCCGTCCTTGGCAGGTAGACGACCTCGCAATACTCTTTCAGAAAGTCGAATTTGCCCTTCCAATCATCCCCCATGACGAACACGTCTATGTCGTTGTCCTTCACGTCGCCTATCTTCTGCTCCCATGTAAATTCGGGAATGACCTCGTCCACGTATATCAGGGACTCCAAAATAATCTTGCGGTCCTCGTAACTGTGGTATGCCTTCTTCTCCTTGATGGCGTTGAACTCGTCCGAGGACAACACTACCAGCAGATAATCGCCAAGCGCCCTCGCCCGCCTTAACAAATTGATGTGGCCGACGTGGATTAAGTCATACGTGCCGTACGTAATCACCTTCCTCATTTTTGACCCTCCCCCTGTAAACTTGTGTGGCGCGCCGCCTAAGCCCGCCCTTACTTTGCCTTCTCGTATAATGCGGCTATCTCCTCCATGTCCCCTGCCGCCACCAACTCCCCCTTATCCAATAAAATGGCCTTGTTACAAATCTTTCTTGCCTGGGTGAGGGAATGGGACACGAACAATACAGTGACGCCCTTCCGAAACATCCTCCGTATCCGCCTAATGCATTTTTTTCGAAACCTCCTGTCTCCGACGGACAACACTTCGTCAAGAATCAATATGTCCGGATTGACAACCGTGGCAATGGAGAATCCCAACCGCGCCTTCATGCCGGACGAGTAATTCTTGATGGGCACGTTGATGAAATGCCCCAATCCGGAAAATCGAACGATGTGGTTGTACTTCTCCTTGATGAACTCCTTGGTGTACCCCAGTACCGCACCATACAAGTATATGTTCTCGCCACCCGTATAGTGGGGGTCGAATCCGGCGCCCAACTCCAACAATGGCGCAACCTTGCCCCTCACCTCCACCGTCCCGTTCGTCGCCTTCAATACGCCGGCAATGACTTTGAGGAGGGTACTCTTACCCGCGCCGTTGAACCCCAACAGGGCAACCCTGTCCCCCTTGTTCACGGTAAAGCTTACGTCCTTCAACGCCCAAAACTCCTCATACATCAACTCTTTTTTAAGTAGCTTAATCACGTATTCCTTAAGGTTGTCCACTTTCTCGGAACTTAGGTTGAACCTCATGCTTACGTGCTCCACTCGGATGGCTATGTCGTCTTTTCCCATCTTAACCTCCGTACCTTTCGTATGTCACTTACGTCATGCTAAATGTTAAGGATAAACTCATCCTGTTTCCAGTAAAACAACAGGAACCCCACCACCAACGTCCCAATGCTGAAAGCGCCCAAATACAAAAGGGACGGCATATGGAATCCGGCCAACTGCCCCGCATGCACGTTGTTCCCATAATAGATGGCGCTTCGAAAGTTCCGGATGGCGGCATAGAGGGGGTTGAAGTCAAATATCATCATTTTCTTGCTGTTGGCGTCGTTCGCCATAATGGCGTCCACCTTGTAAAAAATCGCACTGCAATACATGACCAACATCAACGCAACCTCCCACAAGTACTCCAAATCACGGAAGAACACGGTCAACGTGGCCAGAATCAACCCCACGCCCACCGCAAGAATCAAGAGGAAGAACAAGGGCAACGCCGCACTCAACATATACCAAGACGGCCTCATGCGCAGTACGCCGGCCACGACCACCAACACGATGAGCGATATCGCGAACGTGACGAAGTTGGACAATATGGCGGCCAACGGGTACATGTACTTGGGTACGTAAACCTTCTTAATCATCCCCGAATTCCGCCTAATCGACCGCATGGCCCCCTTCGTCGAACCGCTGAAGAAGGAGTACAACAAACGACCGGACAAGACGTAGACCGGGAACAGCCTGTCCCCCCTGCCCAGCAACTCGGAAAATACCACGGTCAGGACGATCATGGTCAGCAACGGCTCCAGCAACGTCCATAAAATGCCCAAATACGACCTCCTGTACCTTAACTTCACGTCCTTTTTGATCAATTCCATAAGCAAAAACTGGTACTTGCTGAAATTAGTCGTTACCCTGTTCAACGTCTTTCCCATCTATCGTGCATCCTCCAATCATCCTTCATCGTTAACGTTACTGCCAAACTTTTTTATAAAATGTGTAGAATTCTCTATCTTCATCTCATTACTTGGTTTGCGTCTTGAAAACGCGAAGCGTTTTTATCCCATACTTTATCCCAAATGGAATACTTCCCTCACTACTTTTTCACACACGCGCCGTTGAATTTAAGGCCGGTCTTGATGCAGATGGTAATAAATACAATGATGGTTCATCGCTTATGTTCAAACCTAAGTTAACCTTCAATGTAGGCAGCG
>QMCE01000911.1_pt1 | contig 15853 bp, 9 predicted proteins | sample 1821851 | NCBI WGS metagenome assembly QMCE01 (sample SAMN09453174, study PRJNA476694) | Termite gut metagenome, whole genome shotgun sequencing project. | isolation source: worker | host: Odontotermes sp. | place: South Africa:Pretoria | collected 2016-01-28
AACTTTACAAACTTTATAAACTACAATTAAACATTCATGAACACAATTATTCAAACCCAACAAACAGATGTCATTCAGATTATTTCTCAAAAGATTTATGAAATAAGAGGACAAAAAGTGATGTTTGATTTCGACCTTGCATCACTTTATGGTGTCGAAACCAAAGTATTGAACCAAGCCGTTAAACGAAATTTGCGACGATTTCCCATTGATTTTATGTTTCAACTGACCAAAGAAGAATTTAAATCTCTATTTGAAACTTTGAAAGATGCGCAAATCGCTCGTTTCGAGAATTTTAACAATCAAAGATCACAATTTGCGACCTTCGACGAACAATTAACTGACAATCAGCAAAATCAAAGGTCACAATTTGTGACCTTTAATAAAATCAAATACTTACCGTATGTTTTTACAGAACAAGGAATCTCTATGTTATCATCGGTTTTACGAAGTGAAAAAGCGATTGATACAAATATCGCCATTATGCGTGCATTCGTTGCTCTTCGGCAATATGCTTTGAACTATGCGGATTTAAGTAGCCGTCTAAACGAATTTATGCAAAAAACAAACAGCGATATTTCGGAAATTTTCACTGTTTTGGAAGAACTTACAACTCAAAAGAAATTGTACGAAAACAGAAGACCAATAGGATTTAAATAATTATAACAATTAAAACGTCGGAAATTTTGTCACAAAAAGATGCGAAGATATTTAGAAAACAAGACATTTTGTCTTATTTTGGGCTTCGGAATAAGACTTGCGACTTGTTGGAACAGAAAATAAGAATAATCATGAACATACAAAATCAACAGCAAAATCAAGGTAAGGCGTTGGAAAAATACGCAAAGAACCTTAACCAATTGGCACAAAACGGCAAATTGGATCCCGTCATTGGTCGTGATGACGAAATCCGCCGTGTGTTGCAAATCCTTTCACGACGAACAAAAAACAATCCTATCCTGATCGGCGAACCGGGTGTCGGGAAAACCGCTATTGCGGAGGGTTTGGCGCATCGTATCGTCAGTGGAGATATTCCGGAAGATTTGAAAACCAAACAACTCTACTCGTTAGATATGGGCGCACTCGTTGCAGGTGCGATGTATAAGGGCGAGTTTGAAGAACGTTTGAAAAATGTGATCAAAGAAGTTATAGAGTCTGATGGAGAATATATTTTATTCATCGACGAAATTCACACACTCGTTGGTGCAGGCGGAAGTGGAGAGGGTGCAATGGATGCCGCTAACATCCTGAAACCTGCGTTGGCACGTGGAGAACTTAGAGCCATAGGTGCTACAACGCTTAAAGAATATCAAAGATATTTTGAAAAAGACAAGGCTCTTGAACGGCGTTTTCAAATCGTGATGATTGAAGAACCCGATCAAGACGACACGATTTCGATTCTGCGTGGATTGAAAGAACGCTACGAAGTGCACCATCAAGTGCGTATCCGAGATGAGGCAATTATAGCCGCCGTTGAACTTTCAACACGCTATATTACCGACCGTTTTTTGCCGGATAAGGCAATTGACTTGATTGATGAAGCATCCGCAAAGTTGCGTTTGGAAATCAATTCTATGCCCGAAGAATTGGACGAAATCGAACGCCGAATTCGACAATTGGAAATTGAACGAGAGGCAATCAAACGTGAGAAAGATGAGGCAAAATTGAAACAATTGTCGGACGAAATTGCGCAATTGAGTTTGGATCGTGATGCGATGAAAACCAAGTGGCAAACGGAAAAGAAGATTGTCGATGAAATTCAAAAGCACGTTAAAAATATCGAAACCTACAAGTTTGAGGCTGCACAAGCCGAGCGTTCGGGCGACTACGGACGTGTTGCGGAATTGCGCTACGGCAAAATCAAAGAGGCGGAAACAGAATTGGAAGTTCTGAAAAATCAGTTGGCACAGAACGAATCGCCATTGATTAAAGAAGAAATCGGAAGCGAGGAAATCGCCGATGTTGTGGCACGTTGGACGGGTATTCCCGTGAGTAAGATGTTGCAAAGCGAACGTGAAAAATTGCTGCATCTCGAAGATGAATTGCACAAACGTGTGATTGGTCAAGATGAGGCAATAACGGCTATTTCAGATGCTATTCGCAGAAGTCGTGCAGGATTGAGTGATGTGAAACGTCCGGTGGGTTCGTTCATTTTCTTGGGTACGACCGGCGTTGGAAAGACCGAATTGGCAAAGGCTTTGGCGGAATATCTCTTCAACGATGAAAATGCTTTGGTGCGTATAGATATGTCGGAATATCAGGAACAGCACACCGTTTCACGCTTGATTGGCGCACCTCCGGGATATGTGGGCTATGATGAAGGCGGACAACTGACAGAGGCTGTTCGTCGCCATCCCTACTCTGTCGTGCTTTTGGACGAAATCGAAAAAGCGCATCACGATGTGTTCAACATTCTTTTGCAAGTGTTAGACGACGGTCGATTGACCGATAACAAAGGGCGCGTAGCGGATTTCAAAAACACAATTATCATTATGACTTCGAATATCGGCTCGCATTTGATACAGGAAAATTATGAGCAAATGAACGCCGGAGAAGATGAAAAAACCTTTGAGAAAAGTCATCGTGAAGTGATGGAATTGTTACGTCAATCCATTCGTCCGGAGTTTTTGAATCGGATTGATGAAGTGATTATGTTCCGTCCGATCAGTCGTAGCGAGATCAAAGGTATTATCCAAATTCAGTTGGCACAATTGGACAAACTTTTGGCAAAACAAAGTATTGTTTTGGAGGCAAGTTCCGTTGCATTGGATTATCTCGCCAAAATCGGCTACGATCCGCAATACGGCGCAAGACCGCTGAAACGTATTATTCAAAAACGCATTATGAACGCCCTTTCCAAAGAAATTTTGGCAGGAAAAATTCAGCCGAATTCCACGGTGAAGATGGATGTTTTTGATGATGAGTTTGTATTTTTTTGATTGATATAACAGATTTCAAAACAAAGCTACCTCTCCACCCGAACCTCAAACCCATCAACATTCGCTCCTTTCAAGTCGAATTCGACAACTCGTTTTTCGTTTCCGACAAGATTGAAATAGCCATCCGAAAAATACGCAGGCAAATGAATTTCTTCGGTACTTTTGTTGATAGCATTGAGCTTGATTCCCGCTACAATTGCGGAAGAGGGATTGCTCAACTCAACCTGTAAAGTGTTGTTCAAACGCTTGGTCGTAACAATAACATCCGTTTCAGGAAGCGTGTTGAACTCCAAATAGGAATTTTCTTTACCGTCGGTTTCCCAATAATCATTCACGGAAACCACTTTTCCTTTGCTGTTTTTTAACTCCAAACGCACAAGATACAAGGCAGGCAAATCGCTTGGATTCGGCGTGAAACAAGGCGTTAGCGCATTCGCAGAAGCATTATATTTACCGTCTTTTTTGTAGAGTATCTTTCCGGAAATGTCGTAATACGTTGCCGAAACTGTCAGTGATTTATGGGCATTCAGCGTAGTATTGATGATCACAACTTCATTATTATCCATATTTTTCTGCACGTGCAGAGGTTCGCAAGCTTTCTTCGCTCCGAAGTAAGAACCGGGCGTTTCATAATCGTAGGAATAGGTTTGCCAAATCATACTTGGCCAAGCGGGGTGCGTCATCCAGAGGATGAGTCCGGTTGTGTTGTTCCACATTTTGCTGTTCCACGCTTCAAGCATACTTCGCCACGCATCGTAGGTTACAAACTGCGCCTGTTTCGCAAATTGCTCCATACTTTCGGGATTCCCGTAGCGGTTCACTGCATTCATAAAATCCTCAAATTTCTGCGAAGTATGGTGCAAATCGTGATATGCCCACACATCGTTGATAGGCCACAGATCTTCCGGTGCGATGAATTTGCGAATGGTGTTCGCCGTAGGTACTGCGAAACTACCTAATTCCGTAAGGAAACCTTTTGCATTTTGTGTATAGTACAGCGTAGGGTCTTTGAAATACTCCCACGGACCGCTCGTTCCCATATTGAGATAGCGTGATTGTCCGTGATAGTGGCGTGAAGGGTCTTCTTCAGCCATCATCTGCGTAAGCATTTCGCTCAAGCCTTTGGGTGCAAAACCCTCGTTGCGAGGACACCAAATAGCAATGGACGGATGATTGCGAAAACGTCGAACAACATCACGTGCGTTTTTCAGAAACAAATCAAAATCGTTCGGATCAACCGTGTCATCGCCTGTAATCCAAAAATCGTTCCACACCAACATTCCGTATTCATCGCAAAGCGCATAGAACAATTCTTCCGTGGTTTCACCTGTCCAATTACGAATAATGTTAAAATTTGCATCCTTATGCAGACGAAAATACGGCTCTAAACGGTCGCGTGAAACACGTTTCATCCCATCATCCATACCCCAATTCCCACCACGACAAAAGATGCGAACACCGTTCACTTTAATAACCAAAAACGGACCAATCGGATCGGGTTCTTTCAACTCTTTCAGTCCCGAAAAATCAGCATCGGGATTCAAGGTTGCCAGCTGATTATCTTTCGTGTAAAAACCTCGCTTCTCGTAGTTGAATACAGGCTTTCCGGGGTTTTTCGTATTGACCGGAGAATACTCATACCGTGTTTGAACAGAGTCTAAATTCAATGCCATCAATTCGTAGGACATCTCACGAATACCAAAACGAATGCGTTTTGTTTCCGATACTTTATCCGCTGTTTTCACTTCCATATCCAAGTTGTATAACTCCGGATTTCCATAACCGTTGGGCCACCATAAACGGGGTTTCCGAATAATCAATGCGGCGTATTGCGAAGGCTCGAAAACCAGTGTCTTTTCTTCGTTTGCAGACAAGGTGTAGGATTGTTTGCAAACAATGTTTTCGATTTTCATCGTCAGTTCGCCCTGCACGTTTGTTGAGGTTTGATTTTTGACGGGAATTTTCACGGAAAGTCGTGCAACAGTAGTGTCAGGAAGATCCAAATCCGAGATCACTTGCGCATCTCCGATAGATACCTCTCCACCGATTTTCAGTTTCACGTCTTGCCAGATTCCGGTGTTTCGGTCACGTATTCCGGGAATCCAGTCCCATCCCACGGAAGCGATGAACGTAGGACCATCGAGGCTTGTCATACCACCATTCAAACCTTGTCCGGAAACCATCGATTGTTCGTGAGGAATGCCCGGATTGGCGGTCGGGAACACGTGCACAGCCAAGATGTTATTTCGTCCGTCGTGATAAACCAAATCCGTAATATCAAACTCTCCACGAATAAATGCGCCCTTGATATTTCCTAATTTTTTACCGTTGAAAAATACTTCCGCAAAATAATTCACACCCTCAAAAATCAAGCGTACACGCTCATTTGAGAGATTACTCACAGTAAAACTTTTACGATACCACCAATCCAATCGACTGAGCGAATCGGGAATTGCCATATTGTTCAATCCGAAATAAGGATCGGGATACACACCTTGTGAAACCAGCGTGGTCAGCACGGTTCCGGGCACTGTTGCGTTGTACCATTGCGAAGTATTCAACTGCGGGTCGAAGATAGATTTTGAAGATTCGATAACACTTGTTCCATCGGTCAGTTCCCAGTCTTCGTTGAGAATATATTCTCCACGTTGAGCAGGGATTTGCTCAGGAAGAACTTCTGTTTTTGCAACACGTTTTGCCGTTTGAAACGGAGCTTTTCCTTTGGGTAGTTCCGATGCGGGTTGCGGGTATTTAAGCCCTGTCCAAGGTTGTCTGAAACCTTGTGCAGCAAGATTAAAACTAAATACACTTCCGAGTAGCAGGATGGAGATAATTTTTTTCATAATGTCATTTATGTTGATTATTTGAGGTGCAAAGATACGAAAAAAAAACGAAACTAATATGCAAACCTACCTTTCAATTTTAGTCCTTAATTCAATAATGTCTCTGATTTCTTTTGCTCGCTTTTCAATCGGCGTTCTACTTTTTTCACGTCTTCGGCGGGAGGTAAATTTTCAGGAACAAGTCCACGTTCAATCATAATTTTGCGCACACTAGAATTGTTTTCAACGTGTTCCTGCTCTATACTTTTTTCGCCCGAAAGATTTTTAAGATTTACATTCTCTGCTGTCATCGCCGCTGCGAAATCTTTGGCTTTAATCGTTACTGTTGGAAGAAAATCGGCTAATGGTCGCCCTTTCGGGACGTTCATTTTTCGTTTGAGTTGGTCAGTATTCAAGTGAAATAGTGCCAAGTCGCCTTTTGAACGGATAATTGCAAACCCTTTATCATCAATTCCTCGTTCATATAAAATTCCCGATAGTTTTTTTTCAGTTTTCTGCAATTTTTTTCGTGCTGTAATTCGTTCATACTCCAATAAGCGTTGTTCAACAACTTCTGCACGGCGAGTCTGTACGGCAAAATAGGTCTGTGCAAACGCAATTTGTGGTTTGCGAGGATCGCCGTTTTGTGCGACAAGATAGCAAGCATAGCGTGTCAAAAGAATGTCGTCAATCTCTTTTGTCGCATTTTTGGGCATTTCTATCGTTTTGCTGACGTCAGCAAAATGTAACAGAACGCTCACATTGGCGTTTTTGCAACTTTCTTTCGCTTTTTCAATGACGACTTCAAAGTTTCGCCACTGGGTGTAATCTAAAAGTTTTTGCAATTCGCGTGCGCTCCAACATTCAACATCATTGTAAATACAAGCGATAGATTCGAATTGCTCAAATAAGTTTTTGATTTCTTTTTCTTGCATGTTTTTTTTAGGATTATAAATTTGTAATACGTCTATTTTTTGCATTTGCAAATTTACGACTAAAAAAACAAATATCCAAACGATAAATTGTTAAAAATTGTTAAAAATGACGTGGGTTTCCTTACACTGCCACCAAACTGAAATCCAAACTCTGAATATGATGTGTTAGTGCACCAACGGAGATGTAATCCACGCCGGTTTCGGCATACGCACGAATGGTTTTCTCGGTGATACCACCGGAAGCTTCGGTTTCGTAGCGTCCTCCGATGATTTTTACGGCTTTCGTTAAATCTTCCGGAGAAAAATTGTCCAGCATAATGCGATGAACTCCGCCTTTTTCCAGCACTTGCGACAACTCTTCAAAATTTCGAACTTCGATTTCGATTTTCAGATCTTTGCCTGTTTTCTTTAAGTAGTCGCTTGCAGCCTCTATTGCAGGCACAATTCCTCCTGCAAAATCAATATGGTTATCTTTGATAAGAATCATATCGAAAAGTCCGAAACGGTGATTTTTTCCGCCTCCTGTTGCAACGGCTTTTTTCTCGAGGATGCGCAAGTTCGGTGTTGTTTTGCGAGTGTCTAAAATGGCGGTATGCGTGCCTTTCAAGAGCTCAACAAGTCGATGTGTATGTGTGGCTATGCCGCTCATTCGTTGCACAAAATTCAGTGCCAAACGCTCTGCTGTCAGAATGGAACGAGCAGAACCTTTCACTTCAAGCACAACCTGTCCGGGGCGTACTGCCGTTCCGGAAGGCTCTAAAATAGTTACTTCCAACGTAGGATCGACACGCTTAAAAACTTTTCGTGCGACCTGAATGCCGGCTAAAATGCCCGATGCTTTCGCAATCATATTCGCTGCACCCTGTGCTGTTTCGGGAATACACGCCAATGAAGTATGGTCACCATCGCCGATGTCTTCCAAAAGAGCACGTTCGATGATCTCGTCAATTTCGATGTTATTCATCTCTATTTTTTTCTTTTTTTGCTATAATCTGCGTTTAGAGCTTCAATCACATCAACGGTAATATCCATCGACGGCAACGAATAAAGAACGCCACTCGTGCGAGCTTTCGACATTACAATCGGAAAATTGCCGTGCTCTTTGTTGTATTCTTCGATGAATGCAAAAATTTGATTGTTTACTTCCTGATTTTTTTGAGTACGTGTATCCATCAACTGTTGAGAGTATTGTTGTTCCAACTGTTGCAATTGTTGCTGACGAGCACCCAATTGTTCTTCTTTTTTCTTCTGTTCGCTCAACGTCATTGTTGATCCCACTTTCAGATAATTTTCATACTCGTCTTGAAATCTTTTGGCTTGTGCTTGCAGGTCGTTCATCAACTTTTTCTCAACAGCCTCCAACTCTTTCAACATATCGGCAACCATATCGTATTGCGCAAAGATAGAGTCGGTATCGATCATCGCAATCATGTTTGCAATGGAAGTTTCCGAGTTTTCGGCAACGTTCTCTGATGTTGCCGTTTGAGGTTGTTTTTCTTGCGTGCAAGCCGTTGCAAGTCCGCAAAAAAGAAGAGTTCCGTAAAACAGTGTTTTTTTCATATTGTTTAATTATTTTTTTCTAAATTATTTTTAAAACCCCACTTCCGTGAGATATTTCAAGCGAACCAAACGCACTTCTTCCAATGCGTATTCATTCTCGCCAAGTCCTCGCAACGCCTCTATCGCCGAATCGTTTTCTGCCTCTTGAAAATATTCGTAAATCTCTTCAATATGGTATTTATCCAAGTACTCTTTAATATAATAATTCAAATTGATTTTCGTCCCACTCGCCACAATGCGCTCCATCTCCGTAATCAAATCGTTCATCGTTATTCCCTTCGCTTTCGCAATATCCTCCAACGGCAACTTCCGATCTATACTTTGAATGATAAATACTTTCAATCCGGATTTGTTTACAAGAGATTTCACCACCAAATCCTGCGGACGCTCAATCTCATTTTCCTCAACATAACGCTTGATAAGACTGATAAACGAAGGTCCAAACTTCGCTGCTTTCGCCACACCCATACCGGAAATCTGACACATCTCTTCCATCGTGATCGGATACTGAACCGTCATATCAATCAACGAAGGCTCGGTTAAAATCGCCCACGAATTAACATTATGCTTTTTCGCAAGTGCTTTCAACTCCTCTTTCAACAGTGCCAACAACTCCGGATTGCCTTCTTTCCCGATCGGCAAAACAGGCACTTCATCATCATAATCGTTGTCTTTGGCAATGGTGATCGGATAAGGATTTTTCATATATTCCAAACCTTTTTCCGTGAGTTTCACGCTGCCATAATTCTCAATATCTTTTTCGATCAGATGTTCCATCAAACATTGTCGTGCAACAGCATTCCAATGCGAGATATTTTGTTCGCTACCTTGTCCGAAAACAGGCAGATCCTGATGTTGGAAATTTTTTGTTTGAACGGTAGTTTGTCCAACAATGACGTGGCAAATATGTTTCAGTTTATGCCCTTGTGTCATCTCTTCCATCGTTTCCAAAACGGTCAAAATATCTTCCGTAACATCCACACGTTCTTTTGGACGTAAGCAGTTGTCGCAGTTCTGACAATTCTCAGCATCGAAATCTTCTCCAAAATAGTGCAAGAGATTTTGCCTTCTACACATTCCTGTTTCCGCGTATGAAACGGTTTCCGCAATAAGTTGTATGGCGATTTCCTGATCTGCAATTGTTTTTTCTTTGCGAACAAAATTTTCTAATTTGATGATGTCGTTCTGACTGTAGAATGCAATGCAATGTCCTTCTCCTCCGTCGCGTCCTGCACGTCCTGTTTCTTGATAATATCCTTCCAAACTCTTCGGCATACTATAATGAATCACATAGCGCACATCGGGCTTGTCGATACCCATTCCGAACGCAATCGTAGCAACAATCACATTCACATCTTCATTCAAAAAACGGTCTTGATTTTCCGCACGAACAGCTTGTTCCAAGCCTGCGTGATAAGGCAAAGCCTTGATGTCGTTGGCAAGCAAAACCTGTGTAAACTCTTCCACACGCTTGCGACTCAAACAATACACAATGCCCGATTTTCCGGGATTTTCCTTAATATAACGCACAATATCACGATCCACATTCTTTGTTTTCGGACGAATCTCGTAGAACAAATTCGCACGGTTAAACGAAGAAATAAACACTTGCGCATCCTGCATCTCCAAATTCTTCTGTATGTCTTTCTGCACCTTTGGAGTTGCAGTAGCCGTGAGTGCCATCACCGGAACTTGATGTCCGATTTGATTGATTAAAGGACGTAAACGGCGATATTCCTGACGAAAATCGTGTCCCCATTCCGAAATACAATGCGCCTCATCAATCGCATAAAAAGAAACTTTGACTTGACGGAAAAAATCCACATTTTCCTTTTTTGTCAGAGATTCCGGTGCAACATACAAAAGTTTGGTTCTCCCTTGCAAGATTTCTTCCTTCACTTTTGCCATCTCAATTTTGTTCAGCGAAGAATTGAGATAATGCGCAACACCTAACTCCGATCCAAAATTCCGAACGGCATCCACTTGATTTTTCATTAACGAAATCAACGGAGATACAATCACCGCAGTACCCGATAAAAGCATAGCGGGCAACTGGTAACACATTGATTTGCCACCACCTGTGGGCATAATCACAAAGGTATCACGACCGTTTAACAAACTGCTAATCACCGCTTCCTGTGTGCCCTTAAAGCCATCGAAACCAAAAATGCGTTTCAATTCCGAGTGTAATATTTCCGACGAAAACTCCACGAGTTTCAATTTTTTTTAGTACCTTTGTACTTTGATTTGGTTAAAATACAGTTCAAAGATAACACTTTTTTTTGAAAAAAACAATTTTTTATGATATTATCTGACGAAAAAATTTTAAATATCGCCAAAGGCACGATCCAAAACGAGGCAAAAGCGATCTCTGATTTGGAACATTTGCTCACTTCGGATTTCTCCGAAGTTGTGAAGCGGATTCTGACGATGAACGGTCGTCTGATCGTGAGTGGTATTGGGAAATCTGCGAATATAGGGACAAAAATTGTTTCCACGCTCAATTCCACCGGAACGCCTGCGATTTTTATGCACGCTGCCGATGCTATTCACGGCGATTTGGGGATGATTCAGGAGGGCGATATTGTGATGTGTATTTCCAAAAGCGGGAATACGCCTGAAATCAAAGTGCTTGTTCCGCTCATCAAGAACTTCGGAAACACGCTCGTGGCACTGGTTGGGAACACAGAATCCTTTTTGGCGAAACAAGCGGATTTTGTATTGAATTGTTCCGTTACTCGTGAGGCTTGTCCGAACAATCTTGCACCCACGGCAAGCACCACTGCACAACTCGTGATGGGTGATGCCTTGGCAGTAGCATTGTTGGAATGTCGAGGATTTACAGCGGAAGATTTTGGAAAGTATCATCCCGGAGGAGCACTCGGGAAACAGCTCTATTTGCACGTTTCAGACCTTTCGGAAAACAACGGGAAACCGCAGGTTTCGCCCGAAACTCCGCTCAAAGACGTGATTTTGGAAATAACCGGAAAACGCTTAGGAGCAACGGCTGTTATAGAGAATGGAAAAATCGCAGGAATCATTACCGATGGCGATTTGCGCAGGTTGATGCAAAAAAACGAGCCTCTCGAAAACATTCGTGCAAAAGATTTGATGAATCCGCACCCCAAGACTATTTTGCTTTCCGAGATGGCGGTGAATGCCCTCGAAACCCTACGTAAATACAGCATTACGCAAATCCTTGTTATCGATGAAAAGCAAGCTTATCGAGGGATTGTTCACTTGCACGATTTACTTCGAGAAGGGATTGTTTAGTAAAAACTTGCATATATCAAAAAAAAATCGTATCTTTGCAGGCTCAAAAATCAGAAATCTGTTTTTTTGACTATCGGGATGTAGCGCAGTCCGGCTAGCGCACCTGCTTTGGGAGCAGGGGGTCCCAGGTTCGAATCCTGGTATCCCGACAAGAACCATCTGTATCCTGCGTAAACACTGAAAAAAGTTGTTTGTCGCAGGAAACAAGCGGGTCAGTTTCGGGTCAGCAATCAAAAACATTGCTGAACGAGTTAATGGCTGATTTTTTTGGCGACTCCACTTTGGAGTTGTCCAAAAAAAAAATGCTCAACGGTCAAAAAAATCACTTACATGCGTTAATTAGTTATAAACCGCCTCGACTGGTAACGGGCAAATCTTGGTGTATTGCCTTTTATGCGTTTGATCGGCTCACCCGCAAAAGTTGTGGGCTAAGCGTAAATTTTAGATAATCTGAACAGGAAGAAATGGGTCATAAGTAAAAGTTGTGGGCTAAGCGTAAATTTCTCACCCGCTCTACAAATAAAAAAACGAAACGCAAATACGTTTCGTTTTTTATTTCTGTTGCGAGAACGAGATTTGAACTCGTGACCTCCGGGTTATGAATCCGACGCTCTAACCAACTGAGCTACCTCGCAGTTATTTTTTGCGAGTGCAAAGATACGAATTTTTTTTGGTTTATCCAAATTTTGAAAGAAATTTTTTATTAGATAAAAAATAAGGAGGTGTATCGCATATTGCAAACACCTCCTTATTTCTCGTTTCCGTCTTATTATTTGGACGAAACTCCCGTCATAATAATCTCTGCACGATTCTTTTGCGAAAGAACCATTTGGGCTATGGCTTGAATATCTGCCGGCTTGATTTTTTCAAGCGTTTCGGCTTTTTTCGTGAAACTATCGGTTTTGTACATTGCATACTCGTCGATAGCATTCAACCATGCTCCGTTTTCACGAAGATTTTGTTCGATATTTTTCTTGATATAAGCTGTAACTTTCTCGAAATGCTCTGCGTTCGGACCGTCTTTTGCAACTTTCTCCAATTCACGATAAGCAACAGAGAGAAGATGTTGGGCTTTCTCCGGATCGGTATCGAAGAAAATGGTCATTGAGTAATTACCTACAGGGTAGCGCCCAAATTCACAGAAAACGCTTACACCATACGTACCACCTTCTTTCTCACGAATTTCTTCCGTGTAAACAATATCCATAATTTGCTCAAAAATGTCGTATTTCATCACGTTTTCGGGCGTATAATCCATTTTTCCGTTATATACAGTAGCAACAGTCGCTTTAACCGTTTCCATTTCACGGTTGAAGTGACTGATATGTTCGCCCGGAAGAGGATTTACTTTCACATCCTTGAACGTTTCTTTGCGTTTTCCGGCAGGCAATGCAGCAATATATTGCTCCATCAAAGGAACGAAAGTCGCTTCATCAATGTTTCCTACGAAAGTGAATGTAAAATCGTTCATATCCTTGAAACGTTCTTTGTAGAGCTCAATCGCTTTTTTGTAATCCACTTTATCCAAATCTTCGAGCGACAGTTGTTGTGCACGAGGCTGTTTCCCGTAGGTCTTCATCACAAGAGTATCGGAAAAGGTTTTCATCGGATTGAGGTTGAAGTTTTCCAATTGCGCACGAAGACGTTCTTTCCACGAATCGAAAGCCTCTTGATCGAAACGAGGAGCCGTTGCATAAAGATAAATCAATTGCATCATCGTTTCCAAATCTTTCGGAGAGCAAGAACCGTTCATGTCTTCTGTGGTTACGCTTACACTCGTTCTCGCACTAGCTTGTTTTCCTGCAAGAGCCTTGTTCAGGTTCACACGACTGAAGTTGCCAACACCACCAACAGTAGCAATTTCGTTCAGAACTTTGAACGTGATAATGTCTTTATCATTCATCAACGAATTTCCTCCGAACGATGTTGCAGTGAAACGAATTTCATCTTCTTTGAAATCGGTCGGTTTGATGATAACACGAATGCCGTTCGACAAGGTAAATTCTTTCGCATCGAACAATTTCAAGTCTGCTGTTTTCGTAACTTTTCCGGCTTTCGGAAGTTGTGCGATGAGAGGTTCGTCGAGCACTTCATCTTTATAAGCCTCTTGTTCGGTTTCCATAATGGATTTGTAAAGGCTCAACAATTCTTCCTTAGTTGGGTAAGTAAGACCTTCTTTTTGCAATCCCATAATCATAATAACTAAATCGTTATCGTGGATAAGTTGTTTTGCAACTTCATTGATATTTTCCAATGGGAGAGCGGGAATAAGTTGATTCAGGATGGCGTATTCTTGCTCCAATCCGGGCATTGCTTTGTCGTCTTTGAAGTTGTTGATACACTCTTGTGCGAGCGCAACACTCTTCCGTTTATCACGTTCTTTGTAGAGTTTTTCGAGTTCGCTTAAATACTCTTCTTTCGCACGTTCATATTCACTTGCAGTAAATCCGTGTTGTTTCATCCGTGCGAGTTCGGTAAGTGCAACTTTGTAAGCGTCGAGCGTACCATCTTCTTTGCAGCCCGCCATCAAGGTAAAAGCATCCACAGTTTTAGAAATGAAGAACGGACCGTAATAACCTGCTGCCCAGATAAACGGAGGATTAGCCTTTTGTGTGATTTCATTCAAACGCGTGTTCAACATACGAGAAATGATTTCCGTCATATAGTCTGTCATCACACCAACTGCGGAAAGTTTCAGTTCTTTCGGCATAGTCTCGTTTTTGAAGTTAATCATGATTTGCGTTTGGGTCATTTCCTTGTCTGTTCCAATCGCAATGATAGGTTCTTCGTTCGGTTCCACGGCGAGAGGAGCAAGTTCGGAAGGCGTTTCGGGAGTTGGGATAGTACTGAAAAGTTCTTTGATTTTCGCCTCTACAACATCCGGATCGAAATCTCCAACCACAGCGATACCTTGATGATCGGGACGATACCATTTTTCGTAGTATGCACGAAGTTCTTCGGGTTTGAAACCCATAACCACTTCTTCCGTTCCGATAGGCATACGTTGTCCGTAGCGGTTGTTCGGATAAATCACAGGAACGATTTGATCGTAGATACGCATCGTCGCATTGGTGCGTGTACGCATTTCTTCACGGATCACTCCACGTTCATCTTGAATGTCTTTGTCGAGCAAAGTCAGACCATTTGCCCAATCGAAAAGAATCAAAAGACAAGTGTCGATGATGCCCTCACGAGATACGGGAACAGCGGAAATGTTGTACACCGTTTCGTCTAACGAAGTGTAAGCATTGAGGTTGTAGCCAAATCTCACACCGATACCTTCGGTAAATTTGAACAAGTCTTTTCCCGGAAAATGTTGCAGTCCGTTGAATGCCATGTGTTCGAGGAAGTGTGCAAGTCCACGTTGGTTATCTTCTTCTTGAACAGAACCCACTTTTTGAGCGATGAAGAACTCGGCTTGTCCTTTGGGTTCGGCGTTTTGACGAACGTAGTAGGTCAGTCCGTTAGGCAATACACCCTTACGAACTTTCGAGTCAATCGGCAGAGGTCCCATTTGAGCCATAGCCGGAATGCTCAAAGCAATGACCAGCAGAAATAACAGAATTTTTTTCATATTGTTTAATTATTTAGATTATTAATTGTTAACTAAATTATACGTATCCGTAGCAATCACCAATTCCTCATCAGTTGTAAGCAACAGGACTTTCACACGAGAGTCGCCGGTTGACAAAACAGTGTCTTCTCCACGCAAACCATCGTTCTTTTTCTCATCCAATTTCACGCCCATAAATTCGAGGTTCTTGCAAACGGCTTCACGCACGGTAGAGGCGTTTTCGCCGATACCACCGGTGAAAAGAATAACATCCACACCACCCATTGCAGCAGCGTAAGAACCCACGTATTTTTTCACACGATAGCTGAACATATCCAATGCCAATTGTGCGTTTGCGTTGCCCTCTTTTGCAGCAGATTCCAAGTCGCGCATATCCGACGAAACGCCCGATACACCTTGCAATCCGCTCTTTTTGTTAAGAACATCGTTGGTTTGTGCAACCGATAAATTTTCTTTTTCCTGCAAAAACAGAATTGCGCCTGCATCCAAATCGCCACAGCGCGTGCCCATCATCAAGCCTTCAACCGGAGTGAAGCCCATCGACGTATCAACGGATTGCCCTTTATCCACAGCGCAAATCGAAGCACCGTTGCCCAAGTGACAAGAGATGATTTTCGTATTTTCCAATTTCAAGCCGAGCATATCGCAGGCTTTTTGTGCAACGAATTTGTGGCTTGTTCCGTGAAATCCGTAGCGGCGCACTTTGTATTTGTCGTAGTATTCGTGCGGAATGGCATACATATACGAATA
>QMCE01001050.1_pt1 | contig 15848 bp, 13 predicted proteins | sample 1821851 | NCBI WGS metagenome assembly QMCE01 (sample SAMN09453174, study PRJNA476694) | Termite gut metagenome, whole genome shotgun sequencing project. | isolation source: worker | host: Odontotermes sp. | place: South Africa:Pretoria | collected 2016-01-28
GGGCCAATTCCAGCACGACCTGCCGGGTAATGCCGACCAGAATGCCGGCGTCCGGCGGCGGCGTATGCAACACGCCCTTGCGCCAGATGAAAATGTTGTCGCCCGACGCTTCCGCCACTTCGCCCTTGGCATTCAGCAGCAAAACCTCCACGCTGCCGGCAAGCTGGCCTTCGATTTTCGCCAGGATATTGTTCAGATAATTCAGCGATTTGATCTGCGGATTCAACATGCCGGGATTCGTTCGCACCGTCGAGGCCGTCACAATTTCCAAGCCCTTTTCGTAAAGCTCACGCGGATACAACGACAGGGCGGCGGCGATGATGATAACACGCGGATTACTGCACAAATCGGCATCGAGGCCCAGCGTGCCCATGCCGCGGGTGACGACCAGGCGGAGGTAAGCATCGCTGAGATTGTTGATTCGGAGCGTTTCGTAGCAGGCAGCTTCGATTTCCTCCATGCTCATGGGCATGGGCAGCAGCAAACTCTTGGCGGAATCAAAAAGCCGCTCCATGTGCTGATGCAGCCGGAAAATTTTCCCGCCGTAGGCCCGGAGTCCCTCAAAAAGGCCGTCGCCGTAAAGAAAACCGTGGTCGAAAACGCTGACTTTGGCGTCTTCCTTGGAAAAAAACTCGCCGGAAATGTAGATTTTCATACGATTTACAAGGATATGTTTGGGTTGTCGCGAAAAGTCTCGGACGGACATTGTACCATGATTCTAGCCGTGTTGCACCACCATACGGCTTCCCAGAAAATGCTCCATCATCTCGTGGCCTCGGTCGAAACGCCATACGGAATTCCGTGCCGTCTCTTCGTCGTAGTACTGCTGGGACGCGGGATTTTTTATGTCGCTGCCGGCCATCAGCCACGGGACGAATTCCGACGTGTGCGTTTTCAGGGCGACGGGCGTGGGATGATCCGGCGAGACGAGCAGCCGCCAATCTCCGTGGGATTGCAGGGCATCGAGCAACGGCGGCACGATTTGGGCGTCGATGTCTTCCAGAGCTTTGATTTTTTTCTCCACACTGCCCTCGTGGCCCGCCTCGTCGGGGGCTTCGACATGCACACACACCATGTCATAATTCTGTAACGCCTTGGCCGCATACAAACCTTTGGAGGCGAAATCGGTGTCCACGTAACCGGTGATGCCCGGCACGGCGATGTGATCCCAGCCGATCAACGAAGCGATGCCCCGCAGCAAATCCACGGCGGTAATCATCGCTCCTTTCCATGCCTTTCCGTTCAAAATCGAGGAAAAGTGTTCCGAAAACGGCGACAAATCCGGTTTGAGGCCCTGTCCCCAGAGCCAAACCTGCGTGGCGGGCAGCTTGTTGTCGGCTATTCGAGCACGATTGACCGGGTGCGTTTCAAAAATTTTTCGGCTTTTCTCCATCTGAGTCCGCAGCCAATCGGAACCGGGGCCAACCGGCAGCGCGCGGTCAATATTTTTGTCTGTAAAATCATGCGGCGGAAACGTTTTGGTCGCCTCGGAAAAAAACTCCCGGCCTTTGACGGTCAGCAAGTGACGATAACTCACGCCCGAATAGTATTGCATCTCGCGCGACAATGGGCCGTGTGACGTGCCTTTGTTGAGCGTTTGGAGCAGTTCGGCGGCTTCTTTCGTGGAAATGTGGCCGGCGGAAAAACTCCGCATCACACCGTCTTCGAGCGTCACCAGATTGCAGCGGACGGCCCAGTGCTTTGAGCTGAGTTCAATGCCCATTGCGGCGGCTTCGAGCGGAGCGCGGCCTGTGTAGTATTTCGCCGGATCGTAGCCCAACAGTCCGAGCGTGGCCACATCGGAGCCTGCCGGAAAATTTTGCGGAACATTATTGCTGCGTCCGACAATGCCGCGTCGGGCCAGCGCGTCGAGATTCGGCGTTGCGGCGGCTTGCAGGGGCGTCCGACCGCCCAGTTCCTCGACCGGCCAATCCGCACAGCCATCGGGAATAATGATCGCGTACTTCATTGCGAGAAAAAAAGTGTATACGTTGCCCCGTTTGAGGCCGCTTAATACCTGTCAAGAGATATACTCGTAGCGTTTTGTTTTCCCGAAACACCGCCCTTCAACCCTGCGGGATTCAGGGCTACGCAACATGACGTTTCTGGGATTTTCAAACGGCTTGAGTATAACTCCGGCATTCTCCTGTTGAGTGGTCAGGGAGCAGAAAACAGAGGGCAGGTTTTGGGCCACGTTTTACCGCGAAATCGCGTCTGTTCCCTGCCTCCTGCTCACTGTTCCCTCACAACCAAAGGAGTGTTTATTTCTTGACAGTGCCCTATGCTTCCGTATCCACATCCGCAAAGCGTTCGTGAATGCGGATGAACTGCTCTTCGCAGGCCAAAAAACTGTCGACGACATCGGGATCGAAATGCGTGCCCCGACCTTCGAGGATAATCCGCTTGGCGTCCTCGTGCGTAAACGCCTTTTTGTACGGCCGTCGGGAAATCAATGCGTCATACACGTCGGCCACGGCGACGATTCGACCGCAAAGCGGAATCTCTTCGCCTTTCAAACCGCGTGGATAGCCTGTCCCGTCGAATTTTTCGTGGTGCGTCACGGCAATGTCGCGGGCCATCGTGAGAAAGGAAACGCCGGGAAATTTATTGAGAGCGGCATCGAGCGTGTCGGCGGCAATGGTGGTGTGCGCTTTCATAATCGCAAATTCTTCCTGATCGAGTTTACCGGGCTTGAGCAGCACGGAATCAGGAATGCCCACTTTGCCGATGTCGTGCAGCGGGCTGGTTTGGAAAACGAGGCGGATAAATTCCGGAGAAATAATGTCGCGAAATTTTTCCTGAGTGGTCATCTGCTGAGCCAGTGTCTGGCAATAATGCTGCACTCTTTCCAAGTGAGCACCGGTGTCGCTGTCGCGGGATTCCGCCAATTTCGCCAGCGCGAAAATCGCGACGTCACGGGTTTCTAGCGACAGAATGCGTTCCCCGACACGAAGCCGCGCGAGAATTTCTTCCGGCTTGTAAGGCTTGGCGATGAAATCATCTGCGCCGACCGAAAGGCCCTGCACCATTTCGTCGGTGGAACCATGCGAAGTCAGCAGGAGAAAATAGACATAACCGGTCAATTCGGTGGCTCGCACGGCCCGGCAGAATTCAATGCCGTTCATCACCGGCATTTCCCAGTCGGAAATGACCATTCGGCAAGGATAATCGCGCAACATTTTCAGCCCATCCTTGCCGTTCAGTGCCGTCAGGACTTCATAACCCGCCTGGGTCAGCAATCCCTTCAGTGCGATCAGGGCGAGTTTGCTATCGTCGACAATCAATACTTGCATGGAAGCGGGCGGGAAAATCAACACGCGAAACGACCTAGACCGTCTGGGATATACCCAAGCCGTTTAGACGTATTTCTGAAATACAGCCCAGAAACGTCATATTGAGTAGTCCCCCAGCGTTGGACAAACACGGGCCTCAGGATTGAAGGGCGGCGGCTCGGAAACTTGATCCCGTGTAAAGTATACCAGAAAAATCAGGGGTTCGCAAGAGGATTTCCCAAAGCGTGACGCCATCACATTTTATGGCCGCCACTTTCCGATGACTGTTCTGTAGCGTCCGTTCAGTGCCGGCAAAAGCGGCTGCAGTCGAGATTGTCGCAGGCCGCGCGGTTTTCTTCCGTGCTCTGAGCTTGTTGCCGCGCCATGATGTCATGCAGACGGTCGATGGTCTGAAAATCGGCCTCGGCCTTGTCCGGCTCTTTCCGTTTCACATAGACTTCGGCCCGCAGTTGCAGCGCGTCGGTGTGGTCGGATTTCAGGGCGATTAACTGGTTGCAATCCTCCAGCGTTTCCGCCACGTTGCCGAGTTGCCAGTGCAGCGAAGCGCGGCCAAACCGTGCTTCGAGGAAATCGGGCTTTTTCGTAACCGCTTCCGAGTAATCGGCCAAGGCTTTTTGATAGCCGCTTTTGTCGAACCAATTCCGGGCTGCGATGAGTGCCCAGGCTTGAGCACGGTGAAACAAAACAGGGGCGTGACTTGCCAGTTGGTCGGCCATTTCTTCCAGCACCCAAGTAAAATCGTACACGGCTCGCTTGTAACACTTAGTGGTCAGCGAGCGTTTTCCCATTTCGATCAACGCCAACGCCCGCTCCGCCAGCAGTTCCGCGTTGGGGCCGGCCAAGTCCATGCAGCGGGAAAAATCCTGCACCGCCATGTCCGGCACGCCCAAATGCCGCCAGACCACGCCGCGATATTTGAGCATTTCCACGTTGTCCGGTTCTCGTTCCAGAATTCGAGAAATGACCGTGTTGGCGGGTTGAAGCTGACCGGTTTGCAAAAAAAAGTGGACGGCCGTGGTTTGGATCGGCGTCTCTTCCGGCAGCACGATCAAGATATGCCGCAAATCCTCCTCGGCGGCGTGTAGTTGACGCTGCTGGACATAAACCCAAAATCGCCGCAACCGGCCTTCGACATGATCAGGCTCCTTTTGTAACAGTCGTGTCAAATCGACGGTCGCTTCATCGAATTTGCCGTGCATGGCCAGAATGGTTCCGCGTCGAAACAGCATGGCCAGGTCGTCGGGCATTCCAGAAAGGAGCTGCGAAGCGTCATTCAGCGATTTTTGATATTCTTCGAGCTTAAAATACGCTTCCGCCCGGCCACGCAAGGCCGAGGTGTTGCCCGGTTCGCTCATCAGTGCCAGCGAAAAAAGGCCTGCCGCCTCGGAGAATGCGTCTTGATCGAACGCTTCTTGACCACGCTGAATCGATGCGGAGGCGGAAAAATTCATGCCAACCGTCGTCGGTGCAAAAGTCGTCGCAGAGTTTTCGTCCATGGATGGTCCTTCCTTGGAATTGGTTCATTAGACCTTTTCGGAAACCGTCATTCCCGCGGAGGCGGCCGTATTTTGGAAATACAGCTAGACAACAGATTGTTCAATCTTTTGCACAGACTATAACTTACTACTGTGCAAGAGGTTAATCAAATCAAATCAAATCTCTAGGCCCCCGCCGGAGCCTGCCCTCGACCTGATCGGGGGCGGGGGTGACGGATAACTTTCTCCATCTTGTGTAGTTTGAAGTTGCCGAATAGGTCTATTCGTGAGTGTCGTCAATCCGAGAAGTGCGATACGCTCCATTCTCAGCTCTTTTCACCTTTATTTCTTTTCCGTATCGTCCGTATCGGCGACGGAAGCGGTCGCCTTTTGCGCCGGAAAAACCTTATCGATGACATCGGACTTGATCTTGATGGCGGCTCCGATGGTGGCCATGACAACCGCTCCGACCAAAATCAGATTGAAAAGTTCGCGTTTCCATCCCCGGCCCACGGCCTCACCGCCGTAGGCGCGGTTGTTCGCGATGACCAAGAAGATAATGTACGCAATCGGCAGCATGGTCAAGCAGATGGCGGAAGCGGCGACCGGAAACCAAAACGGCAGCGGGAATACCACGCCCAAAATGCCGATGGCCGGCGTCAGGGCGAAGAGCCGGAAATTGCGTTTTGTGTGCTCCAACCCCAGCATTTCACACATCACGAAACCGCAGCAGGTCATGTGAGCACTGATCGCCCCGAATGTCATGCCGAACAGGCCGCCGCAGAAAATGATAATCGCCGTTTGTCGCGACACCAAATTGCTTTCCAAGGCCGTCGCCGCCATGAGTGGGTTGATGCCGGAAACCACAACATCTTTCAAATTACGGACATTTTCCGCGTCGTAAATGCCCGATACCGTCATGCCGACCATGATGAGCGACGTAATGACCACAAAAGGCAGGAACATGGTCATGGCCAAATCCCATTTGGCCAGCGTTTTATGCTCTTCGCCCCAGCCTTTTTTGAGCAGAGAGTACGGATACATGAAGGTCATGTTGATGCCGACCGCCGCGCCGAGCATTCCGAGAACAACAGTCATGGTTTTGGCATATTCAACCGGGTTGTCGCTGCCGGGAATGCCATACCAGCCGATGAAACCTTTGCCCATTTCAAGCCAGTCGATCTTGCCGAAATTCGTCACCACCACCATCAGAAAGGTCAAAAAAACGAGGCCGATCATGCAGCGCAAAAACCATTCGTAAATTTTGATGCCGATGCCGCCGCGACCATAGTTGAACACGACGGTCATGTTGATGAGCAGAATGACGGCTCCGGCAATGAAACTGACGGCGTAACCGGCGGGTGTGTAGTTGCTCAACTTGGTCATGGGTTGGCCCAGTGGATCAAGTTTTTGTACGCCAGCCGTGTCTAAATCAGGAACGCGGACTTCCAAGACGGTTTCCGGCGAAAATTCCGTGACCATCGTTCGTGCCGCTCCGGCGGCCAGGCCGTACTGCGGAAAATGCCAGATCACCGAGGCCATAATCGAGCCGAGTGCCCAGAGAAACACGAGCGTGATGCTCAATTCCCGCATAAAACCTTTGTAGGGCCGCTCTTTGGAAGATAAAACGATGTTGGACAAGGCGGCAAACATCATCACGCCGAAGAACATGGCCACCGGCTGAACCCAGAGCAATTTGTAACCGAACGACGCACCGGCCACAATCGACGCCGCCGCGCTGCCCGCCCCGAGTGTCATCGCGCTTTGCATCAGGCCCGGCCCGGTCAATTTGATGTAACCGAAAGAGCGCGGCCAAAACGGTTTGGATTCCAAATCACGCAGATACGCCACCTCTTGAGCATGCTTGTCTACAGGAGCGGAAACGGTTGATTCTTGTTGGGACATGGCGATAAGGGGCTAGGGGAGGGGTGACAGCGAAAACCTGACAAGGAAAGCCGGCATTCTACCACAACCCCGCCCGGTAAAAAAGAGCATTTCCGAATGGGATTCACGGTTTTTCCACACCGGAACATTCGCAGACGAATCGGCCGCAGCCGGGGCAGCCGTTGCCGTACTTTTCTCGCACCGCCTCGGTCAGATCGATCTCCAACACGTTGGCAATCGTCGTCATCCAAGCCAAAACGTCGGCAAATTCGCCGCGTAATTCGTCTTTCGTGCCACTACGAATCGCCGATGCCAGCTCGCCCACCTCCTCGGCCAACCAGAGAAATGTCGCCGTCGCCCCACGCTCGACATCTTTGGCGTAATACATTTTATGGATCAACGACTGGAAATCGCGGAGAGAAATTTCGTCGGATACTTGGGATGATGTCATTTCGAGTAACTGCGTAGGACGGCAAAACTTTCAAGCGTCATTTCGGGCAGCGTCATCACGGCGACGCTGGGCACGCTGACACGCTGAAAAGCACCGGGGTTGATCAGCAGCGTGTTGTCGTGTTGAAAACAGGTCGGTTGATGCGTGTGGCCGAAGCAGAGAAGGTTCCAGTCGCCCGAACGTGTCTCTGTTTCGAGCAGAAATTCGTCGTGGCCGTGCATGAAACAAACATTCCGGCCTTCGAGTTCCAGCGAGCCGAACCAGCCGTGCAGCGTGTTTCCGGTCTCTTCCGCCACACGAACAAGCGTCTGCCGGTCAAAATCGTTGTTACCCAGCACAAAATGCGTTTCCAGCCCCTGAAAGAGCCGCACCACGCCCGGACCGCCGATGTCGCCGCAATGGATGACCACGGAAACACCCTGCCGCCGGAACAGTTCCACCGCCCGCAACGTTTCCGTCAGCCGTCCATGCGTGTCGCTGATAATACCAAGTTTCACGATCAAGGATGAGTTACGTTAACCGCGAATCAGCGTTCCAATCGTTTCTCCCAGCAAGGCACGACGGAGATTGCCTTCCGTGCGGAAGTTGAAAATCATCATGGGCATTCCGTGTTCGCCGCATTTGGCGATGGATTCCTGATCCATGATCCGCAGATTCTTGTTTCGCACGTCTGCGTAAGTCAGTTCGGGAAAGAAGGAGGCGTTCGGATTTTTTTCCGGGTCGTCACTGTACACGCCGTCCACCTTCGTCGCTTTCAGCAGCACGTCCACGCCCAGCTCCAAGGCCCGCTGAGCGGCGGCGGTGTCGGTCGTCACAAACGGACTGCCCGTCCCACCAGCCAGCAGAATGATTCGGCCTTTTTCCAAATGCCGCAGAGCACGCCGCCTTCGATACGGTTCGGCCACGGCGTCCATCGCGAAAGCCGTCATCAGCCGTGTGGGCTGGCCCACGAGTTCAATGGCGTCTTGCAGGGCCAAGCCGTTAATGACCGTAGCCAACATGCCCATCGTGTGAGCGGTCGACTCCTGAATGCCGGCGTTGGACGCCTTGAATTGGCCGCCGCGCAAAATGTTGCCGCCGCCCATCACGATGGCGATTTGCACGCCCTGCTTGGCCACTTCGGCGACCTGCCGGGCAAGGTGCATGACGGAATCCATCGCAATGCCGCGACCACTGGCCGGGCAGAAGCATTCACCCGAAACTTTCAAAAGCACTCGATGATGTTGTTCAGACATGGCAAGTATAAGTAACTATTTCCCCATCAATACGCCATTTGGTTTTAGGAAACAGTGAGCAGGAAGCAGGCTCGATTTCATGGTAAAAACCTGTTTACGACCCCCTTTATTCTTTCCCTCAGCTCACCCCTACTCGGCTCCCATTTCTCGCGCCCGTAGCGTGCCGACTTCAACGGCGTCGATCAGAGCGGCCCTGAAACCGTGGGATTCCAGCGTATGCACACAACTGATCGTGGTGCCGCGTGGACTGCAAACTTTGTCTTTCAACACGCCCGGATGCTCGCCGGTTTGCAGGACGACTTTGGCCGACCCAAGCACCGTCTGGGCCGCCAACTTCAGCGAAACATCACGCGGCAAGCCCATTTTCACGCCGCCGTCGGCCATCGCTTCAATCATCATGTACACAAAAGCCGGGCCGCTGCCGGAAAGCCCCGTGACCGCGTCGAGTTGCCGCTCAGGAAAACGTAACGCAATACCGACCGTCTCCAGCAAGCCCGTCGCCAAGGTCACATCTTCTTCGCTGGCCCCTTCGGAAACGCAAAAACCGCTCGCTCCTTCGCCGACCAAACAGGCCGTGTTGGGCATGACACGCACCAGTCGGGCGGCGGTTCCCAGGTCTTTGAGATACGACTTGATCGGAAGCCCGGCGGCGATAGTGATCCAGAGCGGATTGGCTTGGCCTTTGGTCTTGGCATGGACGGCGGCCAATTCATGCAGCACTTCCGGCATTTGCTGCGGCTTGACGGCCAAAAAAACGACCTGCGAATTCATCACCAGTTCTTGCATGGTCGCCGAAATCCAGGCCCCGGTTATCTGGGCAAAACGTTCCGAAGCCGCCGCACTGGCGTCAAAACCGTACAGGTTTTCCTGCTTGACCATCTGGGTGTTGACCAAGCCCAGTGCGAGGGCCGTCGCCATTTGACCTGTTCCGATGAATCCGATTTTTGTGTCCATGATATTGTTTCAATAAAAATTATTTTTCAGCGGGCGGCTGCGGCTGACTGAGCAAGATATTTCTGTTCAGCAATTGAATTTGCGTTTCCAATGCCTTGACCGTCGTTTTCAGTTCGCTGATTTCCTGTCGCAGGGCCTCGACCGTGTTTTTCATCTCGGCCCATTCCTTCGACGGCTGACCGGCCCAGGGCGAGTTGGCCCAGGCTTGGTTCGGATCAAGCCTCTGGTCGAATTCCGACGGGGGTGAAATAGCCGGGGCGATCCGCTGCTGCGACATGCCGGAGCCGGGACCGGGTGTGCCGGGCAGCGTCCGAGGCGGCAGCATCGGGTTGAGCATCTGGAAGTTGGGCGGCAGGGGGGGCACACCAGACGACACCGGCGGACGCGGCGAAACCTGAGATGGCATGGCTCCGCCACTCATCGCCGGCGGCACACTCTGCGCCTTTAATTGCGTTTCAATATCTTTCAGTTGCTCAATAATTTCTTTTTGTTGCGATTGATGTAATTCCAATAGTTGCTTGTCCTCTTGGCCCACGAGAGCGAGCACGCGTTGCGATTCTTGCAACTGAAACGTTAAATCATGGCGCATCCGCAGCAATTGCGCCGGATTCATCGGCGGCAAGGTCGGCGCAGTTTCTTGCTCTTGCGCAACAAGGGATGTTGCAAAACAGAACAACGAAGAGAGGATGAGATTTTTCATGCGAAAAAATCAAAAGGAGTTAGCGTCACCGCAAGCGGCAACGCTAACGGCGGAAAACTTATCGTGTCACTTGGTGATAGACCAATCCTTCACCGGGCACTTCAACCTTGTATCGGCCATTCTCGTCCGGCAGAGTCGGCGGGTTGCTTTCCCAGGTATAACCGTCCGGGGTACAGGGGCATTCCATGTTGATGGCCTCGTCCCAGGACAACTGCTTGCCCGTGTAGCAGGCCAAGCGGCCCATGATCGCCGCCATCGTGCTGTTGGCCATCAGTTCCGCGTTGTTCAGGTAAGTCTCGCCGCCGCTACGAATCGCCGCGAAAAAGGCTTTGTGTTCTTCGTCGTACATCCGCGACGGATTCTTGATGACGGCAGGCTCTTTGCCGTTCGGATAAATGGTCACGCCGCCGAAACCGCCGTTGGCCGTCTTGGCATAACCGGTCGTGCCCGTGAACAAATCGATCACCTCGTTGTAACATTTATTCATCTGACGGCAGAAAACCAAGCCGGTTTTGCCTTCACCGAAATCATAGTACGCGCCCATCGTGTCGTAAATATCGCCATAGCTGGGCTGATCGATCCGGGCCATACGACCGCCGACGCTGTAACAGGAAACCGGCGGCGTGTCGCCGAAACTCCACATCATCTTGTCGATGCTGTGAATGGCCTGCTCGACATTGAAATCGCCGGAGAGCCAAGTGTAATTGATCCAGTTGCGGACCTGCGTCATCATTTCTGTGTCGCCTTCGACTTTGGCGCGAGTCCAGAGCCGGTTGGTCAGGTACGAAACTTTCGAGGAGCGAATCTCTCCGATCTCGCCCGCCAAAATCCGTTCCATGCCCTCTTTGACGTTCAAATCGTAACGCCAGCACAGACCGGAGAGAATGTTGAGTTTCTTTTCCTGGGCCAGTTTGGCGGTTTCGATCACGCTTTTAATGCCGGCCCCATCGACGGCGACGGGCTTTTCAGCGAAGGCGTGCTTGCCCTGTTCGATGGCGTAGCGCAGCGAAATCGGGCGGAATCCCGGTGGTTCGCAGAGCAGCACGACATCGCAGGCGTCGACCACTTTTTTGTAACATTCGAGTCCGTCAAAGCAAGATTCTTCGTCCATCGCCAATTTTTCGGCGATTTTCGGATTTGCTCTGAACGCCTCCAGCGTTTTGGTCGCATTCGTCTTGAAGGCGTCGCCCAGAGCGACGATTTTCACGTTGGGATCAACATTCAGTACGTTTTGCAAGGCTCCACGACCACGTGCACCGCAGCCGACGAGACCGACTTTGAGCGTGTTGTCTTCAGCGGCGTGGACGGGTCGCGTTGACATGCCGGCGGTCAAACCGGTGGCGGCGACGGTGGCCAATGCACCGCTTTTGAGAAAATCACGGCGTGACGAAAAAACTTTCTTTTCCATTGTGAACAACTCCGATTGAGGTGACGAAAGGCAATCATCCCGTCTTCGCGATGACTGTCATAAAATCATACTACCGCGCATTGTACTTCTTTGCCCAAAAAAAGTACAGAGGCTTCCGAAAAAAGTACCGATGAACGAAAATCTTACGGTTCCTGACTGTTTTTAGTGGCGGAAATGGCGTCGCGAACCAAATTGCGGATGAATTCCGTGGACGCTTTTTGGCCGGTGAACAGACGAAACTGCAAGCAGGCTTGGCCGACGAACATTTCCACGCCCGTCACCACCGTGCAAGCCTTCTGCTTGGCCGACTTGATGAGGAGCGTGTTCTCCGGGTTGTAAACAGCGTCGAAAACAACCATGCGTGCCCGAAGCGAGGCTTTGTCGATGGGGGAATCGTTGACGTTCGGGTGCATTCCGATGGGGGTGCAGTTGACCAGAATGTCGGCCTTGAAATCGTTTCTCGCTTTCCAGTCCAACACTTCAACGTCCAGATGTTTGGCCAGCGCGTACGATTTTTCGCCGTTGATGTCCGTGACGGTGACCATCGCGCCGCGTTTTTTGAGGCCGTGAGCCAAGGCCATGCCCGCCCCGCCCGCCCCGAGGACTAGGGCCGTCTTGCCATTCAAAACGCTTGTTTCGTCCGTGCTTTTTCCGCCCATCGCAATTTCAATGCTCGAAACCGCCGCCATGTAATCGGTGTTGTAACCCAGTCGCTCTTGACCGTGAAAAACGACGGTATTGCAGGCTCCGATGCGTTCGACGGCCGGGTCCACTTTGGTCAAATGCCGCATGACGGCGACTTTGTGCGGAATCGTTACGCTAATGCCCTTGATGTCGAAGTCCGGGGCCTTGTCCATGAAGTCGGGCACATCGTTGTCTTCCAGAGGAAACGGTACGTACACGGCGTTGATGTCCTGCTCGGCAAACGATTTATTGTGAATCAGCGGACTCAAACTGTGGCCGATGGGGTTGCCGATGATGCCAAAAACCTGCGTGTCGGCGTTGGTCTTTTCGTAATGGTAAAGATCAAGCAGGTCGCGGTAAACCAACATGCCCGGCGCGATGATGCGTTCGTGGGAAAACGTGCTGTAGGTGAAAGGCATTCCAAATTTTTTGGCCAAAATCCGCGTCGCCTTGCCCATTTCGCCCATGCACATTCCGATGACCCGGACGCCCTGCTCGCCCTGCGGTCTGGCCTCTGCGTTCTTTTCCCGGATGAAGTGCATGAAGCGGAACATGTCGTCCACGGTTCGCGGCGTAACGGCGATTTTGATGATGTACGGCGACTTTGTGGCCATTTCACGGTGCAAGCCTTCCAAATCTTCCGGCGTTTTCTCCATGTCGTGGAAGCTGATGATACGCCGCGTCTCGCCGTAGGGCGGAATTTTGTCGGCGATGTCCAGTTCCAAATCGACGAATTCCGGCCCCTGAGCGATGGCGGAGCGGAGCAGCGTGAGCCGTTTTTCTTCCGTGTCACGCCAGATTCCGCCTTCCTCTTTACGGCGTGCCGTCACCACGACGGCGGAAGGCCGGTCGGGAAGCAGACGGTGCAATTCCGGCTCTCGACGCAGGAAATCGAGACGCAGTTCGACCAATTGAACGCCGTCCGCCACGAGGGCGCGGTGCTCGTTAATCATCCGGGTATGGCTGCCGCAGGCAATAGTAACGCAAATCATGGGAAATGTATTATCTGAGCACAACGCCGAAGCGTGTGCCGGGGGGGACAGTGTATGTTTCGGCACAGTTTATCATCGAAGCGGCAAAGTGGCAAGTTCTTGCCGTTCGCACTTTTACAAAATCTGTATAAAATCTGTGTCCGACGGCCACTCCCGCAACCAAAGAATGCCGGTAAAATGCACGCACTCCAAGGCCGTTACGAGCTGCATTCGATGAATGCAGGCCCGCAGCCCAGACCGCAGGTCGTGCAATTCAATCTATTTTGCCCAATCCCACGATGGACACCCCTTCTGAAAACGAAATCGAGCCGAGCACTCCCGCCTCCGCCGTCAGTCCCGTTTCCAGCCCGGCTGCCGGCACGACCGCCTACGCCGTTCTGCTCGCGCTGGCCCTGTCTCATGCGTTCAACGACACCTTTCAGTCGCTGATTTCCGCCATTTATCCTGTCATCAAAGAGTCGCTGGTTTTAAGTCTTGCGCAGATTGGAACGATTACGCTGGTTTTTCAGTTCACATCCTCCGTTTTTCAGCCTGTCATCGGTTTGTTCACAGACAAAAAGCCGCAGCCGTACTCATTGCCGTTCGGAATGGGCATGACGCTTCTCGGTTTGCTGATGTTTTCCAACGCCGACAATTTCTGGGTCGTGCTGTTGTCGGTGGCCCTGATCGGTCTCGGTTCCTCGGTTTTCCATCCCGAGGCGTCGCGGCTGGCGTTCATGGCTTCCGGAGGACGTTTCGGCCTGGCCCAGTCCGTGTTTCAGGTCGGCGGCAATTTCGGCTCGGCACTGGGGCCTTTTTTGGCGTGGTTGTTTGTCGCCCAGCGCGGCCAGTCGAGCATTGTCCTGCTCACGCCCATCGCCTTGCTGGCCATGATGGTCATGTTTGGAATCGGCGAATGGTACAAACGCAATCTTTCGCAGATGATGCGTCGGGAAAAAAAACGACGCGAACATCATGCCGCTTCGCCGTTGCCACAGCGAACCGTCGTGATTTCGCTGATCGTGCTGCTGATTCTCATCTTTTCCAAGTATGTTTATTTGGCCAGCATTTCCAACTATTACACGTTTTATTTGATGGACAAATTTCAGGTCAGTAAGCAAGACGCCCCGCTTTATCTATTCATTTATCTCATTTCGGCGGCGGGCGGAACGTTGATCGGCGGGCCGGTGGGCGACAAAATGGGCCGAAAATGGGTGATTTGGTTTTCTGTCCTCGGAGCCGCCCCCTTCACGCTGGCCCTGCCTTACGTGGACAGTTTGTTTTGGACGGCGGTGCTCAGCGGCGTGATTGGTTTTGTTTTGGCGTCGGCGTTTTCGGCCATTCTCATTTTTGCGCAGGAATTAGTGCCGGGCAAAGTCGGCATGGTGGCGGGCCTATTTTTCGGTTTTGCCTTCGGCGTCGCGGGCATTGCATCCGCGTTTTTAGGGTATGTCGCTGACTGGTACGGCATTGCGATGGTTTACCACCTCTGCTCTTATCTGCCGCTGTTGGGCTTGACCACCGTGCTTTTGCCCCATTTGAAGCAGAAATCAGAACACAAATAGCCCCTTGTGGCCGTCTTACTGGCCTGCTGAAAAATTTTGGCCCGCAGCGGCGACCGTGCGTAGCGTAGCGAAGCTGAGGAAGCTGCGGCACGCGATCTGGCGGCCCGGAACGGCGGGTCAAAACTTATACGCGGGTCTATAATATCTTAGAGCCAGTTTCGTAACTGGCATTTTGCAAAACGATTGATATTGCGTCAATGACGGCATTTGTGGTACATTGCTCTTCGCCACGGAGGAGCATTTTATGAAAAAACGTGAATACAAAATCGGTATCGAACTCACCGAAAAACAATGGAAAGAATACAAAATCGGTATCGAACTCACCGAAAAACAATGGAAAAAACTGGAACCGCTTTTTCCTGAACCAAAACGATCCGCGAAGGGCGGCCAAGAACCCGCCCCCAATCGTGCCTGCCTCGAAGGCATCCTGTGGCTCCTGCGAAGCGGCGCAAGATACAAAGACATGCCTTCACACCTGCCGTCAGGCAGCACATGTTGGCGGCGACTCCAGTTGTGGTACGAAAATGGTGTTTTGCTCCATGCCTGGCAAAAAATCCTTGCTTTATTGGACAAAAAAGGCCGCTTGAAATGGGAAGAGACCTTTGCCGATGGTACGTTTGCCCCTTCAAAAAAGGGGTAAACAAGTTGGTAAAACAAAAAGGTAAAGGTACAAAAATAATGGTTTTGACAGACGCTAAAGGAACACCACTTGTCGCGATGACAGAATCGGCGACTCCGAGTGAAGTGAAATTGATTGAACCGATGCTGAAACGACTTCGTGTTCCAAAAATAGGTCGTGGCAGGCCGCGAACGAAATTGGGGCGGTTGATTTACGACAAAGGGGCGGACAGCGATCTGTTGCGGATTCGAATTTTGAGTAAGTGTACGAAATTGATTTGTCCACATCGGAGCAATCGCAAGCGACCGCCGCTTCGGGATGGTCGCGAGCTTCGGCGTTATAAACGGCATTGGAAAATCGAACGAACCATTTCGTGCTGTATTTCGGAAATACAGTAGGATTTTCGTCGCTTGGTGGTTCGTTACGACCATAGAATTACGATGTTTGACGCATATTTACAACTCGCCTGTGCCATAATCGCCCTCAGACGGTTATGAAATAGGCTCTAGACTTAAAGGAATGTGAATTTCGATATAATCACAGGCATGAAAACTTACTGCCAATTGTCAAAAAACTCACGAAATCTCTATGAGATGGTAGGCAAGAGCC
>QMCE01000915.1_pt1 | contig 15826 bp, 16 predicted proteins | sample 1821851 | NCBI WGS metagenome assembly QMCE01 (sample SAMN09453174, study PRJNA476694) | Termite gut metagenome, whole genome shotgun sequencing project. | isolation source: worker | host: Odontotermes sp. | place: South Africa:Pretoria | collected 2016-01-28
ACAAGAACCCCACGCTCCTCCACAGACAATTCATTCTCCCCCGGAACGGCAAACCCGTTCGCATGCGTGACGCAAACAACATCCCCCCCCGCCCCACGCAAAAGCGACGCCGTATACCCCGTCACCGACGCGGCAACAATGTGCCGGATGCCCGTCCGCTTCGCCGCCTCAAGAACGAGACGAACCACCTCCTCCGTATTCTTCCGCCCGCTCTCCGCAAAATACATGGGATCTCCTATTTGTCGTCCCGCGCCGCCACCATCTCCTTCGCAGACTGCGCAAGCAACGCGGGAATCGTCGTCATCACGCTGAGATACCCCTTCCCGTAATAGTCCCCGGGCGTCTCCCCCGCGCGCACAACGCTGCCGAAAGGCTTCCCGCTCTTCAAACACGCCTGCCGAGCCTTCTCCACCGCAGCCTGCACAAGCGGATGATTCCCCTGACCCGGAACGCCAAGACTCTGACTCAGATCGCTCGTCCCGAACAACAACCCGTCGAGACCGTCCACAGCCAAAATGTCCTCGATGTTGTTCACCATGTCAATGTGCTCCATCGACGGAAGAAACAACATCTGCTCGTTCGCCTCTTCACAATACGTGCTCAGCGGCACGCCGTCCAGCCCGTAATTCGAAACGCGGCTGGGCGACAGGCCGCGCATGCCGCGCGGGTAATACCGCACGGCGCGGACAGCCCTCTCCGCCTCCTCCCGCGTGCGGATGCCCGGGACGACAATGCCCTGAATGCCGCAGTCGAGGTAGCGGATCATCAACTCCGCCTGATTGATCGGAACACGCATGATGGGGGTGATGCCGTACAGCTCCGACGTGCGGACAAGCGTCTCGACCTCGCCCCCGCTCAGCGTCGCGTGCTCGCAGTCGATGAAGACGTAGTCGAAACCGCAAAGCGCCAGCACCTCAATGAGCGACGGCGCGCAGGTGGAAATGTTGCAGCCGACGACGCGCTGCCTGTTGCCGAGCTTTTCCTTGAGCAGATTCTTTCGCATGATTCTCATTCCCCTTTCTGTCGGGATTGTTTCAACTGCGCCTTGGTGTAGGGGATCAGCCCCCCCGCGTCAATCAGCGCCACCGCGAACGGCGGCGGCGGCTGGATGGGGAGGAACGCGCCCGTCGCCGGATTCGTCACCCTGCCCTCCACCGTGTCCACTTCCAAAACGTCCCCCGTCTTCGCGAGGGACAGAATCCCCGGGCACACAAACACCGGCAGGCCGTTGTTGACGGAATTGCGGAAATTGAAGCGGGAAAAACTCTCCGCCAGCACCGCCCGCACCCCCGCACCCTTCAGGGCGAACACCGGATGCTCGATGCTCTTGCCGCCGCCGCCGAAGTTCGTCCCGGCGACGACAATGCCGTAGCCCCCCGCCCTGAAACCTCCGGGAGCGGCGGCGAACGCGGGATCGACCCCTTCCATCGCCCAGTCGCCGAGTTCGGCCGGATCCACCTTGTCCATGTTCCAGCGCTTCATGGAGACGATTTCGTAGACCATGATGTCGTCCCTGCCGACCCAGGTCTTTCCCTGAATGATTTTTTCCATTCCCGCTCCTTCAGCGCAGGTATTCGCGCGGGTCGCTGATGCGCCCGGCGAGGGCCGTCGCGGCCGCCGTGGCGGGCGACGCCAGGTACACGAACGAATCCGGCGACCCCATCCGCCCCTCGAAGTTGCGGTTCGTCGTGCTCACCGCCACCTCGCCCGAGGGGAGAATCCCCGTATGCAGCCCCATGCAGGACGCGCAGCTCGAACTTTCCACCGACGCGCCGGCTTCGATGAACGTCTCGATGTACCCCGCCCGCAGCGCGTCCAGATATATCTTCTGGCTCGCCGGCGACACCACCATCCGGACGTCCGGGGAAATTGTCCTTCCTTTCAGGATGCCCGCCGCCGCCGCGAGATCCCCCAGCCGGCCGTTGGTGCAGGATCCGAGGAACACATGGTTCACCGCGACATCGCCAAGCTCCCGCGCGGGGCGGGTGTTTTCCGCCAGGTGCGGGACGGCGACGAGCGGCTCCAGCGCCCCCAGGTCAAGCGTGTACGTCGCCTCATACTCCGCGTCCGGGTCGCTGTCGACCTTTTCGTACGGCGCTTTCGCGACGCCCTTCAGGTACGCGTCCGTCTTTTCGTCGCCGGCGATGATGCCGCTTTTCGCCCCCGTCTCCGCCACCATGTTGCAGAGGGTGATCCTGTCCTCCATCGAAAGCGACCGCGCGCCCGGGCCGGTGATTTCCACCGCCTTGTAGATCGCCTTCTTGTCGCAGCCGAGGAGGTTCACCATCGCGAGCGCCGCGTCCTTGCCGTACACGCCCTTCGGGAGCGTTCCCGTCAGCTCCAGCTTGACGGAGGAGGGAACCATGAACCAGATTTCCCCCGTCGCCAGAATCACCGCCGCCTCCGCGACCGTCACGCCGCAGGCCATCGCCCCGAGCGCGCCGTAGGTTGTCGTGTGGGAATCCGTCGCGACGACGAACTTCCCCGGCTGCACCCAGCCGTCCTCCACCATGATCTCGTGGGAGACGCCGTTCCTCCCGACGTCGTAGAAATTCGTCACGCCCCATTCGCGCACGCAGGCGCGGGCTTTCTTGAGCGTCTCCGCGTCCTTCAGGTTGTGCCCGCAGCCGAGGTGGTCGAACACCGCGACGAGGAGCCCCGGGTCGCGCAGCGGCCCCGCCTCCAGATTTTTGTAATGGCCGAACACGAGGGACACCACCGTGTCCATCGTCATCACGCGGTCGATTTTCGCGCTGACGAGGTCGCCCGGCTTCACGTCGCGGCCGCAGGCGGCGGCGAAGATTTTTTCCGTAATCGTCCGTCCCATCGCCTCAGTCCCCCCTGTTCGCGCCGCAGAACATTTCCACGTATTTGAAACACATGTCGTCGATCACCTTCACGATCCACGACTCCGGCGTGCAGTACGCGTTCGGCCCCTCGGGCGAGACGTACATCGAGTGGGTGAGCACCAGATGCACCAGATCCTCCGCCATGCCGCGCTTCTGCGCGAAGTAGAAGCTCCAGACGGGGTGGCGGAATTTCTTCGCCGTCCTGCCCTGGCAGGGCCTGCCGTCCGCGTCGAAGTCGTATTCGATCAGCTTCCCCACGTCGTGCAGCAGGGCGCCGGCGACGATGAGATCGCGGTCGCAGTCGCCGACGCGCCCCCGCACCGGCGCCAGCGCGTCGTACACGGCCGCGCTGGCCAGCGTGACCGCGCCCGTGTGCGTGAGGAGGTTCTCCGGGCAGTCGCCGCGCATGACGGCCGAGAAGGGGAAGTTCCCCCACCCCGGCTTGTCGAACCAGCCGCCGGCGTCCAGCGCGTCCATCCACACGTCGGCGCAGGTCTCGCGGAGCGCGTCGTTCTTCACCATCTTCAATTCGGGAAGGAGGGCGTACATGTCTTCCCGGGTCATTTCGTCCCGTGTTTTTTCCGGTTTTTTCAGCATTGTCTTTCCTTTACAGCAGCCAGCGCAGCGGCACCGAATACAGCCGCGGGAAGGCGATGAACAAAACGAGCGCGATGACATACACCATGAGGAACGGCCATTGCTTCCGGATCAGGCCGCTCACAGACACCCCGCCCACCTTCGCGCTCACGAACATCACCGTCCCCACGGGCGGCGTGATCGCGCCGATGACGAGGTTCAGCCCGATGATGAAGGCGAAGTAGTACGGCTCGAATCCGGCCGCCTTCCCGATGGGGAGGAGAATCGGCGCGAAAATCAGCACGTTCGGCGCCACGTCCAGCAGCATCCCCATCATGAGGAGGAACAGGTTCACGATGAGCATGACGAGGAGCGGCTGCCCCGTCATCTCCATCAGCATGGAGGAGAGCTTCGCCGGGATGCGCGCCAGCGTCAGGTAATGCCCCGCCATGGTCGCGCCGCCGACGATGAGGACCACCGTGGCCGTGATGGTGACGGTGGCGAGGAGCGATTTGTACAGCTTCGCCGTCGTCAGCTCCTTATAGTAGAACCGGCAGATGAGCGCCGCGTACACGACGGCGAAGGAGCCCGCCTCCGTCGGGGTGAAAAGGCCGAAGCGGATGCCGCCCACGATGATGACGGGAAGCAGCAGCGCGGGGACGGAGTCCTTCAGGATGTGCTTCACTTCCGCCCGCGTGTAGCGGACGGTGTCGTTGTAGTTGTCCCGCCGGACGACGAGGCTCCAGACGACCATGAGGCCGCCGGCGATCATGAGGCCGGGCACCAGCCCCCCCATGAACAGCCGGGAAATGGACAGGTTGCACACCGTCCCCAGCAGGATGAACGGCGTCGACGGCGGGATGAGCGGCGCGAGAATGCCGCTGGAGCTGACGAGGGCGGTGGCGCGCTCGCGGCTGTAGTTGTTCGCCACCATCAGCGGAATCAGCATGCCGCCGATGGCGGCCGCGTCCGCCACGCCGCTCCCGGACAGCCCCGCGAAGATGATGCTGGCGAAAATCGCCGTGTAGCCGAGACCGCCCCGGATGCGGCCGACAACCAGCTTCGCGAAGTCGACGATGCGGTGCGACAGCCCGCCGTTCCCCATGAGCTCCCCCGCCAGCACGAAGAAGGGAATCGCCATCAGGGGGAAACTGTTGATGCCCTGCAGCACCGTCATGCTCATGGTCGTCGGCTCGCTGTAGCCGAGGAAGAGCATGAGGGACACGCCGCAGAGCATCAGGACAAGCGCAATCGGCACGCCGATCGCCATCAGCCCGAACAGGACGCCGAAGAAGAGGAGGACGGATTCCACGCGCTATCCCTCCTTTCCCGCTGCCGCGCCGGGGGCGCCGAAGAAGGCTTCCAGCAGGCTCACCGCGTCCATCAGGAGGACGCAGACCGCCATGACGAAGGAGGCGGAGCTGACGAAGCCCATGTAGATCCCCGTGCCGTGGGCTTTCACCGTCAGGGTGTTCATGGTGTAGAGCCAGGCGCTGTAGAGGAAGAGGATGAACGCGGCCGTGATGATCAGCCGCGCCAGCGCGTCCACCGCCCTCCGCGCCCCGCCCTTCAGGCGGTCGCGCAGGAAGGGGATGGTGATGTGCTCCCTCCGGTAGTAGGCGACGGCCGATCCGAGAAAGGCCAGCCAGACAAAGGCGAAACGGGACAGCTCCTCCACCTGGTTCAGGCCGAAGCTGAAGAGGTAGCGGCTGACCGCGTTCGCAAAGACAAGCAGCACCATGAGGACGAGAAAGACAACCCCCAGGCGCTCTATCCATTTCACCAGACCATCCAGGAATGCACGGGCCTTTCGCACGGGGCGCCCTCCGGATTTGTTATTGAATTTTTTTTGAACCGCAGAGACGCAAAGGCGCAGAGGGTGCACAGAGAACCGCTTCACCGCATTTTTATTTTTTTACTTGAAAAAAGTAGTTTGCGGTTCTCTGTGAAACCTCTGCGCCTCTGCGCCTCTGCGGTTCAAGCGGTTGCGGTTGCGGTTCTCGCGGTTACCGTCCGAGCACCGCGCTGATGCCTTCCACGACCTTTGTCGATCCGGCGTGCTCTTCCTCGATGACGGAGACGATGCCTTCCATCGATTTCCGCATCGCGGCGAGGAACTCCGGCGTCGGGATGTTGACGGTCGCGCCGTTTGCCGCCATTTCGTCGAACACGCCCTTCTCGTACTCCTCGTAGTAGTCGATGCAGTTCTTCTGCAGGAGCGCCGCCGCGTCCGTGATCGCCTTTTGGTTCGCGGGGGAGAGGCTCTGGAAGAAGCGCTCGTTCACGATGAGCGCCTGCACCGTCATCATGTGCTTGGTGTCGAGGACGTACTTCGCCGCTTCGTAGAATTTCCCCGTGCTGATTGTCCCGACAGGCAGCTCCAGCGCCTGGCACGCCTTCTGCTCCAGCGCCGTGAACAGCTCGCCCAGCGGGAACGCCACCGGGTTCGCGCCCAGGTTCTCGATCATCCTGAGGTACACGGGAATGGCGGGCGCGCGGAAGCGGAGCCCCTTGATGTCGTCCATCCGGGTGATGGGGGAGACGGAGGCGAAGGCGCGGAAGCCGATGGGGGTGAAGGCGAGGAAGCGCGTGCCCGCGACGGAGGGCATGTCGGCGAAGACGCTTTTCGCGAAGCCGGAATTGAACACCGTCCGCGCCTCGTTCCAGTCGGCGATGAGGAAGGGCGTGTCGAAGGCGGCGTAGGCATGGAAGCGCGAGGCGAAGCCGGTGCCGGCCGTGACCATTTCGACGGATCCGTCGACGATGGCGTCGTGGTACTGGAGTTCGCCGCCGAGGGCGTTGTTGGTGTAGACTTCGACGTCCAGTTCGTTGTTCGACAGGCGCTCCGCGTCTTTTTCAAACTGGTACAGGGCGACGGATTTCGGCGCGTCGTCGGCGAGGTCGGAGGCGATGCGGATTTTGATCGTCCCCGCCCGCGCGGCGGAGGAGGCGATCAGGATCGCCGCGAGAACCGTCAGAATGCTTTTCTTCATGATGCTTGCTCCCTTCTTGAAAAAACAGGCTTCACTTCATGAGTCTCGGCAAAAACAGGATGATGTCCGGGAAGAACGCGAAGAGGAAACAGGACGCCTCCGCCACGAGGATGAACGGGATCGCCCCCCGCGCCACCTCCGCGAAGGGGGTGTCCGTCGTGGCGACCGCCGTGAAGAGGTTGATGCCGAAGGGCGGCGTGATGAGGCCGACGATGAGCACGACGCAGAACAGCACGCCCAGGTGCAGCGGGTCAATCCCCAGCGCCACCCCCACCGGCACCAGCAGCGGCGCGAGAATGACGACGGACGGCAGCGTCTCCATCACGCACCCGACGAGCGTCAGGATCCCGACGAAGACGAGGAGGAAGACGGTCTGCGACCCCATCATGGGCGCGAGCACCCGGGTGAAGTCCTGCGGGATTTTCGCCGCCGCCAGCAGCCAGCAGAAGCCGTTGGAGATGCCGACGATGACGGCGACGGTGGAGGAGGTGATGACGGTCTTCCGCATCGCCGTCAGGAGCGTCGAAACGTTGATCGTCCGGTAGATGACGCCGAGAATGATGCTGTACACGGCGCAGACGGTCGCCGCCTCCGTCGGCGTGAAGACGCCGCCGTAGATGCCGCCCAGCACAATCACCGGCAGCATCAGCACCGGAATCGCCGTGAAGGTGCAGACGGCCATTTCCTTCAGGGTGAAGGATTTCTTCTCCGTGTCGATGTTCTCCCGCCGGACGATGATCTGGTTGACGACGATGTACAGGAGCGCGATGAGGAGCCCCGGGAAAACGCCCCCCATGAACATGTCGGTGATGGCGATGTTCATGGTGCTGCCGTAGACGATCATCACGACGCTCGGGGGAATGATGGGGCCGAGCGCGCCCCCCGCCGCCAGCATGCCGGCGGCCGTGCCCCGGGAATAGCCGGACTTCCTGAGCGCCGGCAGCATCACGGCGCCTATGGCGGCGACGGTGGCGGGCCCCGACCCCGTCAGCGCGGCGAAAATGGCGCAGCAGACAATCGTGATCGTCCCCGTCGCCCCGCGCATCCTGCCGAAGACCGTCTCCACCGCCGCCACCAGCCGCGCCGACAGCCCCCCCTGCTCCATCAGGTAGCCGGAGAAGGTGAAGAGCGGGATCGCCAGCATGACGAAGCTGTCCATGCCGACGAAGAGCCGCTGCGGCAGCACCACCATCGGCCGCATGCCGCTCATCCACAGGAAGGCGATGGAGGACAGCACCAGGCTGAAGACGACGGGCAGCCCGAGGAAGAGGAAGAAAAAGAACACGCCGAACAGCAGCGCCGTCGCCATCGCTATTTCCCTCCCCTGTCGCCCGCGAAGCCCGCGCCCGTCAGGATGCCGGCGATGTTGACGACCGCGTTGTACGCCATCCCGGCGCAGCCGACGGGCACAGAGAGATAGATGTGGCTCATCCGGAATTCAAGAACCGCGCTCGACTGGTTGTGGGTCGCGACGAGAATCCGCAGGCTGCTCCACCCCAGCACCAGCACGACGAGGATGACGAGGAGGTTGACAAGCACGTGGCAGTGCCTCCTCGCCCCCGGCTTCAGGAAGTCCGTCACGACGGTGACGGCCGGGTGCATCCACCGGCGGACGCAGAGGGACGCCCCGAGCATGCTCATCCAGATGAAGGCGTAGCGGCAGATTTCCTCGCTCCCGACGACGGCGTTGTTCAGGACGTAGCGCGTGAACGCCTGCACGAAGGACGCGCCGACGATGACGGCCAGGAGGAGGAGACACACGCCCATGAAGGCGGAGTCGATGCAGTTGTCGATTTTGCGCAGCGTGCCCATGGATCCCGCCTTTCCGTATGCCGCTCCGCTCATTTCGCGGACGCGGCCCTGTTCTTCACGGCGTTGATGATGTCCCAGCCGATGATTTTGGCGAAGTTGTCGTAGACGGGCTTCGTCGCGTCGATCCACGCCTGCTCGTTGTCCATGGGGATGATGTTGACGCCGTTGGCCTTCATCTTGTCGATCATGGCGCTGTCCAGCGCCTCCATCCCCATGATCTGCTCGTCCGCCGCGCGGGTCGCCGCGTCCTGGAACCAGCCTTGCTCCTCGGGGGTCAGCGAATTCCAGAAGCCGGAGGCGGCCATGAGGTGCAGCACCTGGAAGCCGTGGTAGGTGAGGGTCATGTGCTTGCAGATGTCGTCGTAGTGGTAGGAGTAGATGGAGGCGACGGGAATCTCCAGCCCGTCCACCGTCCGCTGCTGGACGGCCGTGAAGCACTCGGCCCAGGGGGTCGCCGTGGGGTTCGATCCCCAGGCTTCGAAGGTCTGCACGAGGGAGGGCACTTCCGGCACGCGCATTTTCATGCCCGCGATGTCGGCGGGGGTGCGGATGTCTTTCGCGAAGTTGATGACGTGGCGCCAGCCGAGGCTGCCGGAGGAGAGGATTTCCGCGCCGAATTCCTTCCGGAGCTTTTCCTTCATGGGTTCGAGAATCGACTTGTCGTTCAGCACGGCGATGCAGCCCTTGTTGTTGTTCACGCCGTAGATGTAGGGGATGTCGAAGACCTTGAAGTCGTCGATGAAGCTGCTGGTGTACTGGTTGGCGCCGATGATGAGATCCATCGTGCCGAGGCCGAGGCCCTCCATCATGTCGCGCTCGCCGCCGAGGACGCCGTTGCCGATGATTTCGATGCCGATTTTCCCGCCGGAGTTTTCGAGCAGGTAGTTGGCGAATTTCACGGCGAGAACCTGATGGGCGTGGTCGGGGGTGGTGACGTCGTTGTGGGCGAGCTGGAGGACGCGGGCGCCGTCGGGGATGGGGAGCTGGCGGCTTTCCGCTTCCGCGGCGAAGGCCGTCGAGACGGCGAGGACGATCGCGGCGCACAGGAAGGCGATGGATTGTTTCAGCATGGCGGGAGTTCTCCTTTTTGAAACGGAAAGATTCACACACTCTGGTTCTGAATAATGTCCCTGCTGATGGCGATGGTCTCGTCCACTTCCATCTTGCGCACCTTGATGGAGGGGGCGCGGACGGCGAGGTGTTGCGTGAGAATGTCCGGGTAGTCCTTCTGGCCGACAATGTCGTAGTGGATGGGGACGACGACCTTCGGGCGGATCCACTCGGCGGCGATGGCGGCCTCCTCCGGGCCCATTTCCGTGACCGCGCCGGGAAGCATCCCGACGGGGAGGAGCATGAGGTCGGGCTTGTACAGCTCGCCGATGATCTTCATGTCGCCGAACAGCGCGGTGTCGCCGGGGTGGTACACCTTCAGGCCGTCCGGGAGCGTGATGATGTAGCCGTTCGGCGGATCGCTGATGAAGACGCCGTTCCCGAGGCTGATCATCGACAGGTGGCTGGCGAACACCGTCTTGAAGTGGATGTCCCCGAACTGGCGGGGCGCGCCGTAGACCATGACGAAGCCGTTGTCCGTGACCGCGCCCTTCAGCTTCGCGTATTCCAGCACGCCGTTCCCGGCGATGAAGACGGGCTTGTCCCGCTTCAGGATGTCGAGGGAGTTCCCGAGGTGATCGCCCGCGCCGTGGGAGACGGCGAGGTAGTCGATCTTCGGCATGTCCTCCCAGGTTTTCTTGCTCAGGCCGAAGTAGGGGTCGATCAGGATGTTCCGCCCGTCCTCGAACTGGATGCGGAAATTCGCGATGCCGTAGTAGGAAAGCTGGTACATGCGGTGCACTCCTTCTAGTAGGTGAATTCCTTGCAGCCGTCGAGCGCCCCGCCCATGGAGCAGTCGACGACCGGGTCGCAGATGATGTCGAGAACCGCCGGCCCGCCGCTCTTCTCCGCGCGCGCCAGCGCGGGGCCGATCTCCTCCGGGTCGAACACCCGCTCCGCGTGGCAGGCGAAGCCCTCCGCCACCTTCACGTAGTCGATCATCCCCTGGTTCTCCTCCATCGCCACGTCGCACTCGTAGCCGTAGGCGTACTTCTGGTTCTGGCGGATGAGGCCGAGGTAGGCGTTGTTCACAATGACGACGATGACGGGAATCCGGTTCTTCGCGCAGACAGCCAGCTCCTGCACGTGGAAGGTGAAGCCGAAGTCGCCCATCACCGCCACCGCCCGCTTGCCCGTGGCGACCGCCGCGCCGAAGGCGGCGGGGATGTCGTAGCCGAGGCAGCCCGCGCCGCCGGAGGGAAGGTACTGCCGGGGCGTCCCGACGTCCTGCAACTGCCCCGACCAGATTTGCGTGATGCCGCAGCCGGTGGTGAAAATGACGCGCTCGCCGAAGTGTTTGTTCAGCTCCGCGAAGACGCGGTGGGGAATGATGGGCTTCTGCGCGTAGTCCGTCTTCCGCGCGAGTTCCCTGCGGAGCGCGGGGACGGAGGCGGCCGCGCCGTTCGCCTTCACGCCCTGCTTCTCCGCCGCCGCCCGCAGGGCGGGGATGAACTGCGCGACGTCGGCGACGATGCCCAGATCCGCCGGGAAAATCTTCCCGATTTCCGATTGCTTGATGTTGACGTGGATGAATTTCCGGCTCCCCCGGTAGACGGGGAGCGCGCCGGTGTGCCTGTCCGTGAAGCGGCAGCCGAGGCCCAGCACCAGATCGGCGTCGAGGAAGACCTTGTTCCCGACGGGCTGCCCCACCTGAATGCCGCAGTGCCCCGCGTTCAGCGGATGGTCGACCGCGATGCCGCCCTTCGCCATGTAGGTCGTGATGACGGGGAGGTTCAGCGTTTCCGCCAGCGCCACGCAGGCCGCCGTCGCGTCCGCCTGCATGACGCCGCCGCCCATGAGGAGGATCGGGTTTTTCGCCTCCGCGATCAGGGCGAGCGCCTTGTCCACCTCTCCCTGCGCGGGCGCGGGCGAGACGACGGGGATGGGTTTGTACGACGCGATGTCGAAGTCGATGTCCGCATTCTGCACATCCAGCGGGAGATCGATGACGACCACCCCCTTCTTCCCTTCGCGCGCGGTGTGGAAGGCTTCCGCGAAGACGGCGGGAAGCGCTTTCGCGTCTTTGACGCACCAGGTTTTCTTCGCCACCGGTTTGCAAATCTCCGCGATGTCGACGCACTGGAACGCGTCCTTCCCCAGCTGCGCCGTCACTGCCTGCCCCGTGATCGCGACAAGGGGGATGCAGTCGATGTTGGAGGTATAGACCCCCGTCACGAAATTCGTCGCGCCCGGCCCCGACGTGCAGAGCGCCACCGCCATCTTCCCCCCCGCCCGGTAAAACCCGCTCGCCGCGTGCACGCAGGCTTCCTCGTGCCTGTGGCAGAAATGCCGTATGCCGCTTTGTCCGATATACTTGTAGAGCCCGTTGATGCCGGCGCCGGGGATGCCGAAGGCGTGGGTGATGCCTTCCTTTTCCAGTATCTGCACAATTGCCTGGGATGCGTTCATGGCGGGGGTTCCTTTGTTTTAATAATTGAAATGCAATGTTATTTCTCTTACCAGAGCAAAAACCCACTGCGGAAAAAAATCCCGCAAGAAAAACAACTACACCCTCATTGAACCAGTAAACACCGCTGCGTGTGAAAAGAACAGGTGGATTGCAAGAAAGGCAAAGGTTTTAATTGATAAAATAGAATATTGCTTCTGTTATTACAGAATACCGCCTCCCCTTTCCTTGATCAAGCACATTTTCAGAAAAAAGGGATTTATTTTGCGGAACCGTCCCCATGCGCCGCCGCCGGGGGCGCGCCCGCGCCGTCCCAGCCCAGGCGGTAGGAAATCTGCCGCGCCGCGTCCAGGAGAAACGGAAGGTTGGCGTGCATATGGGCGTCCGTCATCCGTGTGGCGGGGCCGCTGACGCTGAGGCCGGCGACAATGCCGCCCGTGTAGTTGCGGATGGGCGCGGCGACGCAGCGCGCGCCCGTCTCGCACTCCTCGTCGTCGAAGGCGTAGTCGCGCTGGCGCGTCCGCTCGATTTCCCGGAGGAGGGCGGCGCGGTCGGTGATGGTTTTGTCGGTGAAGCGCTCCAGCCCCTTTGTCGCGATGAGGCGGTCGATTTTCTGCGCGCCGTATTCCAGCATCAGCAGCTTGCCCACGCCCGTGCAGTGCATGGGGGCGGCGTGGCCGATGCGCTGCATCGTCATGAGGGTGTTGCTGGCGGCGTTCACCACCTCGATGTAGAGGACGGACATGTCGTTTTCGACGGAAAGGTTGGCGGATTCCTTGAAGATGTGGGAGACGTTCCGCATGACGGGGTAGGCGATGTTCCGGATGCTCATGCGGGAGGCGACGTTGCCGGCGATGCGGCATATTTTGAAGGTGAGGAAATACCGGCTGTCGTCGGGATTCTGATCGACATACCCCATCCGCGCGAGGGGGTTCAGGAAGCGGAGGACGGTGCTGGCGTTCATGCCGAGCTTCGCCGCGAGATCCTGCAGGCGGACAGGCTCGTCCAGAAGGGACATCGCCTCCACCAGGTTCAGCAGTTTTTCCGACGATTGGTTGCTTTGCGAGGGTTTCAGCCGTTCCTTGCCGTCCTTCATGACTTCTCCGTCTTTTCGTCCGGTATTTCCTCCTTGGAGTATACCTTGTTTTAATTATTAAAGCAATATTTCATAAAAATCGTTAGAACCCGCACCGCGCGCACGCGTTGAAAAACGGCTCCGCTATCACCTTCGACCCGATGTACGGAAGGTCGGACGTGATCGGGTGCACGCAAATCAGACGGCAGCCGTTCTCGATCGCCTCCACCATCGCGTCCTCGATCAGCTTCGGATCCTCCATCGATCCCGATCCCACGACGCGCCCCGTGTGCACCCCCCGCTCCGCCGCCGCGCGGAACAGGGCATTGATCGCCGCCGCCATCTCCGCCGCCTTCCCGCTCCGGAGAATCGCGTCGAAGGGGCCGACAAACACGCACGCCTTGTTCCGGCGCTGCGCCGCCATGCGGTCGCGCACCCGATCCCGGAGCTCCGTGTCCATGATGTCCTCCGTCGTCTCGAACTGCAGCCAGCCCTGCACCTCCGTCTCCGCCGCGCGCAGCGACTCCGGCGTGAAGCACATCGTCCTGTCGCCCCCCCGGACGGGATACCCGCCGCGATCATGCGGCGTCGCCCTGCCCGAAGCGGGGAAGTTGATCGAGCGGAAATACAGCTCCGCCTCCTCGTAGGTCGTCCCGTACGGGCGCATGGTCGCACGCGCCCCGAGGGGAAAGGAATCGCCGTGGGCGCTGATCGCCTCCCGCGCCAGCCGCTGCACGGCGAGGAGGCCGAGACGCCCCTCCGCCGCGTTCTGGTCGCGGCCGTAGGTGCCTTCCCACTGCATGTGCTCGCCGTCGTTCACTATCCAGGTGAACCCCGCCCGCGCCCAGGCCTGCGCCTCGCTCTCGCGGAACTGGTGCCGGGGGACGTCGTTGAAGATGCCGAGAAGGGGAGGCGTTTTCTCGACGGAAGGAAATCTGTCCATGATTTCCTTCACCGGATTGCGGAGCGGATTCATCGCGTACGCGTAGGCGCGTTTGGCGAATTCCTCTGTTTGCACGGGAAGCGCTCCGCCGATACTGTCCACCGCCTGTCCTGAAGCCATGGCATTGTCCTTTTTCCTTGGTTTCCATCCCAAAAATACCCGCCTGTTCCGCCGGCGAAAAAGGCGCACCCCGCACTATACGGCGGCTCGGGGCGATTGCAACACTTTTGTTTTCCGGATCCGCCGCCGCGCCTTGCAAAAGGCCGGCGTTCGGGGATAATGACCGTTTTCCCCGCGATTGACCGGGGAAAACGGGAGGGAAGCGATGCAGATCACCAAAGCCGCATTCTGGAAAAAAGCGTGGCCGGGGCTCCTTGCCGCGCTCGCGCTCGCCTGCGTCGCCTCGCGCGTCGGGGAGCGGATAAGCTGGCTCGGCGGCGCGGGGTTCGGGATTCTCTCCGGCGTCGTCATCGCCAGCCTGACGCCGCTCCCCGGCGTCCTCCGCCCCGGGCTCGCCGCCGCGGGGAAGCAAATCCTGCAGGGCGGCGTCATCCTTCTCGGCGCCGGCCTGAACCTCGCCGTCGTCTGGAGGACGGGCGTGGAGACCCTCGGGCTCATGCTCATCACCATCGGCGCGGTGTTTCTCGCCGCCCGCCTCGTCGGCGCCGCCCTCGGCGTTCCCCGGAACAACCGCGACCTCATCGCCTCCGGCACCGCCATCTGCGGCGGCTCCGCCATCGCCGCCGTCGCCCCCGTCATCGGCGCGAAGGACGAGGAGATCAGCTACTCCATTTCCGTCGTCTTCCTGTTCAACCTCGCCGCCGTCGTCGTCTTTCCCCTCCTCGGGAGGGCGATGGGGATGACGCCGGAGACCTTCGGCGTCTGGGCGGGGACGGCGGTGAACGACACGTCCTCCGTGATGGCGGCGTCCATCGCCTACGCGGACGCGTCCGTCCCCGTCGCCACGCTGGTGAAGATGACGCGCACGGTGATGATTGTCCCGATGGCGCTGCTGTTTTCCGTCGTCGCCGCGCGGCGCGCGCGGGCGGAGGGCGGGGGCGGGGGCGGGTTTTCCTTTGTCCGGGTGTTTCCCTGGTTTGTCCTCGGGTTTTTGCTGATGTCCCTGTGGGCGACGTGGGGCGGGCTTCCCCCGGCGTGGGCGGGGACGCTCCGGGGCGCGGGGAAATTCCTCATCACCGTCGCGCTTTCGGGGATTGGCCTGAACACCAACCTCGGGAAGATTCTCGCGACGGGCGGCCGTCCGATTCTTCTGGGCGCGTGCCTCTGGTTCGTGGTGGCCGCGCTGGCGCTCGCGCTGATTGGCGCGTTCTGACGCAGGGATGCCATGACCACCCCTCCCTTCCCCGAAACCCTCGCCGCCTTCCGCGCGGATCCGCTGTCGCTTCTCTGGAAAAACCCGGGCGTCTGGCTGCTGGACAAGCCTTCGGGCCCCAGCAGCAGCCTCTGCGTGGTGCGGGCGCGGAAAGCGCTGGGGGAAAAGCGCATCGGCCACGCCGGCACGCTGGACCCCCTTGCCTCGGGGCTGCTGCTCCTCCTCGTCGGCAACGCGACGCGCCTGTTCGATCACATGCAGGCATTCACGAAAAGCTACACCGCCGGCTTCCGCCTCGGCGCGCGGACAGACACGCGGGACAGCACGGGAACCCCCGTCCCGGGGTTTGTCCCGGCCCGCCCGCCGCCTGTCCCGCGCGGGGAGCTGGAAGCGCGCCTTGCGCCTTTCCGGGGGGATATTGCCCAATGCCCGCCGATGCACAGCGCGCTCAAGAAGGACGGCCAGCCCCTCTACAAGCTGGCGCGGAAGGGCGTGGAAGTGGATCGGGAGGCGCGGAACGTGCGGGTGTTCCGTCTGGAACTGCTTGATTTCGACGGGGTGGACGGGGTGTTGTCGATGGAGGTTTCGAAGGGCTTTTACGTGCGGACGCTGGTGGACGACATCGGGGCGGCGCTGGGGACGGGCGCGGTGATGACGTCGCTGGTGCGGACGGCGATTGGCCCGTTCCTTCTTTCGGACGCGCGTCCGGCGCTCTGAGGCGGAGAAAA
>QMCE01002797.1_pt1 | contig 15822 bp, 22 predicted proteins | sample 1821851 | NCBI WGS metagenome assembly QMCE01 (sample SAMN09453174, study PRJNA476694) | Termite gut metagenome, whole genome shotgun sequencing project. | isolation source: worker | host: Odontotermes sp. | place: South Africa:Pretoria | collected 2016-01-28
TAAAAGGAAAAACCGATAGAATTGAGTTAATTTATAATATTATGGGAACTCCGAAAATTTATAAAACAAAAACAGGAAATTTAAAAACTAATAAAGATGTTTTATTAGATATTTTTGAACAAAAGCAGGGAAATCAAGAATTATGTGATGATTTGCTTCTTCATGCTACTAATTCAACTGCGAAAGGGTATATAGAAAATTATTGGAAATTTTACAATAAAGAGCAAGACCATAAAATCCACCCAAACATAATGACTGCAAGCGCACGGACAAGCCGTCAAAGTTGCTCACAACCTAACTTGCAAAATGTATCAAAAGAATTTGCATTGAAAAATAAGTTTACCGTGCCGTTAAGAAAATTATTTACACCTGACCCAGATAATATTTTCTTATTCGTAGATTACGGCGGTATTGAGATGCGTGTAATCGTTGAGAATACAAAATGCCCGAAAATGATACAGGAAATGCAGAACGGGAAAGATATGCACGATGTGGCTTCTGCGATTTGGTTTGGGGAAATGTTTTCAAATCCAGATGTTTGTTTAAGAGAATTTATGCCGAATGAACATGATATTTATGAGCGTTATCATAACGGAGAAATTGATAAAGATACAGCTTATGCGGCATGCAGAAAGATACTTCGTTCGGCAGGCAAAAACGGACAGTTTGCGCTTGCTTACGGCGCAGGTGCAGAAAAGATTGCACAAACAACACAAATGCCGTTAGATTTAATTGCAATGGGTTTAGACAATTATGCAATGCGCTTTCCTGAAATTGCATATATGACAATGGACAAGAAAAATCTTGCAAAAGAACAAGGTTACATAGAATCTATTTTCGGAAGACGGTTTTATTTGGTAAAAGGTGAAGAGCGCGCCGCAGAGATGATGAAAATCGGCGAAACGAATTTATTTAATTTGATAAAAAAGGAATTTCCTTATATTAAACCTTGTGTCCCGATTCATGACGAGGTGATTATGAACTTCCCTAAACAAAAAATTGACGAGTTGGGAGATTTTACAAAAGAGGCAAGCAAAGTTATGACTCAATTCCCGACACTAAACACACCTTTTATTGTAGAGTGGGAAGTCAGCGAGGAAAGTTGGAATAATAAAACTGCATTGTCTAAATATTTGAAAAAGCAAGAAGAAGAAAAAGATGACCGAATTGACGAAAAAGTAAAAAAAGCGGTCGGTTTTTACGAAATTAACGATTATGTTAATAATGAAGATGAAGACGAAGAAAATTTAACAAATAAAGAGGAGGAATGATGGGATACATTTACAGAAATATTGATGTAAGTGATATGTCTTATGATGAGACTACACAATTTATCCGTCAAGAATTGGTGGGAGTTACCGAAGAATTTGCACAGAGAGGAAGCAAGCATTTAACGAAATTCGAGATTTATCAGGTTTTGGATAAATTTGAAAAAAGAGCTCGCTTAGATTGGTGCTTTTTATCGCGCTTTGCGGCGGCACAGTATCTCGGAACTAAGTTAGACGGTAAAACAAATAACGGCTATCTTACAGTAAAACAACAACAGGAATTGATTATTTGGCTGGCGAAAGATACAGACCGAATGAGAACTTATTAAAAGCAATTAAAAATTATTAAGGGAGAATAATTTTGTCAATATTTAGAGAATTTGGAATAAGCGGTTGCAACAATGATGATAATAAGCAACACGAAATAACATGTCCATTTTGCGGACGAGAAAAAAAGTTTTCTTTTAAAGAAAAAGATAATATATGGAAGTGTTGGGTATGTGATGATATAGGCGGCGGACAACGAGATTTTATTATGAAATTTCGAGATAGAAATTTTAATGACTCACAATGGGATTATCAAATTGAAGAATTAGCCCAGAATAGAGGGTTAAAACCGCAAACATTAAAACATTTCGGCGTGTTTTATAATGAATTTTCCGATGAATTCTTGTTACCTCATAATAACGATGTAGTTTGCGTAAAACGCTTTCACCCAAACAGGCAATTAGCCCCGCAAGCAAAAATGGTTGTTTGCAAATGGAGTAAAATTGAAGCGATGTATAATTCGGCAGATTATGATTGGGATAATATAGAAACAGTTTATATCTGCGAGGGTGAATGGGACACGATGACAGCATGGGAAGTATTTGACTCGCCGACCGTTGCCGTAATCGGAACAGCGAGCGGCGGAGGCGGAATAAAAACAATCACAAAAGAAATGATAACAAATAAAGAAGTTATTATTTGTATGGACTCTGATATGTCAGGCGAACAGCATAATAAAGCAATAATACAACATATCACTCCCCTCTCTCCCAAACAAGTAAAAAAAATAAAATGGGAGCAGGGAACGCCGAATACTTACGATTTAAGAGATATTTATAAAGATTGTGAACTTAATCCGACAAAGTTTAAGCATTGGATTTCATCGCATTTAAAAGGAGTTGCTATAAAAAATACAAAAAAAGTATCTTACGAACAGTTAGTAGCAAGTATAAGGCAATGGCTTTATTTGCCTGATGATAAGGTATTAAAATTTATTTTAGGAATTTATTGTGCAAACAGAATAAGCGGAGACCCTGTTTGGGGAATGCTGGTTGCAAAATCTGGCGGGGCAAAGTCTGAGTTACTCTCCCTCCTCAATCACGAAACGATTGAGCAAGTAACGACTTTGACTCCCGCCGCTCTTATAAGCGGTAAATTAACGAAAAAAGAAGAAGATGACCCGTCTTTATTGGCAAGAATACATAACAGGGTAATGGTTGTGCAGGATTTTACAACGATGTTAGCAATGAACCCGCAACAGTTAACAGAGATATTTGGTATCCTGAGAGAAGCCTACGGTGGACATGTAAAGAAAGCGTTCGGTAATTTCTCAAAAGAATTTGATTGTAAATTCGGATTTATTGCGGGAACTACACAAATTATTGATAAATACACCAGCGAAATGTCATCGCTCGGTGAAAGATTTATAAGATTTTACTTAGATTACGGCGATAAAGAAAGAGATGTTATACGCCGTGCAGTTATGGAAAATGATATTGCTCCCGAATTACGAGCAAAAACAAAAGCAATTATGCACAATTATATCAATAGTATTGATTGGAATTTCAAAGATTTCGGCACAAAGGAACATGAAGAAACTTTTGTTGTAATTGCGGATATGCTTTCTAAATTCAGGACTTCCGTATTCAGAAATAAATATCGGCAAGATCAAGTAGAATTTCAGAATATATCTGAGATAGGAACACGATATGCAAAGCAGTCGGTGCAGTTTGCACAAGGCTTAGCAACGGCACTCCAAACAAAAATGAACGGGGAATTTGTAGATTTATTGATTGATATTTTGTTAGGCTCTATTCCTTTTCAGAGAGCTTGTTTTTTTAAATTTGCATTGAAAATTGTAAAAGAAAAGTGGGGAGAATTTTCTATTTTAGATTTTCATCGTGCGTATTACGAAGTTCCGTATAAGATGTTGAACGAAATGTTTGATGATTTACAGCAATTCGGTATAATTGAAGTTGTAAGTATGGAGGACAATATGAACTCGATGTATAAATTAAAAAGAAGATGGATAAAGGATTTTGAATTTTTGATTTCAAAGTTGGAGGAAAAATAAATGCTAAACTACAATTTATATAATGTTGATAGTTTTCAGTGGATTAAAAATCAACAGCAAGTTAATGAAATTGATTTAATTTTAACCGACCCTCCTTATAATATTTCGCAAAAAAGCGGAAATTTGGATTCTATGGGGCGTTTTGGTTTTGATTTTGGCACATGGGATTATGATTTCGATGTTACAGGATGGATTACTCCATTTTGTAATTTATTGAAAGATACAGGTTCTATTATTATTTTTTCAGATTGGAAAAAGATTGGTAATATTGTTGAAACCTTGAAAAATAATAATTTTTTAATAAAGGATTGTTTGCGTTTTATTAAATCAAATCCGTTACCGCGAACTCCAAACAGAAGATATGTTGTTGATTATGAGTTTGCCGTTTGGGCAACGAAAAGTAAAAATTATATTTTTAACAAAAATCCATTATTCCCTTATCTTCGTCCTGAATTTTATATGTCGGTTACAAGCGGAAGAGAAAAATTAAATCATCCTACTCAAAAACCGTTAGAATTGATGAAGCAGTTAATACAAATCCACTCAAATAAAGGTGATACAGTATTAGATGCTTTTATGGGAAGCGGAACAACGGGTGTTGCCGCATTATCTCTTGGGCGTAATTTTGTTGGAATTGAATTAGATAAAGTTTACTTTCAAACTTCGGAAATAAGAATTAAAAGTTGTTTAAAGGAGTTACAAAATGCCGAAAGCAATAAAACTATCTAAACAATTATATCCGTATCAGGTTGAAGCCCTTGATTTTTTAAAAGAAAATAACGGCGGATACTTGCATATAGGTATGCGTTTGGGAAAGACTTTAATCACTTGCAGATTTCTTAAAGCGGTAAAACCGAAACGCACGCTTATTATATCCCCAATCAGTGCCATGTCGGCGTGGGAAAGAGAACTTATGTCGGAAAAAATTCCTTATACTATTATTAAAGGAAGTCGTTTACAAAAAGAGAAGATTCTTATGCAGAATAAAGATAAAGACGGAATTTTCTTAATAAATAAAGATGGTTGGTATTATACGAAAAAGTATCAGCGATGTCAGTCATGCACTATGTGTGATATTTGCGGAAAAGGTAATACTTGTGCAAAGAAAGATAAATATAAATGTGCAAGATGCCAAAAATGCGAAAATTTTTCTAAAAGTCAAAAAGCAAATGCAGTAACTCCGTTAACAAATTTAACAAATTTTGACGGGCTTATTGTCGATGAAGCACATTGTTTGAAAAATCCAAAATCTAACTTAACGAGATGGTTAAATAGAACACTCCGATATGAATGCAAATATAAAGTGTTGTTATCTGGAACTCCGATTGAGAAAGACAAAATGGAATTTATACCGCAGTTATTAATATTAGACCGAAGTAAGAAGTATTTGAATTATTGGAAATTTACAGCACAGCACGCGATAGAGTTAGATTGGGGACTTACTTTGTCGTTAAAAGGTGAGGAGATTCTGAATAATGCAATAGATACTTATGTATTCAGATATGATAAAAGCGATGAATTTTTAACGCAAACCCTTATTCCTGTAACATCAGAACCAGAATTGATTTTTCATTACAAGAATACTAAAAAAACATGGACACTTCCGAATAGAATTGAATTATCTCTTGCTGTGCAGATGTTTCATTATTTACGGTTAATTAGTAGCGGCGTATTGACGGAATTTACTGAAACGCCTGACGAAACGAAATATTATATCCATGACTACTATAAACTGCATAAAACTTTGGAAATAATAAAAGCCAACCCAAACAAAAAAATCGTGATTTTCTTTTCTTTCCGTATGGAAATGTCTGCAATGCGAACGATTTTAGAACAGGAAAATATAGATTATATTTGGCTTGATGGTAGTATGGATTATTACAAACGAAAAGCAATCGAAGATGAATTTCAAAACAAGACAAATATTATGTTATCGCAGATAGAATGTGCTAAAACAGGACTAAATTTAGTTTGCGCTGATATTTCTATCGTAGTATCTTTACCTACATCGTCAATAACTTGGCGACAAATGAAAGAAAGAATTTGCGATAAAAATAAAAATATTGTCAAAGAACTTATGATTCTGTATAATGAGAAGTTGTTTGATAAACGGCTTTTCCATTTATTAGAAAAAAAGGGCGATACGAGTATTGCGTTGGATATGATAAATTTCATAAAAAACGAATAATTTATATTTTACCCTTGACAAATACTAACAACATATAGTATTTTATATGGGTAAATTAAAATAGCCGTGTTTTGTTATTAAAATAATTTCTACTATTGTAGATTGAGTTGTTTTCGCATAAACATAAAAGCAAATAACAAAACACGGTTAAGATTTATGCCGCGTAGGTGGTAAACTGCCATAATCGTAGTTTTTACCACGCCGAAAGGCAATTTTTTAAAAAAGGAAGTAGTATGACAAATGAAAATGAGTTTAAAGTTGAATGGGTTGATATTGATTCCGTAAATTTATGGGAAAGCAATCCGCGAAAAAATGCAACAGCGGTAAAGAAACTTGCCTCTTTGATTAAAGAGGTTGGTATTCGTTCTCCGATAAGTGTTTGGCGACAGAATAATATTATTTATAAAGGTAATACAACATGGAAAGCGTGTAAATTATTAGGAATGGAAAAAATACCTGTAATTTTTCATGATTTTACTGATGAAGCGGAAGCTGTTGCTTATGGTATTGCAGATAATAAAGCAAGCGAATATGCAGAATGGGATACAGATTTGTTAGTAGAATCTATTAAATCTTTACCAAAGTTCCTTAAAACCGAAACACACTTAGGTTTTGAGGAAAAGCACATAGATTTTTTTGATACTTTTCCGCCCAAACAAATATCAAGAAATCCGCACGGGAGACCTGCGGAAAGTAAAAACAAAGATAAATTAGTAAAGATTTATGTTGACAGTAAATATTTTGAAGAATTTTTGCCAATTTTAAATAACTTAAATGATAAATACCCGTTTATCAGAGTGGAGTGTTAAGATGATAATTTTTTTAAAATCTGACTTTTGGAAACATAAAAAAAACAATCACCCTGATTTTAAGTTTTGGATATGGTGTAATTCCCAAACAGATATGGAATCCTTGCCCAGAAAATATATTCCTGCAACAAGTGTTCATCTTGACAGCGATGTTACGGCAAGTCAGAAGCTGTATAAACAGGTTGTTCCGCAAATATCATATCAGGATAATGAATTTATTGAGTTTTCACTTGATTATTTTAGAAATTATCGTATTCCGTATGAATTAGGTAAATGCAGAGATTGGGAAGCATTTATTGCGGTTTGCCAGAAAGAATTTTTAGAAATTTCAGACAATAATCATACAGATTTTAATAAAATGATGCAAAATCCGCGAGATTTATTATTGTTCGGCTGGATTTTGTTTGCTAAAAAACATCAAGTGCATTTGAGAAGCCCGCTATTAAGAGTTCTGCGATTGGAGAAAACTTATAATATTCCGAAAGGGTGGTTTGAATGGTAATTACAAGAGATGCCTTACAATTATCTAAACTCTGTAAGCAAGACAAAACTTACAAAGAATTAGATAATATAATGATAACTGATGATGGTAAAGTTATTGCAGTAAATTCAAAAGTTACCGCAGTTTTATCGCCGTTGCAAAATGAATTATATAATTCGTATTCGGTAAAAAATAATGATACGACTACCGAAACGGTTGTATTATCTAATAAAGAAGCAACCAGACTTTTGCGGGAAATTCCTGAAAATAAGGATTTTCCTAATATGGAACAGGTAATTATAGAGAGCGATACCGTAAAATTCCCTACGAAGCAGGGATTATCCCAAACAAAAATAGAACTATCGGCGCAAAGTTTCGTGGATTTTAAGGAAATTTTAAATCAGTTGTATTTTAAGAAACGAGATACTTCAAAAGCACAAATAGTAATAGACAGGAAGCGGTTAATATCTGCTTTACAGATGATTGATGGAGTTTGCGGCAGTAATCCGTCTTACATCGAAATTACAGAAGAAAACGATTTTGTTATAAGAACACTTGCGCCGAAGACGAATCAGGAATTATTTTGTTTTGTAATGGGAGTTTTGGGTGATAGCCCTTTCCCAGATTTAGAAAATAATAATTTTGAAAAATCATTAAAAAAGAAAAAAGCAGTTAAAAGGAAAATAATAAATGAATAAACGACAAAAGAAATTTCAGTCTTTACAGGATTTGAAAGCATTAAATAATAATAGCGAGTTACAGAAAGCGGAGAAAAAGTTTTCTATTTTACTTTTAGCTAAAAATATGGAAACTTCAATCGACAAAATGATAGAGGACGGGGCAAGAAACACAGACATCGCCCAAACATTGGGAATATCTGTAAGAATGCTTTACGATGATAAAGACCTCTGTCAATGGCTCGCTGACAAAAGAGACATAAGAAATAAAATTGAGATTGAAATGGCAGAAAAGTCCTTGATGTCAAAAGTTTTAGGACAGAAAGTAGTCATTAAAAAAACAGATACTTATAAAACAAGGAAGAAAAACAAACAATTAGTAAACGGTGAAATCGTTGAAACTTTGGGCGAATATGAAGAGAAGTCTATGCACATAATTGAAGAAGAGGTATTTCTGCCTCCCGAACAAAAAGCGATAGAATTTTATCTTTCAAATAAAGACCCGCAGAATTGGCAACCGACATCAAAATTACAAGTTGAAGTAAAAGATAACAGTGATGGATTTTTAAAATTTATGCAGATATTAACAGAATCAGAAAATATTGCAGATGCGGAGGTTGTGCAATGAAAAAACAAGAAAAAGAAACAAGATTTACGCTTCCTTTCACTTTTCCGAAAGCGATACATAGAATTGAGAGAGGAAGATATTATGCGGCAGGCGGAGTAAAACGAATTTCTGAAAGATTTTCATTTTTCCCCACAGAAATTACATTATATTCTTATGACCCGCAAAGGCAACGCCGATTGTCATTTGAATACAAAGCGGGTGAAGATGATGCCTGGCAATGGACGGTAGCACAACATTTCAAGTTACCGAACATGTTGTTTAATTTAAGAGTAGAATTGATACCTGCACCATTCGCGAAATCGGTAGTGATAGGAAAGGTAAGAAATTAAATGGGATTAAATAATTTCCCAAAATTATCTCCCAAACAAAAATTTAGCGTGCTGGACTCTACGGCACGAATAAATATTTGGCACGGAGCAGTAAGAAGTGGTAAAACTATCGCTTCTCTTTTGCGTTTTGCGCAATGGCTCGCTGAAACAGACCCTAAGGCTTCGGGAGTTGTCTTGTTAATGGGTTATTCAATAGATACTATAATGTCAAATGTTATTATGCCTCTTGAAGAGTGGTTAGGTAAGGATATACATTATAATCAGGATTTATCAAAAGTTATTATCTTCGGGCATAAAATAAGATGTGTCGGAAGCAGTAGTGAAAAGGCAAGAGGCGCAGTTAAGGGAATCACTTGTAAATGTATTTATATTGACGAGTTGACAGAAGTCCCAAAAGTAGTGTTAGATATGTTGTTTACACGAAATTCATCAAAAGATGCGATAGTATTCGCTACGACAAACCCTGATAGCCCGTATCATGATGTGTATAAACGATTTATAAAAAATCCGAAAGACTACATTCACTTATATCATTTCAAACTTGAAGATAATATTTTCTTGGAAGATTGGTATGTTCAGCAACTTAAAGATTTATATACGGGAATGTTTTACCAAAGATATATTTTGGGCGAATGGACGAGTATGGAAGGTTGTATTTACCCTTTTGATGAGAGTTCTATGACGGCAGAGTTATATTTACTTCCGAAGCCATATACAAAAGTAGTAAGTATTGACTTTGGTATGAATAACCCTACATCTTTCGGATTGTATGGGATAACATCTACTTACCCGAAAATTTTCCGTGAGCGCGGGTATTATTATCAAGCAAATCAGCAATTAGGATTAGGTAATAAGACGGTTGCGATGTTGACTGATGATTTATTTGAATTTATTAAAAACGAGCCTGTAAGCGAAATTTATATTGACCCGTCAGCCTTACCGATGAAAGAGGAAATAAGGCGGCGACTTATAACTACAAAACGCTGGATACGCTTGATAGATGCCGATAATACAGTATTGGACGGTATCCAAACACAACAGAATATGCTTGAAAACGGTAGTTATGTAATTGCAAAACACCCAACTAACGAGCAATGCATTAAAGATTATTCTTTATATGTCTGGGACAATAAAAAGCAAAGAATAGGTGAAGATAGACCTATAAAAGAGGACGACCACACCAAAGATGAAGAGCGATATGTTCTGCATACCAAATACGGGGCGTTGCAGAAAAAAAATAAAAATCGCACAATGAATTATGACCAATTAACAGAGGAGTATTGACCATGTGGACAAAGATATTATCACAAATCGGAATCAAGGGTTTCGGAAATATTTTTCTTGTAATTTTATGCCTTGCAGGAATTGCTAAAATATATAATTCAGGTAAAGAAATTGGCGAATTACGGGGAAAAGCTGATAAGTTGGAATATCAATTAAAAACAGAAATCAAACATACTTCCCAAACAGAAAAAGAAAATAAAGCACTCACCGACAGTTTACAAAATTATCAGAAAATAATAAAGAACACAGATAAAGATTTACGAGAAGTAAAAGAAGTAGCGGCGAAAGCGATTAAAGAATATGAAGCGATTAAAGAATATGAGTTTGTGGTAAGCGAAGCGGCTGAATGTCGCAGATATAATAGGAAAGTCCGTAACGCTTTCGTCAAAATTAAAAAGAAATATAATCTTAACATAGAATAAAATAAAAAACAATAAAATTTACATTTTATCCTTGACAACCATTATACCCATATAGTATTTTATATGGGTAATTTAGTTTTAAGGGGAGGGTTTATGAGTTTAGTAGTTACACAGAGTAAATTGCGGGCATTTATGGAATGTCCGAAAAAAGCGTTGTTGAAGCAGGCAGGTATTCATTTAGAGAACACAGGTGAAAGGACTGCGTTCGGTATCGTTTGGCATGACTTGATTGAGGATTTTATGAATACTCCAAACAAAGACAATTTTTCGGCGAAAGAAAAAATTGCAGATTCCGAATTAAGTTATGTGGATAAGGAAATTATGCTTGCGCTGTTTGAGCAATGGAAGTTGAAATGTCCGTATGTAAATTCAGTTGTAGAAAATGAAGTTTATTTAGAAAATTCTAACTTCATTAAAGGGGTTACTCTGGCAGGTAAAGCAGACGGAATAGAGAAGTTAAATGATGGGCGTTTCCGACTTATTGAACGCAAAACAAAAAAGCAAGTAAATGAGCAAAAAATCATGGAAAATTTATATTCCGATTTGCAATGTATGATGTATGATGTGTTGACGGGCGGAAAGATAAAACAAGTGATTTATGATGTTGTTCGGCGACCGAGTTTGCGACAGTCCGTAAAAGAAGATGACATAGCGTTTGCTAAAAGATGTGTTGAAGATATAAATTCTCGTCCAGAATGGTATGTTATGTTCTTTACGGTAGAATTATTTGCAGAAGACCATGAAAGAGCGGAAGAATATATTGCTATTTTAGCAACTAATTTTAAAAAAGCGGTAAACGGGAAGATAGCCCAACCAAATGTATGTGCTTGCACAGAGGGGAATTATCCATGTGATTATGTAGATTTTTGCAGATACGGAGATTATTTACAATACAGGGTAGATAAGAAAATCAACACAGAACTTCCCAAACAAGCAAACGCCAGCAAAAAGTGGCAAAAAAGGCTCTGGCGGGAAGAATGGAATGAAAATATAAATTTGGAGGGATTAGTATGAGTCAATGTAAAGAGTGCAAACACATGAAACAAGGAGTTGACGGGACGACTAAACTTTGTTTTTGTTTATTTTGTGAATCGTGGGCGTGGGCTATTGATGAGAAAACAATAATTGAAAACGATTGTAAGTATTTTTCAAAAAAACGAGCCTGTGAAGAATGTTGCTTTGTGAATAATGAAAACAGTATTGAATGTGAATCATGCGATTTATCTCAAAGACAGATGAGATTTTAGGAAAGGAGAAAGAACAATGAAAGAAACTTTACTTACTTATGTAAAGTGCTTATCGCAGAAAGAGCGGTTATATGAGTTACGGAAATATTGGGGAAATAATTATACACCTCTTGAAGCTAAAAGAGATGTGATTCAGGAAATTGAATCTTACGGCTTCAATGACAATGGGTTTAATACTTCTTATTGGAGAAGAATTTATGTTCCGAAGAGCTATCAGGGGAGAAAAGCCGTAGCAATGGAACTTATTGATATGCACACTTACAATATGTGTGAAGTATGTAGTTCCGATGATGTTGAAGAGGCTATTCCATCGCAATTACTTCGTTACTGCGAAGCGTGGAAAATGTTTGAAGAGTATAACGGGCTTGATATGCACATAGAGCTTGCAGTTGAGCAGTTGACACAACATTTCAGCGGAAATTTTATTTCCGTTGATAAATTTTGCGAAATAGTTGAAAAATATTGTGATTTAAGGGAGGTAGAATTATGTTAATTTTATTCAAAAATGGCGAAAAAAGAGAAGTAAAGATTGGAGCAGGTGTTAATTTACAGAACGCCGACCTACAAGGGATAAATTTTGAAAAAGAAAATTTGCGAGGCGCAAATTTAAAAAATTCTGATTTACGGCGTGCGCATTTGTTTAACGCAGATTTGCGAGGAGCTAACTTACGAGGAGCGGATTTACGCCTTGCTAATTTACGAGGTGCTGATTTAGAGGGTGCTAACTTACGAGATGCCAACCTGTATAACGCGAATTTCACGGAAACACATCTTGAAGACACGAACTTCAATGGCGCAAAATTTTAAAAAAATAAACTAAAAAGGAGAAAAATTATGAAAGAGATGAGCGAAATATTTAAATTTGACGATATCGGTGTGCCGATATATCGTCCTGTAACGGGAAAGTATTATTTAACGAAAAATAATTTTCAAGCAAGAGAATATACCCGTCCGATTGAGAAGATTATAATTACAAAAGGCGGTAAGCATATAAGAACTGATTTAAAATCGGTTAAATGGAAATCGGCATTGCAAAGATATATTTTTGCACCGAACGATGATTGGACAGTAGATTACTACATGCAGAGTAACAAAGTAGGAACTACTATTGAAATTCTTTATAAGGAGTAAGTTGTGGAAAGAGTAAGAAGTTGTGCAAATTGTTTTTACCATGAGATTGTAGATGGTGAATATATGTGTGATAGTTTGACAATGCACACGCGTTCAGAACCATATATAAAAAATCCCCGTAATCAAAATGATTGTTGGTGTTTTTCGTGGGATTGGGGTGTTAACTTTACACATTTAACAGGCGAAACGCATAAAGATAATATAACCTGTCCTGTTTGCGGACATGTTGACGAAGATAGTCGGCAAGTTTTTGGCGATTTAAAGGGTGATATTAAAGATTATGATTGCGATAATTGCGGTGCGATTTTGAGTGTTTCAAAGCGTGCTGAAATAATTTATCATACGAAAGTTGTAAAATTTAGAGAGGAGAATAAAAATGGGAATTAAAGAAGCACATGAGGAAATTATTCAGGTTTTGAATAAACACAAAGAAGTTTTATTTGAGGACGGAATGCTAACTAATATAGTTAGTATAGGTGATGTAGAAAATTTTTTGTCATTTAAGCGATTAAAAACTTATTTAGAAGAAGTAGGTTTTTGTTTTAAGAAAAAATTACATTTTTCTTCGTCTTATTGTGTATTACTTTATGAGTCATATAAAGTGCATATAAGATATTTAAAATGGAAAAAAGACAAAAAAATATCTTGGAGTGATGATGGACGACAACCACGAGAGGGCGAAGAACTTATTGAATTTTCATTTCCCTGTGGCAGTTACACATTTGGCGATGATGTTTTGTGTGCTAATAAGGTATGGGAAGAATTTTGGTATGAATTGAAATCTTATGGATATTCGTTTATAGACACGGAAAATCACAATATTTACTTTAATTTGAAGAACGGAAAGTATCTTTTCAACAATTTCGATGAAATTATAGAAAAGTATCAGGAAAAATGTAAAAAGTTACAAAATACAGACAATATTATAGGACTTCAAGCAAAAATTGAAGAAATGCAAACGCGGTTAAAATTATTAAAGAGAGAGGAGGATAAACGATGGAAGAACACCCAATTTACTTCACCCAACCAGAAATAACAAGGATTTTGCAAAAAGGAAAATCGCAGTTTAGAAAAGTTGTTACTCCGCAACCTATTAACGGACTTAATCCATATTTTATAAGTGATGGTTTTGAAACAAAAGCAAGAAAACAACCTTATAAAATTGGTGATGTTCTATGGGTCAAGGAGCATTGGTTGCGATGTAATAAAAATAACAGTTACCATTTTAAAGCAGACGATTATGAATATATAGGTTGTGCTACTTGTGATTCTGATGCTTGCGGCAAATGGCAACCCCCAATCACAATGCCGAAAGAAGCGGCGAGAATTTGGTTTAAAATTACAAACGCGAGAATTGAGTGTTTACAGGCTATTTCGGAAGAAGATGCCAGAAGAGAGGGTATAGAATTTACATATATGGCTCGAAATTATGGAGAATTTTATGCAAAGCACTATTTAATTCAAAACGAGAAAGAATATGGTTACACCGTAGATTATGAAGTTGCTTTTGCAAAACTTTGGGATTGTGCAAACAGAAGAAAATTAGGTTATAGATGGAAAGATAATCCGTTTGTTTGGGTTTTTGAATTTGAACGCATAGAGAGGTAAAGTATGGCACATAGAGAATCAGTATCATTATGCCGTAATTGTTATTATGGCGATTTATCAGGGAAAAAGTGTTATTATACAACAGTAACAGGCGGGAAACCGCCATATTCCGCAAAAAGTGCCAGAAGCGGGAGTCGTGTAGTGAAAAATAGAATTTGTCCTAAATTTTTGCTAATTCAACGATAAAAATATAAAATCAGAAAGGATTAAAAATGAATGATAGATTTAAAGTGCTTGGATTAAGAAAGAGCGTAGTTTTGTTTATTTAGGTGCTGGGACTGGGTTTAATTGGTTTTTAGCAAGTCCTGACGATGCAGAAGCACCTCAGCAATGTATAGGATTAAAAGATAAAAACGGGAGGTTGATTTATGAGGGCGATATTATTAGGTGCTGGAATAAAAAAGTCGGAAAGGGAATTGTTAAATGGACAGAACAATACGCTTGTTTTGCGTTAGTTTCTGACGATAATTATTTTGCGAATAAGTCAGATTATGCAAAATTCGAAGTTATCGGTAATATTTATGCAAACCCAGAATTGGTAAAGGAGGTGAATGATGTTTAAAACACAGCAAAGTAGAATAGTAATTAGTATCATAGGCGGAATACTAATTATGCACCTATTTTTTATGGTTTTATTTCAAGATATTGTTGCGACAACAAAGTGTTTAGGGGTAACTTTCTTTTTGATAGCAATTTCAGGTATAATTGTTGCCGCTATCAAAGCAGTAGCAAATTGGATAGCAGACGGGGAGTAAAAATGGATAAAATGTTTATGGTTGAAGAAGATATTTTTTCTTGGGCAAAGAAAAAATATGCAGATGAAGAAGATGTATATGATGTAATTCGTTGTGTCAATGGGGCGTATATATCTTTATTTTCGGAAGATGCGGAATACATAGAAATAACATTAGACGGTAAAGTTATTATAGTAAGGTTTGTAAAACCTGCCTTATTCCAAACAAAAGAAGTATTGGGGGATTTTAGCAACGACAAGGAAACTTTTGAAACTGAGTTTGATGCTTGGTTTCAGAAATGGAAATTGGATTTATAAAAACATTTGGGGGTTAATCGGCGATTTTGAAAAATCCATAGACATTTGGGGGACATTTGGGGGTTGTTTGTCGGGTCTGTATTTAGATATAGTAACACACTTTGCTTATCCAAACAAAAACTCTGGATATTCCCGACTGTAATTAACTAAATACTTATATTTTAAATAAAAGCAAGAGTTATTTCTTGCTTTTATTTATTTTAATGCGTATAGAATATATTATTTACAAAACTTGCCTCACCCAAACACAAAAAGACACTGTGGCGGAGAAAAATAATAAATATAGTTATAGTTTTATCGTCCTGAAAATTCCGTTCCGATATAGTTTGTTTAATATAGTATAGTATGTTTTATATTT
>QMCE01000973.1_pt1 | contig 15808 bp, 13 predicted proteins | sample 1821851 | NCBI WGS metagenome assembly QMCE01 (sample SAMN09453174, study PRJNA476694) | Termite gut metagenome, whole genome shotgun sequencing project. | isolation source: worker | host: Odontotermes sp. | place: South Africa:Pretoria | collected 2016-01-28
CAATGCCGAGGCCAGGGGTTCGATCCCCCTCATCTCCACCAGAATTTGAACTCAAGTCCCGCAAAGCCTTAAAAGCTTTGCGGGACTTGAGTTTTATATGGGTGTCGCGTCCATGAAATAACATGATATAAAAACGCGACACTAGCGCTTACTTTTGCAAGTAAGCGCTAGCCGCCGATCATGACCGTGGGGCAGCCGGCGACTATGGAGCCGCCGTGGGCGGTGGAATCGCCCATGCGGGCGGCGGGAGTCCCGCCGATCAGGACCGTGGCCGAGCCCTTGACTATGGCGTCCGGCGGACCGACGCACAAAGCCTGATCGCCCACACGGGCGGCGGGCATATTGCCTATCAAAACCGTGGGACAGCCCGGCGGCAAAATCGGTCCCCCCACGTGGGGAACGGGACTGGGAACGGACGGGGTCTGCATGGGGCAAGTGTGCATGTCCGTTACTCTGGCGGCTGGCGGCATTTTTTTACGATCCTGGTCCATTTGAGTTCAGACAGCGTTTATACAAGCTATATTGTTGGAGCGCGGAGAAAGGAGACGCTCCTGGTCCACATTATAGGGGCGGAGCGGAGCTCTCCAAACCTACTCGTCGTCGTCGTTATCATGCATGGCGACGGCCCGTTGGCCCATCTCGTCGGCTTCCTTTTCCAGCTCCGGCTGGTCGTTCAAGTCTATCCCCCCGGCCAGTTGGGCGGTGGGGCGCACCCGGCCCTGTTTTTGCTGCACCGCGTGCCAGGCTTCGTGCGCCAGGTGTTTTTCCTGGCCTGGGGCGAGGTGGATGTTCGCGCCCTGGGTTACGGCCTCCGCCCCCAGTTGAGCCGGGCGGGGCGAGTTGTAGGTCACCCGCGCCTCTTTCAGGCTCACGCCGCCCAGGCGTTCCATATTCGTCTTTAGAGAGGCGGGGAGGCCGCCTTCGCTTTCCTGGCGCCCCGTCACGCTTTTTTTGAAATCGGCCATGACTTCCGCCGCTGTAGCCGGGGGCGCGGGCTCTTTTTTTTGAACGCTTTCTTTGGCGGCCCAGTCGCGCATCTTTTCCTCCTCAGGCTTTGCCTTCCAAAACCATTTCCAGCGTGATGTTGCGGCGGACGACCTCCGGCGGCAGTTCGCGTTTTCCGTTCCGTATGGCCCACAGGCCCAGGCGCAGAACGATATTGGCGATTTGCCCGCCGGAGAGTTCGTGGTCGAGGACGCTATCCCAATCTTCCCCGGCCAGGGACAGTTCCGGCCCCAAAGAGTCCCGCCACAGCCTTTCCCGTTCATGGCGGGCCGGCATGGGGAAGAAGAGGCCGCAGTTGAAGCGGCGGGTGAAGGCCGGGTCGATGTTTTCCGTCAGGTTGCTGGACATTATGACCAGACCGGGAAAATTTTCCAGCCGCTGCAGGAGGTAGGCCGTTTCCTGATTGGCGTGTCTGTCGTGGGCGTCCGTAACCTCGGTGCGCCTGTTGAAGAGGGCGTCGGCCTCGTCGAAAAAGAGAATCCAGCGGCGTTTTTCAGCCAGGCGGAACAGGCGTTCCAGATTTTTTTCCGTTTCCCCGATATATTTGGAGACCATTTGGGAGAGGTCGATCCGGTAGACCGGCCAGCCGGTTTTTTGGCCCAAAAGGGCGGCGGCGAGCGTTTTGCCCGTGCCCGGCGGGCCGTGGAAGAGGACCTTGAAGCCGGGGCGGAGATGTTTGCCCAGGCCCAGTTCGCTTTCCAGAAGGCCCCCGTGCGCGGCCCATTCCAGGATGTCGTCCAGTTGGCGGAAAAGCTGCACAGGCAAGGCCAGATCATCCCAGGAGAGCCGGGTTGCGAGGCGGGCGGCTGGAAAATCGTCCCTGGAGGGTTCATAGGGCCGCCCCCACAGGAGCTTTGAGACCACTTCCTCATCCGCCTCCAGAACCGCGCCGCCAAGAACTTCGCCGGGCGCGGTCTTTTCCAGGCGCATCAGGCCTCGCGTGAGGAGCCGCCCCTCGGGAGCGAAGAGGGGGAGGGCGGCGAGGCTCGCCGCCGCTTCGCCGCCGGAGAGAAGGGTCAAAGCCGTTTGCAGGGTGGGCTTTACGACGGAGCCCGAAGAAAAACCCAAAAAGCGGGCCTGGCGTTCGGGCGCGCTCAAAAGCCCGGAGAGCGTTTCCGGCTTGATATGGGGCAGGAGGGCCAGAATCAGAACGAGCCTTTCCGCCGCTTCCAGTCCGGCCGCCACTTGGCCGTAGGCGTCTTCCGGTTCAAGGGCGGGAAGCTCTTCCTCTTCGCTTTCCCCCTCCATGAGACCCATTTGAATCAGGCGGTTGGAGAGGACGACCCCGAACCAGGCCATCTCGTTCAACAATCCTTCAAAAGCCGCCCTTCCGCTCATGCTCTGTTTTGCTCCAGTTCGCGCAGAATCTCCAGGAGCTCTTCGTAACGCCGGGCCCAGGAATCGTGGCCGACCTCCGCCGGTTCGTGCATGAGGCTGTCCACCCTGGAGCGCAGTTCCGGCCCCACGAAGTAAATCCCGGCCAGAAGATGGGCCGGCAACTGAGCCTCCACCAGTTCGCGGGCCTGGGCGCGGAAGCGCTCCGGCACGTCGTCGGTCAGAAGCACGGCTATTTCAAAGGGCCGCGCTTCGCCCAGTTCCACATAGTCCAGGGCCCGAACCCAGGGCGGGGCCAGTGTTCTGGCCCAGGCCACCGTTTCCGATATGTTGGGCAAGCCCTCTCCAGAGTCCGGGAGGGAGGCCAGGGAGCCCACGCGAACGAAAGAGCCCCTGAGGTGATAGAAATCGGGCGAGGCGGCCTGGGCGAGGGCCGCGAGGGCCGAGGCCTCGGCGGCAAAGGGCGTGGGGCTCATAAGATCGCAGACGAGGCGGACGGGCGTCTCGTCGTTATAGGGCGCGCTTTCCCGGATGAAGCAACGGTATTCCCGCCGGCCGGTCACGCGGTTCGTTTCGCCGCGCATGTCGAACAGTTCCTGGGGGCGGGAGGCCGGGTGCGCCGTCAGGGGGCCGATGAGCCAGGCCAGCCGCTCCTCCAGGGCGGCTCCGCCCTCGTCCAACTGGCCGGGCCGCCCGTGGGCGTGGGCAAGGCGCCGCCCGTTCAGGCGGGGCAATTCCCGCAACCAGGCCGCCAGCCATTCCACGAAATTTTCGCGGCCGTCGAACCATTCGCGCGGCCACCAGACTTCCTCTCCCAGAAGGGCGCTCAGGTGGAGGAGGAGCTTTTCGGGAATTTTGCCGCGCTCCAGGCGGGCCAGTTTTTCCAGACCCAGGCGCCAGGCCTCGCCGCCCGCCAGGGTTTCAATGTAGGGATGATTCAGGTCGGCCCATAGATCGGTCATAGCCAGGGGCCGGGGCCGGAAGTAGGCGCCGGGCCGCGAAAGGGGCCGCCCCGCGTCCCCCAGGATTTGATCGAAGAGCAGAAGCCAGCCGTGGAACTGGGCCGCCGCGCCTATCCAGTTTTTGGAGCCGGGCTCGGCTTCCAACTGATACAGGACCGGGTATTGCTGGTGGAGCAGGCCTTTTTCCGGGCTGGCGGCGTTTATGGAATTTTCGTCGCTCCAGTGCGGCGGGGCCTTATGGCGGGCCGCCGGAAGGCTTTTCACCGCATCGCGGTCGGCCAGATGGGCGGCGGCCAGAATTTCGGCGGCCTCAAGGCTCCGGCGGCCCGCGCCCCAATCCAGGGTCGCCCGCCACTCGGTTACCCGGAAGGCGTCGCAATCGGGCTCAAGATTTATGGATTCAGCCGGGGGCCGCCCGGCCTCGGACAGGGCCGCCCCTGCGACGCGTTCGGAAATTTTTCGCAGCATGCGCTGGAAGCCGCCTGAATCCGCTTTCCGCAAAGGCGCGGCGGGCGGCCTCAGCCATTCGGCCGTCCCCGCCATCAGGGCGGCCAGAAAGCTTGGGAACTTTTCGTCCGGGGGCTCCGGCAGCGCGATGGTCAGATGCGCGGTCAGTGGGGCGCAGCGAAGTTCGCGGGCGCAAAGGCGCGGCTGCCCCAGGCCCTGAAGCCGCCCCAGGCGGCGATTGGCCAGAACGAGCCGTTCCTCCTTCCAGGATTTTTCAGCCGGGTCCGGCGGGGCGGGAAATTCAGGCGGCGTAAAGGCTTCGCTTAGCCCGCCCCTTTTGATGAGGGGCGGAAATTCCGCCAGCGCCTCGGTCCGGCCCCTGTCGTCCGTCAGGGTCCAGGCCCTTTTCAGCCCCAGCTTTTGAACGAGGTCCCTGGCCAGTTCCGGCCCGGAGACCGGCCTGGTTTGAAATACGGCCGCGTCCGGGGCGTTGTAATTGGCCTGGAAACGCAGCCTGTCCGGGGAGCCCGGAAGAGGCGCCCAGCGTCCGGGCGCCTCTTCCCGCGAAAAAAGTTCGGGGGAACGCGCGGCTTCCTCCCAGGCGGCCTTGAGATAAGCCAGGGCATTGGCCAAAAGTTCCAGAGTGGTGCGGCCAGGATCGTGTTCGCCCTCATTCAGGGTCCAGCCGCGCCCGCTGTAGAAGCGGGTCCGTTCCAGCATCGCCTCCAGGTTTTCCTGATAATTGGCGGCCATGACTTTATCGGGCATGTCAGGCTCCTTCCACCGAAAATTCAATTTGCGGGGCATCCATATAAAACAAAAGGTCTGCCCTGGCGGGTTTTTCGGGATTTAAGGCGCCGCCCGCGCCTGTGAGGCGGAATTCCTCCACTTTCAGAAGCCAGGGGATGGAGCGCAGAATCCCTTCCATGTCGGCCCTGATTACGGGGCGGCTGAAAATCGTTTCGGCGGGCGCGTAGGCCCAGGGGGCGATGGCGCGGCCCAGGATTTCGCGCATTTCAGCCAGGGCTTCGTCCATATTTTTAAAAGGCGAAATCCGGCCCCGCAAAAGGGGCTGAATCGCCTCGAAGCGCCCCTGGAGCATATTGAGCTTCACCAGGGGCGAGGCCCGTTCGGCCAGAAATTCGCGGATCATGGCCAAAAGACCGTCGTCGGCGTAGGCCGGAAGTTCCGGGCTCAAGCCCGCGCCCCCGCCCTGGGGGGCGAAGACGACGACAGCCGTATGGCCGGGGCGTCTTTTCTCCAGATTTTCATCCGTGTGGGGGAGGCACAGCGCGGCCATGACTTCGGGAAATTCCCGCAGGACCAGCCGCTCGTAATCGCGGGGCAGAACGGCCTGGCCGCGATGGGAGAGTTCCTCGGCCTGGTCCTGCCAGAAATCAGCCGAAGAGGCTGAAGACCTGCCCCGCCCGCCCACGGAAGGCCGCTCCTGAAGGGGGGCGGGCCAGGGGCGGCCGTCGTCCGTGGGCGACAATTCGCTTATGGAGCCGGCTGGCAGCGGCCAGGGCCGTTCCGGCGCGCCCGCCTCCAGCCAGGCCGCCAGATCGAAGGCGGCCCAGCCGGCGTGGGGCAGAAGTCCCGCCAGAGCCAAGGAAGGGGCCGAACCTGGCCATTTAAGATTTATACGGGCTTCGTCCCCATTCTCGTTCTCGTCCTCCTTAAAGTCCGTCAGGGTGAGGCCGACGAGGCCGCTTCTTTGGAGGCCGGAAGTGTCGTCGCGGTAAAGCTTCGCGCCCAGCCAGGCCGGGGCGGGGAGAGCGGCGCCGGGCGCAAGGTTTTGCAGATTGAAATACAGCGAAAGGGGCCGCCTCCGTTCCGCCTCCCGAATTTCCGAAAAAATCAGGGCCAGGCGCGGGCGTTCATAATGGGGCAGAAGGGATTTCGTTTCCGGCGCCGCTTCTTCCTCAATATATTCGGGCCAGGGGCATTGATGCTCCAATACTTCCGGTCCGTAACTCGCGGAGACCGCGTAATCCAGGCTGAGCCCGGAAAAGGCCGGTGTGTGGGGCGGATTGAGATCGGCGAGGCGCGGCTTCCGGGCCAGGCGGGCCATAAGCCTTCGCAGGGCGCTGGCCTCGATCAGGGAGAGGCGGGCCAGAAGGCCGGGGTAGGCCGCGTGGCCGAAAATGCCGCCCAGCTCGGAAAGCTTGAAGCGCAGGATTTTTCCGGACGCGGACGAAAGGTCCAGCCTGATCTCGCACAGGGCCCGGCCCGGCCAGCTTATGGGGGGGCCGAGGTTTTGCCAGCCCTCCGCCGCGCTTATGGCGGGAGCGAGGCTTATGGCCTTGAAATCGGGGTAGGCCCTGAAATAGTTCTTGAAATCTTCCGGCCCGTTCTCGTCCCAGGAAAGGCGCAGCCGCGTCAGTTGGCCGCCATCGTCCGGCAGTTCAATAGCGAAGGAGGCGCCCGGCCCCGGCGCCGCGCCGAAAATTTCCGCCGGCGCGTCGGGAGTGTTGGGCTGCGCCTGGCCGTTTATAATCAGGTTGAAATCCGTGCGGCCCGCGACCTCGGCCCGGAGCGTCACGCCGGAGACGGGGCAGGCGGCCAGGGCGGCCCACAGACCGCATTCCAGGGGCCCGGGGGAGAGCCGCAAGGCCGGACAGCCTTCCGCCGCCGGGGCCGGAACAATTTCCGGCGGCAGGGCGAAGCTTATGTTTATATGGGAATTTTCCAGCTCGATGGAATAGTCCGGCAACTCGAACCAGCCTTCCGCAAGGCTCAATTCCAGGGTCAGCCACTTTTCCGGGCGCGTCTCCCAGGCCCTTTGCAGGGCGGCCACGTTTCCGCCGGAGTCGCTCAGTTCCAGGGCAATCGCGACTTCGCGGCGCCCGGAGGGCAAATTGAGGCCCGAGAGTTTCAATAAGGCGGACGCGCACTCAGCTTTTTCCATCGCCGCCTCGGGGAAGAGGCGGCGCGGGCGGCCTTCGGCGAGTTCCTCCGGCGTGAAGCGGCGGGCCAGGCCGAAGGGGCCGGGGGAGGCGGCGGGCAAAATGGCCGTGAGGCCTTTGAGGCGGGCCGCGCTGACCGGGGTTTCGTCTTCCAGACGGAAGAGTAGGGGAGGGGAATCTGTGGTCGTGAGGGCCCGCCCGGCGGAGAGACTGATGAAATCGTCGTCCCACTGGAATGCGACCAAAACCCGGTCCGCCGCCGCTTCACGCGGCTTTTTGCCCAGAAGCTTTTCATAAAAATATCGGGCGTGGAGCGGCAGAAGCTGATTTTGAGAGGGGCGCGTTTCGTCCAGACCGTCCAGAAAGGCCATGATCTGGCCCAGGTGGGGCGCGAGGGCGCCGTCCGGCTTTGTTCTGGCCTCGTTCCAGGTTTTTTCAGCCCAGTTCAGGAGCCCCTGGCGGCTGGCCCCCAAAGATAGGGCCGCCCCCAGATACCAGCGGAAATCGGGAAATTCGCCTGGGGGAAGTTCCGGGCGGCGTAAGGGATCGAAAACGGGGGGGCCAGGGGGGCAGGCGGCCTCTTTGAGGCGTTCCCGCCAGGCGTTTTGCCATTGGCTTTCAGAGGCGACGAGGGCCTCCATTTCCTCCCTTTCCCCCGGCTCATGGCGGCCTTGGCCGGCTTCGGCCAGGGCGGCCAGGCGGGCCGGGCGGCCGCCTTCGGGCGGAAAATCCCGCGCCGCTTCTTCCAGCATGACGGCGGCCAGAACGGGGGGGCTTAAAATAAGGACCTTGCCCCAATCGCTTACTGGCGCGGCCTGGCGGTCGAAAAAGTTGATCAGGCCGCCCAGGCCGTGGAGGTGGGCGGTCATGGCCCTAACGTCGCGCTCTTCCAGGTCCGGCGGCGCGGGCTGGAGCCTTCCGCCTTCCAGGCGCGTGAGATATGGCAAAAAACGGTCCCCGCGCCGCAATCCCTGTTTCATGGCGGCTCCTTTACACCGCGACCGTCTGGCTGTAATGCAGAGCCCGGCCGCTTTCTTTCACGATCATGTCCATTTCCACGACGGCCCGGCCCTCGTAAGGCTCCGGGCTCACCCGCACCTCGGTCAGTTCCACCCTGGGTTCGAAAATGGCCAGGATGTCCCGGAGCCGCTGCAGGAGATAGGTGGGGTTCCAGATGGAATTGCTGGAACCGTTGACCGGCTCGAACAAAAGATCGGCCCAGTCGAACCCGTAATCAGGCACGAGATAACGCTCGCCCGGCGCGGTGGAGAGGAGCAGGCTGACGCTCTGAAGGATTTCCGGCTCCCCGGAAACCATGTCGGCCGCTTTGGCGGCGCGGCTGAAAGCCGGTGGAAAGGCCCAGGTCATGAAGATATTTTCAGACATTCGTTACCTCATTAGTTAATCTTGACCAATGATCCTTTTACGGTCAAAATGCCGCTGGAAGATATTTCTCCCATAGCCTGCCCGGCCAGCTTGATGTCTTTCTGGCCCTGAAGCTGGCAGCTCAGGCCCTGGCCCTTCAAGTCGGCCGCGGCTTTGAGGTTCATGTTCTTCCCGGCTTCGATTTTAATATCGCCATTGCTCTTTAAGCTTATGCCGCTTTTGTCCAGGGTCATGGCATTGCCGTTTTTGTCTTTAATCGTTATGGCCGCGTCTTTATCGTTGATTGCCAGGCTTTGCCCGCCGGGGGTTTTCAGCAAAAAGCTTTTGGCTTCCTCGTCCAGCAAAAAAGTTAGGCCGCTTTTGCTGACGAAGCCCTTATGGCTGTTCTTTTCGTCGGCCGCCGCCAAATCCTTGGGCGCGGCGTTGGCCTTGGAGGGCAGGGCGCCCACGACGACCGGCGCGGCCGGATCGGCCCCCAGAAAACCCGCCAGCACCTCGTCGTCCTTTTCCGGGCGGAAAACAAAGCCCCGGTCCGCGCCCGCGTAGACCTGGGCCGCCCTGGCCCAGACTTTTTGCCCCTCCTCATGCAGAAGGGGTATGTGAATTTCAATGCGCCCGCCCTTGTCCGGGTCCTCCAGTTTGGTCACCTTGGCCGGATAGAGGCCAAAGAGTTCGGGCTGTTCGCCAGCCATGAGTTCCGACTGGCCGCCCTTTTTCCGTCCCTCAAGTTTTTGGAAATCGCAGCCGAAGCGGAGCTCTGTAAAGCATTCGCCGCCCTTTATTTCCAGGCGGCTGGCCCAGAGGGCCGATTTGCCGTCGGCCCACTGGCCGCAGTTTTTGAAGGAGAGGCCGCAGCCCAATTCGGAGGCGACGAGCCCGGCCAGCCGCGCCCGCCCGGAGAGGAAGCCCTGCCGCAGCCGCCACAACAGGCCGTCGCTCAAGGCGTCCAATTCGGCTTTAGGGATATTTTGCGGCATAAAAAGCTCCTGGGCGGCCCCGCCGGAAGGTTTGAGAGAGCCGGGCCTGGGCGGTTTCTTGTCGCCGGACTTGCCCTTCACCACTTTCTGTTTGCTGTCGTCCCAGGCCGAGGCCGCCGCCTCCTTGAACCAGGCCCGGTCGTCGGCTGAAAGGTCCAGAGACAGAAGCTCCTGCGAGTCGGCGTCTATTTCCAGAATATCTTTGGAGCCCAGGGAATCGAGTTTCAGGGCCTTGACCTGGCCGTTCGAAACCAGGGGCACGAGAGAGGAACTGTATAAGGCGCGGCAGATGAAGTCCCAGTCGCTGACCCGCGCCTGCTGGGTTTGCGGATGCTTGGGCGAGGTGGCCGGAATGTCGGCTGAAAGGCCGCGCGCGCCGACGATTTCCTTTACTATTTCGGCGTCGCTTTTCTTCAAAAACAGGGCGGTGCGGCGGCCCAGGGTCAGGCAGTGGGCCTTGTCGCCGGCGGTCAGGCGGACCACCTTTTCGCCGCCGGACATGGAGAGGGCGACGCGGGTCGCCACGCCCTCCCACTTGAGCGAGGCCGCGCCGTCTTCTACCGAAAGGGAAACGCTCGCGCCCGGCTTGAATATCCCGGCCTCTTCCTCCCGGTATTCATGGCGGGTTTTGAGCAGGGGCAGGCGCCCCAGCTCCCGGTGCAGGGAGAGGCTGATGAGGCTTCCGTCCACAGCCTTGCCGCCGCATTTTAAAGTGATTTTCATTATTTTTTACTTCCCAGCACATGCCTAAAAGTGACGGTGAGCGAGGCTCTTAGCCATTGCCCCTTGCGGTTCAGGAGCTTGGTTTCCAGCTTCACCTTTGAGACCAGGCATTTCACGCAAACATCCTCCCACACCAGAAGGCAATAGGGCGGCGCGGGCTTTCTGGTGTTGTCGCTGTTTAAGATGGTGGCCGTTTCCAGAAATTTCCAGACCCTGTCTTTTACGTCCGGGGCCGCGCCCGGCTCCTCGCCGTCCAGGGCCTTGCCCACGCCCGTGGCGTCGATGAGAAAGGTGAGGGTGAAAGCGGCGTCCGCCACCTTTTTCAGGCTTTCTTTCGTGTTGCCGCCCTTGGCCTTTTCCGTTGCGCCGATTTCAAAATCCCAGGTTTGGGTGAAGGTCGCGGGATTGACCAGGGTCATGACCATCTGGCCGGTCTTTTTTTTATAGGTTTCGTCCTGATAGACTTCCACGGCTATTTTGGAGACCGTCGCGGCTGTGCCCATTTTTCAACCTTTCTGGAGCCGCAGGGCGGCGTAGGCCAGGGTCAGGGTTTCTATGAGCGGGTCGCTGGACAGGGCGTTGAAAGGCGACAGCGACCAGCCCACCGGCCAGGCCTGGGAAGCCTGCCAGACCATGAGCGGCTTGAAATCGGCGTCCAGAAGAGAAATGGTCGCCAGCCGGGGGCTGAAGACGAAATCTTCCAGGGCCTCGCGCACCCATTTGCTCAAGGCCGAGCCCGGCCTTACGGCCCGCTTCAGAATCAGGTGGGAATGGGAGGTTCGGCTAGGCAGTTGATAGGAATCAAGGCCGCCGCCGCCCAGGGGCAGGCTGTCGGCCTCGATTTTCAGCTCCAAACCGCTCACCTCCTGAAAGCCCATGTCGTCTTCGGAAGTGAAGCCTTCGAATTCGACCTTGAACCTGAATGAGGTTAAGGGGTATTCGCTCATTTTGCCTTTAATGGCGATTAATGAGGATTTTTGTTCTCCGGCGAGGCGTGAAAAATTTTTAAGCGGAGGAATATATGAAATATTTCGAGCATTAAAAATTTCTCGCAACAAAGCCGGAGGGCAAAAAGGCCATTAATCGGTCCTGATTAAACCTTGTCTATCTTCATTTCCTCATAGGCTAAGGTCAGGGACTCCACGGCCACTTCGTTCCCGTCGCCCTTGAAGCTGGGGCCTTCGATTTTGGAGGGCCAGGCCTTGAGGAGGGTCCAGGTCATTTTTGGGCTGAAAGTTTCGTCCAGAAGCTTTATGACCACGTTCTGCCGTTCGAGCTTGTTGTGATTGGTCATTATCCATTCATAAAAGGCGTTGTCGGAGGCGAAGATGCCCTTCTTCAGGGTGACTTCCGTCACCTTGGGACGGCCAGGCATTTTCTGTTCGCCGAGCTGTTTGCTGAAACCGTGGCGGTAGCGGACGATTTCATATTCCAGGGTCAGACCGGTAACTTCGCTGAAACCGGCGTCTGCGCCTTTGACGTTGACCGCGTAGCGGAATGCCAACAGGGGATAGGGAGCGGCGTCGTCAGCCATGATTTCTTACCTTCTTTCTTTATTTAAATAGCGATTAATCAGTCCTTACTTATGCCTGCTGCATTTTGTGCATGAAGCGCAGGATTATAAACTCGGCCGGGCGAACCACGGCCATGCCGATGTCCACGATTAAGCGGCCGTCTAAAATGTCCTCCTCGGTCATGGTCTGCCCCAGCCCCACGTTGACGAAGAAAGCCTCGGCCGGGGCGGCCCCCATCAGGGCGCCGTCCTTCCATTTCTGGATCAGGTAATTGTCGATCATGCCTTTGACCTTGGACCAGAGATTGGCGTCGTTGGGCTCGAAGACCGAGGCGCTGGTGGCCCGGCGCACGGATTCTTCCACCATGATGAAGAAGCGGCGCACCGGGACATAGCGCCATTCCTGATTGTTGCCGTCCAGGGTCCGGGCGCCCCACACCAGAAAGCCTTTGCCGGGAAAGGGCCGGATGGCGTTGATGGATTTTCCGGCCACGGAATCGACGTTCAGGGTCTCCTGCTCCAGGGCGTTGATGGTCTGGGTGAGCCCCAGGCAACTGGAGAGGCTGATGTTGGCCGGGGCCTTCCAGACTCCGCGAGCATTGTCGGTGGCGGCGTAGAGACCGGCCATGGCCGCGCCGGGCGGCTGTATTTTCAGGGCTTTCCGCACGGTGTCGAAAATGGAACGGTAGGCGGCGCTGGTGGAGTAGAGCCCCTCGGCCAGGCGCGTCATGTTGTCCACTATGGCGGCGTACAGGTCCTCGCAAAACAGGACGTCCACCAGCGCGGCCATTTGCTTCAGATTTTTGGCGGGAACCTTTTCGACGAGCTGGCCTATGTTCAGGGCTTCGCCTTCGGCGTCGCTGATATTTTTCATTTTGCTCTGGAGCTGTTTCAGAAGGTCCACAAGATGCTGGGAGAGATCGTCGGTCAGGGCGCTGTCCGCCGAATCGCTTTTATAGACGTCTTCCACGCTTTTTTTAAGCTCCCCGAACTTATCTTTCACAGTCTTTGCCGCTTCGGCGACCGGATCCGCGTCATACTCCGCCGGCAGCCCCTCCAGGTCCGTCTTAAGGGAGGCGGCCTTGTCATTGGCGTCCGCAAAGCGGCCGTTCAAGGCCAGGGCCGATTTCAGGGCCGCCGCCATTTCCTGAAAGGCGCTTTCGCTCTTCTCGCGTCCGACCTTGTAAGAATCGGCGTCGTTTCCGGGAAGTTCGTCCAGGGCCGCCTCCAGTCCCTCCAGGCTATTGACGAGCTTCCGGCGCTGGGGCGCGTCGCTGATGAGGGAACTGAACATTCCGTCCAGAATTTTTCCGGTGCCTTTCATGGAAGTTTTGTATTTGTCCGGGTCCGCATTGGCGGCGATGATGACGTCGTTCAGGCGCAATTGGTCCGGCAGGCCGATCTCCTCCTTCATCTCGTCGGCCGTCAGCTCTTTTCCGGCGTTCTCCAGCTTTTCCCTGGCGCTCTTCACCTGCTCCAGGAGCTTTTCCTTGTCCCCCATAGCCATTTCCAGATAGTTGACGGCCACCTCGGCGGCGGGGTCCAGGGAGGCCAGAGGCAGCTCCTTGTCCGCGCCGTCTTTCAGCTTGCCGCGCAGGTCCTGATAGCCCAGGGCCGGGCGGGTGTCGGCCACGATGTAGGGAGTGTAGGCCGCCCCGTAGCTCAAATTCATTATGCCCACCCGGTCGCGGAAATCTTCGCAGCCTTTGCGCCACTGGTCGCGGGTGGGGGCATTTTTCCAGTTGAGAAGAATGGATTTCCCCTCCGCGCTTTCCTCCATCATGTCCAAAATGGCGAAACGGTTCTGGCGGGCCGCGCAGTGCGCGAGGGCGGCCTGCTGCACTCCATACAGGCTTTCGCCCAGTAAAATCGCCTCGGGCATGACCAGGAGCGTCACGTCGTCCACCGCGTTCAAGGATTCTATGGCCGCGAGGAAGGGGTCGGGTTCGATTTTGCTGTTGTAGTCGCCGGTGGAGACCACATAGCACTCGCCGCCGCCCGAGGCGAAGAACATGAACATGGCCTCGTAGAGCAGAAAACGCCTGTTGAAATTCACCGCGTCTATCTGGGAGAAGCGGCCCCGCGTGTCCGTCTGGATGACGACCGACTTCAAATCGACCGGGGGGCCGCCGCCGAAGCGCGCCTCAAAATCCTTGAACGAGACGATGTGTTCGGGAACACCCTTGAGCTCCCGCCCCTCATGGCGGGTTTTTTCGGTGTGGCCGATGAAGGCGGGGATGGCGGATTGCACCTCGACCACGGAACCGGGCAAGGTTGATATTTCCTGCACATAGACGCCTGGCGTCAAGTAATTGTTCGCCATATCAACTCCTTGTAGGGACTGATTAATGGTCTTTTTGCCCTCTGGCGTTGTTGCTCATGTTTTTTAATGCTCGAAATACGTCTAAGGACTTGTTCGTAAATAGTGATTTTGCCCTCTGGCGTTGTTGCTCGCACTTTTTAATGCTCGAAATATGTCCAAATATCCTCTCGCTTAAAAAGCGCTCGCGCCTCGCCAGAGAACAAAATCCCTTATTTACGAACAAGTCCTAAGTATTCCTCCGCTTAAAAAACATTCGCGCCTGGCCAGAGAACAAAAATCCTCATTATTAATCCGCTTTTCCTTTAATGTTTCGCATCAGCCGGCGAGGCCGAAGCGGCTCAAATCAACGGCCACGGTCGCGGCGTAATCGTTCAGTTCCTGATTCCAGGATATTTCGCCCAGGACGGGGCCGGGGAGATTCTCCAGAAGCGGGATGAGACCGCCCGGCGCGGCCCCGTCCTCCATCATGAGGCTCACGCCCCGTACCCCGGAGGGCGCGAGCCTGACCGGCTTTTCAGAGACGAAGCGCCAGGAGGCCTCCGTCTCCTGCCGCCTGAAGTCGGACGGGCCGCCCCGGAGGGCGAGGCCCAAGCCCAGCTTGGGGGCTATTTCATAAATCCAGAATATGTCGCGAGTCGCGATATTCAGCTCCAGCTTGAGCGGCGCGGCTCCGGACCGCCGAACTTCCGGCAGAGAGGCCAAACCGAAGGGCGGGGGGCCGTAAGGCCGCCCCAGGTATTTTTTCCTGGCGCGGTTCACTTCCGCCAGGCGTTCGGCTGAAAATTCCATGACCTTGGGGCGCCCGAAGCCCTTTTCCCCCTCGAGGTCAAAAAACAGAAGCTCCCGCCCCGGCTGATAGACGGGCCAGTCGCTGGCCCGGATGAGGTAGGGATTGTCGCAAAATAAGAAAAAAGAAAGCGCGCTCTCCTCTTCCCTGCCAGCTGGCGAGGGCGCCTCCGGCGGCTCGGGAAAATTTTCCGGGCCGTAGATTCTCAGGCGGCCACGGCTGAAAGCGGCTTTCAGCCCCATCCGGGCCAGCCAGGCTTCGGCCCCGGCCCCCGGCAGCGCCCGCCAGGAAGCTCCGTCAATATAGGGGTGGGAAAGGGTCAGGCTCAAAAGCTCTATATAGCTGCGACTGGTCACCGGCCGACTTTCTCCACCGCGCTCTCCACTTCCCTCACCCTGGGCGCCTGGGCGACGGGAGTTTTGAAAGAGAGGGAGCGCAGACGATAAAACATGAAGGGAACGGAATCTTCCCCAAAGGGATTCCAGATTTGAAGCTGCTGGGCCAGGGGCAAAAACCAGGGCTCGATCAAAAGGGCGCGGGGCAGCTTCAAGGCTGGAAAGGCGGCCGGCTCCAGAGAGATATGGCTCTGATAGATGTGGAGGGCCTGGGAAAGAACCTTGAGGCTGTCGCCGTAATCGGAAAAAGAGGAATAGAGCATGAAGACCAGATTGGCTTCCAGGGCGTGGGCGGCTTCGCCGGTGACGCCGTTTTCCTGTTCCAGCCCGATATACATGAGGCCCAGGTAATTGTTCTGGCCGGAAACCCCCCGGCCCGGAGAGGCGATATGGGCGATTTCCTCGCCGTTGGGCCTCTTGCCCAGATTGAGGCGCAACAGATCGCGCGCGGCGCACATCGAATTTTGAATCATCGAGTCCTCGAAAGAAAGGTCAAATATAAAGTCAATATTTGTAACAGATTGTTGCTGGAAGTCGCATTTGTGGACAATTGGTACGGGAAACAAAGTCGCAACATCCCCATCACCCAGGGTATACGCAAACAATTCCCCACGGATGAATGCCGTAACGGCAATAAATGACATTTATGTGCGAACTTAATTTTTAGATTAGCAAGTCCGGCTTTGTTTGTCAACCAGTAATTCTTCAAGGCATGGGTTCCAGAAAATGGGAATTTTTGCCGGCCCGCAATTTTGTGCTATAATATCAGACGGAATAAACAGCAATAAATAACAAGCGGACCATAATATCCGCCAATCAAGGAGGTAGAAGGTCATGTCCAGGTCATTTCCCATAGAAGAGGTGCGGGCTCAGTTTCCGGCCCTGAAACGCGTGCACAAAAATAAGCCGGTCGTCTATTTCGACGGCCCCGGCGGCGCCCAGACCGTGCAAAGCGCCATCGACGCCGTGGCCTCTTACATGACCAGGGGCGGGGCCAACCTGCACGGCAATTTCCCCACCAGCCATGAAACCGAAGAGCTCATCGCCAG
>QMCE01000919.1_pt1 | contig 15790 bp, 13 predicted proteins | sample 1821851 | NCBI WGS metagenome assembly QMCE01 (sample SAMN09453174, study PRJNA476694) | Termite gut metagenome, whole genome shotgun sequencing project. | isolation source: worker | host: Odontotermes sp. | place: South Africa:Pretoria | collected 2016-01-28
GCCTTCGGGCAACGTTTCTTTCGTCCAAGTGTTTTTCACCTCGTAGTCGGCAAAGGATTCAGGAAAGTCTTTTCCATCCTGTAGCTTCACCTTGATTCCCTCGAAAAGCTTATGGGCGTGAGCGCAGCCCAGACGCGCTTCACGAAGATTTTGGGAACGTTGATTTTCATCAGTGGTGTTAGCATGGGTGCCAACGTGCTCGAAGTCATAAATCCCGCGCACAATCATTTCGCCACGGGCGGCGGAGCGGTCATGTTCGAACATATGGGTCAGGGCTTCAAACAGCAGAGCCAGATCGGCTTGAGTAAAGTTGGTGCGTTCGGCGAAGGCGGGCGAAACATAGCCCTTGGCAGCGTACAAGGCGTAAGGAACGACATGCTTGTTTCCCATAGTGCGTTCTTTATTGGCATCAGCCTCTTTGGTGACAGCGCATCGCGTAATGGAGATTTCCAGCGGTGTAATCGGGTGATAAGACTGGCCGAATGTAAACTGTACTGGACCACGCACCTGACCCCAGGCGGAACCTTTCATAATGTCGTCGCCAGTGGAAAGCACACCGCCGAAAGTGCGCACATCATAGAACTCACGGCACAGCCAGTTTTTTGCTTTTTCGGCCTCGGATTCGCCCTTGAGTTGAGCGGGATTTTTCGGGTCTTTGGCAGCGGCAATGGCCGGTTTCTGCTCCGTCTCAATAACCGTGCCTTGCTTAATGAGGATGTTGAAACCATTGGCAGTATCAGAATCGCGTTTGTGCGGAAACAATTCCAAAAAATTGCGAATTTTACGCTTTAGGCAAACATCAGTGACGATGCCGCGATTGGTATTTGGATCAATGCGCGGCATATTGCCTGCATCAGGGTCGCCGTTGGGATTGCCATTGGTCACTTCAAAAAGAAGAAGAAAATCGTGGCGATTGGTGAGGTTGTCATTGCTCATGGTCGGTTTCCTTGTTAGTTGAGTTGAAGAATTATTCATTGTCGAAAAGGTCAGCGTTATCGGATGAAAAAGAAGCTTCTTTCTTTTTCCGTTTTTTGTCCGACCACTCCTTAAAGGAAGGAGAGGCATAATGCTGGCTGACCTTTTCATAAAAAACCTGCGGATTGCCTTCTTGCAATGCAAGCACTTCCGTGTGCGCTGCTAGATTCGTTTCTTTGAGATAATCCAGAACTTTTGCCGCTATACGCATGTTTGCATCCTCGGCTTGTTGTTGATAAAAACCGAGGGCGAACCGGCCTTGATCTTGAAGATTGAGATAGCGGGGAAAATTCGGCGGCAATATTTCCTCTGTTGGTTTAAACTTCGCAACGATATTCCGAATGCTGACTTCTTCATAAGCGTTACCGCTTGACTTACGAATTTTATCCAGATGATGCCGATTCAAGCGCAACAAAAGCGGAAAAACAGTGGCGGGTGAAACGCTGGCCGTGCCGAAATAGCGTTCGGCGATACCGGAGAACCCTTTGGGGTAGCCTTGCGCTTTTTTTTGCGTTTCAGAGAGGACGGACAGTAACCGCCCGCAGTTATAGGCAAGGTCATCGGTGTCAGCGATAAGGTGTGGTTTGATTTCCATGTCGGAATCCTTTCGGTTGCGGTTGACGATTAGTTTAAGCAAAGCGAAGCGGCTCTGGTCGTAAATAAGTTTGTAATTTTCGTCTTTGATCAATCGCGAATGAAGCTGATTAAGAATGGGGGTAATAAGCGAGATAGATGGCGCAATGCCTTCAAGCGCGACGCGGTAGAGCTGAGCAGGTACTTCCGCTGGCAGGTCTTTGGTTTCACGGACAGTCGTGTTGGCAAGCCAATAAACAGCAAGCGGGTTATATTCCGTTTTTTCATCTGTCTTTTTTTGTTTTTTGAAGGCTTGTGGTTTGGGAGGGACGTGTATTTCCAGGTCTTCAAACCACTTTTTGAAGTTCATGACAGCTTGTTCCAGGGTTTGCTGGAGCCAGTGACGGACAACGATACGTCCAGAATTACCAGCTAACGTTACAGCAAGAAAGGTATCCTTTTTTGCCGGGTCATGCACGATTCCTACCCAAGGAGAAACAAGAAAATTACGAACAGATTGTGGATCGGGTTTATTGAGTAGATGAGCGAATCGCCTACCTGCCTCTTTGGCCTGTACCGCCCAAAAGCAAAGAACTGTTTGACCGATACGAAGCGAGGTTTCTTTGTTTTCGATCAGATAATTGAGTGCCGTGCAATATGCGGTGGCAGCTTCATCGGACGTTGGAGCATTCAGGCTCTGATCGAATCCGTAAGAAGTGAAAGCGGCTTTATCAAAAGAAACAATCGCTGCGCCAAAAGATTGCGTATTGGGGACACCCGCTATTTTTGGAGTATGAGTCAGCGCAATGGGCTGATTCGGAAGGCCGGTAACCAAACATAGACCACGTGCGCTACTCTCGCGAGTGACGTTGACCTCGTCGGCATGCTTTCTGCGCCACCAGTCGCGGATAGTGGTATTTTCGATGAGCAGTTCACCATCCACGCGAAAAGTGAAATTTTCCGAGCCAAGTTTCTTTTCTACGCCAGAAACATGGAGCAGCCATGCGGAGTTGGCATCGGTCTTGGCTGTGGCAGGTTTTCCGTAGCGTAAGATAGATATAGTGTTATCAGATAGTTTTTGGCGGAATATTTTGAGTGCGACTAAACCCTGGTAATTCGTCGTAGCTGCTGCTGCCTCAATTTGTTTCCAGAAATCCTCCTGTTTGAGGAGATTGTTTTTCTGACGGTCTTTTTCCTGTTTTTTTGTACGTTTTTTCTTGGGTTCAGGGTCGGAATCATAGCCAAAAATCGCGGTAATACCATCAGCAAGAAATTCTGAGACACCACCAGCGTTTTTATTGCGTGTAGTTTGCGGGCAAGAAAACTCTTTTCCTCGTTTGCCATCGCCGGTTTCGGCAATACCTAGATAATTCCCCGTAGTGTCTAAGTCGATAATCCAGCGTACGGCCTTGGCTGCAAAAGCGAGGTCAGTAAGCAGCTTTCGGGAATGAGCATATTCGTAAAAATGTTTGAGGAGCATGTCACTTTTCCTTCTCTTTCGGGACGAGGATAGTAATCCTATCCGGGTGGCAACGCAAAACTGAATCACGAATTTCCGCTTGAAAAAAAGCTGGCTTAGGTTGGATTTTTTGGCCATCAAAGCGTTTGGCGCTAGCCACATATTCTTTGCTGCGTTTGTTTTGCTCCGCCTTTTTCAGTCCGACGATTTCTTTTTCAAATTGCCGTTGGTTCTCTTCGATCTCCTCTCCGCGTAGCCAGCGAAATCCTATCTCGCGCTGGCTGTGATCAAATATATCATAGAACATGAGACCCAGCGGTTCACAGTGGATAAGCGGCGTGGCCTCTGTGCCGAGTTCTTGTTGGCGGCGCATAAAAGCAATGTCGGCGTTTTCCTCCAGCGAAAAATGAGCGTCAAATTCACGAACGCCAAAAGCGGGACGGTGGAAGCACTTACCGCCGGAGGCACGGCGTTTGATCTGGTCGAGATATTTGACGAGGTTGCAATGAGGTTGCCGGGCAAGAGAGCTTAAACGGACTTCGGCGGTAATGAGATATTCGACTCCTTGTAAAGCAAGCATGTTACGCTGCGTACCATCGTTCGCACCACCTCCGGCTTGAATAGGCGAAACTTGGCGGGTGCGGTTCATCCAGCTTTTTGCATTTTCCATACTGACAACAGCAGAGACCTCATTGCGGCGAAAGGAAATCCAGCGTCCGCGTTTGATGACATGAATGGTATCTATCAGGTAATACATCTGTGGTTCCCAATAAATCGCTTCTAGGATGCCGCGTGCTGCTGATGGCGTGATAACGGGATAACTGACACGCTCAACCTTCATTTCAGGCCGGGTAAAACAGGCAAAATCTCCCCAGACGCGGATGGTCACCCGGTTGGGGGCAGTGGATGTGTCGCTCATAGTAAAAAATCCTCCAACGGGCGGTCATTCACAAGAAGCCCCAAGTCGGGATGATAAACGCGATCCTTAAGTATAAACAGATCAAGATTGGGCAGTAACGGTTCAATTAGGGTATCGTGAAGCAATATGGAAAAATTGTTTGTTCGAACGTTAACCATATAACGCTGCAAACGGCGCAGGTCATCGCGGGAAAAACGTGGTTTGCCGAAACCATGCTTTCGTGCGCGGATTTTATCAATGAGATGGCGCGCTCTACCGACGGGAATAACCACTGGCTGGCCTCTGTCCTCAATGACTTTCGCTTTTTCGGCAACCTTTCGGAAATGCAGGTTAGCGCGTTCCTCCTGAATGCTGGCTTCGCCGCGTTTATCGTAGTCAGTGGAGGTAATGGCATAAAGCCGTGTGAAATAGTCGTGAAAAATATCAGGGCTGGTGGCGAGTTTCTCGGCGGCATCACCACCTAGCCCCGTCAAGGTGATAGCAGCCTGCTGGGTAGCCGTGCTGTAAATACCCGGCGGTAGTTTTTTCTCATCGGCAGGCGTAAAGACGTGGACAAAACTTTCTTTGGGCGAGTGACTCCCTTTGCGGTTGCAGCGGCCTGCCACCTGCACAATGGAGTCCAGCGGTCCCATCGCTCGCCAGACAGCGGGAAAGTCCACATCCACACCGGCCTCGATGAGTTGAGTGGAAATAACACGGCAGGGCAGTCCGGTTTTGGAATTGAGACGCTGGCGAATCGAACGTATCAACGTCAGCCGGTGTGCTGGACACATGGCTGAAGAGAGATGAATCGGGTGCAAGTTTTTAGGAAGACGATTGCCCTCTCCGCCATTGGCGCGGTATTCGTCTTCAAGTACTTTCTTCAAAGCCTCCCAAAGTTCGCGAGCATGACGGGTAAGATTGACCACGCATAGGCATTGCGGCGTTGCGGCAAGCTGCCTAGCGAGCGCCTCCCAGGTAAGCGGCTCTGTCCGTGTTTCGAGTTGGTAGGTAACACGACGCAAGGTTCTGTACAGATTGGTGGGAGTGGGCGCGATTTCCGTGATTTCATTTTCATGGAAACCATCAGGGAGCGAGGGACTACATCGAAAGGCTGGTTGTGTGGCAGAACTGAATACGAAACTGACGCCATAGTTGGTGGCAAGTTCACGAAAAACATTCAGCATAGGTTGCAAAAGATGGGTGGGCAGCGTCTGCACCTCATCAAAGATGACTACGGAACGGGCGATATTGTGCAACTTACGGGTACGTGATGGCGAAGCGGCGAACAGCGATTCGATGAACTGTACCGAAGTGGTGACAATAACTGGTGCGTCCCAGTTTTCCGCAATCAACTCGAGACGGGAATTTTCTTCTTCATTAGTATTGTCACGAGGTTTTACCGAAGAATGATTTTCCAAAACGATGCCCTTGTTTTCTGGATCCAGAATACGGCGGTATTCGGCAGCATTTTGTTCAATGATCGACAGATAGGGAATAACCACGATAACCCGGCGAAGTTTATTTGCCTTGGCGTGAGCAAGGGCAAAGGCCATGGCGGAAAGCGTTTTGCCGCCACCAGTCGGTACGGTGAGCGAGAAAAATCCGGGCGCTTGTCCGTTGCCGGTGGTAACGCAGGTGTCAAAAATGCGATTTTGTGCATCGGACAAATCTAAAGAACCATTTTGTTCAGCAGCGCGTTCCCGCTTACGGTCGCGTTCGGCAAGCACAAGTGAAAGCAGATGATCTGCATCAAGCGGAATTTTGCTGTTGGCAAGAGAAACGGTATTGATGTCGGGTTTTAGCCAGTAAGCCGAGTCGAGTCGGTCTGCATCCACAAGGCAGGATAGCAACATCCGAGTATAAAATTCCGTAGCCAGCGCGAATTTTTCTTCAGGCTCACCGGCAAGTTTTGCGAGATGCGCTGGTTCGCCAGAGAAAGGCGGTAATGTAACAGGCAGTTCCTTTTCAAGCGACACGGCAAGTTGTTTGTAGCTAGCTTTTGCGATAAGTGCAGCGCGGGTGGCGGGATATTCTTTTTCAAGCAAACTGATGAGTTCGGTAAGGTTTTCTTTTTTAGTAACTTTGTCTGCACTTTCTTGTAAATCGGCGAGGTTATACAAACCGGCATGGTGTCCGGCAATGGCAAAAGCTGCGCTGAGCTGTTCTAGTCTGAAAGCGTGAGCAGCACCGTAAATAGCGTGCTGTGTTTCCATATTGCCAGCACGTTCGCCACGCAGATATTCCTGAAAGGCTATCCGGTATTTGCCAAGATCATGCAGTAATCCAGCAAGAAAGGCTTCATCGGCGATAATAGGATCATCTAGGCCAAAACTTTGTGCAAATTTCCGTGTTAACGATGCTACCGCAAGCAGATGCGCAGTCAGGGGCTGCCATGTTTCCACAGACTGATTTGCAAGGCCGTGAGCGTAGTACACCGTTGCATTTCCTTTCTTTTTCCTGTAGTCCGTGGATTAAATTTCGTCATTTCCGCAAAGATAAAGCATAATACAAATGCTAGCAAAGGCAAGATTACATTTTAATGCTGATTTAGACTCATCTCAAAACCATTTATGGTGTATCTGAAGAATACCTTATCAGCTAGTGCCACGCGTAAATCGGTGCAGTTTGCACTTATTCTGAGTATTAATTTTATAATTTGAATTATTTGTCAATCATTTTGATACCCTATGTTCCATAGTCATTTATATATAGATACAATGTGTGCATTGTATCGGTTATGCAAATATAATTATTGTTGTTTAATGGTTAGTTGGCATGCTTTTCCAAAAAGCTTCGCTATTCTCCATCAACAGGCTAGGATTCGCCAATGATTTGACTATAGTTGACTAAATGGAAAGGTCAGAAAGTTGAAACGTCTTACTATTGCTACGCGGGAATCGGCTTTGGCGCTTTGGCAGGCGCATCATGTGCGCGATTGTCTGCAAACGCTTTATCCGGAAATGGAGATTGCGCTGCTGGGCATGACAACACAAGGCGATCAGATTCTGGATCGCCCGTTGGCGGCAATCGGCGGTAAGGGTCTTTTTATTAAAGAGCTGGAAGTCGCCATGGAAAGCGGGCAAGCGGATCTTGCCGTACATTCCTTGAAAGATGTGCCGATGGTGTTGCCGGAAGGGTTTACGCTGGCGGCGGTTGCCGAGCGCGAGGATCCGCGTGATGCGTTGGTGTCACCAAAATTTACCGCTTTGTCGCAGTTACCGGAAGGCGCTGTCGTGGGCACGTCAAGCCTGCGCCGCGAAGCGCAGCTGCGCGAACGTTATCCGCGTCTGGAGATCAAACCGCTACGCGGTAACGTAAACACGCGTTTGCGTAAACTGGATGAGAGGCAATACGATGCGATTGTGCTTGCGGCGGCCGGGTTGATTCGTCTCGGTTTTTCTGGGCGGATTTCCGCATATCTTGATGTTGAGGACAGCCTGCCTGCCGTCGGGCAAGGCGCGCTTGGCCTGGAGTGTCGCAGCGATCGCGCCGATGTGATTGAGCTTTTAAAACCGCTGATACATCAACCGACAACTTTGGCGGTGACGGCGGAGCGCGCGTTTTCGCGTGCATTGGGCGGAAGTTGTCAAACGCCGTTGGCGGCGCATGCGGTACATGACGCCGATCAATTGCGGTTACGGGCATTGGTAGCGGATCGTGAGGGCAAAGAGGTCATGCGCGGTGAAAGCGGTGCCCGGGTGCACAGCGAAGAAGAAGCAAACGCGCTGGGGTTGCAATTGGCGGAAGGGTTTATGGCGCGCGGTGTCGCGCGTTTGCTGCCCGGTGAATAAAAGCACATCAATGTTTCTGGCATTGAGCGGGCGAGTAATCATTGTCACGCGTCCCGAACATCAGGCGCAAACGCTGATGGCGCAACTGCAAAAGTTTGGCGCAGATGCATTGTTGTTGCCCGGTATTGCCATTATGGCGCCGAAGGATAAAACGGAGCTGCGCAATGTCTGTCGAACGCTTTCCTCTTATCATTTCGCGATGTTCGTTTCGGCGAACGCAGTGGACGCCGTGTTTCGGGAAATCGGCGTATGGCCGGAGTTGGTGCAGGCATTGGCGCCCGGTGCCGGCACGGCGCGGATTTTGTATGAGAAAGGTGTGCCGAAGGCACAGATTGTTCAGCCTGTTGCCAGCGCTGACAGCGAAGGGTTGCTGGCGCTTCCTTTGTTGCAAAAAGTTCAGGGAAAGCGTGTCGTGATATTTCGCGGCGAAACCGGACGCGATTATTTAACTCAAGAATTGCAGTTGCGCGGCGCGATTGTACGGCATGTGGCCTGTTACTGTCGGGTTACACCATCGCTGCCGTCGGAAAGTTTGCGGCAAAGGCTGGGACAGGCTAAACTTAATGGTATTGTGTTCACGGCGAGCGAAGCTATTGAGAATTTCGAGAAGATGTTGGATGGTAAAACGCTTGCCAGACTGAAAGCGCTTCCGGCATTTGTACCGCATCCGCGTATCGGAGAGAAAGCGGCAATGTTGTCGTGGCGCCCGGTAGTGACGGGCAGCGGCGATCAAGAATTGCTTGCGGGTATGAATACTTATTTTTCTGAGAACTTACGGCAACGATGACGATGACAGAGCAAGATTTTCCCAACAAGAAGCCTCGCGAAAACGACGTGCCAGCCGGGCGTGATGTAACCGATGAAAGCGACGCGGTCAAACCCGTCGAGAAGCAGACGGCAGATTCACCATCGCCGGTATTTTCATCTTCATCAACGGTGTCGCCGACCTTGCAAAGCGAAGCGGCGCGTAAATCCGGAAACGGTATTGTGATTACACTATTGTGGTTTGCCGTTCTTTTGTTGGCAGGCGCGCAATTTTATCTTTGGCAGGAAAGCAAGAAAGACAGTAATGCCTGGCAAATGAGCACAGCGCAGCGGTTGGCACAACTGGAGGAAGCCGGCAAACAGCAGAAAACTGTCGAAGAGCGTTATGCCAGTGGCCAAGGTTTGATGCAGGAACGGCTTGCCGCTTTTGAGACGCGTATCAATCAGATGCAAGCGGAACGCCAGACCATGGAAAAAATGTATGCGCAGGTATTGCCGGTGCGCGACGAAATGGTCATGCGGGAAGTCGAAAATCGTGTGTATCTGGCGGAGCAGCAACTGACGGTAACCGGCAACATTACTGCGGCATTGGGCATGCTTCAGGAAGCCGATAATGAATTGGGAACATTGAATCGACCGGACCTTTCCGAGGTGCGCTCGGCGTTGATTCAGGATATGGAGATGCTGCAACGCACGCCGGTGTTTGATATGCACCGTTTTCTGGCGAAGATCGATCAGGCGCTTGAAAATGCCGCTACGATGGCTGCTTATGAGTTGCCGACGGTCATGCCGATTGTGCCGTCTTCAGAAAAACCCGAGGATGCGCCAAATTGGCAACGCTGGTGGGACGGTATCAAAAATACGGTATTGTCCATGGTGCGCATTCAGACCGGCAATCATCAGCAGAGTACGCCGAAGGTGACGGATATTGCGTTGGATCGCCAAGAGTTGCGCACGCGTTTATTGGCATTGCGCATGATGGTGTTGACACGCCAGCCGTTGGCGCGTAGTGAATCGATTTCAACCAGCGCCTGGCTAAGCGATCATTTCGACCTCAATGATGCGAACGTAGCCGCTTTACAGAGCACGTTGAACGACTTGGTGGCGTCGCCGCTGGCAACGCCATTGCCCGATGTCTCGAAAACGCTTGCCGCGTTGCGTGTTTGGCGCTCCGAACAAGCCCGCGCTTTTGCAACGTATTGACCAGAAATAACGATTAACGCAAAACGCTTATGAAACTTTTGTTCCGCCTGCTCCTGATTGTTGCTATCGCTGTCGCGGCCGGTATTTTTGCTCGGCTAAATAGTGGCTATGTACAACTTTCTGCGCCGATGTTTCGCTTTGAGTCCAGCCTGAATTTTTTTATTATTGTCTGGTTGCTCAGCTTTGCGCTGTTTTATTACATGATACGCATAGTACGTGGCGTCAAGCAATTGCCAGAATGGTGGCGGATGCGGCGTATCCAAAAAGTACGCGAAAAAATGTTTAAGTTGCAGAATGAACTATTTTTTTCATTGCAACGCGAACGCTTTCACGATGCGCAAGAAAAAGCGAAAGAAATATTGTCATTGCCGGAGGCCTACCCGTTGCCTGCAGTGATCGGCGCCATAGCCGCACTGAAGATGCGTGACGTCAAAGCCGCCGAAGAATTTATTCATTGTGATGCTCTGGCGCCTTTGGTGTACCGTGTTACGCGTACTTTGCTCGAAGCGGAGTTGTATCTGGTGAAGAAAGAACCGTTGCGCGCGTTAAGCCTATTGCGTGAAATGCGTGAATGGGAGGGGTTGCACAGTACCGCACTGAAGTTTGAGTTGCAGGCGTTGGTCAACGCCGGCAGGTTTAAGGAAATGCTGCCGGTGATTGAGCAAATCGAAAATATTCGCGCGTTAACGCCGGCAGAGGCAAAATTTATGAAAGAGGCGGTCGAGGCACAGCTTGACATGGGTGTGTCGCCCGAATTGTCTCAAGATCAGAAAAACGAAGTTCAGGAAGAGGCGCTCGTGCCGCAGCAGGATCAGCGCAGCCATGAAAGTGAAGAGAACATCGGGCTGGTTGCACATGATCAATAGGATGGATAGCGGCTGTTAACGCGCTATTTCCTAAGATAAAAACACATAAATTATTTTTTGAGGGATTAGTATGAACACACCGAGTAATAATCGCTTGCCTGAAATCAACATGGACATAGCTTCGCTTTACCGTGAGGAAGTGTTGACAGACCGTAAGGTCGGTATTTTGCGCATACTGCATCCTATCAAAGCGGATGGGAGCGCCGACGACAGCCGTGCAACGGTTTATTCGGGCGAAGCGCAGTTGATGAGTACGGTTGGCGCTTTGCCGGTGGCGTTTGATATTCCTGCGAAAAGCCTTGAAGAAGCGCTGGCGAGTTATAAAGAATCGGCGCGCGAAGCCGTCGAGCGTACCGTTGAAGAGTTGCAGGAGTTGCGGCGCCAAGCGGCGTCATCGCTGGTGATTCCGCAATCGGGCAATCTCGGCGGTGCGCCGGGGATGGGTAGTTTAGGTGGCATGGGTGGCGGCAAAATCCAGATGCCGTGATCGGGAGATCAGGGAACAGGGAAATTTAATTTCGCAGCGGGCGCAAACCAATAGTGGGTATTTATCGGCGGCGTAATGCCGAATGACGATGTGTGTTGCTCAAGGCGCTGCAGTTTGCGATTAGAGAAAGTCAATCAATGAGTATTCAAGAAAAAATTCATACACAGGTTACCGAAAACCCGATCGTGCTTTACATGAAAGGAACACCAGAGATGCCAATGTGCGGGTTTTCAGCGATGGTGGTGGAAATCCTCAAACATGCGGGCGCGGCGCAATATCTTGCGGTTAATGTACTGGACGATCCTGAAATTCGTCAGGGCATTAAGGATTATGCGCAATGGCCGACAATCCCACAGCTTTACATTAAGGGCGAGTTTATCGGCGGTTGCGACATCGTGCGCGAGATGTACGAAAGCGGCGAGTTGTTGCCGTTGTTGAGTTCAGTAAATTCATAATTTTTATGGTTTCTTCCGTTCCGGTCATTACGGTAGACGGACCGGCGGCGTCCGGGAAAGGTACGTTGGCGGAAGGATTGGCGCAGACGCTTGGTTTTCATCTGCTTGACAGCGGCGTTTTTTACCGGATGCTGGGTTGGAAGGCATTGCAGTGCGGTATTGCGTTGGACGATGAGTCAGCGCTGGCGGAACAGGCGGTAACGTTAATGCCGGAATTTCACGGGTGCCAAATCTGGCTCGACGGGCAGGATATCACTCAAGTCATACGTCATCATGAAATCGGTACGGCGGCGTCAAAAATCGCAGCATTGCCGCAAGTGCGCGCTTCTTTGCTGCGCTTGCAGCGGCAGGCACGCCGCGCGCCGGGGCTGGTGGCCGATGGGCGCGATATGGGGACGGTGGTATTTCCTGATGCTCTATGCAAGTTTTTTTTAACGGCAAGCGGTGCAATTAGGGCGGAAAGGCGACATAAGCAGTTGATAGAAAAGGGATTAGCAAGTAATATAACCACCCTTTTACAAGAAATCAGCGAGCGCGACGCCCGTGATGAAAGCCGCGTAACGGCGCCCTTGAAGCCGGCGGTAAACGCAGTGACCATAGACACGACATCATTGGATGCGGATCAGGTTTTAACGTTGGCGTTGCAGCATTGCCGTCGCCTTGGCTTGTCTTAAAAGTGCTTTGGTGTTTGAAAACCAAACTATTTAAGAACTGAATTTTGTGAATTGGCATGTATTGGGCTTTAGCCAGCCGTATACGTGCTTTTTATTAACCAACCCGTCAGCACGAGATACAGGGTTCTCGTTCGACGGTGCTTATTTTTTTATTGAAGGAACCAACCCAAATGGCTACTGCTATAACCTCCCCGGCGTCTGCCGACAGTTTTGCCGCTTTATTCGAAGAATCTCTGGCACGCCAGGAAATGCGGCAAGGCGAATTGATTACTGCCGAAGTGATCCGCGTCGATTACAACATTGTGGTTGTAAACGCCGGACTCAAATCCGAAAGTTTTATCCCCATCGAGGAATTTAAAAACGATAACGGTGACGTTGAAGTCAAAGAAGGCGATTTTGTCACGGTCGCGATTGAGTCTATCGAAGACGGCTACGGCACGACGCGTTTGTCGCATGATAAGGCCAAGCGTCTGAAAGCTTGGCAGGATCTCGAAATTGCGATGGAAGAAGGCACTTTGTTGCAAGGCCTTGTTACCAGTAAAGTAAAAGGCGGCCTGACCGTGATGATGAACGGTATCCGCGCTTTCCTGCCCGGTTCGCTGATCGACGTCCGCCCAATTAAAGATACATCGCCCTACGAAAACAAGACGATGGAGTTCAAAGTCATCAAGCTCGACAAAAAGCGCAACAATGTAGTGGTATCACGCCGCGCCGTGCTTGAAGAAAACATGGGCGAAGATCGTGAGAAGCTGCTGGAAACCTTGACCGAAGGCGCGATTGTCAAAGGCGTGGTCAAGAACATTACCGATTACGGCGCTTTTGTGGACCTTGGCGGTATCGACGGCTTATTGCATATTACCGACTTGGCCTGGCGTCGCGTCAAGCATCCCTCGGAAGTATTGACGGTGGGCGAAGAGGTTGAAGCCAAAGTATTGAAATTCGATCAGGACAAAAACCGCGTGTCGCTGGGCATCAAACAGTTGGGCGACGATCCGTGGGCGGGGCTGGCGCGCCGTTATCCGGCGGGCACGCATCTTTTTGGTAAAGTGACCAATATCACCGATTACGGCGCCTTTGTTGAAATCGAAACCGGTATCGAAGGCTTGGTGCACGTTTCCGAGATGGACTGGACGAACAAAAACATTCACCCGACCAAAGTGACCCAGCTTGGCGATGAAGTAGAAGTCATGATTCTCGAAATCGATGAAGAGCGTCGCCGCATTTCGCTGGGCATGAAGCAATGCAAACCCAACCCATGGGAAGAGTTTGCCATGAATCACAAGAAAGGTGACCACGTCAAAGGCGCGATTAAATCAATTACGGATTTTGGCGTCTTCATCGGGTTGCCAGGCAATATTGACGGGCTGGTGCATCTTTCCGACCTTTCCTGGACGTTACCGGGTGAAACCGCGGTTCGCGATTATAAGAAGGGGCAGGAAATTGAAGCTGTGGTGCTGGCCATCGATGTTGAACGCGAACGCATCTCGCTGGGCGTCAAACAGCTCGAAGGCGATCCATTCAGCAATTTTGTCGCCATCAATGACAAAGGCAGTATTGTCGAAGGTGTCGTCAAAGAAATGGATCCCAAGGGCGCGGTCGTTACGCTGGCCGATGGTGAAGTCGAGGGCTATCTGCGGGCGTCGGAGCTGTCGCGGGATCGCGTTGAGGACATTCGCCAGCACTTGAAAGAAGGCGAAAAAATTTCCGCGATGATTATCAATATCGACCGCAAAAACCGTACCATTAATTTGTCTGTGAAACAGAAAGACAACGCGGATGAAAATGAGGCGTTAAAACGGATGAAAACGGAAAATGCCGCGGGTAATGCGGGGGTGACCAACCTTGGCGCTTTGTTAAAAGCGAAATTGGGTGGCAGCAAAGAAGAGGAATAAACTTCCGGAAAGGGCGATATGACACGATCAGAGCTGGTGGAGCGTTTGTCCGCGAAATTCCCGCAGTTGGCGCGTGATACGGAATTTGCCGTACGCGAGATTCTTGATGCAATGGTTAACGCATTGGTGCGCGGCGACCGCATTGAAATTCGAGGGTTTGGCAGTTTCTCGATCAACTATCGCCCGCCACGCGCGGGGCGCAATCCCAAAACCGGCGAAAAGGTGCATGTGCCGGCAAAGCACATTCCGCACTTTAAAGCAGGCAAGGAATTGCGCCAACGGGTGGATACCGGCAAAGATCAGGAGTAAAAAATATAAAAAGAGGCGCAGAAAGCGCCTCTTTTTGCTATAAAAGCATTTTTGATGCAAAAACTTCGTGCGAAAGGAACCCTATGAACGTTATTCGCTGGATTGTTTGGGCGGCTGTTTTTTTGCTGATTCTACTGTTGGCATTCGATAATGCCGACACGGTTACGTTGAGGTTTTTTGGTTTAGCCAGCGTCCAATTGCCGTTGATTCTGGTGGTGTTCGTCGCTTTTGCGCTTGGTGTCACTTTTGGGTTGATTGCCGGAAGCTTGAATGTGGCGCGTGCGCGCCGGGAAATGAAAAAAGCACAAAAGGAATTGAAAAAACGCGAAAAAGACAGTGAAAAAGAACGGGAACGTGCAAGTATTTTTCCGGTGGAGGAATCTGTTGGGCAAGAAGAAAGCAACCAGTCAACGGGGATCATTGCTGCCGAGCCTGTCGAAGCGGAAATCGTTGGGGAAGCAAAATCGGATAAAAATAATTAAAACGTAATTGCCTTGCGTATCACATTATTTTTCTAGGCAGATAATATGCATATCGAGCTGTGGTGGTTGCTGCTGATCCCGGTAGTATTTTTTGCGTTGGGCTGGATCGCTGCCCGTATTGACATTCGGCAATTGCTTGCCGAGGCGCGCGAGTTGCCCAAATCGTATTTTGCCGGGTTGAATTATTTGCTCAGCGACGAACCGGATCGTGCAATTGAATCGTTCATGTCGATTGCCGATAAAGACCTGAAAACGCTTGACCTGCACTTTGCGTTGGGTACATTGTTTCGTCAGCAAGGCGAATTTGGCCGCGCTATTCGCATTCACCAATCGCTTTTGGAGCGACCTGCGCTGAATGAAGCGCAGCGCGAGTACGCCAAATTTGAGCTGGCGCAGGATTTTCATCGTGCCGGTTTACTTGATCGTGCCGAAACCTTGTTTCTTGAACTGGGCGGAACGCCGTTTGAGCATCAGGCGTTGAGCGTCCTCTTGGAAATATACGAGACCGAGAAGAATTGGCCGGAGGCAATCCATGTCACACGGCGAATGGAAACCGTCGCACGAACGCCGCACTTTAAAGAAATAGCTCATTATTATTGCGAAATTGCCGAAAGCGCTTTGGTGCATCGTAAGCTGGATGACGCCGAAGAGGCATTGGGGCAGGCCTTTGCCGAATACCGCGCTTGCGTGCGCGCCTTTTTGCTGAAAGGCGATATTGCCTTGGCGCGACAGAAACCGGATGAGGCATTGGCGGCGTGGGAGGAGATTGCCGCGCATCAGCCGGCGGCAGTAGGTCTGGCAGCCGACCGGATAATGCGTACTTGTCGCGATAGCGGCGATATTTCCCGTATCGAATACGGTATCCGCTTATTGACGCGTTGGCAGGCGGAGTATCCGTCGCCCGATGTTTTCAATGCATTGTTTGTTTTGAGCAAAATACATAGCCCGGACGAAGCTA
>QMCE01001533.1_pt1 | contig 15783 bp, 28 predicted proteins | sample 1821851 | NCBI WGS metagenome assembly QMCE01 (sample SAMN09453174, study PRJNA476694) | Termite gut metagenome, whole genome shotgun sequencing project. | isolation source: worker | host: Odontotermes sp. | place: South Africa:Pretoria | collected 2016-01-28
GGTTATCGTTATTGGCGTGATTATGCGATTGAAAAAGGCAGACTTGAGCTTGATGAGGGTGAGTATGAATTAAAATCAGTAGAGGCTTTGACAGTCATTGCTAAAAAGGAGATAACATGAGGAAAGCACTTAGATTTGATATTGACAAAATGAAGGAAGTGAGAAATCGTTTTATTACTGACAGAATGGGAAATAATAGTATCGTTTATATTCACGACAATTTTTATCAGAACTTATTCAACCATATAATAAACGGTAACGATGATTTGATAGACGGACTTTTGAACAGAGCCATACTTGGTGATTATAGTAAAGACAATGTGAGTAGGACGGCTTTAAGCGAGTATGAGTCGTATGATGAGTTTAAGAAAGATTTCATTCAGTATTGTAATAAATTTAATAAACATGGAAAAGTATTTGTTGCTAATCTTAATCTTAAACATTGGATTGCGAGATATTGTTCTGACAAAGGTTTGAGTTATGTTATATGTAGCGAATATGGTGTTCAAGGAGTGGAAGTCAGTTTATGATATTTTCAACACCTACGCCGAAGTTTGAACAGTCCCTTAAACCGTTGCAGAATAAAGATATTGTTCCGTTCAAGATTATAACTTTTGACACAGAAGACGACTCATGCGGAAATCCTGAGATGGGTGACTTTTATGACGGTCAGACGCATTGGACTTATGATTTGAGAACGGAAGAAGGTCGCAAGGATATGATTAACTTTTTTTATCGGAACGAGGAACAGGCTATATTTGTCGCTCATAATTTGGAGTATGACATTAACAATGTGTTTCGTGATGCAGGTTATATACATATCAAGTCTATGATATATGTTCAGAGGCTTATTAAAGCGGAGCTTCTTGACTGTCCTCACATCATGTGGGATAGTTATAATTGGTATTCCGCACCACTTGCTAAATTAGCGGAAGTGGTCGGAAGTATATAGAGTATCTTCATTCTGACACACGAATACTTTGGAAGTTTGTCAATATGCTTCAGAAGATGTGCAATATGAATAAAGCACCTCTGAGGGCTACTATTGCGAGAATGGCAATGGATAGTTTTTTGGTTAATGACATTGACAAAGAATATAAGTCTCATTCGTTTCAATGCACTCTTGACTCATATTACGGCGGACGGACTGAGGCGTTTGTAATAGGAAAGCGTGTAGGTGATATAAGGGTTATAGATGTGAGGTCAATGTATCCTACGCAGATGAAGTATATGGAATATCCTGACACTAATTATATTGAAAAAGGAACAATAGAACAGCATCGCTTTGGATATGGTCGGTTTAGGATTTATGTTCCTGAGGACATTCATATTCCACCATTACCTGTCAAATATCACGGTAAGCTCATGTTTCCGTCAGGCGAACTTGAAGGATGGTGGGTCTATGATGAAGTAAGATTAGCAGTGAAATATGGTTGTAAGATATTGAAACAGTATGATGGTGTTATGGAACTAATAGAGGCTGTCGTCCGTTTGTAAGTTATATTGACAGAGCGTATAACGCAAGAAAGCAGAGTAGGAAAGACGATGACGACTTTGGAATACTGTATTGGAAACTTATGATGAACTCTTTATACGGTAAGTTTTGTCAGCATTCAGGCGGAGCTGAATTGACTACGGTTATGCCGAAGGACATGAGGAACAAAACAGTGTCAAGAAAGTTGGCTAATTTTTATGTCATAGAGGAATTGGAAGAAGAACCTGCTAAGACAGCTAACTTTATGTGGGGTGCTTATATTACCGCATATAGCCGAATGTATCTTTATGAGGGTATTGTCAAAGTTCAGAACGCAGGTCATGAGGTTCTGTATTGTGATACTGACAGTATCTTTATCAAAATGATGAATGATAATATGCCTCTTAAAATGGGTGAGGAACTTGGCGAATGGGATAATGACAGGTTTATTGACATCATTGTCAATACAGTTAAAGCCTATCAGATGACCTCATACGATAAGTGGGAAGCCGAGTTTGGTTCGGGTTTGAAGATGAAGAAAGGCATTAAGGCAACATCCGAAGTGGAAGCTATGGAAAAGGCGAAACAAGCAGATGCAAGTGTTAAGAGCGTTCATCGTTCTAAGAAAGTAGCCTGTAAGGGAGTTCCGTCAGCTTATATGCTTGACTTCCTCAATAAAGGCGAGGTTGTTGTAAGGAAGCCTGTCAAAATGAAGGAAGCCTTTATACAGAAGCTGAAGGCGAATGTGTGGCACGATGTGAAAAAGGAAATGAAGAGCATATATTCCAAAAGAAATGTTGCTTCGGACGGAACGACTTCGTCATTGGTTCTTAACATGAAAAGAAATGTGGATTATTCAAAATACAACTCAGCAGACGCTGAGGGTAACAATTAACAGCGGAAACGCAAGGAGAGGCAACATGAAAAACAAGTTCATAGGAGTATATACTCTTGAAGGAACAACGAAGCGTCAGATATTGTTTGACGGAGTATTTACTAAAAACGAAGCGGAGATTAAGTTTATCCGACTGCAAGTTCCGAAGAAATCGCTTTCTCTGTTTGAGAAATCTTATTTGATTTTGAGGACGATGAATGGTGATTATGTTCTTGATAGAAGACCGTTTGAGGTTGAGAATGTATGTGCGGTCAAGCATTCGGATATTGTGTTTGAAATTAAATTGGAGGGTGTCGTCTTACTTCAAGACAATGGATTTGAAGTGTATTTAGAACCTGTTATAAAGTCTGACGAAACTGTTCGTATTCAAGCTCTTATGATGACAGAGTGCAACAATGGAACAGCAGGCTTTAAACATAACAATCAAAACAAGGAGAAGGTATGAATTGGAAACAAATTAGCGAAGAGGTTCATGCTAACGCAGTAGAACATGGATGGTGGGAGAAAGAGCGTGGTGTAAGCGAGGTTATTGTATTGTGTCATAGCGAACTTTCTGAGGCTTTGGAAGAATATCGTAAGAGCAAACAACTTAACGAGATATACTTTATTGACGGAAAACCTGAAGGAATACCTATTGAGCTTGCAGACTGTGTGATTAGATTATTGGATTGGTGTTCTTTTATTGGGACTAAGTATTTTGATATGATTGATGTTTATAGTGCTGTTTCAATAGTTAAGTTTGATGACTATGAAGATGATGTTAAATATGACGGTAGTTTCAATGATGGTAAGTGGTTCAATGAAGCCTTTTGTTCGTTTTTTGATTTTATTATGGCTTGTCATTCAAACTTGAGTTACTATTGGGTCAATAATTATTCTTTTCGCCAAAATGATGAACACGAACTTAAAATGTGTATTGTCAAGATTGTAAGGTTTTTTAAGCTCTGCGGTTTGTCATTGGAAGAAACGCTGTATATGAAACATGAGTATAACAAGAATAGACCATATAGGCACGGAAATAAATTAGCATAGGAGAGACAGTATGAGAGATAAATTGTTTGACCCATCATATATAAATAAATTGTTGGATAATCCGAATGAAATGAAATCAGCTGCAAATAAGATATTCGCACAGCTTGAGTCAGTCGGAGAAGTTCCACAAATATACAGACAGCTATTTTGTGAGATGCCTGCGAGTGTGAAATACCATGACTGCGAGAAAGGTGGTCTTGTTAAACATTCGTTTAAGGTTCTTAAATATGTTCTGACGCTTGCTAATAATTTTGGAGTTGTTATTGATTGGAATATGGTGTATGCTTCGTTTTTTCACGATGCTGTTAAGATTGGAGCGTATGAGGAAGCGAAACGATGGTGCAAGGACGAGAACAATAAGTGGATTGAAGTTCCTTATTGGAAATATGTAGAAGATAAAATGTCATTCGGTCACGGACACGACAGTCTTGCGTTCATATTGGAGTATTATCCTATGCTGACTGTAGCTTGGCAGTTTGCGGTTCGGTATCACATGGGAGCGTTCATGGAAGGAGATAAGAACGATTACGCAAAAGCTGCCCGTAAATATCCCGAAGTTCTTTTGCTTCACACAGCGGATATGATAGCTGTTAGTGAATGGGAGGCTATATGATTTCAAGAAAGCGTAAAGTCTGCAATGAAGAGTTTGAAGATATTTTGTTTTTGTCATTAGACAAAAAAGATTACTGTATTGTTCAGACTCAATGGAAAACAAGCGAACCGGAGACATATCTTGGAAATGTTATACAGTCCAATGTGTCGCAATTCAAAGGTGAGAACATTGAGTTCCAAGTAGGCGGTGAAGGTATATATTGTTATCAGATTAACAGACAGGAATTTGTGAGAGGCGAGAATGTATCTGACAATTATTATCTTAATCATATCGTTAGTTTTTTGGAGGCTTGATGTTATCAGATAAACCTTTTGTTGATTTAAAGTTATCAGACGGTCATATATTGTTTTGTAATAAAACTGATTATGCAATAGTAGTGACGAGACTGTATAATACAGACAGTAATGATAGTAAGATATTTAATGGTAGATGTGTTAAGAGTTCGGTTAAGAGTTTATGTGATATGACTGTAATAATTGAGAAAAGGAACAATGAATATGATTTGAAGTATTTAGTGTCTCCGAACGGTAGGATAGCAGTGTCAGTAATGACAACGGAGTGGAACAAATGAAATGGATAGATGAGAAGATTTCTGACAGAGGCGGAAAGCATAATGTGCTTACAGTCCGAATGAAACAGAAATGGTTTGATATGGTCGTCAAAGGAGGGAAGAGTGAGGAATATCGTTCATATAATGATTATTATAAGAGCAGGATAGAAGGAAAGGAATTTGACATAATTCGTTTCATAATGGGTTATTCTTCTGACGCTCCTGTATATGAGGCTTACATTGACGATATATGGATTTATGAGCCTATCTATTCGGAAAGCGACATTCATGGTGCGGACAATCAGGCTATTTTGGAGCTTCAACAGCAAAGATGTCCTTTGGACTCGTGCGTATGCAGTTGGGGTTTCAATCCACACGAACCGCAATTTATCATTCAATTTAGTAGATTACCATTTTAAGGAGAAACAAATATGACATTTAAGTCAGGGGACAAGTGCTATGTTTTGTCAATGAAGACAAAGAAGATAGCAGAGATTAGGATAGATACCTTTCCGTATGGAACAGATACGGTCAAAGGAAAAATGGAAAGAGTGGAAAAGTCGTTCAGACACGGTTCGTTATTTGTATATCATATACCGAACGGAGTGGAAGTTTTCTGTTCGGACAGGACACTTCTTGAGAACCTTCGCAGAATGAGATTTCTATCAGTAGGCAAGTTCGCAGACCAAGCGGAGAAATGTCAGAAGTGCGGTCAGCTTGGCGAGTGTAACATTAAAGACATGAAATGTCCTGAGAGGTCAAAATGACAAAGTTACCAAGCGGTATTATTACCAAAATTGAAAAGTGTTGGAATATGCACTTAGACTCGTATAAGTCAGACATAAAGAGATTTGACGATGAAGGTAATAATGTTGCTAGGGATTTGTTTATTAAAAAAGTGGAAGCAATGGAAACCATGAAGCCTTTATTTATAATAGGTTTTCTTTATGGAATTGGAGCGTCAGAATAGCATAAGGAGGCAAAAAATGGTAATGACAAAACAAGAACTGTCAGAGTATATTGAGAAAATTAGACTTCTCAGAAAGAATAAGGAAGATGAATTGAAGAGGTCGGCAAATACTAAGAGTCTTAGTGAGGCTATCTTGTTTAAACTGTTGAATGAAGAGTTTGAGAGGTATTTGACGGATAAGCGTATAAATTCTATACTTCGCAAGGTTAGTTTAGGATATGGTTCTAATTTAGGGTCATATTGTTATTTTAATGTTTTTATTGAGAACTCCGAAGCTCCATCATGCACTGTAAGAAATGGCAACATTTACATAAGAATTAACAACAAGCGTGTTGATGGTAATATGACATATTGTTTAAGATTATTGGAAGCTCATCTTAATTCAAGAATGGGTAATGACTATGATGTAACCTACAGGAGTGATTGTATCAATATAAGCTGGAGATTAAAATGAGTTGTTTGTTTCAAAGTAAGCGTCAGGAGTTTAGGATTAAAATTAACAAATTTTGTCAGGAAAATTGTCTTTGTTATAAACATAATTCCAAAAGAGGAATATGTGAGCATTTGGTGATGTATGACGGTAAGAGCGGAGGTTGGAAATATGAATGCAAAAAGGAGATAATACCATGACACCTGAAGAGTTTGTGAAGATGTTTCTTCCGCATTATGAAATCAAAAGGAAGAATTACTTTAATTTGGTTAAGAACGGTAATGATGGTTTTACCGATTATTATTTCAGAGACGCTCTGAAAGAGTTTGTCAAACTGTCATTTATAGCGTCCGAGCAGTTTGACAATGAAGAAATGGAGTTCAATTATATAAGACCTTCGTTGGAAGATGTTGTTAAGCTGGTAAAGGGAAAACGGACATGACAGACAGAATACTTGCTAGGGTGCAAGCTAATGCTTATGTGAAAATGAAAAGAGCCACAGACCCTGAATATGCCGAAAGGCGAAGAGACGCTGATAGACGATATTATCAGAGGAACAAAGAAACCATAAAAAAGAAAACGGCGGCTTATACTACGGTTAAACTTAAAACAGACATTGTATTCGCTGAAAGACATAGAGAGTTTTCCAAGTCTTATTATCACGCTAATAAAGAAAGAATGCGTGTAAGAAGGCAACATTATCAGTTTATAACTGAATGGATTATAGCGTTTTTATCGTCTGACAAATCGGAAACAGCAAAGATATGTCATAATGAAATAATACAGGCATTTGATAAATGGATAAAGGAGATATAAAGATGACAGTTACAAAGATTGACATGATTAAGATGCTCGCTGTCAAGTGGGATATTCCTGTTACGAAAGCCAAAAAGTATTTTCAGGACAGTATAGATATTGTCGCTCGCAGTTTAAAAGACGGACAGACCGTAACGATGCGTGGGTTCGGCACATTCGTCATTAAGACAAGGAAAGCAGGCAAAGGTCGCAATCCTATTACCGGCGAGTCTGTTGAATACTCCGAGAAAACAAAGGTTAGGTTTGTTTCGCACATAAAGGGACTATGAAAGAAATTGTTTGTCATAGGAAACAATGTCGTCATATTGACAGTGATAATAATCATTGTCATTGTTTTCTTGTGACGATGGAAGGTGGTCTTTCAAAGTGGAAGAACGCTAGATGGATTGAGGTCAGGTTTGACCCTGCGAAATACTGCGAGTTTTTTAGTCCGAGAGAGGAATAAGGCAATTCCGTTTTGGAATTATGACATCTTGCTGTAATTGTTTGAAGCGTTTGGTCAAATCGTTTTTAATTTTGCACGGTGAGTCGGCAAATAAATTCCAAATGTTTTTTAAATAAAAAGTAATTCACGCTTAATTCCCTGTTAATTCTGCGTGAATTATTTTCAATTCCGTTCAATTCTAAATGCGAATTTGGCTCAAAATCGCTGTTTTGTCTGAAAAATTATATTGTATGTTTATTTTTTCTATATTTATTGTGTTATGTTAATTATAAGAGCCGCCATGCTAGGCTTTGTGTTCCGCAGAGGAAATTTCTGAAATTCTTTTCGGACATCTGCGGCGTTCATTCACCGGAAAGAAAATCAAAGGACAGGGAGAAAATTTTTATCGGCAGACGGTCTATGACAGGCTGTTTTGTCATGTCTGTATTATTTAATCATTTAGTTAAAGTTATGTCTGACAGTTGTTTTGTCAGAAGTATGTTCATGTTGGAGGCATAATGGGAAGGAGCAGGTTATATTCGGACGAAGAGCGTAAGGAAAGACGGATAGTAGCAGCAAGAAAAAGTTACGAAAAGCGAATAGAGCGGTTGGGTAAGGAAGTAAGAAAACATTCATCTTCAGATGAAGAACGAAAAGAACGCAGGAAGCAGTCGGTGCTGAAATACGCTTTGAAGAGGAAAACAAGGCTTATTGAAAGCGGACAGATGTCTGTAAAACATAGAAAACCATACGAGTCAGCAGTCATGGCGTTTTCAACCGCGAAAGCGTTGAAAGAGTCCGCCTCTCTTATAGACAGTCTTGATTTCAGATACACTAAAAGCAAAGAAGTTATAATGAACGCAAAACCTCATAGCGTCATAGGACAATGGCGTAGGCAGCATTGTTAGAGTGGGATATTGCAGAGACCATTACTTAGGCAAAATATATTTGCTTAAATACGAAGGAATGGAATATGTCCTCACTATAGACGAAGCGTTCGCTATATGCAAATTCGCTCCCTTTCTTGACATCAATAGATATTTGGTTAGGTCTGATTATAGGCGTGTCCTTGACAAAGAGTTTAAGCCTGTTAGAATGGAAACCAATGAAGCAATAGTTGAAGACGATTACTTCAATAAAAAACTTCCCGACAGAGCTGTTCTCGGTTATAATTACATATTGGACTATGATTGCAAATCATACGCATTGTCACAGTCACAGAGCGAATTGCTTGCGAAGGTATGTCCTGAGCTTGAGCTTTGCAGGTTCGTTGTCTATGACGATTTTACCACTTCATACGACAAAAGCTATAAACCTAAAGGATTTCCAATTTGTCTTTCGTCAGCTGAGATTTTGCTAAATTCTATTACAGAAGAACCGGCACATTCCGCAGAGGAAAACGCCGAATAACTGAAAGGAAACGAAATTATGGCATTACCTCTTATACCGCTCGGAATTGCTGCCGCAGTCGGCTACTTTATGGGCAAAGGAAAAAACAATGGAAAGAAGTCGCCGGACGGAACTCTTGCGTATGTGTTTGACCCTAATGAATGGATAGCTACCGACAGCGAACTTATCTTTGTCGGGCTTGAAAAGGACAATCCTGTCCTCAACGGAACATTCGCTACCGTATATGAAGCAATGGAAGCACTGCGTAAGCAGATAGGCGAGTCTGAGGAACTTAAAAACAAGTTCTTCAAAGAACCGCCTGCCGAGCTTGCCGAAACGGTATGGCGTTCCACATATTTGACAGTGAATGACGAAACTAAGTTCTTTGAAGAGGACGGCGTGACATTATCAACCGTCAATGTGAGCGACTATCACGGTCAGCAGATATTCTATAATACTGAGGACGGAAAGAAGAAGGGTATTCTTCCTGACGGAACAGTTGTCATAATGGCAGGAAAACGCAGACTCTTTTAATATGAACATAGGGTTCGGCAGAAAAAAGACGATAGAGGCGTTGTCTATGCAGGACACAGGTGACGCTCTTCAGAGGCTTTGCATACAATACAATGCTGATGTGGCAGCGTATGACGATTGGGAGATAGGTGAGTTTTACGAGCTTGTGAAACAGCTTCCATATCTTGACGACCCGTCTGACGAAGAGTTCTGCCAAAGACCGGCTTTTACTCTGTCAAAAGAAGCATATTGCCGTGATTGTGACGATAAAGCAATTACGATGGGAGCATGGCTTTACAGACATGATGTTCCGTTCCGTTTTGTTGCGTGTTCGTATAAGCAGGAAGATGACATACATCATTGCGTCATACAGTTAGGCGAATGTATGATAGGCGAGTCTGATGATGAGCTTGTCAAAGGTGACGGCATAATACTTGACGCTACTTATCCTAACGAAGATAAGTTTCCGCCGACCAAACAATACTATAATATATATCCTTTGACAGGATATTTGAGGAGATAATATGGCAATTCCATTGCTTCCGATAGGTATAGGAGTTTCGGCTCTTTACTTGGCTACGAGGAAAAAGAAAGCACCCACATTCTTTGACGGTATTGACGAGATGATAGCGAACGGTGAGATTGAATTTGACGAGTTCAATCAAGTCGTGGAAATACCTTTTGAATGGAGCGGCTCTGTTATAAGAGAACCTGATATGGTGTCAAAGTGCGAAGAATACGCAAAGATGCAATATGAGAAGTCATGTGAACATATCCCTAAGATAACAGCTCAAGTGGAGCAATATGAAAGAACCGTTAAGGCGTTTCAAGACTCGTCTGGCAGGTATAACATGTTTAAAGACATTATAGGTAGTGTTCCGTGTTATATATATAAACATTCGTCAATGATTGAGTTTTATAATTTAATGAAAGACTATGGTGTTGTGTTTAGAGCTTATCAGTCTCTTGGTGAGATAAATTCGGCTATTAAAGGTCTGCTTAATAGGGTAAGTGCTGCAAATTCGGGTTTTGCGAAATGTTTTGAGGATGATTTTAAAGCAGCGATGAAGATAGCTGAAAATTACAATAATTCTGAAACAATGATTTCTATTGTTAATTGTCAGAGGGCTATTTATAATCAGGCAATGTCAGGTTCTATAGAGGGAATACTTTATTATTACTCTACTTTTAAAAAATGCGTGGAAATGAATAGCAGAATAAGCAAGGCTAATATAGAATTGAAAAGATTTAAGTCAAATAAAGGAGATGCTGGTTTTAAAGCTAATTCTTTGTTTAAGTCATATATAGGCATATTGGCTGAACTTGATATAAACTGTCCGTATTCAATTCATCATAAGGGAAACGGTTTCAATAACGAGTATTTTCTTTATCGTCCTGACGGAAGCAAAATGACAGGAAAGTTCGGAATAGGTTTTACAGATACTGACGACTTTCAGGCTATGATGAACCATTCGTCAAATAGTGATTATATTAAAGTTTTATCTGATATATTTATCAATGCGGACAGTGCAACAAAAAACCCTGAGGAGAGGCTCTCTAATTTTCTTACATGGTGTCTGACAGCTTATTATGTTCAGAAGAATTGGACTTATAGCGATAAAAAAAACAGGGATGATATTAACGCTACATATTGTGACGGTTGGACTTCCAAATACACTGTGCGCTATATTCAAATGGGAGTAAAAGCGTATGATATACCGCCTGAGGCAACGGTTAAAGATTATAGTCCTATTGACGAAACTACAGATGACAGATATTTTGTGTATTTGGTAAATGCTGGTTGTGGAAGTCTTATTCCGCTTATCAAACAAATAAGGAAACTTCAAGTGGAGGCTACCGCTATATGATACTACAGAAACAAAGAATTATTTCTTTAAAAGGAAGAAATAGGCACGCTCGCATAGTAGAGGGTTATAATAACATACGAAAATCAAGATATGGTTTAGGAATAAGGTCATTGACAGGTAGATTAAAAGTTCTCAACGGTGACGGTGAAGCTGTATTGCCGGATGAAGAAATACTTCAATCCTTTGGTTATTTACCATCAGTTGATTGTCTTAAAGTTCTTATTGCGACACAAACTCCTATAGAAATGACAAGATGTCAGTTTTTGAATAATGAGATAGTTAAAATGCTATCACCTCTTCGTGACGCTTATCAGCCTTATTATGTTCCATATAAAGATGACCAAAACGAGTTTAGGTATAAGAATTTAAGTTCTGATTGCACCCAGCTAATAGAACTTGACATAGATGCTATCCGAGAGTATTCAGCTTTAGTTGAGTCTGTTGTAATGGGTAATGACGGAATAACGGAACAACAGAGAAATGATTTGGAAACAGAGTTTAAAAATTACGCTTCATTGTTTGACTCTACCCTTAAAAGCGTTGAAAGCAAAATGAAGGATGTATTCAACAAAATAAACTCAATAAACCCTACTGATATGGAGCAGATACCTATAGACGAAATGTATCGCATGACAAATTCATTGGTGTCAAATTTGTATAATTGTGCTACAGTATGCAGTAAGATGTTTGCCTATGATAAAGCGACATTTGATAAATTGCTTAACGAATTGGAAAATCTTAATAAAGTCAAAATTGAACTTACAGAAGAATTTGCAATAATAATGTCAAAGTATATGTTTGCATATATAAATTTGTCAGAAGAGTCATATACAAAAACATTCTTACGAACGAAAGATATAGCCGGAGCGATTGGAGAACATAACAAACAGTTTGACGACCCACCTTTATTTAGTATCTTTAGTAAAGTTTTATCAATAGCAAACGCTGTAGTGGGAGCGGTTGGAACAGTATTGACATTTACTCCTCTTGCTCCCATAGGCGTTGCCGTGACAGGAGCGTCTGCTCTTGTCGCAACAGGATTAGGAATAGCAGAGCAAATGTATGGAACTGTTGAAGGAATAAAGAAACATGCTTTGGAATATAAGTCTAGTATGTCGTTAGGCAATCTTAAAGCTATACCGGACGGATTAAGTGGAAATGATAGTTCATTAGGTGCATCATACGACCAAGTAGAGTATTTGTATAAAGGTTTTAAAATTTTTGCAGGAGAATAAATATGTCAGAACAGCAGACATCAAATACGGGAATGATAGCAGGGGTCGGATTAGCGGCTGGTCTGCTTTGGCTTTTGGGAAAAAAGAAAAAAGAGGAAGAGGCATTGCCGTCAGATGACGGTTCTGTAATTCCGCAAGAGCCTAACGGACAGATTGATGTTCCAGCAGATTTACCGGACGACCTACCCATAGCCGAACCCGTTCCAATAGCAAATCCTGTCGCTCCACAGCCTCAAGTAGAGTATGACCTTGAGGGTTATATCAGACGAATGAAAGAGGCAGGTGCTAACTATGAAACAATGATGTTTGAAATGGGTTGCAAAGTGGAGCTTCTTCAGAACGCATCAAACAGAGCGTTGTTTGAAAATCTTGTAAGGACATACGAGACATACGGTCGTGAATACGCAAATATGTTAATAGCGTTAGGACAAAGAGGGTATGACATAAATAAATTCCGAAGATTGGTAGCCGAAATTGGTTCGCAAGGAACTTTTGACGAAAGAACAAGTTCATACACGACATACGATTATGCCAATTATTTTTCCCACGATGTCATGGGATTTTTACAGGACAACGGTCTGACGGTTTGTTCAGCTCTTGATTGGATTAACAATATAGTAGCACACATGAGAGGAATTGAGAAGTTCCTTAGGAACAGAAGCATTGACCTTCCTGTTCTTCCGAATGCGTTCATAGACGCTGTCAATGCTTGCTCTTTATCAGGAAGCGATGACAGTGAAGAAACAGTTTTGGAGACTGAAACGAGTGAAGGGGTCTTTGATTTCGGTTCTGAGTTTGACGCAGTGGAGACAGCTATAACGACAAACTTTTCAAACACAGTAAGCAGATTTAAGAATTTTATTCCTGATAGCTTTGACAGTTCTCAAGAATGTAAAGAAATGAACCAACCTGTTATTGTTAATACGGTTCTAAAAGAAACATCAGGATTGGGAATTGACAGTGGAATGGCTACGCAGTATCAGAGATACTTCAACAGAGTGTCCGCTGTAGCTATGTGTCACGCTCTTGAGTATGCAAGCAAACAGAACTATAATACAGTTAAAGAAAACAGTGTCATGGACAGACTGTTCAATAGCGTCAAGCTGGCAGGAACAACCATAAGGCGTTTCTTTGCTGATGCTAAATACAGGTCATAATGAGTTAGCATGACAAAAGTCACAATAGAGAATGGAGCAGTTAGTTTCGTCAGGGAAGCCATCAGATTGGAAGACGGTAAATTTAACCTAGCCATGAAATTGAACAATAACAAAAAAGATAGAGGGAAAGGATATGATTAACAAACAGCAGCTTGCTAAGGAGCTTATGGGAAGCATACTGCATACTGTTGTCAATAATGTCACTAGCGGTTTTGGTCAGTCTGCTCCAATGCAAGGCGAGACTCAGCGTGACGCTAATGACAGAGGACAGCAGGTATATGAAAGACACTTCCTTACGACTGACAATGTTTATGCGATGCGGAATTTCTTCAGAAGCATGGAAGAAGCCGGCTACGCAATACAATGGCAAGAGCGTGACGGTGGTTTTGAAGTTATGATATAAGAATTACAACGGTCTGTCATATTATGACGGATTAGGTAATGGATGCTCAAATTGGAAACGAATGCGGAATTGGTTTCTATATTGGGTTATAGACAAAACAATTTAATTCCGCATGGAGAACACTATGATAGTGAGAACGAGACCTATTTCCGGCTACCGCAGCCTCGCCGGAAAAGCCAAAGCAAAGAAAGCTGCGAAGAAAGCGGTCTCAAAGAAAAGACCTGCGACAAAAGTGAAGGCGAAACCGAAAAAGAAAGCTGTAGCAGCTGTAGAGGCTGTTCCAGCAAAGAAAAGAACAGTTGCGAAGAAGAAAGCGTCACCGGCTAAGAAGAGAACTGTCAGAACCGTAGCGAAAGCACCGACTAAAAAGGCAACTCCGAAAAGAAAACCGTCCAATTATATGCTCATTGACAAAAAGAACGGCAAGATACAGACATTCTCCTCAAAGACCACAAACAAAGGTGTTACTCTCGCAGGCAAACGCTCAAGAGCGTTGAAAGGAGCGAAAGAGGACGCGACAAATCTGCTCATCATGGCAGCAGGCGGACTCGTAGGTCATTTTGCGATAAAGAAAATAGCCGAGATACAGGCTGTCAAGAACGCAGTAGGCGGAAGCAACGCATACACAGTTCTTAACGCAGGTGCTGCGGCTGTCGGTCTTGCCGCACCTTTATTGATTAAACAGCTTGGAGCGAACCCTGCTGTGAAATCGGCATTGACGGGACTTGCTGTTGTTGGAGCTTCAAACGCTCTTACCAATCTTGCTTTGAAAGCAACAGGAAGCGAACAGTTGGCATTGGCTGGCGGTCGCAGACCTGTCCGCACAGCGTTGCCAAGAACGACTGCCGGTGTTGTTAAACCTGTAGGCGGAGTTGTCCGTCCGATAGGCAGCAGACCTGCACCGTTCAGAGGTGTTGTTGCTCCTGTAGGTGGTGTAGTAGCACCTGTTGGCGGAATAAGCGACTCCGGTCGCATCAATCTTGCAAAACCTATTCGTGGAATAGCGAACGCCGGTCGCATTAACCTTGCGAGACCTGTCAGCGGTATTGCTGACAGCGGTTTCAGAAACAGTTCCAATCCTCTCGCAGGAATTGGTCTGTAAGACAGATATAAACAAATCCCGTCATCTGACGGGTGCGTCAGTTCGGTGAAATTAACTTCCCTGCCGAAGGAAACGCTTAATAAACAGTGGAAGTGTATTAGGAGTCTATAATGGCTATTCAAGGAACAGCGGCTCTGCCGTATTCGCAAACTAATACCGCCAATCAGTTCAAATCATTCCGTTATGATGAATGCGAAGAACTTGGCGGTAAAAGGTCTTTCAAACATAATTTCTTCACCAAAACAAGCGGAAGCTCTGACGACAAACCATTTGGCGTTACAAACATGAAACAACCTTCTCAAATTGAGAGCGGACATCAGTTTGTGGTCAATCAGATTGAAATCAAAGTATGGCAGCGTATTGGCGATAAGATTTCAGCTCAACGCTTCAATCAGGCTGTAATTCAAACTTTGTTCGCTTATGGTGCTTTGCGTATCAAAACGAGCGGTATTGACTACATAGGTGAAATTCCATTGAGAACTTTCATGCCGAACATAAGCAATAACTATCGCACTCAGACTATTAACCGTCTCGTGTTGGATTTTAATGACACTGTAAGCGTGGAACAGGTTGAAGCTAAAAACGAAGCAGGTCAGGTGGTTGCAACATATCTTGTTCCTGTCGCAAAACCGATGCCTATCATACTTCCCGAAATGAAAACATTCAATGTTGAATTGGACGGCGACATTCTTCAAAAGAGAATGCTGAACGGTAAGTGGGTTGATGCCAGTTCTGAACAGGCTGTTATTGACATCATGGAAGTTGATACTCCTGAGAAGCTCGCTCTTAAAGAAGAGGCACAGGCTGTATTTGATGCTTGCGTTTTATCGTATCTATCGGAAACGCGGCCGGGACATTGGAGTTCACGTACAGGCGGATTTCTTTATCCTTCGCCCGCTGCGCAAACCGCGA
>QMCE01002139.1_pt1 | contig 15772 bp, 15 predicted proteins | sample 1821851 | NCBI WGS metagenome assembly QMCE01 (sample SAMN09453174, study PRJNA476694) | Termite gut metagenome, whole genome shotgun sequencing project. | isolation source: worker | host: Odontotermes sp. | place: South Africa:Pretoria | collected 2016-01-28
CTCTGTGTCCTCTGTGGTTCAAAATAGTCAAGTAAATGCGGTTAATAGCGGAGCGTGACGTCCGCGTCGACGACTGTTTCCACAGGCTCAAGGATGTTCACATACAGACCGTACGTGACCTCGTTCACGGCAGGCTTCGACAGCATCCGCGCCTCGACAAGAATCCGCTCGCCCGCCTCGTAGTGCCGCTTCGGAATCCGCGCGCCCACGCAGGTGCACGTCACAGAAAGCCGCCCGATGCGCACGGGGCCGTTGCCGGGACGAACCACCTCAAACCACTGCGAGGGGCCGAAGTCGTTCGGATGGTTCCCGGGAGGAACATCCGGGGCGGGAACAAGCTTGTAGCCGGCGGCGTTCGCGCTCGCGGCGGACTGCGCGCGCACGCCGGCGACCGAGGACTCCGCGCTCCGGATGGCGGGGCGGGCGGTCGACGACAGGAGCGGCGCGGGGCGTTCCGCGACAGGCGCAGGGGACGCGGCCGGCGCGGCGTTCATGGAAAGCGGCGGCGCGTACGGCCCGACATAGCCGGCGGGAGCCGGCGCGGCCGGGTATGCGGGAGCGGCCGGGGCTGCCCCGTAGGGAGCGGGCGCATACGGAGCGGCGTACGCGGGGCGGACTATCGGATCGAGCGACGGCAGGGGGCCGACGAGATCCGCTGTGCCCTCAACCTCGCCGAAGGACAGGCCGGCGGCGGGGGGGTACGGCTGCGCCGCGGCCGCGCGCGGAGCGGGCGGCGTGTACGCAGGGGGCGTGTATGCAGGCGGCGCGTACGCGGCGGTCGCGCTCAGGCGCAGCGGCGCGGCGGAATACGTTGTCGCGGGCGGCGTGTACGCAGCCTGCGCCGGAGCCGGAACGGGAACGGGAGGGAGCGCCGGGGGAACATACGCCGCCGTCGTCGTGACAGGCGCGGCCGGAGGCGCATACGCCGAGGTTGTGGCATAATTCGCGGTGGTGTATGTCGTTGCCGTGTACGCCGGGGCGGTGATCACGGGCGCGGGGGCAGGAGCTGCGGCGTAGACGACGGTTGTCGTCTGCGGAGAGGTCGCGGCCACAGTCTGGGCGTCAACAGTGACGCCCGGCGCGCCAAAACCGAAGGTGGCTGCCGGCGTCGCGGCGACAGGCGCGCCGATCGGGCTGCCGGGAACGGGGCAGAACTCCGAACCGGGCGGGCAGTAGTACGGGGAATTCGGATCGTTCGGATCCGTCGAGAAACCGAGAGCGGCGGCCGCTGTCAGCGCGGTCTGCGAAAGCGCCGGCTGCGTCGCCGTCACGGCCGGCGACAGGGTCGTCGTCGTGAACGTCGCGGGCGCTGCCGTATACGTCTGCGCCGTCGCGTCATACACTGTGGTTGTCACGGGCATCACCGCATAGGTCGTTGTCGTCGTCGCCATCGTCGCGTCGTACACGGCGGGCTGCGCGACAAAGCTGGAGGCGTCTGTAAAGCCGGAGGCGTCTGTCGTGTATGCTGCGGGCGCCGCCGCGTAGGTCGCCGTCGTCGCGGGGAAGCCCGCGTCCGGATACGTGACCTCCGCCGTGACGGCGGCGGCGTTCGCGCCGAAGGGATTGGACAGCGTCAGCGGAGCCGGATTGCGCGCGGCAAGCTCGACATTGCCCTCCCCGTCGCGGTACACCTCGGGGCCGTACTGCGTCGCCTGGATGCGCGGCGGCGCATACCCCTGCAACGGCTGCACCGAACCGGGGGGCGGAGAACTCAGGGGGTACAGATTCACCCGCGGCGGGGGCGCTTCGGCGTACTCCCCGGAAGCGTACTGCCCGGAGGCGTAGGGATCGTCGCAGCCGGTCACAGCGACCGCACAGGCCATGGCCGTCATCAGGATGAAAGCGCGCACTGGTTGTCTCCCGTCGTTATGGTTCCAATCGGAGGTCTGCTTTCGCCTCCCCCCCTCTCTTGATACAGTATCCTGCATATACAATATATTTGCCGCAAAAAATTGATTTCCTTTCAGATTCCTTTCAGAATTTCCCGGAACCCTCTGGAAAAACAACTTTCCCCGTATTACAATGCACAGGGAATGAACGTGAATCGGGATTTTCCCATGCGCTTTTCGAAGGATGGCGAGGGGATGCCGGACAAAGGAGAGAGAATCCAATTTCCTCCGGGTAGTCTTTGTCCTCTGCATCGGAATGGTAGTTTCCAGTTTCAAGGAGAAAAAAGAATGCGCCACACTGCACAGCCCTTCCCCCGCGCCGCCGTCGCGGCACGAAGCGAAACCCCGCGGCTTGCCCGCGCCGCCGCCCTCTTCCTCGCCCTCGCCCTGCTCGCCGGCTTCGCCGCCTCCCGCGCCGCCGCGCTCGACTCCGAAAACATCCGCGCCGCGAAAGCCCTCTCCAACGCCTACGCCGAAGTCGTCGAACACGTCGGCTCCGCCGTCGTCGGCATCGAAACGGAAAAGCGCGTCACCCGCGGCTCCGGCCCCTCCGGCCCCATGGGCGAAATGGGCAATCCCTTCGAATTCTTCGAGCGCTTCTTCGGCCCCGACATGAGTCCCTTCGGACAGCAGATGCCCCCCCGCCGGGGCGCGCCGCGCCGCGAGAACGAAACGCCCGAAAAACAGCCCGAAGAGGAACTCCGCACCTCCGGCATAGGCTCCGGCGTCGTCATCGACGCCGAGGGGCACATCCTCACGAACAACCATGTCGTCGCCGACGCGGACAACATCAAGGTCGAATTCGCCCACGAAAAGGGGCGCATCTTCAAGGCGGAAGTCGTCGGCCGCGATGAAAACAGCGACCTCGCCGTCATCCGCCTCACCGAACTCCCCGACGTCCTCCCCGTCGCCGAACTCGGCGACTCCGACGCGCTCCTCCCCGGGAACATCGTCATCGCCATCGGCTCGCCGCTCGGGTTCAAGCAGTCCGTCACGACAGGCGTCGTCTCCGCCAAGGGGCGCAACCTCGGGGAACTCGCCTACGAGCGCTTCATCCAGACCGACGCCTCCATCAACCCCGGCAACTCCGGCGGCCCCCTCGTCAACCTCGACGGCGAAGTGGTCGGCCTCAACACCATGATTTCCGTCCGCCCCGGCTCCAGCGGCTCCATCGGCATCGGCTTCGCCATCCCGATCAACCAGGCGAAGAACATCATCCGGCAGCTTATCGAGACAGGCTCCGTCACCCGCGGCTGGCTCGGCATCACCATGAACGCGCCGGAGAACAAGGAACTCTCCATCGAATTCGGCCACGACGGCACCGGCGTCCTCATCGCCGAAGTCGATCCCGAAGGCCCGGCGAAAAAGGCCGACATCCGCCCCGGCGACCTGATCATCGAATTCGACGGAACCGCCGTGAAGGACAACGAGCACCTCCGCTACATGGTCGCGGACATCGCTCCCAACACTGTCGTGCCGGTCGTTCTTCTCCGCGACGGCAGGCGCGTCGGCCTCGACCTCACCATCGAGGCGCAGCCGTCGGATCTCTATTCCCGCGCCCGCACGGGCGGCCCTTCCAGGGACGATCTCTCCGGATCCGACGAAGTCGCCTCCAGCCTGGGCCTCACCGTCCGCAACCTTGACGACGCCACCCGGAAGCAGTTCGGCATTCCCGCCGAAGTCGAGTCCGGCGTGGTCGTCACCGAAGTGGACAACACCGGCGAAGCGCGGAACCAGGGCATCCGCCCCGGCAACGTCATCCTGCAGATGGACAGGCAGGACGTGACCGGCGTCGCCGACTTCCGCCGCATCCTCAAGGACAGCGCCGGCAAAAAGCGCATCCCCGTCTACCTCCGCTACGGCGACGCGCACCGCTGGGTCGTTGTGAATTTGCAGTAGGCGCATGAAAACCCCCGGGAGCATTCAGGCTCCCGGGGGTTTATATTTAAAGGATTGCTGCTTGACAATGACAAGAAACAGTGTATAGTAATAGTGAACATTATATTGCCGGCGGGTCACTATATTAATTTGCCCCGTCGGCCTATTACAAGCCCCGAAAGGGGCCTTTTTTTTTGAAATATGAAAGGCGGCTGCATATGGATCGCCTTGCCGTGTTTGTCGATGCGGGGTATTTTTTTGCCGCCGGCGGCAATGCCGCGTTTGGCGTTACACAAAGGCATTTGCTGCACTTTCCCCGCCCGGGACAATGTGTTGCGGAAATCATAGCCCGCGCTTCCGAGATGTCGGACAATGAAAATTTGCTCCGCGTCTATTGGTATGACGCTCTGACGGGAGTAACTCCCACAGCAACGCAATCCACCCTGGCGCATTTGCATGGAGTGAAGCTTCGCCTCGGAGTGCTTAACCAGACGGGAGAGCAGAAAGGCGTCGATTCGCTCATCGTCACCGATTTGATTGATCTGGCACGGAACAGGGCCATTGCCGACGCTGTGCTTGTTTCCGGCGATGAAGACTTGCGGATTGCGGTGCAGGTGGCGCAGTCATATGGCGTTCGGGTGCACATCCTTGCCGCCGGCGAGCCCAATCACAGTGTGAGTCTGGCGTTGCAAATGGAGGCGGACTCTGTCCATCACTTGGACGGGGAATGGTTCAAAAAGCATTTTGTTGCGACAATCGCCGCCGAGCGCCCGATTCCACGCGAAGATCGTACGCCTGTGGCGGATTTCAACGTGTTTGATGCCGCTGAAAAAGCAATCGATGAAGTTCTCGCTGGCATCGGCTCTGAGGGCATCGCCATGTTGGCGGAATTATTTTCAAAAAGCAGAGGGATCCCCAGCGAGTATGATGGGAAATTGATAGCCTGCACAGCGAAATATGCAAAACGGAAACGACTGAACGGAGACGAAATGCGCCAAATTCGCGGTGTTTTCGTGCGCCGGATTCGCGGACTGAATGACTCTGCGGAATCATAAGGTCTTCGGGAAAAACAGCGCCCTCACCCCGTCGCCTTCGCGATCGCCCGATCCTTGTTGCTCAGGATATTCGTCACGCGGACGCAGAAATAATCATTCAAGACAAGCACTTCGCCTTCGCGCCGGCGTCCTTGTCCAGCTGCACTATCGAGCCTTCGCGCAGGCGAAGAATGTCTTCCACGGACAGCATGGTGCGGCCGAGTTCGATCTTCACCTCAAGCTCGACATCGTAGAGCATGTTGATGCTCGCCGGATCCGCCGGCGGCAGATCCGACGCCAGAGCCGCAAGCGCAACCGGCTGCGCCGGCCCCAGCCGCGCCTCCTGCTCCGACCCCAGCCCGCCCCCCGAGAGCAGAGCATCAATATCATCCTGGCTCATTTCATCAGCCATTTTTTCAGCCCTCGCAGGCGGCCTACAGCTGCGCGTTTTGTAGAACCGCTTTTCCCGAAATTTGTGTTGGGTCGTAATGACCCACCCTACTAATCATGCTTCTCGGCGTCATGTCATGACCCAGGACGGGAGCAGCACATTCGTCACGCGCCGCCGAGAAATGCCGTCCGGAATGCTCATCGCCGCAAAATCATACTTTTCCAGCTCGTTGTTCACAAAGCGCATCACCTCCGCCTTGACCAGCTCCGGCCCCCGGTCGCCCATCAGGTTCGTATAGGACTGTCCCGTCAGGAACGTATTCATGTGGTCGCGGATCTTCGACTCCAGCTGCGTCACCACCGTCCGGAACACCTCTATCTGCGCCGCGTCCGGACGCACCGCACCCGCGCGCTTCTCCTCCGGAAGATAGTGCATCTCCATGACCATGTTGAAGTTCATCGCACGGAGATCCCCGCCGGGCCCCGGAACCGTCGCGGAGAAATTCTGCAATTCCACCCGGCTCTGCAGAATCGCGGGATCCTCAAGAAACACCCTCGCCTGCTGCGCCTGATCCGGCGCCGCTCCCGGCTCGCGGATAATCATCATCGCTATCCAGAACCCCGCCTGCAACAGCGTGATCCCGATGACGATAATCCACCCCTTGATCCCGCCCAGCAGCCCCGGCCCCTTCGGCTTCTCTTCCTTGGGCGCTTCCGCATTTTCATCAGCCATTTTTCCATCCTCATAAATACTGTGTGACGAACATCGGCAGCAGCACTTCCGTCACGCGGCGCTTGCCGATTTCCGGGCGGACGCCCCCGCTGAAGTCCAGACTGTCCAGCGTGTCGTTCACATACTTCATCACCCCGTTCTTTATTTCCGTCTGCGCCGCGAGCGAGCCGAACTCCTCCTTCTGCGCCTGCTGCAGCATCAGGTTCACCATGCTCCGGATCGCGGGCTCCATGCTCCCTATCGTCCCGATGAACACCGCCATCTCCTCCGCGTTCGGACGCTCCGCGCCCTCCACGCGCTCCTCGGGAAGCTGCCCGAGGACAAGCACCAGATCCAGCCCCACCGTGAGGCGCTTCCCGCCGCGCATCGGAAGAAGCTGGTAAATCTGGTTCACCTTCACTTCGTGCCCGAGCATGTCTGTCGCGAAGTCGCGGATTGCCGCCGTGCGGATTTCCGCCACAGGCGTCGACTGCGAGCGGAGGTGGATCACGATGATCGCGAATATCCCCTGCGCCACAGCCAGCCCAAGAATCAGCACCCAGCCCCGCCGCGCGGTCATCCATTCCTTGATGCCCGCAAGGCTTATGCCTATCCCGTCCTCGTCCCCGCGCGCGCCGCCTCCGGGGCCGCCGCCTTCGCCGTCGAGGCCGCCGTCGTCCTCCCCGGAAAAATCGTCTTCGTCCTCGTACAGATCGTCGTCGTCGGCCATGCGCCCTACTCTCCGCCGCCTGCGACCATGGCTTCGGTCATGATGATTTCCACCCGCCTGTTGAGAGCCGGATTCGCCGGATCGCGCGGCTCGTTGTCCGCCGAGGAAATAAGGCGGAAGCGTTTTTCGTCAATCCCGCAGCTGTCCACGAGGAAGCGCATCACGGAATACGCGCGCGCATACCCCAGCGCCCAGAGATCCTGCGTCTCGTCCGAGGTCTGCGCGGTGTTGCCCTTGACCTCGATGCGGTTCCGGAAGCCCTTGAGATCCGGCGCGACGTCGTTCTGCAGAAGCCGCTGCCCCTTTGCCGACAGGGACGCCGATCCCGGGCGGAACAGATCCTCGCCGCCGATGACTATTTTCTGCCTGTCGTTCTCGATCATGGACTGCACTTCGGACCGTTTGCCCGGCGGCCCCCTCCGGAGGACGCTCGCCTCTTCCTGGCTTGTCCTCTGCGGGGTCATTGTCGGCTGCATCGGGCTTGCGTTGAAGGGCATGACGCCCATCTGCCGCATGAACGCCTGCATTGTCGCCTGGATGCGCGGCTTCTTCGGCTCCGACATCGTAAAGAGCAGCACGAAGAACGTAAGCATCAGCGTCATCATGTCCGAGAAGGACGTGAGGGCGGAGAATTCCGCAACGGACGGCCCGCCGGCGGACGCTTCCTTTTTCTTACGCGCCATTTTTGTTCCTCACGTATTATCCGTCCACGTCCTTGCCGAAGCCGCGCGCGCCGGGCGGCAGGAAGATCTTCAGCTTCTGCTCCACGATGCGCGGGTTGTCGCCGGCCTGGATGGACATCACCCCCTTGAGCATGATTGTCTTGATCGCCATCTCCTCCCCGTTCCGGACGGCAAGCTTGTCGCAGACGGGGCCGACCATCAGCGACGCGACAAGCGAACCGTAGAACGTCGTGATAAGCGCGACCGCCATGCCGGCGGTCAGCGCGTTCGGGTCTTCGACGCCGCCCTTCAGCATCTGGATCAGGCCAATGACCGTTCCCAGCGCGCCCCAGGTCGGGCCGCCGCCGCGGAACAGGTCCCACGCCGACTTCGCGTCCGTGTGCCGCGCCTCGATGTTGTCCATCTCCGTTTCCATGATGTCCTGAATCAGCTCCGGATCCGTGCCGTCGACGGCAAGCTGCAACCCCTGCCGCAGGAACGGGTCGGGGATCTGATCCAGCACGTTCTCCAGGGCGAGAATGCCGTCGCGGCGGGCGACCTCGGAGAACTCGACCAGCTTCTTGATGATGTCGACAGGGTTGTCGGTGCTGGTTTTCAGGATGATCGGCGCGCTTTTCGGCATGGTTTTCAGCGTGTCCAGCGCGAGGGAAATCAGCATGTTCGCGGCAATGCCGCCGAAAACGATGCCGATGGACGGCACGTCGATGAACGTGCCGATCTGCCACTGCATGCCGATGCCGGCGACGCAGAAGGTGCCGATGACGAATCCGGCTATCGTGCCAAAGTCCATGGTGACTCCCGAATGCGGCTCTCACAACAGGCTCTCAAGAACAGTATACCGCACGACAAACGCCTCCGCCGGCTCCCTATGCCGGCTCGGGCAGAAAACGCGTCGAACGGCAATAGTCCATCGCGCGGGCGACAACCGCGTCCGCGCTTTCAAGAATAAGAACCTTCTCCCCGTCGCGGAGGGTGACGATGGTGTCGGGAACCTCTTCCACATATTTTATAAGTTCCGCATTAAGAACGAATTGGTTCCCGTTGCGTCGCGTCAGCCGGATCATGGCGGTTTCCTTTCATGAGAGCGTCCACTTTGTTTATCGGCCGCGGGAGACGGAAACTTCTTGCTTTTATCCCATAAATGAGGGAAACCTTGTGCGGATTGCATACTCTACTCCATACTGTCTCTTCCGGGAAAGCCGATGAAGCGCAAACGCATACAGTTCCTCGCTCTCGCCTGCCTCGCCGCAGCCGTCCTCCACGGATGCGCCGACATGCCCGTCGTCGAGCCGCCTCCCGGAGAGGAAAAGCCCATCGGCGAAGCCTCCGTCGTCCTCGGCCCCTATCTCACCTCGGCGGACGGCCTCCAGCCCTTCTTCCGCTTCGTCTCCTCCCGCAGAACCGTCGCCGGGATACAGTCCCTGACGAGCGAGAGGAAGTACGTCAACCGCCAGGGTTCCTTCAGCCTCTTCCACAGCCTCGCCGTCCCGGAGCTGACGCCGGAGACAAAGCCCTACCTTCTCCGCCTCGACGACAGGGAAGCCGGCGCCTACGGCATACGCGGCCTTCCCCGGAGCGGAAGCGCCACCTCCATCGGCTTCGCCGGCGCCCGCGCCGGCGCCCGCCTCCCCGCCGTCGCCGAGCTTCTCCGCTCCATGGATCCGAACGCCGTCGTCTTCACCTCGCCCCCCTTCCCGGGCGGCGCGTCCGTCCGGCCCGTCGACTGGGAGACGGAATTCTTCGCCCCCCTCGGCGACAAGGTCGCCCTGGGGCCCCTCTGGTTCACCCCGGGGCTGGGCATGCCGCCGCAGCTCTTCCCCGAGCACGACGCGGAGGGAGGGTACTGGAAGCGGGACATCGGCTCCATCCGCCTCATCGGCATGGACGCCCGCGCCTTCGAGTTCGACTCTTCGCGGAGCATCGCGCTGGAGCGCCTCCGCGCGGATCTCGACCCCGCGCACACGGCGCGCGCCTGGACCGTCGTCGTCCTTTCCCGCGCCGCCTTCGACGCGCGCGTCGGCGACGGCAGGACGCTCGGCGCCCTCGGGGACATCCTGGAGCGCGGCGGCGTCGACCTCGTCATCGGCGACGGGGACTACTACATGCGCACCCGGCCCTTCTCCGCGGGCGGCGCGGGGCAGACGCGCTACATCAGCATTTCCGACGGCGGCAGGAACGCCCCCGCGGACATCGCCGTCCGCGAATACGTCGACGCCATCTCCGGCGAGCCGCACGCCGCCCGCCTCTGGGCGGACGAGGGCACGCTCGAATGGCAGGTCGTCGACCTCGCCGGGCAGCCGCTGGACATTCTCACCCTCGACGCGCGCCGCCCGCATCTGGAGCGGCCGATGTCGAAGGACGCCGCCCTCGCGGACGCGGAGGCGACCCTGTCGCTCCAGCGGGAGGTTCTGAAAATCACCCGCCAGGCGGCGCTGGCCGTGCCCGATCCCTCGCGCCCCCTCCTTCTTTCCCTCCGCTTCGCCAACCCGTCCACGCGGGAGTTTTCCGGAGCGCTGTCCTGGCGCGTCGACCCCGCCTCCGGCTGGCGCATCGAGCCGGAGGAAATGCCCTTCACGCTCCACCCCGGGCAGGGCGCGGCGGCGCGTTTCGCCATCACCCCCGGCTCGCCCGCAAGCCCGCCCGTCCTCACCGCCGGCGCGCGGGACGTGGGGGCGTCGACGGAGGCGTTCCTCCTCACGGAGCAGAAAATACACCCGGTCGAGCCGCCGCCGGAGCCTGTGCGCATCGACGCGCGTTTCAGGGACAAGCCGTACTGGCTGCGGCTTCCGGCCGTCGGAGGCTTCGAGACGGGGAGGGGCGCGCCCGCGTCCAGCCCGACGGAGGCGCGGGTGACGGCGGACCAGAGCGGCCTGATCATCGCCCTCAGCATGGCGGCGCGGAACATCTCCACGGTCGACCCCGCCGCCTCCGATCCGGAGCGCGACCGGGACGGGGCGGTGCTGGCGGACGAGTCTGTGGAAATCTTCATCGACCCGGATCAGAACGGCCGGGAGTATTACCAGTTCGCCCTCAATCCCCGCGGCGTCGTGCTTGATTTTTCGAGCAGGACGGGGCTGGCGTACAACCCGAACTGGCGGCATGTCGTCCGCTTCGGCCGCACGGGGGACACGGAGACCTGGGACGCGGAGATGCGCATTCCGTGGGAGGCTCTCGGGCAGGCGGGCATGCCCGCGCCGGGCGAGAAATGGGGCATGCAGATTGTCCGCCGCGACCATTCCGCCTCCCGCCCGGACGAGCAGCCCCGCCGGCGCGCGGCCGGCTACGCGCCGCCCCCTCCGGAGATCAGCCGCTGGACGCCCACAGGCGGCGACGACACGCGCCCCGGGCTGTACGGCGTGCTCCAGTTCGGCAATCTGGCTTCCGCGCCCGATGCCGGAGACGGCGGGCGGCGCGCGCCCGCGCCGGGCGTTCTCATTCGCGGCGGCGGGCAGCTTCCCGGCCGCCTGCCCGGCGGCGGGGCGGGGCGTTTCATTCCGCCGGCCGCTCCGGTCGCGGAGCCGCCGCCGCCGGACATGATGCCGTAGAGCCTGAGGCTCGTAGGTTTTTTTGACAGGTTCAGGGAGGAATCACGCCATGACAATCACATCCTTCGTCCGCTGGCTGACCATCATCGGCCTCCTCATCGTCATTCTCTTCGTCGCAGGCATATTCGGCATGCGGCACTCGACGCTGATTTCGCACCAGGTGCGCGAGCGCGAGCGCGAATCCCTCGCGCTCTCCCGCGAAACGGCGGACAACTCCTTCGGACTCACCGCAAGCGTCCGGAGCTACATCGCCAGCGGCGAGCAGAGCTTCAAGGACGAGTATTTCCGCATACTCGACGTCCAGCTCGGCAACATTCCCCGCCCGGACAGCGCCGCCGTCGCCCCCGGGCGGACAGTCGCCATCGACGTCCTCTATGAGGAAGCCGGCTTCACCGCGCAGGAGACGGCCCTTCTCAACGAGGCGAACCGGCTTTCCGAAAAGCTCGCCGAACTCGAAACCGTCGCCATGGAAAGCGTCGAACACGCCGCGCCCGAAGAACGCGCGGAGAAAATGCTGGAGGCGTCGAAGCTTCTCCACACCCAGGACTACGCCGCCGCCGAACAGGCGATACAGGAGCCTGTTCTGGAATTCGAGCGCCTCCTCGCCGAGCGCCTGGACAGGTCGAACGCCGAGGCGGACAGCCTCGCCTTCTGGATGCAGACCCTGCTCTACGGCCTTATCGCCGTGACGGCGGTTCTCGTGATCGCCGCCATCCTCTGGCTGCGGCGCAAAGTCGTCCGGGGGCTGGGCATGCTGTCCGAGCGGATTGACGAAAGCTCCATCCACGTCTCCGGAACGGCGCGGCAGATTTCCGACGCGGCGCAGCAGCTTGCCGAAGGCTCCACCTCCCAGGCGGCGTCCCTGGAGGAAACCTCCTCCGCCCTGGAAGAGACGGCGTCGATGACGCGGCAGAACGCGGACAACTCCGCCCGCACGAACGAGACCACCGCCCGCACCGTCGAGCTTATCGGCGACGGCGCCCGGGGCGTCGCGAGCATGTCCGCCGCGATGGGGGAAATCAGCGACTCCGCCGAGCAAATCAGCCTCATCATCAAGACAATCGAGGAAATCGCCTTCCAGACAAACCTTCTGGCGCTCAACGCCGCCGTCGAGGCCGCCCGCGCCGGCGAGGCGGGCAAGGGCTTCGCCGTCGTCGCGGACGAGGTGCGCAGCCTTGCCGGCCGCTCGGCGCAGGCGGCGCGGGACACGGCGGAGCTTATCCGCGGCACTGTCGCGCGCGTGCAGCACGGCTCCGACATCGCGACGTCCCTGGACACCAGCTTCCGGGAAATCGACGAAGGCGCCAAGAGCGTCGGCAAGCTTGTCGAGGAAATCAGTTCCGCGACGGGGGAGCAGGCGCAGGGCGTGGACATGATCAACACCTCCGTCGCCCAGCTGGACAAGGCGACGCAGGCGAACGCCGCCTCCGCGGAGGAGTGCGCGTCGGCGGCGGGGGAGCTTTCCACCGAGGCGGCGTCGCTCAAGGCCATGGTGGACGATCTCGTCGCGCTGGTGCGCGGCGCGCGGCGCGGAGCGGGGGAGAGCGGGGCATAGCATCATGGAAGACGTGCAATCGGGCGGGGACACCCGGGAACTCCCCATCGACCTTGTCGGCGTGACCGGCCTCCGCTACCCCATAACGGTGCGGGACAAGACGCGCGAGCGCCAGAAGACCGTCGCCGACATTTCCCTTTCCGTCAGCCTGCCCCACCACTACAAGGGCACGCACATGAGCCGCTTCATCGAGGTGCTCCACGTGCACCGCGATCAGGTGGACATGGAGACCCTTCCCGCAATCGTCGCGACGCTCCGGGAGCGGCTGGAGGCGGAGCGGGCGCGCATCGAGGTCAGCTTTCCCTTTTTCATGGAACGCGCCGCGCCGGCGTCGGGGATGGCGTCCCTGATGTCCTACACCTGCCGCTACGCGGCGGAGGTGAACGCGGGCGGGGACGACTACGTCGTGGGCGTCCGCGTGCCGGTGACGACGCTCTGCCCCTGCTCGAAGGCGATTGCCGACTACGGCGCGCACAATCAGCGGGGCTATGTGGAGATTGACGTGCGCGCGAGGCGCGGCTCGGGGGGGCTGCCGCGGATGGTGTGGATTGAGGAGCTTGTCGACGTCGCGGAGGGCGCGGGTTCCGCGCCCGTCCTCCCGCTCCTGAAGCGCGAGGACGAGCGGGCGCTCACCATGCGCGCGTACGACAACCCCGCCTTTGTCGAGGACGTCGTCCGCCATGTCGCGGGGGCGCTCCGGGAGGACGGGCGGGTGGCGTGGCTGCGGGTGCGGGCGGAGACGATAGAGAGCATTCACGATCACAACGCGTTCGCCGTCATTCAATGGCCGGGCGCGTGGCGGCAATGATGCTGGAGGGGTTTGACGATGGACGAATCCGGACGGGCCGGCGCGCGGCGTCCGCATTTGGGAATTCATTTCCGCTGCTGCAACGTGTACGGGTATATCTACAAAAACCGTGACGGCACGGCGTACACGGGCCGCTGCCCGCGCTGCGGCAAGCCGCTGAAGGTGAAGATCAGCCAGGACGGCAGCGGATCGGGACAGCGTATTTTTCAGACAAACGGCTGAACAGGCTCTGAGGGAACAATGGCGGAAGCATGGCATATCGGGCGGCGGACGCGCACCTGCGCGGGATCCGGAGAACCGATTCCGGCGGGAACGGTGTTTTACAGCGCGCTTGTCGAGGGCGACGAGTCGTTCGAGCGGAAGGACTTCCTCCCCGACGCCTGGCCCCTCGTGGACAAGTCCGCCTTCTTCTCCTACTGGAAGAACAAGGGCGGCGAAGACAGGGCGGAAAAGCGGCAGAGCGTGGACTACGAGCGGCTCCTCGCTTTCTTTGATACATTGGATGGCGCGGAAGATCGACAGAAAAAGCTCTTCCGCTATGTCCTCGCCCTCATTCTCGTGCGCCGCCGCCGCCTCCGCCTCGAAGGCGCGGCGCGCGTGCCGGAGGGCGACAAACTCACCGTCTACGACCGCAGAACCGAAAAGACCCTCGACATTCTCTCCCCGGAAGCCTCGCGCGAGGAACTCGCCGCTGTTCAGGCAAAGTTGAACGACCTGTTCGACGGCGATGTCGAAGAGTAGCAACCTTTGACGGAAAGTCTCGATTATTCACGGGTTAAAGCTTGCAATCCGCCGGCGTTCATGGTTAAATACCTCTCTGTCCATGGAGTCAGTGGAGAGGAGAGGGACGCTTGAAGCGTGCGGTGTGGATGCTTTGTCTGCTGTTCGCCTTCGCGCCGGCGCTGCCGGCGCGGCACGCGCGCGCCGCTGAAGACGCATACGCCAAACTCCTCAGCCGCTACGACGCGCTCAACGACGAAATCCAGCACACCCTCAACGCCATCGAAGGCGGCCGGCCGCCCCCGCCGAACCGCGTCCTCTCCATGAAGCGCAACGCCTCCGTCACCGTCGGCGGCGAAGTCCGCGCAGCCTACGCCTTCTCGAACGGCAGCGGATACGACCCCTCCTTCGAGCCGGGCGCGCCTTCCGGCCGCTTCGACGCGAAGAGCGGCGACTTCAGCCTTCCCACCGTGCGCCTCTCCGCCGACGTGCGCGCCGGCCAGCGCTGGAGAGGCTACATCGACATCAACCTGCACGGCCACCCCGGAACCAGGCGCGTCTACGGCCGGGTCAACCCCAACGCCCCCGGCGCGCCGGATCCGACGCGGGACTACGAGAGGGTGGACGCCGACGACAGCTTCATCAACCAGGCGTACATCGAGCTGATGAAGGCGGGCCACTCCGGCTTCGGGGCGATTCTCGGAAAGGTCAAGCTTCCCTTCGGCCTGTGGAAGCGGCCGAACCTGTTCACAAAATCCTTCATCGACTCGCCGAACCTCACCGGCTCGTACCTGAACCGCGACGGCGTGGAGAACGCCCTTCTGCTGCCGCACGCCTCCCGCTTCCTCGACCCCGCCGTCGCGGCGCTCCTGTATTACGAAATGCGGGACATCCTCCGCTTCGACGCCGCCGTTTTTCAGGAGAGCGAAGAGGAGCGCACCTTCACCCGCCGCAACGGCACCGACGGCGTGGAAGAGACGCGGAGCAGCGAACTCCCCCCCCTCGCCTGGCAGGTCGGCGCAAGCATCCAGCCTCTGGAAAACTGGGAACTCACCGCCCACTTCCGGAACCGCCACAGCCGCACCCGGGGCGTCGACATGTGGACGAACAGCCCCGCCCGCTGGGATTTCCGCGGCAATCTCGCCGCCTCCGGCAGCGATCCGCGGTGGGACGCCGCCGCGGGGCAGTGGTCGGAAGGCGGCTCGGGGCCGTCCTTCGGCGCGACGCGGAACGAACAGGCTCTCGTCATCGGCCTTGCCGTGGAGATTCCGACCACAAAGCTGAGCGTCTCCGCCGAGTACGCGCACGGCTGGAACCAGGGGTTCAACAGGCATATCCATTCGGACGGCCTGAACGTCGGCTTCGCGTACAGGCTGACGCCGGATCTGACGCTGCATGCGCAGGGCGAGTGGCTGCATGTGAGGGACGGAAGCTGGATGGCGCAGACCGCCGGCGGCGGCTGGGCGCGCGACGCGCGGAACAACCATCTCTACCGCGCGATGCTCGGCGCGGAGTACGCGCTTGCGCCGAACATGGTGCTTGAGGCCGGGTGGCAGTACGAGTACTGGCGCGCGAAGTCGTCCGTCCTCGGCGAAAGCAGGCTGACAAAGGCGAATGTGCTCTATTTCGGAACGCGGTTTGTTTTCTGAGAAGCGGTATAGTATTGATCAAAATAACCAATGAAACACAGAGGACACAGAGAGCACAGAGAACCGCGCACAGAGAACTGCTTTTTTATAATGGCAAAATAGAAAATATTTGTGGTTGCAGTTGCAGTTGCGGTTCTCTGTGTCCTCTGTGCTCTCTGTGGTTCACAATAGAAAATAAA
>QMCE01000923.1_pt1 | contig 15767 bp, 18 predicted proteins | sample 1821851 | NCBI WGS metagenome assembly QMCE01 (sample SAMN09453174, study PRJNA476694) | Termite gut metagenome, whole genome shotgun sequencing project. | isolation source: worker | host: Odontotermes sp. | place: South Africa:Pretoria | collected 2016-01-28
CGCGCAAATCCTACGTGAAATTCGGAATCCATGGGGCTATCGCCCCACTACTTCCTCATTTCACGGCGTGTCATAAAGTCTCTCACCCACTGCCATGCAGGCATGGCGTGGATTCGGACTTTTGACACTGTAACCTTAAAACCTGGATATCTCATCGGACAACTTATGCACGAACTCCCTCAATACGTGGATGCAGTCCTTCTCATTCGCCACGCCGCGAACCACGTCCTCCGCCAACGCCTTGCACGTAGGCGCCCCACACGCCCCACAATCCAGTCCTGGGAATTGATTGGAGAGTTCCTCCACCTTGGCCATTTTGGCTATGCTCTCCTTCATGTTGTCTCCCAGTTTGAACACGGGTTCGTACTGCACTTCCTTGGTCCAGACGCCTTCTTCTTCCGACAATTCGGTATGGTTGCGCGTTACCGGCATGTACTTCCGCAGCTGCTTCAACTTCACCTTGGCCACGTAGGGATTCTCCACCGTCAACACCCCGCCCACACAACCGCCGTTGCAGGCGTTCAACTCTATGAATTCCAACGTGGATATCTTTTGGTCCTCCAAATCCTCCAATACGCGGATGACGTTCTCGATGCCGTCCGCCGCCAGATAGCTGTCCGTCAGCAGTCCGCCCGCCTCCCCGCCGGCGTTGCCCCATCCAATCCCTATTTTCCCCGATATGGACAAGTCCTCCACGTCGTCCATTACCTCGACCATGTGGGGCAACAGCTTGGGATAGACGTCCTTCATGGCGATGGCTCCGTCAATCCCACTGTTCGTTATCCCCAACGGCGACCTGACCGCCGTCACCTTGGCGGGGCACGGGGTGATGAAGAACACCCCTATCTTCTCCGGGGGCAACCCCGTATCCTCCAACGCCCTTTTTCTGGCCAGCGACGCCGCCAGCTCAACGGGAGCCTGTAGTGGCAACAGGTTGGGAATCAGGTTGGGGAAACGTACGCGAATCAGCCTCACCACGGAAGGGCAGGCCGTGCTAATCAGGGGCCATTGGTCGGGATTCTTCTCCACATACTCCCTGGACTTGGCCGACACCAACTCGGCTGCGCCGCCCACCTCGTACACGTCGTCAAACCCAATCTTCTTAAGCGCCGTCAACACGATGTTGACGTCCTCCAAATGGTTGAACTGTGCGTACATGGACGGGGCGGGCAACGCCACCTTGTAGGCAAACCCCTCCATCACGGACATGGAGTCGGAGACGGCCAATTTGGCGTGGTGGGGGCATATGCGGATGCACTCCCCACAATCTATGCAGAACTCTTTTGTAATGACCGCCTTGCCGTTACGCACCCGAATCGCCTGCGTCGGACACCTCTTAATGCAATTTATGCAACCCTTACACAGTTTTTCCTCCAAACGGACGGACGTATAGAACTTATCCAAAGCCCTTCCCCCTTATATGGCCAAACCTTGTGGGCGACACCGTCTTCAATGTAACGTTGTAAACAGTACCGTCAAATTTTCACCTTCATCGTCACCGTCGTCCCCACCCCGATTGTCGACTCCACCTTCAAGTCGTCGGTGTATTTCTTCATGTTGGGGAGACCCATCCCCGCCCCAAAACCCAAGGCGCGAATATTGTCCGGAGCAGTGGAGTAACCCGCCTGCATGGCTTGGTCAACGTCCTGAATGCCCGGCCCCCTGTCCGCCAACGTGACGGCGACCTCCTCCGGAGTGACGGTTACCCGAATCGTCCCCCCGTTGGCGTGGATTACCATGTTGATTTCCCCTTCGTACATGGCGATTGCCACCTTTCGAATCGCCTCGGGCGACACCCCCATGCTCTTTAACTTGCTCTTGACGTCGCTGGACGCCTCCCCCGCCCTCGTAAAATCCTCCGAAGACACCTCGTACCGTAGCTCTATATGCTCGCTCAATAGGACGCACCCCCCCGCAAGCCTTTTTCGTACAACATGCCGCACGCCGAAAACATGCGGTGCTTCGTCGTCAGCAAGGGGATTTCCCTCTCGTTGGCCAACTCAACCATACTCTCGTCCGGTTGCTTGCCGCGCACGAACACGATGCACACCACGTCCATCATCTCCGCCGTACGCACAACTTGCGGGTTGCACAACCCCGTCAACAACACGCCCCTATCCTTCAAAAAGGCGAGTACGTCGCTCATCATGTCCGCGCCACAGCCACTGTTCACCTCTGCGTCCAGCAGCCCCTCGCCGCACACCACTTCCGCTCCCAGTGTTTCCATTATCTCCCTGACCGTCATTTATCGCTTTCCCCTTTATCATATAATATTGTTGGTCGCCTTGCGCGACGCGCCCGTGACGCAAAGGCAAACGGGGAGCCATGCACACACGACTCCCCACCCTTGCCATCTTCCTCTCGTTGACGAGCCCATTATACCACGGAGCGCTCCACATACTTGGTATGCAACGCCTCGTGGGCCTTGTGGCTGCCCGGTTCCTTGAAGTATTCCTCGTACAACTTCTGAATGGACGGGTTTTCATGCGACTTACGGACTTCGTTGGCCTTGTCGCTATTGTACAGGGCCTTGGCGCGCTCCGCCCGAATGTCGACGTTGTTCCGCACGTTGCCATGGACGAGCGGCTGGCCGCCGCCGTTCACGCACCCGCCGGGACACGCCATAATCTCGATGAAGTGGTAATTCTTCTCCCCCGCCTTCACTTGATCCAGCAATTGCTTCGCATTGCTCAGTCCGGAAGCCACGGCGACGTTCACGTCCATGCCGTTCACCGTATAGGTCGCCTCCTTGACGCCCTGCGTTCCGCGCACTTCCATAAAGTCCACGTTCCCCAGCTTGTCGCCGGACAATTTCTCTACGGCGGTCCTCAGGGCCGCCTCCATCACGCCTCCGGTTGCGCCAAATATGACGGCCGCTCCCGTGGATTCGCCCAATGGGTCGTCAAACTTCCCATCCGGCAACGCTTGGAAGTTGACGCCCGCGCGCTCAATCAAGCGGGCCAGCTCCCTCGTCGTAATGGAAATGTCCACGTCGGGCACCCCGGCGGCGGACTGGTCGTCGCGATGAATCTCAAATTTCTTGGCCGTACACGGCATTACGCTGACGCATACGATGTTTTTCGGGTCGAGTCCCATCTTCTCCGCATAATACGTCTTAATCACCGCCCCAAACATCTGTTGGGGGGATTTGCACGTGGACAGGTTGGGGATTAGGTCCGGGTAATAATGCTCGCAGAACTTAATCCAACCCGGCGAACAGGAGGTAATCATCGGCAAGGTCCCCCCGTTCTTCACGCGGTCCAAGAACTCGTTCGCCTCTTCCATAATGGTTAAGTCGGCGGCAAAGTTGGTGTCAAACACCTTGTCGAACCCAATTTTGCGGAGGGCGGTAACCATCTTGCCTTCCACGTTCGTCCCCATCGAATATCCAAACGACTCGCCCAATGCGGCGCGAACCGCAGGGGCCGTCTGTACGACGACGTGCTTGTCGGGGTCCTCGATGGCCGCAAGCACCTCCTCGGTGAAGTCTTTCTCGCTCAACGCGCCGACCGGACATACGGCGATACACTGTCCGCAATTGACGCACGACGTTTCCCCCAAGCCCATGCCGAACGCACATTCCAATTCCGTGGAGAACCCGCGCTGGTTCGCGCCAATCACTCCCACGGATTGAACCTTGGAGCATACGGCTTCACAACGGCGACACAGGATGCACTTGTTGTTGTCCCGATACATGTGGGCGGCGGACTCGTCAATCTCGTGGGCGTTCTTCTCCCCATCATAATACGCTTCGTCTTCCACCTTCAAATCATTACACAGCTTCTGTAACTCACACTTGCCACTCCTTACGCAGGAGAGGCATTTCCTGTCGTGGTTCGACAGGAGCAGCTGCAGGGTCTTCTTCCTGGAACTGAGCACCCTTGGTGAGTTGGTATATACCTCCATTCCTTCGTTGATGGGGAACAAGCACGAAGTAACCAGACTTCTGGCACCCTTTACCTCTACCACGCAGATGCGGCAAGCCCCTATCTCGTTCACGTCCTTCAGGTAACAGAGGGTCGGAATCTCAATATTCGCTAATCTGGCGGCCTCCAGAATGGTGGAGCCTTCGGGTGCGGATACGTCTTGTCCGTTTATTTTAACGTTAACCATTTTTTCTCCTCCTAATTGATTACTTTCTGACGATTGCGCCAAATTTACACTTCTCCATACAAGCCCCGCACTTGATACATTTTTCAGGGATAATCTTGTGCTTCTCCTTCACCTTGCCCTCGATGGCGTCGTTCGGGCACACCCTCGCGCACATGGTACATCCGACACATTTGTCCGGAATGATGGAGTAGGTCAAGAGGTCCTTGCAAACGCCCGCCGGACATTTCTTGTCCCTTACGTGAGCCTCGTACTCATCCCTAAAATAATGCATGGTGGAGAGGACGGGGTTGGGGGCCGTTTGTCCGAGCGCGCACAAGGAACTGTCCTTGATGTGGTTGCACAACTCTTCCAGCTTATCCAAATCCTCCATCTCGGCCTTGCCCTGCGTAATCTTCTCCAACATTTCATACATGCGCTTGGTTCCCACCCTACAAGGGGTACAACGCCCGCAGGATTCGTCCACCGTAAAGTCAAGGAAGAATTTCGCAATGTCGACCATGCAGTTGTCCTCGTCCATGACGATGAGTCCACCCGAACCCATCATGGAGCCAATCGCCACCAAATTGTCAAAATCTATCTCCACGTCGAAATGTTCCGCCGGGATGCAGCCGCCGGACGGTCCGCCCGTCTGTGCCGCCTTGAACTTCTTCCCGTCAGGAATCCCCCCGCCAATCTCTTCAATTACTTCGCGAAGCGTGGTTCCCATGGGAATCTCCACAAGACCCGTATTCTTAATCTTGCCACCCAATGCAAATACTTTGGTTCCCTTCGACTTCTCCGTACCGATGGCGCGGAACCAGTCGACTCCATTCATTATAATGGGGGGGATGTTGGCATACGTCTCCACGTTGTTCAACGTCGTTGGTTTGCCGAACAACCCCGTCTTGGCGGGATACGGGGGACGGGGGCGGGGTTCGCCCCGATTGCCCTCGATGGATGACATGAGGGCCGTTTCCTCGCCGCACACGAATGCGCCGGCACCCAGCCTAAGCTCCAAGTCAAAGTCAAATCCCGTTCCGAATATGTCCTTGCCCAACAAGCCGTATTCCCTCGCCTGGCCAATGGCTATATTAAGACGTTCCACCGCTATCGGATACTCCGCGCGCACGTAAATGTACCCTTGGCTCGCCCCAACGGCGTAACCGGCAATGGCCATGGCCTCCAATACGACGTGCGGGTCGCCCTCCAATATGGAACGGTCCATGAACGCGCCCGGGTCCCCTTCGTCCGCATTACAGCAGACATATTTTTGGTCCGCCTCGTTCCCCCTGGCCATTTTCCACTTAAGGCCGGTCGGGAACCCTGCGCCGCCTCGGCCGCGCAATCCGCTGTCCAAAATAATTTGGATTACTTCTTCGGGCGTCATTTCCGTCAACACCTTGCCCAACGCCTCGTAACCATGGGTGCCGATGTACTCGTCTATCTCTTCCGGATTGATTACCCCACAATTGCGCAAGGCGATTCTATGCTGCTTCTTATAAAAATTAGTCTCCGTCAACGGCTTCAAGTTGCCGTCCGACTCCAACGTCTCGTTGTAGACCAGACGGGACACGATGCGGCCCTTCAACAAATGTTCCGATACAATCTCCGGAACGTCCTCTTCCTTCACCGTGGAATAGAACGTGGCGTCCGGATATACGACGACGATGGGTCCCAACGCGCAGAGCCCGTGACACCCCGTCTGTACGACGGACACTTCATCCTTCAGGCCGTTCTTCTCGACCTCGGCTTGCAAGACTTCCAATATCCGTCCGCTTCCAGAGGAAGTACAGCCGGTTCCACCGCATACTAAAACGTGTGAACGATACATATTTTGCCCCTCCTCTATATATTATAATACGTTGCCAATGGTATAATCCGTAACGACGTGTCCCCCGACCAGATGCCTCTCCATGATTTCGGCGGCCTTGTCGGGATTCACCTTAATGTAGGTGACCTTTTCCTTGCCCGGTTCAAACACCTCGACGATGGGTTCGTACTGGCACAAGCCAATGCACCCCGTCTGCGTGACGGCTATCTTGTCCGTCAACCCCTTTTCCTGTACCAAGTCAGACAACGTGGTGAGCACCGGCCTTGCGCCGCTCGCTATGCCGCAAGTCGCCATCCCCACCACGACCCTCGTCTGGGACGCGTCTTCCTCGCGTATGCCGACCTGGCCCTGCATCTTCTCCCTGATTGCCTTTAATTCTTCTAAGGACTTCATGCCATTCTCCTCCTTTTCAAATACTGGCGCCTAGATTGCCGCCGTCGTCTACTTCCTTGTGGTTCTCCTTCAGGTAATCCTTGATGTACGAGGACACGTCCGGGACGTTGAACGGCACGTCCCCCAACACCTTGCGAAACTCCCTCGTGTCAAGGATAAAATTCTTGTCATCCAACTTATACTCATACAAAAAATCCACGTCCGGATGCATGGTCACCAAGGTGTGCACGGTACTCGTCATGTCCCCCAACGGCATCCGGTCAATATGCGACAAGCCAAACGTCGCCGTAACGACCGTCCCCCTCCCCGGTTCGGACTCTATGGTGAATTCCCCCCCGGTGCTTTCGGCGGCGTATTTGAAGAACGGAACGCCGAGGCCGACCCTCCTCGTGGTCCTCGTGGTAAAAAACGGGTCCTCCACGTTGGCCACTTGCTCCTTCGTCATGCCCGAACCGTCATCCTTAATCACGATGACCATTCTGTCGTTTTTTGCGTCAATCCGTACCGCAACCTCGATTAGGGAGGCACCGGCCCGAATGGAGTTTTCCGCCACGTCCAATACGTTCAGGGAAATTTCAGTCATCATCGAAATCCCTTACTCGTACTTCTTCAAAATGCCTTCCACGTCGTCCAGCGTCAGGCGACCGTATACGTCGTCGTTCACCGTCATGACGGGAGCCAATCCACACGCGCCGATGCAACGGCAGGCGTCCAACGAGAATTTGCCGTCCGGCGTGCATCCCCCACTCTCAATCTGCAACGCTTCGCTTATCTTGTCGAAAATGGCTCCCGAACCCTTCACGTAACAAGCGGTTCCCAAGCATACGGACACCGTATACTTGCCCTTGGGCGTCAGGGAAAATTGTGAGTAAAACGTCACCACGCCGTAAATCTTCTCAAGCGGTATTCCCATTTCAATCGCTATGGTCTTTTGGACCTCGATGGGCAGGTATCCGTAAATCTCCTGCGCCTCTTGTAGGATTGGCATGAGGGAATTCTTATCGCCCTTGTGGTTTGCGACAACCTCCCTCAGCTTCGCCTCTTGTTCGGGCGTCCCCTTAAAAGGTACCGTCGTTGTTTGAGAACCCATTCCACTTACCTCCTCATATTGAATATTTATTTGAATTATTAGGTATCCAGCTGGTTTCCATCGTCTGACGATGGAGATTGTGACATTTTTAACAATGTGGAGCAAACACATTAAGTATATCATAGTTGGTTCGGAAAATCCACTAGAAAAAAGCAACAATTAATGCGGTTTTTTGGTTTTCTGGTTTCATGCGCTATGTGACGGGGGAGTGCGAGATGCAAGGGGGGATGCGCGGGAAATGGGTTGCCTGTTCCAACGGATGTCTCGCTTGCGCTTATTGTCACTCGCAACGGTACGTAAGGCCGGTCAATACCCGGCCTAAGTACCGGCGGTGACAAACGACATCCTTATGGAATCAGGAACCCATTTCTCGCGCCATTGTACTCTGCAAGCTATTGTACACGCGATGCCTCATTCTTTAGCGTCAGCACGCTCTTCTATTAACGACATCCTTATGGAATCTGGAGCTCTTTTCTCGCACTATTGTACTCTGCAAGCTATTGCGCGCGCGATGCCCCCTTAATCAGCCTGCAACTTGCTTCTGCCATTGCTTGTCGGCAAGCCGCTGGGACTTATATATTGCCTAAAATGTCATGTCTAAAATGCCTGAAATGTTTTTAAAATTGATCTTGACAGGCGAGAGGTGCTTATGCTATACTGAACATGTTCAATTCGTGTTCACCACGGGAAGGGGGTTAGTTGGTATGAAGGAGCGGGACTCCCGGCAAACTATCGTCGATGTGGTTAGGATGATGATTGGCGAAACGGGCGACGTGGGAAAAATAACTATACGGCAGATTGCGGAGCGCGCAGGGGTAAGCATTGGCTTAATCAATTATCATTTTAAGAGCAAGGACAATCTATTGGGTATCGCAATAGGTGACGTTATGAGGACGGCCATTGGGAACTTTACAAAAACTGAAGCTTATTCTGAATTGAGCTCTCTTGAAAAGCTTAGGGTACTGTTAAAGGAGCTATATGGTTTGGCTGGAAGTAATGAAGCGTTGATTCGGTTTATCCTGACCCGTGAGATTACGGAGGGCAACATGCAAACCCCCTTATCTCTGGTTCCACTGTTGAAGGAGATATTCGGCCACAGGAAAAATGACATGGAACTGCGGATAATCGCTTTACAAATCATTTATCCTATACAAGTGACGGGGTTGAATGCGGAGGCGTTTTATATGTATAGCGGCGTTGACTTATTGGAGGTCGAGCAACGGAACTTATTTATTGACGTGTTGATTGACAATCTGATTACCTGACTTGAAAGGTGGTGTGAACATGAAAATAGCGACTCTGATTAGCGCAATTGTTACCCTGCTTCTCCTGCTGTCGGCCATGATCTGTGCTTTTTGGATAAAGGCGGGAAACCCCGGCAATATGTCGGTCCATGTGAGTTTTGGAATTGCCGCCGTCATATTCTGTTGCATTACTCTTGTATTGCTGATAATCACCCTGCGCAGATGAATCTCGGCCTAGGGGGGAACGGAGGAACTCATTGACTAGGTTGCCCAACATTATATCTTGCTCCCGTATCATTTTTAGTGCCTTGTTACTGTTTGCCGCAGACAATCCTGTAGGTTTTGTCGTCCTGTATTGTATATGCGGCTTGACCGACATTGTGGACGGTTATCTGGCAAGGGTGTTTGACGCAGCATCAAGTCTTGGGAGTAGGCTGGACAGCATAGGTGACTTAGTCTTTTTCGCCGTGTGGATTTATTTGTTTTTCCGTTATGTTAAGGGCGAAAGCCTCCCATTAACAGTTGCTTGGATGATGGGCGTCGCCGTTATTCGTATGGCTAACCTCATGATAACCAAGGTGAAATTTGGGCAATGGGGCATGATGCACACGATTGGGAATAAGACTGCCGGACTCGCTCTATATGTTGCCCTGCCGCTGTATGTTTTCGCCAACAACGCTCCTCTTTGGAGTTTGTGGGCAATCGGTTTCATTTCGGCAATGTCAGCTTTGGAAGAAACCTCTATTTTGCTGCGGCATACAGACTATAACCCCGACAGGCGCAGCATCCTGTCGAACACGTCGCATCTTCGCAACAAGGAGCACTGAGGGCTAAAAGAATGCGACTTCTTACATGTGGACGTAATCGCTTGTGACTAGAGAATGGGCAATTGCCGGCTTGCAGAGTACAATAGCGCGTGCATGGGTTCCTGATTCCATAAGGATGTCGTTTGTCACCGCCGGTACTTAGGCCGGGTATTGTCCGGCCTTATGTACCTGCTGCAACAGGTTCGCAGAGCGAACCTGGGACAATAAGCGCAAGCGAGACATCCGTTGGAACAGGCAATCCCATGCACGCGCACGCACCCCTGCATCCAGCGATTGCACCAATCTCCCGCAAAAGTCAATACCCGTATTCTGTTCCCAAGAAATCTTGCACGGCTTCATGAATATGTATGGGGGACAGCTCCAATTTGTTGATAGTTTCAACGAACTGTTCCATCGACTCTTTGTTAGGGGACACGTCGGGAATGGTGACCCCTTCTTTTTCGCACACGATACCGTAAGAAGTATACGTCCCCACGTCCTCGTTCACATACTCGCCTTCAAGTAATTTGTAGATTTGCATCGTCATTTCCTCCTTGTTTTTTGTGATGGTTGCATCATACCATTCCCTTCAGGACAAGAATGGGACAAATTCGACACAATATTTCAAATTCTAATCTTTTTCGTCAAGTTTCATCTGGTACAGTTCCCCGTTCGTCTCCTCGGCCCACGAATAATCCTCCATGTAGTCGCCCCTGTACTGGTTCACAGCTTCTTTTTCCCCGTTCAAGAATCGATAGTAGTCACAAGTCAAGTGCAGCATATTGATGCTCCTGCTGTTATAGGATTCAATTAAGATGGACTCCGCCCGCGCCTCCTGCAGCGTCGCCTTCAGACTTTGGCAGCATTTGTTCAGGTACTCCTTGACTTTTCCGTCGTATTCCCTTTCCTCCCATAGGTAGGTCGCAATCTTGGCGCTCGTCATACTGGAACCCCGTCTGTCTACCAAGAGTGCCAACAATTCTTTTGCCTTGCTCCGCTGAAAATGCAGTGGCTTGTCGTCCACGTATACGTCAAACCCGCCAAACGTCTTTATGTATATGCGGTTCTTTAGGCTGGCCCCCCTGATTCGTTTGCTTTTTAGCAACTCTTTTTGTATGTCTCCATCATTATATGGTTTTAAGATGTAGCCGTTCGCGTCCACTCCAAATGCGTCCAGTGCGTAGTCGGGATGCCCCGTAACGAAGACGACCACGACGTCGGGATTGATTTCCCGTAGTTTTAGGGTTAGGTCGATGCCTGAAACGTCGCCCGGCATCTCCACGTCAAGGAAGGCGACGTCCACTTGGTTTTGCCCTACAAATTGGAGGGCTTCGCTCGTTCGTTGGAAGCACGCCACGTCGCCCTCCACCTGCAAGCGTTCCATTGTTTGCGTGAAATAGTCAATTGCCGCCTTTTCATCATCCACCATTAAAATCCTCATGACTGCACCATCCCCTTATCCATTGGCGTAGGGAATCGTTATCGTCACCCTCGTCCCCTCCCCCACTTTACTTTCATACGTCATTTCCCCGCCTAAGATGAATTGTATCCTTTGCTTCACGTTCCACAACGTGGAATACTGCGTACCCCATTTCCTCTCATCCATCGTACTCTCCACGTCAAACCCAATGCCGTCGTCCTCCACTATAATGACGTAATACCCTTTCTCGCAAGAGGATGAGATGGAAATCGTTCCGCCCTCCTCCTTCTTGCCGATGCCGTGGCGAATGGCGTTCTCTACAAGGACTTGCAACGTCAATGCGGGAATCTCCACTTCTTCAACCGAAATGTCCCACGTTGCATTGATGCGGTTGCCAAACCTCATCTTTTCCAGGTAGAGGTAGTTTTTGACGTGGTCTATCTCGTTCTTTAGCGGTATCGGACGTTTGGCGGATATCGTGTTGAGGTTCTCGCGCAGATATTCGGAAAAGGTGGTAATGGCCTCCTCCGCCTCCTCCGCATTATTGCGGCACAGGACTTTGATGGTGAGCAGCACGTTGTAGATGAAGTGCGGCTTGATTTGATTCACCATCAATTGCGTCGATTGTTCCTTATTCTCATCCGTCAACAGCTTCCTCTCAATGATGTACGCAAGGACGTCCCCCTCTTTCCTTACGACGCCCCTTCCATAGGTAAACAGGTATATTCCGATTGAAACGGGCAATACGAAGTCCCATTCCAAGGGGGCTACCCCCAGCACCCTCGTTCGCTCGCACGTCATTCCCGCCACAAACGTCAAAATTCCTACGAGGTGAATCCTCTCTCCCATCTTGTCCCCCATATCCAAAAAGGATTTGCACTTGAACAGGGTGAATGCAATAAACGCGATGTATAGTAAGGCGTCGACGGCGGGTTGCTGCAGGGCGTCCAACAATGCATTTCGTTCTACAAAAACCCATATAAAACTCTTAAAATAATATGCGACGCCAATTAGCGAATATAACAGGACGTTTAGGACGTTCCCCCGCATCATGTTGACTATAAGGAAGAAGCACGCGTACAAGCCCAAGAAAAAGGCCGCTAGGGTTAGCGTCCGGTCCCGGTATTTTTGGTACGTTTTCCACTTAAACAAAAGGGGAGGGGTCGCGCGTCCAAGAACGCCACGACCCTCCCCTTGTAGAACTACCTCACAGGTATCCGACCGAGAGGTAAATCTGGCAACCCGACTTTCATTTGTCGCCTTATCCGAATAAAGAACTAAATCTCCATTAATGTAAGTCTTACACCCTTGAACGTTCCCCGACAACATGAGCCCATATTCTTCCCCTTCTTCCATCCTCGTCAATTGGGTACGGTATCGATACTCTTTTTTTGTCGTCAAATAATTTCCGGCCGATATCGCGAAACACCCTTCAAGCTCCCCGTTTTCCCCGTAACTTTCCCAATAGCCATCCAAATATTGGTATCCCTTGCTTCCTAGCTTGACGCCTATCACGCCTTTGTCTCTTGAACCTTCTGGGTCTCGGCTCGTATATATAATGAGTAATGGAACGGAAGCGATGGCTAAGATTGCCACACCAAACGCAATCCTCAACTTCACGAAGATCCCCCCTCTATTCAACGACCCTTGCCAATTTGTCATTCTAGCATACTTTGGACCGATTTTTTAAAAAAACGCGTAAACCATGGTATTTCTTCACTGAATTTGTTTTCGCATTACGGGGGGAGAAGGGCGTTCCCCCCTCCCCCCGTCGAGTGCAAGAGCCCTCAAACATGCCATAACACGGCAAAAGCGCAGCAATGGAATGTTTTGTAAAACATTTTTTTGCTGCGCTTTCTACTCTTATAAAAAAATATTCAGTAATGAAATTACCCTGTTCACGTGTTTTTTTTCGTCAGTTTCGAGAAAAATACCACACGGGAAACCCCGATTATTTACTTTATCTATCTATTTCGTATTCTTTTGTAAAAACGAATCTATTTGATTCTTGGTAATTCCGACGTCCTCCACGGAATCCAGCTTCCTTCCCCCCATGCGAAGGGCCGGAACCACCCACACTTCCGACTGGCCAAATGCATACTGGTTGGCCTCCTTTAACGCTTCTCTATACGTCCCCTCCTCCAACGCTTGTCGATACGCATCCGCATCCAAAAAGCCATCCACATACCGGGCCAACTCCTCAACGTCTTCAATATCGACGCGCTCCACCAAAGCGGCTTTGTACATCAGGTCATGGTAAGTCCCCACGTCCGCTCCCTGCTCCTTGGCAAAGAAAAACCCCTGGATGCACAAATCGCTGTGCGACCCATATCTCTCGGGTCTGGGATGCGATTCACATGGCCGCCACGTTACCTGCACGTCGGGATAATCCGCGAGCACCCTCGTCAAATCCTTATGCCCTTTTAGGCAATAGGGACACGCATAGTCAAAAAACACCTCTAGTTCATGCATACGTTTCTCCTTTCTTGTTCTGGGATGTATCAACACGTCCCCTACGTTATTTCATACTTGTTATCGTAAAGCCAGCATGCCAAGAAGAAAGCTGACGCGACGATTATATATTGGGTGCCTACGGATGCAAATGCCGGCATCGGCAAATCCTGCACCATCATGATTGCGGCAAACAACATGGCGAATATGGCAATTGCAAATATGGTTGAGTGGCGTCTGAATGGTGAAAACGACGAGGAAACAACATGGGCAAACAAGGCTGCTATCGGCAAAACGACCGCCGTAACAACTACCAAGTTTTTGTATGGTATGGTCAAATCCAACTCAAGAAATGACGACGTTTGCGTACGGAATTTCTTCATAGTCTCTATTGCAAGCCAAAACAACCCTGAACCCATAAGAACGGCGGCGACGTTTACCATAATCTTCGCAATTGCCGTTAGGATAAACGGTTGGCTATGTGTTTTTTCAAGCAAGCCACATTTCCTCACAAGGTCAACAGTTGTCGCAAACGTAGGATGGATTAGGACGATGTATATGCCTGTGAGCGCCATCAGCATACTTGAATAAGTCAATACCGTAAACATTCCATCCCCAAGGACCATATTGTCCGGCACCGGCAGAATATGGAGTATGCCTATCAAAAGTAAATGGATTGCCACAATCCAACGAAGATGGTACATGTGTTTGGCCAATTCCCATTTTAACGTGTTCATCATTCAGCGACCTCCATATAAAAATCTTCAAGGGACTTTCCACTATCCCGCACGTCGTCAGAAACAGCCGTAACAATTCTTTCTCTCGTCAAAATTGCTATTTCGTCAAATATCGATTCTAAATCACGTAGCAGGTGGCTGGCAATTATCAAGGTGACCTCTTCGTCAGTATTGGACAATATCGTCTTGACCAAATCCCTTTTGAATTTGGGGTCAAATCCCGCCATCGGCTCGTCAAGCAAATAGAGGGGGACGCGGCGGGACAGGCTTAACATCAAACACACTCTGTCTTGGTTGCCTTTAGAAAGTCTCTTTATGGGAGATGCATAATCCAATTCAAAATCTTTGCAAAGCCGCAACAACGTCGTCTTTCCAACGCCATTCTCTCCAAGCAATCCTATTATTCGACCCTTCGGCAAGGCAAATGAAATATTGCTTAGTACGGGCTTGTTGCCATAGCTCTTGCAAAGGTTTTCAACAACCAAAAGGTCATTCATTTTCTAATTCCTCCTTAATGAAAGCTACTATTTCATTATCAGACATACCCATGTTTTTCATTCGCACAACGAACTCTTTTACTTGCGCACCGACCATTTTACTTTTTAATTCGGTTCGGACGCCAACGGTGACAAAGCTTCCGATACCTTTTCTTGTTTCAATTACTTTTTCACGTTCCAACAACTGTATGGCTCGCTGAATCGTCAGCGTCGTAACCTCGTAGGTGGCGGAATATTCGCGCACGGAACTCAGCTTATCGCCTTCCTGTACTTTTCCGCTGATAATCTGCTCTTTTATTTCATTGGCTATTTGAACATATATGGGCACATTGTCTTGAAATCCCATGAGCACCACCCATCTCTACTGTTATACATCAGTATTACAGTTAGATTGTATCACTTCTCGTGGGGGAAGTCAAGGGGTTCACGAATAAAAATCCCGCAAGCCTCATGGCTACGGGATTTTCTGTAATTGCGGGGGTAAGATTTGAACTTACGACCTTCGGGTTATGAGCCCGACGAGCTTCCAGACTGCTCCACCCCGCGACAATATAAATGGTACTTATCTATTATATCCAAAATACTTTTTGTTTATTCAACAATCTTTAATTTTGGATAAATATTCACCGAAAAATCTACTTTTACAACTTAGTGGATGGAGAAGGATTCGAACCTTCGAAGTCGTCGACAACAGATTTACAGTCTGCCCCCTTTGGCCACTCGGGAATCCATCCATATTATCCGACGCATTAACCACAATCCATCGGCCTATTATTTACTTATGGGACCTACAGGGCTCGAACCTGTGACCCTCTGCTTGTAAGGCAGATGCTCTCCCAGCTGAGCTAAGATCCCAATGTCCTTACTTATCGAACGTACAATCAAATTGTACCATATAACCAACAACCCAATTGTAACGACCCAGAAGGGACTCGAACCCTCGACCTCCGCCGTGACAGGGCGGCGCTCTAACCAACTGAGCCACTGGGCCTTATTTAAATGTCATCAAGGATACCGACTCCATGTCCTTATCAAGAAATGGAGTCTGCACCCTGAAAACCGCACACCGAACCTTTTTTTCGTATTGGGGCGTGTCGCCAGACCCCTTGCCCGGGCCGCGGGCCAAGCCCTCGGCCTATTAGTACCCGTCAGCTCCACGCGTCGCCGCGCTTCCACCCCGGGCCTATCCACCTCTTGTTCTCAAAG
>QMCE01001005.1_pt1 | contig 15765 bp, 13 predicted proteins | sample 1821851 | NCBI WGS metagenome assembly QMCE01 (sample SAMN09453174, study PRJNA476694) | Termite gut metagenome, whole genome shotgun sequencing project. | isolation source: worker | host: Odontotermes sp. | place: South Africa:Pretoria | collected 2016-01-28
GAATCCGGGATTCGCGACGCAGACATGGCGGACACGATGAGCGAGTTCACGAAGCAGCAGGTGTTGCAGAACGCGGCGATGAGCATGATGGGACAGGCGAATACCGCGAGCCAGAACGTCCTCCAGCTCCTGAGGTAGTTTTGACTGACACACCCAGCGCAACAGGTATCACCAACCCGGCCGGGGGCTTGCCCCCGGCCGGGTTTTGTGTAAGAACGCGAGGATTTCGGGGACATGACCTTATTATTCGGCGGTTTGAATAATTGGGCTCGTGTCCCCGAATTCCGGCTCCTTGATACGAAACGCTCGGGAAAGGCGTCTTGACAGGAAGCGCTTGCGGAAAGAGTCCTTCATCAGGCGTTTTGTGCCGGGGAAACGGAATTCGGGGACACGAGCCTCATTATGCAAACCGCTGCATAATAAGGTCATGTCCCCGAAATCCTTGCGTTCTTACTTGTTGTCATGAAAGGCTTTGTCCTTGTTTCTGCGCTGTTCGCATCTGCCGTGCGAAAAAGCGCCGCCCGTGCAGGGCGGCGCTTTTCTCTGAATCCATGACGCGAAAACGGCAGTCCTTCAACGCTATTCCGTCAGCGTCGAGAACATCTTCTGGATCGCCGGAATGATCCGGTCGCCGTACTTCACTATGACGCCCGAAATGTTCAGGCTCGGACCCGACGTGTCCTTGCACGGATCGCCCACCGTGTCGCCGACAACGCCCGCCTTGTGCTGATCCGACCCCTTGCCCGTCAACGGATGCGCATGGCTCACGTCTTCGGTCGCGTACGTCTTCGCGTCCTTTTCAATGTGCTTCTTCGCGTTGTCCCACGCGCCGCCCGCGTTGTTCAGAAGGCACGCCACGGCAAACCCCGCCGTCAAACCGCCCGCAAGCAGACCCATGACGCCCGGAACGCCCAGAACAACGCCGACAATGACAGGCACGATAATCGCCGCAAGCGACGGGACAATCATCTCGCGCTGCGCGCCCCTGGTCGAAATCGCCACGCACCGCGCGTAGTCGGGCTTGCCCGTCCCCTCCATGATGCCCGCGATCTCGCGGAACTGACGCCGCACCTCGCTCACCATGCTGCTGGCCGCACGGCCCACCGCCTGCATCGTGAGCGCGCAGATCACCAGAACCATCATCGCCCCAAGGAACAGGCCGCCCAGAACCTTCGGGTTCATGATGGTGATGTCGTACGCGTTGGCAATGGTCCCGATCCCGACGCTGGAAATGTTGTGCCAGCCCTTCGCCGCCGCGTCGGCCTCGGTCAGATTGTGCGCCGCAAGCGAACGGAGGGAATAGAACGTCGTATTGCCGATGTTGTGGAAACCGTCGCCCGCAGTCGCGAGCTTGTTGATCCAGATGCGGATTTCCTCGATGAACGCCGCGAGAAGCGCCATGGCGGTCAGGGCCGCGGAACCGATGGCAAAACCCTTGCCCGTGGCGGCGGTGGTGTTGCCGAGCATGTCCAGGGCGTCCGTCCTCTCGCGGACATGCTCGCCCAGGCCGGACATCTCCGCGTTGCCGCCCGCGTTGTCCGCGATGGGGCCGTAGGCGTCGGTCGCCAGCGTGATCCCCAGCGTCGCCAGCATGCCGACAGCCGCGAAGCCTATGCCGTACAGGCCGTTGGCCATCGCCAGCGCGGGATCGACCGCGGAAAAGCCGCCCGCGAAGCCGTAGGACAGGATAATGCCCGCGACAGTCACCACGACAGGCGTCGCGGACGACAGCATCCCGACTCCCAGACCCGCGATGATGCAGGTGGCAGGGCCTGTTTTGCACTGGTCGGCTATGGATTTGGTCGGCTCGTATTCGTCCGAGGTGTAGTATTCCGTGGATTTGCCGATCTTGATCCCCACCATCAGGCCGGTGACGACGGCGAGGAACACGCCCCAGCTGATCATGCCGATGGCGGCGAGGACGGCCACGACGATGACGATGAGGGCGGAGGAGACGTTCACCGCCTTGCCGAGGGCTTTGAGCAGCGTGCCCATGTCTGCCTTTTCCTCGGTCTGGACCATGTGGATGCCGATGATGGAGAGAAGCGTGCCTATGCCCGCCACAATCATGGGGGCGACGACAAGCTTGACGCCTTCCGAGGCGGAAAGGGCGTCGTTCAACGACGGAATCGCCGCGCCCAGGGCGGCTGTGGCGAGAATGGAGCCGCAATAGGATTCGTACAGGTCCGCGCCCATGCCCGCGACGTCGCCGACGTTGTCGCCGACATTGTCCGCGATGGTGGCGGGGTTCCGGGGATCGTCCTCGGGAATGCCGGCCTCGACCTTGCCCACAAGGTCGGCGCCGACGTCCGCAGCCTTGGTGTAGATGCCGCCGCCGACGCGGGCGAAGAGCGCCTGCGTGCTCGCCCCCATGCCGAAGGTGAGCATGGTGGTGGTGATTTCAACGTATTTCTCGTCGATGGACGTGCCCGGATGCACCATCCAGAGATTGGCGAACTGCCAGCCGCTTTGCATGTGCTCTGCCGTGTAGACGAGGTTGTCCAGTATCCAGTACCAGATGCAGATGTCCAGGAGGCCGAAGGAGACGACGACAAGGCCCATGACCGCGCCGGAACGGAAGGCGATGGTGAGGCCCTTGTTGAGGCTTTCGGACGCGCCCTGCGCGGTTCTGGCGCTGGCGTTCGTGGCTGTCCGCATGCCGAGGTAGCCGCAGAGGCCGGAGAAGAAGCCGCCTGTCAGGAACGCCACGGGAACGAAGGGGTTCTGGATGCCGGCGTAGGCGAGGCCGAGAAACACGAGGAAGAGCAGGACGAAGATGAGGAACACCGTCTTGTACTGCGCCCAGAGATAGGCGTACGCGCCTTCGCGGACATACTGGGCGATTTCCTTCATGCGATCCGTGCCTTCGGAATTCCGCATCATCTCCCTGTAAAACTTGACGGCGAAGCAGAGCCCGACAAGGCTCATGGCGAACGCCACATAGAACAAAACAGTCGGCAGAAGGGACGATCCGCCGAAAGACGACGCTGTCGCGGCGGTCGCGGCGTCCGCCGCCAGGGCGTTACCGCCCAGCGCGCAGATCGCGCCGACCGCCAGCGGAATCGCTTTACCGAACAGACTGGACATAGTGTGTGATCTCCTGTTTGCAAAGAGGGGGCGACGCTCCCCCGCGCCCGAAAAACACCAAATCAATCCTAAGTATAGGGCGGCTTCACACATCGTCAAGATCATAACAAAGCCCGCTGAACTCTCAGCGGGCTTCATAGAGACCCGGTCAACAGCATGTCCATGGATCATGACGCGGCGCAGGCTTCGCAGCCTGAGCGCCCCGCCGTTCACGCGGGAATGTCGTCCGCCTTCTCCTCCGCGTCCTTGCGGCGCGTTGGTTTCTTCTTCCGCTGGAGAGCGCCCTCCTCGGGAGTCAGGTAGCCGTGCTCCACGCCCCAGGATTCCCAGCCGTCCTCGATCAGGGCTTCGTCGATGACGTACTTGTGCGGGCGCGGCAAATCGGGCAGCTCGAACATCAGGCCGATCAGGGCGTCCTCGACTATGCCCCTGAGCGCCCGCGCGCCCGTGCCCTTCTTGAGCGCGCGCTTCGCAATCGCCGAAAGCGCGTCGTCCGTGAACTCGATTTCCGCGCCTTCCAGCGAGAACAGGTGCTCGTATTGCTTCAGAAGCGCGTTCCTCGGCTCGCGGAGGATGCGGATAAGCGCCTCGTCGTCCATCGGGCGGATGGGCGCCAGAACCGGCAGACGGCCCAGAAGCTCGGGAATAAGGCCGTACTGGAGCAGATCGTCCGAATCCACCTGCTCAAGCAAATCGCCCAGCTCCCTGTCCGCGGACTTGTCGATCTCCCGGTGGAAGCCGATCGACTTCTGCCCGATCCTGCGGCCGATGATTTCGTCCAGGCCGTCGAACGTCCCGCCGCAGATGAACAGGATGTTCGACGTGTTGATGGGGATGTACCGCTGCTCGGGGTGCTTGCGCCCGCCCTGCGGCGGGACGTTGCAGACCGTCCCCTCAAGCATCTTCAGAAGCGCCTGCTGCACCCCTTCGCCCGAAACGTCGCGGGTGATGGACACGCCCTGGGTCTTTTTGCCTATCTTGTCGATCTCGTCGATGTAGACTATCCCCTTCTCCGCCTTCGCCACATCGCCGTCCGCCGCCTGGATCAGGCGGAGGAGGATGTTCTCCACGTCCTCGCCCACATACCCGGCCTCGGTCAGGGTCGTCGCGTCCGCAATCGCGAACGGGACATCCACCACCTGCGCCAGAATCCGCGCCATGAGCGTCTTGCCGCAGCCCGAGGGGCCGACGATGAGGACGTTCGACTTCTCCACCTCGATGTCGTCGCCCTTCCCGGCGACAAGCCGCTTGTAGTGGTTGTGCACCGCGACGGCGAGAACCTTCTTGGCGTATTCCTGGCTGATGACGTATTCGTCCAGAAGACGCTTGAACTCGCGCGGCGTCGGGACGCGGCTTATCTGCACGCCCTCCTCGTCCCGGCGGCCGAACTCGTCCTCGTCCATCAGCGTGACGCACATCTTCACGCAATCCGAACAGATGCAGGCGTCGCCGTAGCCCTGAATCACCTTGCGGCGGTTGTCCGGGGGACGGCCGCAGAAGGCGCAGCGCTGCCCGCCCTTGCGCGAGGAGCCGCCCGATTCGCCGCCGCCGGACTGGTTGTGTTTGGACATGATTAAGCGCCTATCCCGTCGTAATCAGAGAGGTTTTTTCTCGCCCGTCGATTTCCCGCCGGGCATGATGACGTCGTCGACAAGGCCGTACTCCTTCGCCTCGTCGGCCGACATGAAGAAATCCCTGTCCGTGTCTTTTTCGATCACGGACAAATCCTTGTCGCAGTGCTTCGCGAGGATGCCGTTCAAAATCCCCTTCAGGCGGTTGATCTCCGCCGCCTGGATGGTGATGTCCGCCGCCGTCCCCTCCGCGCCGCCCCACGGCTGGTGGATCATGATGCGGCTGTGGGGAAGGCTGAAACGCTTGCCCTTCGTCCCGGCCGCGAGAAGCACCGCGCCCATGCTGGCCGCCTGCCCGATGCAGTAGGTCGCGACGTTGCAGGACAGGTGCTGCATCGTGTCGTAAATCGCCAGGCCCGCCGTCACGCTGCCGCCGGGGGAGTTGATGTAGACCTGGATGTCCGCGTCGCGGTTCACCAAATCCAGATACAGCATCTGCGCGATGTACAGGCTGGCGTTGTGATCCCGGATGTCGGAGCCGATGATGATGATGCGATCCGAGAGCAGGCGGGAGTAAATATCGTAGCTGCGTTCGCCCCTGCCGGTCCGCTCGATGACGAACGGGACAAGATCGGCCATGGGGTCTATGGGATGTTTGGACATATCCGTCTTTCTTGACTGAGTGTTCAGAGCCTGACACCTGATTTGGTTATTCCGCGTCCGCGCTTCCGGCCGCTTCCTCCTCGGCGCTGATTTCCTTCGCGCTTTCGGCAGCCGCCTTGTTGACCGCTCCCGTGTCGTCGCCCCTGCCCCTGGCGCTGTCCGTCAGGAACTGGATCACCTTGATGGACAGTATCTCCGCCATCATCGGAGCCACCCCGTCGAACTCGCGGATGCGCTGGAGAACCTTGGCCGGCGTCAGGCCGTAGCTCTGCGCAAGCGCCTCCACGTGGGCGGTGAGATCGTCGTTGGAGACCTGGAGGTTTTCCTTCTGGGCGATCTTCTGCGAAAGAATGCTCCAGCGCACCTTGCGCTCGGCCTCCTTCGCCGCCTCGGGGCGGTACTTCTCCATCTGCTCGTCCATCGCGGCCCCGGCCTTGACGCCGGCCCGGAGAAGATGCCGCCGCTGCTGATCGACAAGCCCGTTCGTCTCCGCGTCGACCATGTTCTGCGGAATGTCGAACGAGACCCTGCCCAGAAGGATGTTGATGATCTCGTCCTCTTCCTTCTGCTTGGCGGCGAGAATGGCGTCGCGCATGAGCCGGGAGCGGAGAATCTGCCGCAGCTGATCCAGATTCCCCATGCCGAGGCTTTCGGCGAACGCGTCGTTCATTTCAGGCATCGTGCCGTGCTCGACCGACTTCACCGTCACCTCGACGTCGGCCTCGCGGCCGCGCAGCTCGGGGTTCGGGTGCTCCTGCGGGAGCGTCACCCCGACGACGACGAGATCGCCCTTTTTCGCGCCTGCGAACTTGTCCGTCAGGTTCGGGCAGGGAAGGCCGAAGAGCACCTCGCCGTCGACGCGGAGACGCTGGTTCTCCATCGTCATGATTTCCCGGCCGTCCACCTTTGTTTCAAAATCCACCCCGAGGATGTCGCCGATCGCCGCGCCGTCCCCGTCGGGAGCGGGCTCGTAGGTCGCGAAATTCTTGCGCAGGCGGTCGAGCTCCTCCTCGACCTCGGCGTCGGAGACGTCCGCAGGCTGCTCCGACAGCTCGACGCCACGGTATTCGGGAAGCTCGAATTCGGGCGCGACGCTGAATTCGAATGCGGTCGAAAAGGACTGGCCCGGAGCAGGCACGGCAAGGCCGCCCGTGTCCGAGGTTATGTCGCCAAGAAGGTGGAGGTCCTCCTTTTTGATGATTTCAGGGAGGTTGGTCTCCGCAAGCTGCTGCCTGACGCCGCTGGCCGCTTCCTTCGCATAGCGTTTCTCCAGCGTGCGGCGGGGGGCCTTGCCTTTGCGGAAGCCTTTCAGCTTGACGTAGTTGTTGATTTCCTCGTAACTTTTGTCAAACGCCTCGTCGATGTCCCCGGCGCTGAATTTGAGCAAAAGTTTTTTGCGGCAGACGCCCGCGTCGGTCAGCTCATACTCCATTCTCGTTCACCTGACTTGTCTGTTGGATACAATCAATAAAGAAAAACCATGTCGCCCGACACGGTTCCGGCGTACGAGCCTCAGGCTCTCCCCGGGCTCCCAAAACGCTTCAACTTTCACGGGAAAACCGTTGTCGCAACGCTTCCCCACAATCAATGCTAAGAATACGGCTGTTCATGTCAAGATTTTTCAAACGATTGGCGGCGATCAGCGGCTGTCTTGATTTTCACCCCGCGCCCGGATAGGATGTGCACTCGCCGGCGCGGCAGCGCCGCAGCGGAAAACCGGGAGCGCCATGCGCACGATCATCGAAGCCCTCTCCTACCCCTTCGTCGCCCGCGCCCTCGCCGTGGGGGTCATGGTGTCGCTTTCCGCCGCGCTCCTGGGCGTCGTCCTTGTGCTCAAACGCTTTTCCCTCATCGGCCACGGCCTCTCGGACGTCGGCTTCGCCTCCCTCACCATCGGGCTGGTTCTGGGCTTTTCCCCCGTCCTCTTCGCCGGCCCCGCCGTGATAGCCGCAGCCGTCGCGATGATGTTCGTCTCCCAGCGATACGGCGCTTCGGGCGACGTCGCCATCGGCGTCGCCTCCACCGGCGCGCTCGCCCTGGGCATCATCGTCGCCGCAGCCGGGCCGGGCATCAACATGGATGTCCACAACTACATGTTCGGCTCCATCCTTTCGGTCACCGCAGCCGATCTCCACCTCGCCGCCGGCCTGCTCCTCGTCGTCGTCCTCGCCTTCACCGTCCTGCACAACCGCTTTTTCCTCGTCACGTTCGACGAAACCTTCGCCCGCGCGGCAGGCATCAACGTCGCGTTCCACCACTTCGTCGTCGCCGTCCTCACCGCCCTCACCGTCGTCGTGGGCATGCGCATGGCGGGGACGCTGCTCATTTCCGGCCTCATCATCTTCCCGGCCGTGACGGCGCGCCGCCTCGCCGCCAGCTTCAGGGGAATGATTTTCGCCGCGGCCGCGGTCAGCCTCCTCGGCTGCGTCTCGGGCATGGCGTTTTCCCTCGCAAGCGACTGGCCGACAGGGGCGAGCATCGTGGCGGTCGATATTCTGTTTTTCTTTCTCGCCTTTGTTCGAGGCAAACTGTATCCCGGCGGGCCTTCGTGACGGGTTTTCGTAAAAGGTTGACACGGGCATGCCATATGATGAATATGGGGAAAGGGGAAAGTACGTTCTCATCCATCATAGGCTCTAAGACGCATCGGGACGCGCAACACCGACTGGGGGTGACATGGCCAATCAATTCGACTTCCTCGCCAAGGCAAAGCCGGCCTCGCTCTACAAACTGCTGGAAAAGCTGCCCAAAAACGAGGCGGCCATCGTCCTGACCGGCCTTCCCCATACGCTTGCCATCCAGTCCCTCGCCTATTTTCCCGAACATCTCCAGGGCGCGTTCCTCCCCCTGATGCGCGAAGCCCGCGCCATGCCGGAACAGCAGCGCAACGCCGTCGCCGGAAAAATCCGCGCCATGCTGGACGCGGCCAAATCGGCCCAGGGAGCCGGGCAGCCGCCCGCTCCGCCCAAAACCATGATGGGCCTCCACAATCCGTATGAATCCGCCCCCCAGCCAAAACCCCCGCTCCGCGCGGAAAAGGCCGCTCCGCCGCAGCCGTCCCCCCTGGCCGGCCTGGGATCAAAGCTGCGGGACGTCCTGGGCAGGGCCGCTTCGCCGGCGCCGGGCCGGAAAGGGGACGGCGCCGAACCCCGTCCGCCTGCCCGGCAGCAGGCCCGTCCGCAGCGGGAGGAGGGGCAGGGCAAGCCTGTGCCGTGGCTGCCCCGCGCCGCCACGTCGTCCCCGATCAACGGCCCCGCCATGCCGGGCGGCAAGCCCCCCGTGACAGGCGATCCCTTCACCTCGCCTCTGGCGCAGGCGGGTCTGCTGGACCTGATAGGACGGGCGCAGGAACGGCTCATGCCCAGGGGAGGCGCGCCCCGCCCCGGCATGAAACACGCGCTCCCGCCCCAGCCCCCGGCGCGGCCGCGCCCCGGCGCAAAGCCCGGCCGCCCCGAGCCGCGCGAAGGCGTGATCTCCCTGGACGCGACAGGATTCAACAAAACGCCCCGCGTGATCGGCCCGCAGCCGAAACGGAAGAGCGTCCCCGCCCCGGACGCGCCGGAATCCGGGGAGGCGCGGCGGATGGACGGCAAGGCGATTCTGGCGGCGATTCTCCGCGAGGCAGGCCCGGAGGTGCGCGAAAGCGTGCGGGAGGACGATCCGGGGCTGATGCGGGAATTGCGGGGCAGGATGTTTTACTTTGACGATTTGCTCTGCACCGACGATGCCGGGCTTGCCCGCGTGTTCACCGCCGCTCCGGCGGACACAGCCGCTTTGGCGTTGAAATTCGCGCCGCCGGAACTGCGGAGGAGGGCGCTCCGGGCTGTGAGTCCGGGGCGGGCGCGCGCGCTGGAGGAACCGCCGGGGAAGGCCGGGTTCGACGCGATTGAGGCGGCGCAGAAGAAAGTTCTGGATGTTGCCTTGCAATTGCAGGCGGCGGGCAGGATACTGATTGATCCTCGCGATCCGGATTTGGCCGGCGAAGCGTAGGTTCTGTCTGAGTTATTTATTTGCCTGTAAAACATAACTCAGACAGAACCTAAAACAGGAGGCGCGCCGTGACCACGATTGCATTGACCCCGGAACTGGAAAGCCGCCTTGACGATCTGGCGAAACAGACAGGCCGGGACAGGGCGGTGATTCTTCAGATGGCGCTGGAGAACGGGATTGAGGACGTTGCGGACTATTTCGAGGCGTCCCTTGTTTTGGAACGGGTCCGGCGGGGCGAGGAAAAGGTGTTTTCGTCCAGGGAGGTGAGGGACGGGCTTGGCCTGGACGATTGAATACGCCGATGCCGCCAGACGGAGCCTGAAAGGTCTCGACAAGCAAGCCGCCAGGCGGATAGTCCTGTATATGGAAACACGCGTTGCCGCGTCCGGCAATCCCCGTCGATTCGGGAAAGCGCTCTCCGGGCCTCTCGGCGACAGATGGCGATACCGTGTCGGCGAGTATCGCGTGGTGTGTGATATTCAGGATGCCGCGATCCGCGTTCTGGTGCTGGCTGTGGGCCATCGGAGCGTCATCTATCGAAGAAAATGACTTGCTAGGAACGACATGGCGTTATTGGACATCAGGGGACTGGTCAAGACGTATTCCAACCGCCGCGTCGTCGACGGCGTGGACTTTTACGTCGATCAGGGCGAAATCGTCGGCCTTCTCGGGCCGAACGGAGCGGGAAAGACCACCACCTTCCGCATCGTGATGGGCATCATCAAGTCCGAGGGCGGCAACGTGACCCTCATGGATCAGGACATAACGAAACTCCCGATGTACAAGCGGGCGCGGCACGGCATGGGGTATCTCTCGCAGGAGCCGTCCATCTTCCGGAACATGACGGTCGAGGACAACGTCATGTCGATTCTGGAAACGCAGAACCTGACGCGCGCGCAGCGGCGCGAACGCCTCGCCGAACTCCTCGGGGACATGAATCTGGCGCGCCTCTCCCGGAGCGTCGCGCACACGCTGTCCGGCGGCGAAAGGCGGCGCCTGGAAATATGCCGCGCCCTCGTGGCCAACCCGAGCATCCTCCTGCTCGACGAACCGTTTTCCGGCGTGGACCCGAAAGCGTGCGAGGACATCCAGAAGATCATCTACAGCCTGCAGGAACGGGGCATCTCGATCCTGATCACGGATCACAACGTCTTCGAGACATTCACGATCGTCGATCGCGCGTACATCATCCGGAACGGAAAGGTGCTCAAGCACGGCTCGCCCCAGGAACTGGTCGAGGACCCGGAAGCGCGGCGCCTGTATCTGGGCGACAAGTTCTCGGAATACGGCGAGGCGTTCAAGCATCTGCGCGACGAAGTCCGCCGGAAGGGCAGGGACTCGTCGCTCATGGAATGATCCGGCCGCTCCCCGGACAGACTGCCCCGATTCATTACAGCGATTAAATCGCTCTAAAAACACGCGAGGACGATCCGCCGATGGCAGATTTCAAGGCAATGTACAAAACCGTCATGGACGATCATTTCCCCGACGACCTCGTCATCGGATGGGGCGATCAGAGGCTCGTCTACAAAAAACGGACCTGGATCATCGACGACGACGGAGAACGCATCGAAAAAGGTCTCCGCTACGGCGAAAATCCGGGGCAGGAAGCCGCGCTCTACGAACTGGTCTCGGGCAATCTCACCCTGGGCTCCTGCGCGTTCATCACGCCCGGAAACGGGCTCGTCTCCTGCCTGTCCGAGGAGGGGCTGCTCCAGTTCGGCAAGCATCCGGGAAAAACCAACCTCACCGACGTCGATTCCGCCCTGAACGTCATGCGCTATCTGGACCCGCGCCCTGCCGCCATGATCATGAAGCACAACAACCCCTCCGGCGCGGCGTACGGCGCGAACGCCGCAGACGCCTACGATCGCGCGAACGCGGCCGATCGACTGGCCGCCTTCGGCGGGGCCGCCGTCTTCAACGTCCCCGTGGACGACGAGGCGGCTGAACTGATGGCGCGCAACTATCTCGAAGTCGTCGCCGCGCCCGACTATTCCGGCGGGGCTCTGGACATTTTCCGGAAAAAGAAAAACCTCCGCGTCATCCGCATCGACCGGCTCGACCGCATCCGCGACTACGCGCCGATGCGCTTCGTCGATTTCAAATCGCTGCTGGACGGCGGGCTCATCGTCCAGCAATCGCAGTTGAACAGAATGCTCCGGACAGCGGACTTCCTGCCCGCCGAGGCCAAAGCCAAGGACGGAACAGTCCACGCCGTCGCGCGGCAGCCCGACGAGCGCGAAGCGCGGGACCTGCTGTTCGGCTGGCAGGTCGAACAGGGCGTGACGTCCAATTCCGTCCTGTTCGTGAAGAATGAAGTCACGGTCGCCATCGGCGCGGGCGAGCAGGATCGGGTGGGCGTGGCGGAGATAGCCATTTTCAAGGCGTACAAGAAAAAGGCGGACGACATCGCGTTCCGCAAACACGGAATGCTCTTTTTCGAAATTGAAATCCGGGAACGGGAGGGCGGGCTTCCTTCCGGAACCGCCGCCGCCATACGGGCAGAGGCCGAGGCGGAAAAGGGCGGCCTCGCCGGGAGCGCGGCCGTGTCCGACGCCTTCTTCCCCAAGCGGGACGGCATAGACGCCATCGCGGCGCACGGCGCGGGGTCTGTCGTCCAGCCGGGCGGCTCGCTCGCCGACGCGGAGATCATCGACGCCGTGAACAGGCACGGCATGGCGATGGTGTTCACCGGCCAGAGGGCGTTCAAGCATTGATGGACGGGATTTTGATTGCTCCGCACCGCGCGTTCGGCTGGTTGAACGCCGGTGCGCGAAACTCCAGGAGAGCGACATGAGTCAGGACAAGCGCAGCGCCCGTGAACAGCAGAAACACATTTCCATGGACCTCACCGCAGACGGAGCGCGCGTCACAAACCTGTCGCTGCAGGGAAGCCGCCTCGTGCTCACCATCGAGGCCGACCTGGCGGAAAGCCGCCTGCGCACAGACGACGCGCGGGACGACACCCTTGCGTCCGTGCCCCCTCCCCCGCCCGCGCCCAGACACGAGCCCGCGCCCGAATCCGCAGGATTCGACGCATTCGCCAAAAGGCCGAAAAGCGCGGACGCGGCCTCCCTCGGGCTTGCCTCCCCGGAAGACGCCGCTCCCGAATCGCTTGCCATGGGGTCGGAAAATCTCCCGCCCGCGCCCTCGGCCGCGTTCCGGAACGACGATGCCGAAAGCATGGCTGTCCCGCCGGACGACATCGCCGAACCCGACGCGTTCCATGAGGATGCCGATTTCATCCTGCATTCCGATCCCCATGATCGCAGGCACAGCCATGAGCATGATCATGATCATGACCATGCGCACGATCACGCGCATGACGCGGCGCATGGCGCGGCCCATGACGCGCCCGCCGGAACGCCTGCCCGGACAGGGAGCGACGCCGACGACACCCTGCCTGAACCGAAGGGCGGTTTCGACCCCTTCGCGCAGGACGATTTCCTCCCCGCGTCGCCCGGCGGCGATGCCGACAGCCTCGCCCTGTCCGAAGACAGCAGCGCGGTCGGCGGAGAACGGCACGGCGAGCCGCTGCCCGCGTTTTCGTTCGGGTCCGCCTCTGCCGCCCCCGAGCCGCAGCCGCCCGCCCCGGAGCCCGAACCCGAACCCGCGGCCCAGCCGTTCGCCCCCGCTTCCCAGGGGAAGGCCGCCGCCGAGGACGTCCCCACGCAGTTCGCCATGCGGCCTCCCGCGCCGGAGCCGGAAGCGAAGCCGCCGGAACGCCCCGCGCCGCCCGCACCCGCCCCCGAACCGCCTGCGGGCGATGCGCCGAAGCAGGGCGACGATCCGCTCAAAACCGATGCGGGCGGCACCACCGTCCTGATCCGCTACACATGCCCCAAATGCAAAACCCAGGGCATGCAGGCGGTCGACAAGGTGGGCACGGTGGTGCACTGCTCCAATTGCGGCAAAGCCATGCGCCTTGTCATGAAGAAATAGACGAAAGAGGAAACCCGTTTCATGCACGACAGCAAATTCAAATCCTGGCTCAGCGTCTGGATGCCGTTCGGGCTGAGACGCATGGACGGGTATTTTTGTAAATTCTATGTCAGAACCGTCGTCCTCATCCTCGTCGCCCTTGGCGCGCTTGTCGCCATTGGCGACATATTCCAGCGTTTCGACGACTTCGTCATGCTGTCGCGACGCGAGCATCAGGACTTCACCGAAGGCATACTGACCTTCCTCAGGTATTACGCGAACTGGATTCCCCAGCTCATCCTCCAGTACATGCTCCCCATCGCCCTCCTCATCGCCGCCTCCATCACCGTCACAGCCTCCTACGCGGGGCCCAGGGGCAACAACGAATACATCGTCATCCGGTCGGCGGGGATTCCCGTCCTCCGGGCCTTTTTCCCCCTTGTCCTGCCCGCGTTCCTCATCGCGCTGGTCTTTCAGGGAACCCGCGACTACTATCTTCCCGAAATGGTCCGCGATTCCAACGCCATCTTCAACCTCCTCAGGTCCCGCGTCTCCACCCCCACCAGCGTCACCCATTACGGCAGGCACGGCATACAGACAGCCGCAATCGGCTGGTTCGGCCCCGGAGGCGTCGCCCACAACGTCATCCTCGAAGTGCGCGACCCGATCATCTTCCAGCGCGGCAATCCGGACATGGGCGACAACGACTTCACCGCGTTCCGCGCCGCTGTCGCCCGGCTGGAGGCCGCCCCCGGCGGCATATACCAGTGGACCCCCCTCGAAAAGGGGGAGATACAGTCCTATACCCGCTACACGCGCCGCGCCCGGCCCTGGACCGTCCCCGTGCCGACCGAAATCACCCCGGCCATGATCGAACGCCAGACCCTGGGCGATTCGGTCAGCTCCTGGGGCGACCTCATGCTCATGCAGAAGGACAACCCCGGCGCGCGTTTCGAAATGTACTGGCGCATGGCCGAGCCTGTCGCCTGCTGCCTCCTCATCATTCTGGGGACAGGCATATGCATGGGGCGGATGCTCAGGGGACGGCCGGCGAACTACATCCAGTCCATAGCCGTGTCGATGTTCGCCGCGGCGTTTTTCTATATTCTGCGGCTGGCGGGCAGGACGCTGTGGGAAAACGGCGTGCTGGAGCCGCAGCAGGGCGTATGGCTGCCCATCGCGGTCGCGTTCATCGTGGCTGTGCCGGCCGCCATGTGGATGGAACGGTGACGCCATGCCTTCCATAACCGCTCTCGTGATGACGAAAAACGAAAAGGAAATGCTCCCCCTCTGCCTCAAGCGGCTGACATGGGCCGACGAGACGCTGGTCGTTGATTCGGGTTCGGACGACGGCACGCCCGAACTCGCGCTCGGGCTGGGCGCGCGCGTGCTCTACCATGAATTCGAGGGCTTTGCCCAGCAGACCAACTGGGGCATAGCCTGTGCGACTGGCGACTGGGTGGTGCAGGTGGACGCGGACGAGCTGGTCTCCCCGCGCCTCCGCGATTCCATTCTGTCCGTGGTCGCGTCTGATCCGAAGGAGGACATTTTCGCCCTCAGGCGCGACAGCTACGTGCTTGGCCACCGCATGACTGCGTCCTCCTGGTCGGGGGAATGGGTGCCGCGCCTGTTCCGGAAGGGAAGCGTGGTGTTCAAGGGCGCGGTGCATCCGGACCCGCAGGTGGACGGCAGGCCCGTGGGGAAGCTGGACGGCGTTCTCGCCCACTACACCTACCGATCGACAGAGAAGTATTTTGAAAAATTCGATCTCTATTCAACCCTCTGGGCGCAGAAAGCCTGGGGGCAGGGCAGGCGGACCGGCGTCCTGTGGGCGTTCGTGTCGTCTGTGTGGCGGGTGTTCCACAACTATTTCATCCGGGGCGAAATCTTCGACGGCAGGATGGGCGCGGCGTTGTCGCTTCTCGCCGGGGCGCACACCTTTGTCAGACATATGAAATTATGGGGGATGCAGAACGCGGAGCAATTCGCCCGGACGCACGAAAAGGATGTGGACAATGCTTGACGCCGAAGACCGCCGGACGCTGGGGACATTGGCGCGGGCCGCGCTCGCCGCCGCGCTGTCGGGGGAGCGTTTCGACGCGGAAGACCCAGGGCGGGACAGTCTGGAGCGGCATTGCGGCTGTTTTGTGACGCTGAAGACCGAAGGGCGCCTGCGCGGCTGCCTGGGCTGTTTTCAGTCGGACGCGCCGCTGTGGCGCACCGTGCCGGCGTATGCGGCGCACTCGGCTCTCGATGACCCGCGCTTTGCCCGGAACCGCCTGCGGGCGGCTGATCTCCCGTCCGTGGAGATGGACGTGTCGGTGCTTTCGCCTCTGGAGCCGTGCGCCGACCCGGAGGCCATTGCGCCGGGCGTTCACGGGATATATGTCCGGAAGGGCGGTTTGTCCGGCTGTTTTCTCCCCCAGGTCGCGCCGGAACAGGGCTGGGGCGTCGAGGAATTCTGGGGGCATTGCTGCCGGGACAAGGCGGGGCTGGACTGGGACGCCTGGAAACAGCCCGGCGTCGAGCT
>QMCE01002194.1_pt1 | contig 15765 bp, 12 predicted proteins | sample 1821851 | NCBI WGS metagenome assembly QMCE01 (sample SAMN09453174, study PRJNA476694) | Termite gut metagenome, whole genome shotgun sequencing project. | isolation source: worker | host: Odontotermes sp. | place: South Africa:Pretoria | collected 2016-01-28
TTTTGTGTTCTTTGTGTCTTTGTGGGAAATAATTATTGTAAGTTTTTATGACTTTTGTCTTTGTGTTTATAAAATCCGCTGATCTTAACATTTGGGGTAATATTGCTGATAAGCGTATTTCATTTTGTAGGAAATATTAAATTTTCTATATCTGAAATTTCTGTTTTTCCAGTTATTTGATTTTAAATGTTGTGTGGCTATTCATCCTTACAACATCTTCGGCTGAAGCGTGATTTTATTTTACAGTGCTCTTTTTACTTAAAACGAACGTATGTGAAAATATGCTTATTGTATTTATGAAAGAATATGATAATATGTGTATACATACGTAAAAGGGAGGATTGTTTTGTGTTCTTAGTTAAAATCTATTCATCCGTATCCTTTGTGTAAACTTTGGTTGATTTATCGACAACTTTGACCGGAAATTCCTTCTCTGCGAATGGAAAAACTGTTCTAACTCGTTGTCTGTAAATTCTATTCTGCGGCTAAAATTAGAAATTTCACCAGTATTTTGAATTCCTAAATCGCAGGAAATTATTAAATCCATTTTCTAAAATACTTTTTCGTAAGTTATTGGTTTTTGTATGCCGTTTTGTTTTAATTTGAGGATGAAAGGAAGTCTTTTTCTCATTCCTTACCATTTTTTCAGTAAAATTTATCATCTTACTACCATTTTAATAATACCTTTTTCATACATTTGAAAAATTTTTATAAGGTCAGTATGAAACTCTCTTTTTTATTGAAAACAAAATGGATAGCTATTGCACTAATTTTATTAGTCATAATCGGTATGATTATTTATCCGGAACTAAAAGATTATTGGGAAACAGAAGACGATATGCCCGATACCCAACAAACCAATGCTTCTACGCAAAAAAAGCCGTTGAATGTTTCTTTTGAAGTTATAGGTTATAAATCCCTTACCGAGCGGATTAACGTGGTGGGCAGCTTGTTGCCGGACGAAGAAGTGGATCTCACCTTTGAGTCATCGGGCAAGGTAGTCGGTATTTATTTTAAAGAAGGTACCATGGTAAAACAGGGTGATTTGCTGGCAAAGATAAACGACCTTCCGCTGCAAGCCCAGCTAAAACGGCTTACGGCACAGCTTCCATTGGCAGAGAACAGGGTTTTCAGACAAAAAACACTGCTTGAAAAAGATGCGGTCAGTCAGGAAGCATTCGAACAGGTAAATGCTGATTTGGAACAGCTTCGTGCAGAAATCGAATTGATAAAAGCTCAACTTGCCCAAACTGAATTGAGAGCACCATTTGACGGATATATCGGATTGCGCTATGTGAGTGAAGGCGGTTATGTTTCGCCTTCGACTTTCATCGCCCGCTTAGCAAGGGTATCTCCAATGAAGATTAGCTTTTCGATTCCCGAACGGCATGCTTTTCAAGTTCAAAAAGGGACACGCATTGAGTTTAAGACAGATGTGAATCCGGTTTTAACCGAAGCTACTGTTTATGCGCTTGATGCTACAATCAATCAGGAAACACGCACGCGCAATGTTCGTGCTGTTTTTCCCAACACAAAAGGGGAGTGGGTTCCGGGAGCATTTGTTTCTGTCGATATTTCATTTAATGAGATTTCCAACGCCATTGCGATTCCTTCTCAAGCACTGATTCCGGAGTTGGGAAGAGACCGTGTTTTTGTGTACAGATCGGGGAAGGCACAACCTGTAGAAGTACGGGTTGGCTTAAGAACCGATGCAAGGGTTCAAATAATAAAAGGATTACAAGTAGGCGATACATTGTTAACCTCCGGTATGCTGCAATTACGCACAGGAATGCCGGTTATTTTAAGCAGATAAAATGAATATAGCAGAATTAAGTATAAAACGTCCCGTACTTTCCACAGTAGCGACAATCATTATTCTTGTTTTTGGTTACATCGGTTGGGAATATTTGGGAGTAAGGGAGTTTCCGAATGTGGATACTCCGATTATTACTGTAAACACCTCTTACACCGGAGCAAATTCGGACGTAATTGAAAGCCAGATTACCGAACCGCTGGAACAGCAGATAAACGGTATTGCAGGTATCCGTGCGTTGTCGAGCCGTAGCCAGCAGGGGCGCAGCACGATTACGATTGAGTTTGAATTGGACGTAGATTTGGAGACTGCGGCTAACGATGTACGCGATAAAGTATCCCGTGCACAGCGTCTTTTGCCGCGTGATTGTGACCCGCCTATCGTTAGTAAGCAAGATGCTGATGCTTCGCCTATTATGCAGATTACTGTTCAAAGCGGAAGCCGCTCTTTATTAGAAGTGAGCGAAATAGCCTCTCTTACCGTAAAGGAACGTTTGCAGTCAATCAAGGATGTAAGTGGAGCCGAAATCTGGGGAGAAAAGAGATATGCCATGCGATTGTGGCTTGATCCGCTCAAAATGGCGGGAATGGGAGTTACCCCGATAGACATACGAAATGCGATTGACCAAGAGAATCTCGAATTGCCTTCAGGAATTTTGGAAGGAGATTTAACACAGCTTGCCATACGGGTTAGGGGATATATGAGCTCGCCCGAACAATTTGACGACATTATTATTAAAAATGAAGAAGACCGCGTTGTACGTTTTAGGGATGTTGGCCGTGCCGAGCTGAGTGCCGAGGATCTGAGAGGTTTTCTCAAAATAAACGGCGAGCCGATGGTTAGCGTAGTGGTCATTGCCCAGCCGGGTGCCAACCAAATTGAAATTGCCGATGAGGTTTACCGCCGTATAGAGGCAATGCAGAAAGACCTGCCGGACGATGTTACGATCGGAGTTGCTTTTGACAATACGAAATTTATTCGTGCCTCAATTAGTGAAGTACAGGAGACCTTATATATTGCATTTATTCTGGTAGTGGTAGTAATTTTCCTTTTCTTGCGTGATTGGCGGGTAACGCTGGTTCCGGTGGTGGTTATTCCGATTAGCTTGATTGGGACTTTTTTTGTTATGTACCTGTTTGGCTACTCCATCAATGTGCTTACCATGTTGGCAATTGTGCTGGCAGTCGGTCTGGTGGTAGATGATGCCATTGTTGTAACAGAAAATATCTATTCCAAAATTGAAGAGGGGATGTCGCCGGAGGAGGCTGGAATTAAAGGAACAACGGAAATATTTTTTGCCGTTGTTTCGACTACTATTACACTGGTCGCGGTTTTCCTTCCCATTATCTTTATGTCGGGTATGACCGGAAAACTGTTTGTTGAGTTTAGTATTGTTATTTCCGGATCGGTGCTTATATCTTCTTTTGTGGCACTGACTTTTACGCCGATGATAGCAACCAAGATATTGAAAAGGAGAAAAGAGCAAAACATTTTGTATCGTAAAACCGAGCCTCTTTTTGAGAAGTTAAACAATGTATACGCTAAAAGTCTTAAAGCCTTTCTAAAAAGAAAATGGCTGGCACTTCCGGTTAGTGGAATTATGTTATTCGCAATTTTGTACGCTTTTAATGCCATTCCATCTGAAACCGCACCATTGGAGGATCGCTCGTTTTTGTCGATTAACACAAAGGTTCCCGAAGGTTCTACTTTTGAATTTATAAGCAAATATGTTACAGATGTTTCTCTTATGGTCGATTCGGTAGTTTCGGAACGGAAGAGTAATATTGTAATGGTAAGGTCCAATGCGGGAAATGTGCGGCTTATGCTGCCTGACATACAAAATCGCACACGTTCGCAAATGGAGATTGCAGCTTCATTGCCGGCACCTCTTGCCAAGCTTACGGCAGGACGGGCAAATGTGCTGCAACAGTCGACTTTCGGCGGAAGACGGATGGGACAGCCGGTACAATATGTGCTGCAAGCTCCCAACTTGGACAAATTGAGAGAGTTTTTACCGCTTTTCCTGGAAGAGGCGAGCGGCAGCGAGGTGTTGACTATGGTCGACTCCGACCTCAAATTTAACTCTCCGGAACTATATGTCAATATCAACCGCGACAAAGCCAATATGCTTGGTGTGAATACGAGAGATATAGGCGAAACGCTTCAATATTCGCTCAGCGGACAACGAATGGGTTATTTTTACCTTGATGGAAAGCAGTATCAGATATTGGGCGATATTAACCGTCAACAACGCAATCAGCCCGAAAATATTCAATCTCTCTATGTCAAAAATCGTAATGGAGAAATGATTCAGTTGGATAATTTGGTTTCGCTGGAAGAAGGGGTAACACCTCCGACCTTGTACCGTTACAATCGCTTTGTTTCAGCGACAGTTTCGGCAGGATTGGCTCCGGGCAAAACAATCGGGCAGGGATTGGACGAAATGGACCGCATTGCGGAAAAGGTGTTGGATGAAACTTTCCGTACCTCTCTTGCCGGTGAATCGAAAGAATACCGGGACAGCTCGTCCAGCTTGGCATTTGCGCTGATCTTAGCATTAGTTCTTATTATGCTGGTATTGGCTGCTCAGTTCGAAAGTTTCAAAGATCCTTTTGTGATTATGTTTACTGTTCCGTTTGCTATTGCCGGAGCGTTGCTTTCGCTCTATTGGACAGGGCTTACGCTGAATATTTTTAGCCAAATCGGGATTATAATGCTTATCGGGCTGGTGACGAAAAACGGTATCTTGATTGTGGAATTTGCCAACCAAAAGCAAATTGCCGGTATGAATAAGGCTAAAGCAATCCAGTTTGCCGCACAGCAGCGTTTTCGTCCGATATTAATGACTAGTATTTCTACTATTTTGGGGCTTTTACCTCTTGTTTTTGCATCGGCAGAAGGGGCAAACGGACGAATTGCCATGGGAACAGCGGTTACGGGCGGGATGTTTTTATCCACCTTTTTAACTCTTTATGTCGTTCCTGCCATGTATTCTTATATCTCCTCCGACCACCATCGCAAGCGGGTAAGGAAACGGTTGAAGAAGATGAAGGAGAATGAATTAAGCGACAAGAAAAGCGCGAAGGTGAGAAAGAACGGATAGTAGAAGATTCAAAGATTTTCTGCCGTTCGTGTCTTCGTACTTTTTTCCAAGTAGTTTTGTACATTACTTAGGGAGATTTATTATTTCCCACAAAGACACAAAGAACACAAAGGCTATAAAAAAACTTTGTGTTCTTTGTGTCTTTGTGGGAAATAATTATTATAAGTTTTTATGACCTTTGTCGTTGTGTTTATAAAATTCGTTGACTTTAGCAAATTCATCGACTTTAGCATTGGGGGTAATATTGCTGATAAGCGTATTTTTTATTTATGCGAATCGGGAGTTGAAAAAAATGCGAAAAAAGTGAGTCCAGTCAGGGACAATGTGCTGGTAGGAACTTTGTATTATTTTTCTGTGCCGGTGCTATTTTGAGGAGATAATCATTATAAATTATTAATCTTTGCGCCTTTGCGTCTTTGTGAACTTCGCGTTAGATTTATGCGCTTGCGCTTTTTTTACTACTAACGTAACGTTCACAAAGGCGCAACGTTATGGCAAAGAATTATACCTCGCATTAGCCCGGCCGGAAAACAGATGATTATAACTCATTTATCACATGCGCCGCAATATAATTGCCGAACATCGCAGGCATATAAGATATTGTCCCGACAGTTGAAACTTTATTCTGCTCGTTTTCGCACAAGATAACGGCATTCTCATCGGCAAATTCGGAGGTGAAAACAACCGGAAATCCCTTCCGGATTCCGAGCTTATTCAGCCGCTTGCGGACAGCTTTTGCCAGTGTGCAATTGTATGATTTGGATACATCGGCAATTTTTATCTGCGCAGGGTCTGTTTTGGCACCCGCACCCATGGAAGAGATGATTCTTAATCCCCTTTGCAAAGCGTTTTGAATTAAGAAAACTTTCGGACTTAACGTATCAATTGCATCAATCACAAAATCGTAGGGAGCGGCATCCAATATTTCGGGTATCCGTTCATCTTTGATAAATTCGGTAATGACTGTTAATTCCAGCGCCGGGTTAATGTCTAACAGCCGCTTAGCCAATACTTCCGTTTTGGGCATTCCGGTTGTAGAGTGTAAAGCTACAAGCTGTCGATTGATATTGCTTGCGTTTACCGTGTCGCCGTCGACAATGGTCATTTTGCCGATACCTGCCCGGCAAATCATTTCGGCGGCATAAGCTCCAACTCCTCCCACGCCGACAATCAGCACGTGTTGCGAAGCCATTCGCTGCATTTTATCCTCTCCAAGTAAGAGTTTTGTTCTTGATTTCCACATTTTTATAATGAATTAGTCTTGTCTTGGGGCTGTTTCAAAAGCCCGTCATTAGCTCCTTTAGTTTCGCGCTTGACGCGGCAATCGGAACGCTTGGCTTGCCAAGAATCCCCTGAAAAGCAGTGTTGATGATTAGGGGGGTGCGGGTCAAGCCCGCAACCAACGGTCAGCGACTAAGGGAGCTAATGACGGAGCATATTTTCTACTTTTGAAGCAGTCCCAAAACAAATACAATTTAAAGCGTTACCAAAATCAGTACCTGCGCCAACAGAATACGCATAAACATAGTCAGCGGATAGACGGTCGCATAAGCCGTACCTTGCGCTTGTACCGGAGCCAGCGAGTTGGCATATTCCAATGCCGGAGGGTCGGTCATGGCACCGGAAATGATACCGCATATTTTCAGGTAGTTAAACTTCATCAAGCGTGCAATAATAGAAACTACCAGAATCGGGATAAACGTGATAGCCGCACCATAGAGCATCCACATATAACCTCCGTCTGCAATGGTTTGGACGAAATTAGTTCCCGACGATAATCCCACGCAGGCAAGAAACAGGATAATACCCAGTTCGCGCAACATGGAGTTTGCACCCGGAGTCATATAAAAATCAAGCTTGCCGATGCGTCCCTTATGTCCCAAAATAAGGGCTACGATAAGCGGACCGCCTGCCAAGCCGAGTTTTGCCGGTGCCGGAAGTCCCGGAATAAAGATCGGAATACTGCCTAAAACAACTCCAAGGAATATCCCCAGGAAAATAGGGATCGTATTCGGTTTAGCCAGCTCCTTTACCGAGTTGCCAATCTCATTTTGAATTTCGGGAAGTAAATCTCTTTTTCCTACAATGCGTACGGTATCTCCTAATTCTAACGTAGTCGTTTTAGTTGGAAGAATTTCCATTCCCGACCTGAATATACGGGTAACATTGGCTTCATAGCGGCGGTAAATGCCGATTTGCTCAATTGTTTTTCCGGCAATATTCCGGTTGGTAACCAGTACGTTAAACATAGCCAAGGCTCCCGAAACGGCTTTCTTGCTGCCGATTTGTACCGCACCTATTTTTGCTTGCAAATCATTGATATACCTGACAGAAGAAACACCATAAATAATATCGCCCTTTTGTAATACCTCGTTTTTACTTACCGGCATAAAAGAATCGCCTCTTTCTATACGCGAAATAACCAGTTCTTTGCCAAAAATATCTTGTACTTCATCTATGTTTTTACCAAATAATCCGGCGTTAGTTACCGTAATTTCCACACTTTCCAACTTTCGCTTGGAATTGTTTCCCAACTGATTGAAATAATCTTCCTCTTCCGATTTAATTTTAATGCGGAAAATTTGCCGTACAATAATCATTGTCAAAATAATTCCTAATACACCAAACGGATAGGCAACCGCATACGCCATACCTATTTTTTCCATAGCTGCCGGACCCGCTTGTTCGATATTGTTGCTTAATGCCTGCTGGGCGGCACCAAGTCCCGGCGTATTTGTTACGGCTCCACACATTGTTCCTGTGATAACCGCCGGACCGGCATCGGTGAAGAAGTATAGTCCCACTGCAATGGCAAAACCCAGCAATACAATACCGAGAGCCAGCATATTCATTGTCAATCCGTCATTACGGAAAGAGCTTAGGAAACGAGGTCCCACATCAATCCCAATGGCGTAAATAAATAAAATCAACCCAAATTCCCTGACAAAATGCAATATTTCGGCATTTAGCGGAGCCGACCCTCCCTGCGCCTTAAAGTGGGCGAACACAATACCCATAAATAAAACCCCGGCAATACCGGGCTTTATTCCCTTTACTTCTAATTTACCTACTGCAATACCTACTGCAGCTGTTAAGCAGAGATAGACCAATATCGTGCCTATATCTGTTCCCGTAAACAATTGACTAAAAAATGCCATGATGTTAATGTTTTGTTTTTGAGTTATGGATATAATATTAAAAAAATTTCATGACGGTTTGCGCTTTCAGTGCTGTTTCATCCCATTCCTTTTGCGGTTCGGAATCTTTGGTTATTCCGCCGCCTACGAAAAATTCTACATGCTTCTTTCCCATTTTCACGCAACGCAGGTTGACAAAAAGATCTATATGATTAACGGCGGTTACCGGACCTAAAAAGCCGGAATAAAACTGCCGGTCATGTTTTTCCCTTCTCAGTATTTCGTCCATCGCTTCCTTTTGAGGATAGCCGCAGACAGCCGGGGTGGGGTGCAACGATTTCATTAACCGGACGACTTCCGAGCCTGATAAACCGGCTTGAACCGAAAATTCCGTCTGTAAATGTACACATTCTCCTGCATTGACCGATTTGGGCGAACTTTCTAACCGGGTATTCAACGAACAGTCATCCAGTACGTTGCGGATAAACTTGCTCACGTATTCATGCTCTTCATACTCTTTACCGTTCCACGAATCGTCCGAAACTTTTCGTGTTCCGGCTAAGGCAACTGTCTTCAAGAGACCGGGGCGGACTTGCAGGAAAAGTTCCGGAGTTGCTCCCATCCAAACGGCTTTTCCGGGTATGTGGAAACTGTAGACGAAGGCTTGCGGATAGTTGCGTACAAGTGTTTGAAACAGGCTAAAATGATTTTCCCGGTTATTTTCCAGCGCGATGACGCGCGAGTAAACAACCTTCGACAAACTGCTTTCTTCTAATAACCGGATTAGGTCTGAAACCTCTTCCAGATACTCGTCTTGTGCTTGTGCGTATTCAACTGTTTCCGGATTTCCGGCTTCAAAATGGACGGAGTGAATCCAGGATTCCAATGTTTCATCCGGGGTTTCGTTCGTTATGCGGAAATCTTCATGGATAAACAGCGGCGGCGTCTCTTCCGGAAGAACAAACGGCGCGATCAGGAATCCTTTTTTTGTGTCTTTTTCCGGAAATCCGTCAAAAAAAGAGACAACAGGTATACGCTGTATTCCCATTACTACTTCCTCTGTATCAGGCAACCGGTAGCAATAAAATGGGATATTCCGCTTCACACATTCATATTGAATTTCTTCTATCGACATATCATCAGTCCGGACGACAAAAGTAGTGCAAAAAACAACATGTTGCGCGAATTTTCCGGGATTAACATATTTAAATATTTACCTGTTTTTATTTTGCTCATTTTTCTCCAAGTAGCGAAATGGGGAATCAGATAAAATGCAGTAAGAATGGGGGGACAGAAGCTCTTGAAAGTCAATTTGAATCCATTTTCAAAGGGGAAAACAAGGCAAATGATAAGTACGGCAAGCAGACCCGAAAAAAAGTACAGATAACGCCCGAACGGCTCTCCGAAACGGACTACTACTGTGCGTTTTCCTGCCTTTAGGTCGGTATCCCTGTCGCGGTAGTTATTTAATACCAGCAATGTATTGACTACCATGCCGGTAGATAACCCGCAGAAAACAACCAGCGGCGTCCAAAAGAGCGTTTGCACGTAGCAGGTGAACCCGACGGCAACCAACCCGAAAAAAACGATTACTGCCACATCTCCCAGTCCATTATATGCCAGCGGATAAGGACCGGAAGTGTAGAAATAGGCAAAGACGGCACAGAAACATCCTACGAGAATCATCTCCCAGCCGCCATAATAAATCAGCGTTGAACCGGCTGCGCAGGCAAGTACGATGGTCAGAAAAATCCCTTTCTTCATCGCGGATGTGGAAATCCAGCCTTGCGCAGTGGCGCGCAAGGGACCCAACCTGTCTTCTCCATCGCAACCTTTCAGGAAATCAAAAAGGTCGTTAATCAAATTAGCCGCAACCTGCATCAGCATGGCAAAAAACAGGCAAGCCAGCGCCGGTATCCACTGAAATTGGTCGTAGTGAAACGCCAATGCACATCCTGTCATAACCGGAACGATTGCTGCGGCTAATGTTTTGGGGCGTGTGGCGAGGAGCCATGCTTTAGGGGAGTTTTGTATGTTGCCAGGCTCGTTCATTCCTTGATGTATAAAATGAATTTATTTCCGATTTCAGCCGGACTTATCAGTATTTTGTATCTTTCTTCTGTTTCCATTTCTTTCAATTTTTCTTCGGTTATCATTTCCAAATATTCTTCGAAATTCATCTTTTTTACACAAATATTCTCGTAGTTTGATTTTGATATTGTACCGGAAACCGGAAGGAAATTTTCAGCACCTCCAAAAGATGCAGCAATCTTTTTGCCGGAAACAAAATTGATCAAATTGATATTCTCATAATCGCCTTTTAATACCACTTTATTGTCCAAAATACTGACAACATCCACTTTTTTATTATCAAGTGTAAATTGTTTTCCAATATTTTTTTTCGTTAAAGAAATAGATGGATACCCGGCTATTTTTCCGGCATCAAAAGGTTCTGTTTTGAATTTTGCAGTAGAAGAATTACATAACGCCGAATCCATTGGATATTCAAAAACAACCGCCAAAAACACCATCGCGGCATTTACCATTTTTTCTTCGATTTTTTTCGCAAATTTACGCTGCTCTTCCGGAAGCTCTTCTATTTCCGCTTTTTCGTTTTTAAGTAGAAACTCATGTTCTTCTTCTGTTAGCTTTGCCTTTTTTATAATAGCGTTTATCAAGGTTGAATCTTGTTGTATGTTTGTAGTTTCTTTGTCTTGCGCAAATAAATTTTGAGCTAAAAGAAAGACGAAAAAGATAAAAAATATTTTTCTCATTGATTTTTACTATTACTTGTTTTACCTTTGTTTTTCGGAAGGCAAAGCTATTATTTTTTTTGCATTACGGCAACGCAAAAATTATGTTTTCTACAATAAAGAACACAAAGTCGTCTTTCCCTTTGTGAACTTTGTGTCTTTGTGGGAAATATAAATAGAGAACGGAAAAAATGTAAAATATCCCACAAAGACACCAAGAACACCAAGTTGTTTTTTCTTTGTGAACTTTGTGTCTTTGTGGGAAATATAAATTGAGAACGGAAAAAATGTAAATATCCCACAAAGACCCCAAGAACACCAAGTTGTTTTTTCTTTGTGAACTTTGTGTCTTTGTGGAAAATATAAATAGAGAACGGAAAAAATGTAAAATATCCCACAAAGACCCCAAGAACACCAAGTTGTTTTTTTCTTTGTGAACTTTGTGTCTTTGTGGGATATTTTAATTCAAACGAATGTATACCATGTTCAAAATAAATAATCATCTCTACGATTTTTCTACCTTGAAACAGGCAATAGATAGTAAAACACTATTTAATTCCGAGGTGGAATGGGAGCGTGACTTAGCTTTTTTTCTAAAAGAATGGATGAACGGCGAGGAGTATGTAACCGGAAAAACTTCCGGTTCGACAGGAATCCCCAAAACAGTCCGGCTTTCGAAAAAAGCGATGATTGCCTCGGCATTGCGCACGAATCAATTTTTCCAATTGAAACAGGGAGATAGCGTATTGCTCTGTTTGCCGGCTAATTACATTGCCGGGAAAATGATGATTGTGCGGGCGATGGTTGGCGGATTTAACTTGCTGGCGGTTCCACCTTCGTCATTGCCCGGTTGGGTAGGGGAGATTGCTTTTGCGGCAATGGTTCCGTTTCAGGTTCAGGCGTTGCTTGGTTCGGAGGAGGGGAAAAAGCGGCTTTGCTCCATTGATAAATTGCTGATTGGCGGGAGTCCGGTTCCGGAATCGTTGGAAAGGGAGCTTTGCGAGTTTCCGGTAAACGCTTACTTGTCTTATGGAATGACCGAAACCGTCTCGCACGTAGCCCTTTGTCGAATTGAAAAAGAGAATGAGAGGAAAAAAATCTATCATGCACTTCCCGGTATTGCTTTTAGTACGGACGACCGGCATTGCCTCGTAATCAATGCACCTTACCTTCAACCGGAACCTTTTGTAACTAACGATGTAGTAACGCTTTTTTCCGGAACTTCTTTTTCGTGGTTGGGGCGTTGGGATAATGTGATAAATTCGGGCGGAATCAAGTTTTTTCCGGAGGAGATTGAGCGGAAAATTGCCGGTTTACTTACTTCGCGCTTCTATATAACTTCCCTGCCTGACCCGCTGCTCGGACAGCAAATTGTACTGAAAATCGAATCCCAGCCGTGGAATGACGCGGAGGAAAGAGCGTTTTTGCAACAAATCGCCTTATGTTTGTCTAAGTATGAAATTCCCAGACAGATTTTGTTTGTGGATAGGTTTGAGGAGACGGCGATGGGGAAAATTAAGCGGGATTAATCTTTAATCTCCGGTAAATATTTCCGGTTAAAAAACCGGCAAAATGTCTGTCTACATATACTTCAACCGTTCTCATTTTCGTAGAATTTGGACATTAACGGGCTTTACAGTTCTACCGATATATTAAGTGCTTTCATTATCGAAAAAAGCGTATTCAACCGGATGGAAGGAGTTGAGGAGTGCGCCCAAGTCCGTAGGACTTACATTTGGATAACCCCTTACAAGCAAAGCGCAGTTCGGGGTATAAGGAACGTCTATCTCTATCTGAACTCCGTAGTTCAACCCACTACGGGGTTGATTGGCAGGGTACATCGTTTTACCCCGAACTGCGCCTGCCGGCTTGCAAGGGGTTATCCAAATGTAAGTCCTACGGACTTGAAGCTATGTTTTAAGTGTTATCACGGATAATCATAATAAATAAACAACATTGGAAATCAATTCGTCTTCTTATAACTAATCACCGCCCAAACATTAGAAACTACCGCAAAACTGCCCAGCGCAAGAATTTGAGGAAGAATATCCCCAATCGTACTTCCCCGCAAATAAACGCTGCGCATAATATCTATGAAATATTTCAGCGGATTGAAAACGGCGATGTTTTGCGCCCATTGCGGCATACTTTTGACGGGGGTGAAAAGTCCGCTCATCAGCACAAGAATCATCATAAAAAAGAAAATCACGAACATTGCCTGTTGCATCGAATCCGAATAGTTGGAAATAACTAATCCGAATCCTGAAAGCGCCAGGACATAAATAAGCGCACTCACACAGATAGTTAGCAGGCTTCCCGCAGGCGTAAGTCCGTAAACAAGCCACGCCATCAGAAAACAGGAAGTAAGTACCACAAAACCGATTATCCAGTAAGGTATCAATTTTGCCAAAATAAAGTTGAATTTACTTACGGGGGTAACATTCATCTGTTCAATCGTGCCTATTTCCTTCTCACTCACGATGTTAAGCGCAGGTAAAAATCCCGAAATAATGGTAATCAACATAACCATCAGCGCAGGAACCATAAAGACTTTATAGTTCATTTGAGGGTTGAACCGGAATTGCGGAACCACATTAATAACAGGCACGGCGTTTGTCGAATGCGGGGAGGAAATACCCGCTTCGTCACGCAATTCATCGGTAAACGAGGCGACGATCATCGAAAGATAAGAGCTGCCGATAGAACCTTTTGTCCCGTTTACGGAGTTGGAGGAGATAAGTACGTTGGTACGTCCTTCTTTTATAATATCCTGCTCGAAATCCGGAGGAATTTCCATAATAATATCAGCCGAACCATCTTCAATACTTTCCATTGCCTGCGCATAGGCCTGCGCCGTTCCCTTGAATACAAAGTAACCCGAAGAGGATGTTTTTTGAATCAATCGAGCCGAGTAGGGACTATGGTTATTATCAACTACCACGAGATTGATGTTTTTTGTCTCAAAATCGGCAGCCCACGGTAAAACGAGCATCATCACAACCGGCATTACTAAAACCAGCTTCGGCATAAATGAGTTGCGCGTGAATTGTTTAAATTCTTTTTCTATTAAATACTTTAACATAGAGTTGAAAATTGAAAGTTGAAAATTGAAAATGAGAAGAAAAGAAAAAAGTTAAGAGTTGAAAATTGAAAGTTGAAAGTTGAAAGTGAGAAGAAAAGAAAAAAGTTAAGAGTTGAAAATTGAAAGTTGAAAGTGAGAAGAAAAGAAATAAGTTGAGAGTTGAATGATGGACTGTTTTGTCTTCATTTTCAACTTTCAATTTTCAACTTTCAACTTTCTTCAACTCAACCGATACTTAAATTTCTTCAAACTAACTGTTATCAAGATAACCGCCATTCCCGAAAGTATGACCAATTCCTTCATCGCATAAGAGATACTTAATCCTTCAATCATTATCTTTTTCACGGCGGCAATGTACCACCTTGCGGGAAGAGCGGACGAAATCCATTGCAACGGCAGCGGCATATTTTCAATCGGAAAGATCATCCCCGAAAGTATCATTACCGGCATCATCAGTACCATACCCGATGCCAGCATCGCTGCCACTTGCGTTTCCACAAGCGAGGAAATAAGCAACCCTAAAGATAATGCTACCAGTATGAAAACCAGTGAAATAACGGCAAGCCAAAATAAACTTCCTGCAATAGGCACTTTCAATACAAAAACCGACAACAGAAGTATGGAGATGAGATTGACCGCCGACAGTGCAAGGTATGGAACCGCCTTTGCTAAAATAATCAGCAATGGTTTCATCGGCGAAACGAGAAGTACTTCCATCGTGCCGCGCTCTTTTTCCCGGACAATAGAAATCGAGGTCATCATCGCACATATTAGCATCAAAATCAAGCCCAACACGCCGGGAACAAAATTATAGGCACTTTTCATCTGCGGATTGTAAAGCAGCTTGACTTGCGGGATAATTTGAAGAGGGATACTTTTTCCTTCCATCAGTTCTTGCTGATAGGAAGCGATGATGTTGTTGGCGTATCCTGTCAGTATGGTTGCCATATTCGGATCGGTTCCGTCCACAATCAGCTGAATAGATGCTTTCCCTGTATGCAGCAGGTTTTCATTGAATTTTTCTTCAAAAACCATCACTATATCCGCTTTGTTTTTCCGGAAAACTTCATCTATATTCCGGGAATTATCCAATCGCATCGCGAAAGAGAAGTAATGGTTTGCATCAAATTGATTGATAATACGTTGCGTTGCAATATCGTTGGAAGGATCGAAAACGGCAAGCCGCGCATTTCGAACCTCGGTAGATATGGCAAAACCGAAAAGAATTACCTGTACAATGGGCATTACAAGCAAGATGAGCAGCGTTCGCGTATCACGCAAGATGTGGTAAAATTCTTTTTGTATGAATGATAAAAACTGTTTCATATAGTTGAAAGTTGAAAATTGAAAGTTGAAAGCTGGAAATATTTTGTAATTTTGGCGAAAATTTTTTGTTTTATGGTTGCACCTAAATCGTATAAGTTTGCGTTGAGAACGATTAATCTATATAAATGGTTAGTCTCGGAAAAGAGAGAATTTGTGTTGTCGAAACAACTACTTCGTAGTGGAACTGCTGTTGGAGCTTTGATAAAAGAAGCCGAACATGCCCAATCAACAGCCGATTTTCTCAATAAAATGAATATAGCTCTAAAAGAAGCCAATGAAACGCAATACTGGCTTATGCTTCTTAAAGATGCTAAATATTTGTCAGAAAAAGAATTTTTATCCATATACTCAGATTGTAAGGAATTAATAAAACTTTTAGCAAGCATCGTTAAATCAACGAAGTTGAAAATTGAAAACGGGAAAAGAGTTGAAAAGAGTTGAAAATTGAAAGTTGAAAGTTGAAAATTGAATTGAGAGTGATTTATCTTGTCCTCATTTTTCTGACTTCGACATTTGGTTTTCCCCGCATTTTTAACTCCGTGAGAATTTAA
>QMCE01001160.1_pt1 | contig 15764 bp, 13 predicted proteins | sample 1821851 | NCBI WGS metagenome assembly QMCE01 (sample SAMN09453174, study PRJNA476694) | Termite gut metagenome, whole genome shotgun sequencing project. | isolation source: worker | host: Odontotermes sp. | place: South Africa:Pretoria | collected 2016-01-28
GCGGACAGCGCGGCGAAGCTGACCTTCGCGTCGGAGGGCGTCGTGACGGATCTCTTCTGCATGCCCTTCGGCGGCACGCGCATCCACGCGAAGGGGCCGGGGAACCCGTCGAACACGCTGATTCCCTACGTCATTGAGCGCGCGGAAGGCACGGAGGCATGCTTCGCGCACGTCCTCTCCAGCCGGAGCGAACAGGACGCGCCGAAGGTGCTGGGCGTGGACTTCGCGCAGAGCGCCGGAACGCTGACCATCACCGTCACGACGCCCGCCGGTCGCAGGGACTTCCCGTTTTCGACAGAGTAAGAAAACACGCATGAGGAAAGACGCATGACGCCGTTCATGGACAGGGACTTCCTGCTGGAAAGCGACACCGCGCGGGATCTCTACCACAGCTTCGCCGAGGGCCTCCCCCTCTTTGATTACCACTGCCACCTGCCCGCGCGGGAAATCGCGGAGAACAAACCCTTCGCCACCCTCGGCGAACTCTGGCTCGCGCACGATCATTACAAATGGCGCCTGCTGCGCTCCTGCGGCATCGCGGAGGAACTGATTACCGGAAGCGCACCGTGGCGGGAGAAATACCGTGCCTTCGCCTCGGCGCTCCCGCAGGCAATCGGCAACCCGCTCCACCACTGGACGCATCTGGAGCTTCAGCGCTATTTCAACATTGCCGAACCGCTGAACGCGAAGAGCGCGGAAACAATCTGGGACAGGACAAGCGAAATGCTGGCGGACGGGAAATACACGCCCGCGCATTTCATCGAAGCCTCCAACGTGGACACCGTCGGCACGACGGACGATCCGGCGGACACGCTGGAATGGCACGCGAAGATTGCGTCGGGCACGCTCCGCGCCCGCGTCATCCCCTCGTGGCGGCCGGACAGGGCGATGCAGGCGGACGCGCCGGACTATCCGGACTACATCGCGGCGCTTGCCGACGCAGCCGGCGTCTGCATCACGGATTTCGACTCCCTCCTCCGCGCGCTGGACAGGCGGATGGACGCCTTCGCGGACGCCGGCTGCGTCGCGAGCGATCACGACATGCCTGTTGTGTTCCATCGGATTTCGGATGCGGAGGCTGCCGACCGGATATTCCGGAAAGCCCTGCTCCGCGAAGCCCTGACAGCCGAAGAAATCGACGTCTTCAAAGCCACGCTCCTCTGCCGCATGTGCGCGGGCTATCACCGGCGCGACTGGGTCATGCAGCTCCACATCGGCTGCGACAGAAGCGTCAACGCGGCGGGCGCGGAGAAAATCGGCCGCGCCTCGGGATTCGACTCCCCCGGCGACCGGGAAATCGCCGCTCCCCTGGGCGCGCTCCTGAACGCGCTCGCCACGCGCGGCATCCTCCCGAAGACAGTGCTGTACTGCCTGAACCCGAAGGACAACTGGGTGCTTGCGAGTCTCGCCGCGACCTTCCAGACCGAAGGCACCCCATCGCGCATCCAGTTCGGCACGGCATGGTGGATGCAGGATCACCTCCCCGGCATGCGGAGCCAGATGGAGGCGCTGGCGAACACCGGCGTCCTGGGCCATTTCATCGGCATGCTCACGGACAGCCGCTCGTACCTGTCGTACACCCGCTTCGAGTATTTCCGCCGCATCCTCTGCAACTATCTCGGCTCCCTTGTCGAAGCCGGCCAGTACCCCGCGGACAGGGAAACGCTGGGGGAAATCGTCCGGAACATCGGCTACTTCAACGCGAAGCGCTACTTCGGCCGTGGCGGGCGCTGAAAGACGGAAATTGACAAGGAGAAAAATATATTTATAGTATATCGGAAGAGCGCAGCGTCTGCTGCGCCGGAGGGAGATCCATGCGCCTGGGGAACCTGCCCGGCATCCGCCGCCTCCCGATGTACCTGGGCATTCTGCGCCAGTTCCAGCGGAACGGCCAGACCGCCGTTTCCTCCATCGACATCGCCGACGCCTCCGGCGTCGTCGTCCCTGTCGTGCGGAAAGACATTGAAATGACCGGCGCCAGCGGCAAGACCGGCGTCGGCTTCGACACCGCGCAGCTCATCGCCGACATCGAAAACTTCCTCGGCTGGAACAACCCCCTGGGCGCCTTCCTTGCCGGCGCGGGCCACCTCGGCTCCGCCCTTCTCGGCTACGAGGCGCTCCGCCGCCACGGCCTGGACATTGTCGCCGCCTTCGACGTCGACCCCGAAAAAATCGGCTCCCGCATCCACAGCATCGAAGTGCTCCCCCTGCGCAAAATGCCGTCCCTCGCGCGCCGCATGCACATCGCCACCGGCATCATAACCGTCCCCTCCCACGCCGCGCAGCAGGTTGCGGACGCCATGGTGAAGGCGGGCATTACCCGCATCTGGAGCTTCGCCTCCACCATCCTGAGCGTCCCCGACGGCGTGACGGTGCAGCGCGAAGACCTCTCCGCCGGCCTCGCGGAGCTTCTTGTCCGCTCCGGCGCGAACAGCGCTTCCTGAAGACGCCCCCTGACAGCGCCCCCCAAAAACACCGCCCGCTGAATAAAGAAAAAAATCTTTTTTACGGCTTGACAATCCGCCTTTCCGCGATATAAATATAAATATATTTATCTGCAACACAACCGGACGCAAAGGGAACGCAATGACAGACACGAACGAACTCCTCGGCCGCGATGCCGTCGACCGCATCATCCAGACCCACGGCGCCCGGCCCAGCGCCGTCATCGCCATCCTGCAAGACATACAGGAGCGCTGCCGCTATCTTCCGAAGGAACTCTTTCCCCTTCTTTCCAAAAGGCTCGGCGTGAGCGAGGCGCGCATCTACTCCGTCGCCACCTTCTACGAGAATTTCTCGCTGGAGCCGAAGGGAAAGTACGTCTTCCGCATCTGCGACGGCACAGCCTGCCACGTCCGGAAATCCCTCCCCATTCTCGAACGCCTCCGCGCGGAACTCGGCCTCACGCAGGACAAGGTGACGACGGACGACCTGCTCTTTACCGTGGAGACCGTCTCCTGCCTCGGCGCCTGCGGCCTCGCGCCGGTTCTCACGGTCAATGAAAAAGTCTACGCCGCCATGACGCCGGAAAAGGCGTCCGCGCTCATTCAGGAATTGCGGGAACAGGCAAAGGGAGAACAGCATGTCGCTTAGCACACGGAAGGATCTGGCGGATCTGCGCGCGCAATGCCGCGCCGCCCTGAACGCGGAGAAGAAAAAGATTCTCGTCTGCTCCGGCACAGGCTGCGTCGCCAACGGCTCCGCCGCCGTCCACGCCCGCTTTCTCGAAGCGCTCCGCGCCCGCGGCGCAGACTGCTCCGTCGAGTTCGCCGCAGACGGCGGCCACGAAACAGGACTCAAGAAAAGCGGCTGCCACGGCCTCTGCGAGCTGGGCGTTCTTGTCCGCACGGAGCCGGAGGGCTTCCTCTACGTGCGCGTCACGCCGGAGGACTGCGAGGAAATTGTCGAGAAAACGGTGCTTCGCGGCGAACACGTGGAGCGCCTCGCCTACAACAAGGCCGGCCTCCTCTGCGCGCGCCAGGACGAAATCCCCTTTTACAAGGGCCAGAACCGCGTGACGCTGGAACACTGCGGCCGCATAGACGCCACCTCCATTCTGGAGTACATCGCCGTCGGCGGCTACGCGACGCTGGAGAAGGCGCTCTTCGAACTCGGCCCGGACGCCGTGGTGCGCGAGATTCTCGACTCGAACCTGCGCGGCAGGGGCGGCGGCGGTTTCGGCACGGGCAAAAAGTGGGAGCAGGTCAGGCGGCAAAAAGAGAAGAAACGGTACATTGTCTGCAACGGCGACGAGGGCGACCCCGGCGTGTTCATGGATCGCAGCATCATGGAGGGCGATCCGCACCGCCTTCTCGAAGGCATGATTCTCGCCGGCTTCGCCTGCGGATCGGACGAGGGCTACATCTATGTCCGCGCGGAATACCCGCTGGCCGTGGACAGGCTCCGGCAGGCCATCCGCCAGGCGGAGGAATACGGCCTCCTGGGCGACGGCATCCTGGGCAGCGGCTTTGCATTCCGCATCCACATCAGCCGCGGCGCGGGCGCCTTCGTCTGCGGCGAGGGCAGCGCCCTCACCGCCTCCATCGAGGGCAAGCGCGGCATGCCCCGTGTAAAGCCCCCCCGCACGGTAGAGCAGGGCCTGTTCGAAAAGCCGACCGTCCTCAACAATGTCGAAACCTTCGCGAACGTGCCCCTCATTCTGGACAAGGGCGCCGCCTGGTTCAAAAGCATCGGCCCCGAGCGCAGCCCCGGCACCAAGACCTTCTCCCTCACCGGCAACATCGAAAACACCGGCCTCATCGAGGTGCCGATGGGCACGACGCTCCGCGAGGTCGTCTACGGCGTCGGCGGCGGCATGCGCGGCGGCGCGAAGTTCAAGGCCGTGCAGATAGGCGGCCCCTCCGGCGCGTGCCTGACGGAGAAGCACATGGATCTCCCCCTCGACTTCGACTCGCTGAAGAAGGTCGGCGCGATGATCGGATCCGGCGGCCTGGTCGTCGCGGACGAGGGCACCTGCATGGTCGAGCTTGCCCGCTTCTTCATGAACTTCACCCAGAACGAATCCTGCGGCAAATGCGTCCCCTGCCGCGAGGGCACGAAGCGGATGCGGGAAATTCTCGAACGCATCGTCTCGGGCGAGGGCGTGGAGGGCGACATCGAGATGCTTCTCGAACTCGCCGACACCATCACCGCCACCTCCCTCTGCGGCCTCGGGAAGAGCGCGGCGAACCCTGTCGTCAGCACTATCGAGGGCTTCCGCGAAGAATACGAAGCCCACATCCGCGAGAAGCGCTGCCCCGCCGGCGCGTGCCAGAAGCTGCGGAAGTTCACCATCGACGCCGAGCTGTGCAAGGGCTGCTCCAAATGCGCCCGCATTTGCCCCGCCGGCGCGATCAGCGGCAAGGTGAAAACCCCCTTCGTCATCGACGGAGCGAAGTGCGTCCGCTGCGGCGCCTGCGTCGATTCCTGCGCCTTCAAGGCAATCAAAACAGCCTGACATTTTCGAAAAGGACACCCCCATGAGCGCCCAGGGCATCATGACGATAGACGGCATTCCCGTGGAAATCGAAGGCGAGAAAAACATTCTCGAACTCGTCCGCAAGGCCGGCATCGACCTCCCCACCTTCTGCTACCATTCCGAACTCTCCATCCACGGCGCCTGCCGCATGTGCATGGTGGAGGACGAGCGCGGCAACCTTTCCGCCTCCTGCTCCGAGCAGCCCCGCCCCGGCATGACCATCCGCACGAACACCGCGCGCCTGCGGAAGTACAGGCGGAACATTCTGGAGCTCCTCCTCGCCAACCACTGCCGGGACTGCACCACCTGCGCGAAGAACGGAGACTGCAAGCTCCAGGAACTCGCCCGCCGCTTCGACATCGGCGCGGTGCGCTTCCGGAACACGGTGAAGGAGGAACACCGCGACGATTCCTCCCTCTGCGTCGACAGGGACATGGCGAAGTGCATTCTCTGCGGCGACTGCGTCCGGATGTGCACGGAGGTGCAGGACGTGGGCGCAATCGACTTTGCGCACCGGGGGTCGAAGCTGACGGTCGGCCCCGCCTTCGGCGCGCCGCTCGCGGACACGCTCTGCGTCGGCTGCGGCCAGTGCGCGGCCGTCTGCCCCACGGGCGCGATTTCCGTGAAGAACGACACGGAGTCGATCTGGCGCGAGCTGGACAATCCGGACGTGATGGCGACCGTGCAGATAGCCCCCGCCGTCCGCGTCGCGGTCGGCCGCGAGTTCGGCCTGGGCGCGGGCGACAACGCCATGGGCATGATTGTCGCCGCCCTCCGCCGCATGGGCTTCGCGGAGGTCTTCGACACCTCCACCGGCGCGGATCTGACCGTCCTTGAGGAGTCGAAGGAACTGCTGGAGCGCCTGAAGACCCCGCACGACATGCCTCTCTTCACCTCCTGCTGCCCCGCGTGGATCCGCTACTGCGAGACCGCGCACCCCGATCTGCTGCCCCACCTCTCCACCTGCCGCTCGCCCATGCAGATGCTCGCCTCCGTCATCAAGGAGCAGTACCGCGACGCCTACCACCGCGTCTCGCACGTCGCCGTCATGCCCTGCACGGCGAAGAAATTCGAGGCAGCCCGCCCCGAGTTCGTCCGCGACGGGAAGCGCCTGGTGGATCACGTCCTCACCACCCGGGAGCTGATCGGGATGATCCGGGAGGCGGGCATCGTCTTCTCCGAGCTGGAGGCGGAGGCAGTGGACGCCCCCTTCGGGAGCATGTCGGGCGCGGGCGTCATTTTCGGCGTCGCCGGCGGCGTGACGGAGGCGGTGCTCCGGCGGGTGTCGACGGACAAGACGGCCGCCGCGCTCCGCCGCATCGCGATGACCGGCGTGCGCGGCCTGAAGGGCACGAAGGAAGCCTCGATCGAGGTCGGCGGGCGCGAGGTGCGCGTCGCGATGGTGAGCGGCCTCGCGAACGCGCGGCATCTTGTTGAACGCCTGAAGGCGGGCGACGCGCGGTATGATCTGGTGGAAGTCATGGCCTGCCCCGGCGGCTGCGTCGCCGGCGCGGGACAGCCGACGGCCGGCGCGGGCGGCAGGGAGGCGCGCGCCAGGGGCCTGTACGCGGCGGACAAGCTCTGCGGCATCCGGCATTCGGAGGACAACCCGCTGATGCTTTCCCTCTACCGCGGCGTCCTCCGGAACAGGACGCACGAGCTGCTGCACGTCACCTACGGGAAAGCGCGGAAACATGCCTAAGACGGAAATCACCCTCTGCATGGGCAGTTCCTGTTTCGCCCGCGGCAACAACCGCGCCCTGGCCGGACTGGAAGCGATGATCCTGCGGAACGGCTGGCGCGACTCCGTCTCCCTCGCCGGCAGCCGCTGCTGCGGCTGCTGCGGCGACGGCCCGCACCTGACCGTGGACGGCGAGCCGCGGAGCGCGCTCGACATCGACGCCATCGAAGCCCTGATCGCCGCGAAGGCCGGCCGTCCCGGAGCGCCCGCATGAAGAGCCTCTTCCCCGTCTACACCCAGGAGAAGGACTGCCACGACTGCTACAAGTGCGTGCGCCAGTGCCCCGTGAAGGCCATCCGCGTGGAGAACGGCCGCGCCTGCGTCGTCTCCGACCGCTGCGTCGCCTGCGGGCGCTGTGTGCGGGTGTGCCCGAACGGCGCGAAGCATGTGCGCAACGATCTTGCCCGCGCGCGGAAGCTCCTCCTCTCCGCCGCCCCCGTCTACGCCTCTGTCGCCCCGAGCTGGACGGCGGCGCATCCGGACTGGTCGGCGGGGCAGCTTGTCGCCGCCCTCCGCCGCCTCGGCTTCCGCGGCGCGGACGAAACGGCGCACGGCGCGCAGGAAGTCTCCGCCGCCCTTTCCGTCGAGCTTGCGGAGAGCGAGGGCGGCCTGCACATCTCCAGCGCCTGCCCCGCCGTGGTCGATCTCGTCCGGAAGCATCTGCCCGCCCTCGTCCCCCTCGTCACCCCCCTCGCCTCTCCGGCCCTGACGCACTGCCGCCTGCTGCGGGATCGCTTCGGGCCGGACGCGGCCGTCGTCTTCATCGGCCCCTGCGCCGCGAAGAAAACCGAGGCGGACGAAAACCCCGACCTGATGAACCTTGCCCTCACCTTCGCCGAGCTGGACGAGTGGCTGTCCGCGCGCGGCATCGTCCCGTCGGAGCTGGAGCCGGATTCCGGGGACGTCTTCGCCCTCGGCGACGCGGCCGAGGGCGCGCTCTACCCTCTCGAAGGCGGGATGATCGAGACGATGCGCCGCTACGGCTGCCCGGAGACGGTGCAGGCGCAGTCCATCTCCGGCCTTGCCCGCCTCAAGGCCGCGCTGGAGCGGATGGCGCCGGACTCCTTCCGCGCGCCCTTCCTGCTTGAGGGTCTCGCCTGCCGCGGCGGCTGCGTGAACGGCCCCTGCTCCACGGAGGATCCCCCGCCGCTGGAGGGCATCCTCGCCGTGCGGGCGCGGGCGCGGTTCGGCGCGCCTGGCCTCCGCCCCGGCCTCCGCGTGGAGAAGCGGTACTCCTCCCTGTCGAAGCGCCTGATCCCCTCCTGGTCGGACAAGGAAATCCGGGACGCCCTCGCCAGCGTCGGCAAGACGACGCCGGAGGACGAGCTGAACTGCGGCGGCTGCGGCTACGACACCTGCCGCACCTTCGCGAAGGCGCTCCTCGCCGGCGACGCCGAGATTTCCATGTGCGCCTGCCACATGCGCCGCATCGCCCAGAAAAAGGCGAACGCCCTTTTCCGCTGCATGCCCTCGGGCGCGGTGCTTGTCGGCGGCGATCTCCGCATCATCGAGGCGAACCCCGCCTTCGCCGGAATCTTCGGAGACAGCCTGGAGGAGATCTCCCGCGAAAACCCCGGCCTCTCCGGCGTGCCCGTGGAGACTGTCCTTCCCTGCGGCAACCTGCTGCGCGCGGCGCTCCGCTCCGGGCGGGAAATCCGCCGCGAGCGCCTGACGGTGGGGGACAGGCTGCTGGACATGCTCATCTTCATCGTGGAGGAATACAAGACCCTCGGCGTCATCGTCGAGGACGTGACGGTGAACGAAATGCGCCGCGACCAGATAGCCCGTCGCGCGCGGGAGGTGATCAGCCGGAACATCGCCACCGTCCAGGAAATCGCCAGCCGCCTGGGCGAGCACATGGCGGACACGGAGATTCTTCTGAACGCCATTGCCGAAGGCTACGGCGACGAGGCGGCCGGCGGAGGAAAGCCGCAGTGAACCCCGCCCCCCTCTTCATCGACGCCGGCCACACGAACCGCAGAAAATGGAACCAGAACGTCTCCGGCGACGCCTTCGTCTCCCGCCGCTTCAAGGACGAGGGCCGCCTCGTCGCCGCCCTTTCGGACGGGCTGGGGAGCGGGGTGAAGGCGAGCATTCTCGCGACCATGACGGCGGAGATGGCGCTCCGCTTCGTGACGGCCGGCGCCGATCTCCTGCGCTCGTCGGAGGTGATGATGGAGGCGCTCCCCGTCTGCCAGACGCGGAAAATCGCCTACGCCACCTTCTCCATCGTCGACTGCGACCAGGAGGGCGGCATCCGCGTCGTGGAGGAGGGCAATCCGGAGTTCGTCCTGATGCGCGGCTGTTCGGAGCATCCCGCGCCCTTCCGGATGATGAACTCGAAACGCTTTCCCGATCGCAGCGTGCGGATTTCGGAGACCTCGCTTGAGGCGGGCGACCGGGTCATTGTCTGTTCCGACGGCGTGACGCAGGCGGGCATGGGCACCTTCGGCCACCCTCTCGGCTGGCGGCGGGAAGGCCTGGCGGACTTTCTCGCGGACGAGCTGGCGCGGGAGCCGGAGATGTCCAGCCGCGAGCTGAGCCGCATCGTCGTGGAGAAGGCCATGGCGCTGGAGCCGTCGGGGCAGCCTCTGGACGACGTGAGCTGCCTTGTCCTCCACTTCCGCCGTCCGCGCCGGCTCATGGTGATGACGGGGCCTCCCTACGACGCGGGCAGGGACGGCGAATACGCCGCCCTTCTGGACGCCTTCCCGGGGCGGAAGGCCATCTGCGGCGGATCCACTGCGGAGCTTGTGGCGCGCGAACTCGGCTGCCGCATTGCGATGGAGGAGGACTCGTTCCGGAACGCCGCGGACGTGCCTCCCTTCTTCCGGATGGACGGGGTCGACTTGGTGACGGAGGGGATTCTCACGCTCACGCATGTTGCGCGGCGGCTGGAGTCGGGCTCTCCCGCTCCCGTCTCCGACGCGGCGGGCAGAATGATGGAGCTTCTGCTGGACAGCGATTCCATCGAGTTCCTTGTCGGCACCCGCATCAACGAGGCGCACCAGGATCCGAGCCTTCCGGAGGATCTCGACATCCGCCGGAACGTCATGAAGCGCATCGCCGCCGTCCTGCGCGAACGCTTCCTGAAGGACGTCTCCGTGTCGTTCATCTGAGCCTACCCCCCCACCCCCTCGAACAGCGCGGAGGAAAGATACCGTTCGCCCGCGTCGGGCAGGATGACCACGATTGTCTTGCCTTCGAACTCGTCCAGCGCCGCCAGCCGCGCTGCGGCCGCCGCGGCGGCGCCGGAGGAAATGCCGCAGAGAATCCCTTCCTCCTTCGCCAGCCTCCGCGCGAATTCCATGGCTTCCCCGTCCTCCACGCGCTCCACCCTGTCCAGAATCGACAGGTCCAGCGTCTCCGGAACAAACCCCGCCCCGATGCCCTGAATGCCGTGCGCCCCCGGCCGCGGATCCTGTCCCGCGAGTCGCTGCGTCAGCACCGGGCTTCCCGCGGGTTCGACCGCAACCGAGACGACGGCCTTTTTCTTCGTGTTCTTGAGGAAGCGCGAAATGCCGGTGATGGTTCCTCCCGAGCCTACGCCCGCCACCACCGCGTCGACGGCGCCGCCGGTGTCTTCCCAGATTTCCGGGCCGGTGGTTGCTTCGTGGATTGCCGGATTCACCGGATTTTTGAACTGCTGCGGCAGGTAATACTTTTCCGGATCGCCGGCCGCCATCTCTTCCGCCCGCCGCACCGCGCCGCCCATTCCTTCGGAGCCGGGAGTCAGGACAAGGTTCGCGCCCAGCATGGCCAGCACCTTCCGCCGCTCGATGCTCATGGTCTCCGGCATGGTCAGGGTCAGCCTGTACCCCCGCGCGGCGGCGACGAAGGCGAGGGCGATGCCTGTGTTGCCGCTTGTCGGCTCGATGATGACGGAGCCGGGATGGAGCCGCCCTTTTTCCTCCGCGTCCCGGATGAGTGCGGCGCCGAGCCGGTCTTTCACGGAATACGCCGGATTGCGCCCCTCGATTTTCGCCAGCACCGCCGCCTTCTTCCCCGCCACCCTGTTCAGCCGCACCAGCGGCGTATTGCCGACGGATCGCGAATTATCCTCATACATGCGCGCCATATGCTTTCCTTTCTCTTTATAAGAGTTTTTTGATTGACTATTTTGAACCACAGAGGACACAGAGAACACAGAGAACCACAAAAAATGCAATTCTCTATGGCAATTCTCTGTGGCGGTTCTCTGTGTCCTCTGTGCTCTCTGTGGTTCAAAATAGAAAATATTAATCGGTTAAAACGCTTTATGCTTTCGCCTGTTGCAGCGCCTGGCGAATATCCGCCAGCAAATCCTCTCCCGATTCGAGTCCCACCGACATGCGGACAAGCCCCGCGCCTATGCCCCTGCGTTCCCGCTCCTTCGCCGGCATGGACGCGTGGGACATGGTCTCCGGATGCGTAACGATGCTTTCCACGCCGCCGAGGCTGACGGAGAGAAGCGGCAGCCGCAGATGCCGCAGAAACGCCATTGTCCCGCCCGCGTCCGCCAGTTCGAAGGAAAGCACCGCGCCGCCGCCTCCGGCCTGCCGCTCATGGACTTCTCTTCCCGGATGGCCGGGAAGCAGCGGATAGCGCACCGCAGCGATCTCCGGCAATCCGGCAAGACGCTCCGCCAGCCAGAGCGCCGTCTTCTGCTCCGCATTGATTCGGGCGCCGAGCGTCCGGAGTCCGCGCAGCAGCAGCCAGGAATCCTGCACCCCCAGCACAGCCCCGAAGGCGTTCTGAATGAATTTGAGCCTTGCCCCCAGTTCTTCCCCGCGCACCACCGCCGCCCCGGCGAGGACGTCGGAATGCCCGTTCAGGAACTTCGTCGCGCTGTGGACGACGATGTCGAAGCCGAATTCCAACGGCCGCTGCAAATACGGCGTCGCGAAGGTGCCGTCGGCAATGGCGAGAAGCCGGTGCTTCCGGGCGACGGCGGCGACGGCCGCGAGATCGGTTATGTTCAGCAGCGGATTGGAAGGCGTCTCGATGAACACGGCCTTTGTCGCCGGTTCGATCGCGGCCTCGACATTCGCCGCGTCCGTCGTGTCGACGAACGAGGTTCGCAGGCCCCAGCGGGAGAAGAGCTGATCAAGCACCCGGAACGTCCCGCCGTACACATCCATGCCGACGACGAGATGATCCCCCGGCTGCAACAGGAGCAGGACGGAGGACGTCGCCGCCATGCCGGAGGCGAAGGCGAAGCCGGCCGCGCCGCCTTCGAGTTCGGCCAGCGCGTTCTCCAGCGCCTCCCGCGTCGGGTTGCCGCTCCGCGCGTAGTCAAACCGCCCCGGATGCTCCGGATCCTTCTGCGAATAGGTCGACGCCTGATACAGCGGCACGCTGGACGCGCCGGTGGCCGGATCCCTGTCGATTCCCGCATGCACAATGCGCGTTTGAAAATCCATATGCGCCCCCTGTTTTACCCGCTTTTTATTTTCTATTTTGAACCACAGAGAGCACAGAGGACACAGAGAACCGCCACAGAGAACCATAACCACAAACATTTTTTCCGGTATAGTATAAAAAGCAGTTTGCAGTTGCGGTTCTCTGTGCGCGGTTCTCTGTGCTCTCTGTGTCCTCTGTGTTTCATTGGTTATTCTTGATCACTCTCCCAGAGCCGACTCCAGATCCGCCAGCAGATCGGAAATGTTTTCTATGCCGACAGACAGCCGGAGGAGCCTGTCGTTGATGCCGAGGCGTTCCCGGACGGCCGGATCCATTTCCGCATGTGTCTGCGCGGCGGGAAAGGTAATGAGCGATTCGACGCCGCCCAGGCTCTCCGCGAAGGAAAACACCCGCACCCCCGCGAGCACGGCGGGCGCCCGCTCCGGCCTGTCCACTTCAAACGAGATCATGGCGCCGAAGCCCCGCGCCTGGCGGCGCAGCCGCTCGTGGCCGGGATCGCCCGCGAGGCCGGGATAGCGCACCCGCGCAACATGGGGATGCCCCGCGAGGAACGCCGCAAGCGTACGCGCGTTTTCCTGCTGCCTGTCCATGCGGACAGCCAGCGTTTTCAGCCCGCGCAGCAGCAGCCAGGAATCCATCGGCCCGAGAACGCCGCCCGTGGCGTTTTGGATCGCCGCCAGCCGCGCGCCCGCCGCCGCGTCCGCGCAGACCGCCGCGCCGGCAAGCACGTCGTTGTGCCCGCCCAGATATTTCGTCGCGCTGTACACGGCGATGTCGGCTCCGTGGTCGAAGGGGCGGAACAGATAGGGCGTGAGAAAGGTGTTGTCCACGATCAGCAGCGCCCCCGCCGTGTGCGCCGCGTCCGCGAGCGCGCCGATGTCTGCCACGCGCATGAGGGGGTTGCTGGGAATCTCCGCCAGCACCGCCGCCGCGCCGCCCGCTTCCAGTTCGCGCCGCACCGCATCCGTGTCCGCCGTGTCCACATGCACGGGAACGACGCCGGCGGGGCGGAAAAAGTTTTCCATCAGGCGCACCGTGCCGCCATACGGGTCTTCCGTTACAAGGACGCGAACGCGCCCCGCATCGCGGCCCTGCTCCAGAACCAGCCGCATGACCGCGTCCAGCGCCGCCATGCCGGAGGCGAACGCGCAGGCCCGCGCGCCGCCGTCCAGCGCGGCGAGCGCCGTCTCCAGCGCGCTCCGCGTGGGATTGGCCGTGCGCGAATAGTCATAGCCCGTGCTGCCGCCGAGAGCCGGGCGGCTGAAGGTCGCGGTTTGGTAAATGGGCGCGGAGACGGAGCCTGTCCGCGGATCGCTCCGCCCTCCCGCCTGCGCCAGGCATGTTTCCGGTTGCATTGCTTCCCGTCCTTTTATATCATATATATCCCATAGGAATACTATCGAATTTCCCGACGGAATGGAAGAGGAAAAACAATGAAATTCTCCACAAAATCCCGCTATGCCCTTCGCCTCATGCTCGAACTCGCGGACGCCGGCGCGGACGGTCATGTCGCGCTCAAGGATGTTGCGGAACGCCAGGGCATCTCCGTCAAATACCTTGAACAGATCGTGCCGCACCTCGCGCAGGCGGGTCTGGTGAAAAGCTTCCGCGGATCCCGCGGCGGCTACAGGCTTGCGAAAGACGCCGCCCTCTGCACCCCCGGCGACGTGATCCGCGCGGTGGAGGGCTGCATCGCCGTGGTGGCCTGCCTTGAGGACTGCCCGAACGCCTGCGGGCGCGCGTCCTCCTGCCGGACGCTTCGCTTCTGGGAGGGCATGAACCGGATGCTGACCGACTATCTGGACGGCATGACGCTGCGGGAAATGGCGAACGCGGAATAAGAGCCAGCTCATGAAAGAATTGCGCCCGCAGCGCGGGAATGATACACTGTGGCGTTTGTGTCGTCGTTTGTGTCGTTGTTTGCGTCGTTGTTTGTCTGTTGTTGCTGTTTGCCGGCGAAAACGTTTGCTGTTGAAAAAAGGTGGAAAGTTGAAAAAAGGTGGAAACATGAAGTCTGTCACGAAAACGGTTGTCGTTCTGTCATGATTGGCTCCCGAGATCATGGACGCCTTCCAGTATGGAACATGTAATCGGGTTTCAGAAGAGGCTAATAGCCGTTTTTCTGCCTTTCGCAGCCGGCTCTTTTTCCGTATCATACGGCAATGGACTCGTATACGGACATCCTGCGCACTCTCGCCGGGAACCACGCCCTTTTCAAGCTGCGAAACCGCGCTCTTCTCCCTCTCCGCGCCCGAGCTTAACCGCATACGCGCGGGCACGGGCAGAATAGACCGCACGCTTGTCCGGCTCCATGCCTCGCTCCAGACGCTTCTCCCCTCGCTTCTCTTTTTCAACATGCTCGTCAATGTCGGCATCTACGCTCTCGCGGCCGGCATCGCGGCGGACATCGGCGAGCGCTTCGGCATGGGCGCAGCGTTCGCGTATTCCATGGCAAGCCTCTTTCTCGTCGTTTTCTGGGGCGAGGTTTTTCCGAAGCAGCTCGCCATTGCGGCCAGTCTTCCCGCGGCGCGGCTCACGGCGCTGCCGGTGTGGATGTGCACCCGCGTCCTCGGGAAACCGCTTGTCGTCCTCAACGGCCTTGTCGCCGCGCTGGAGCGCGTTCTTATTCCGAAGCGGCCGGATCACCAGGAGCTTCGGGAGGAGGAGCTTCGGCTTCTTGTCGATCTCAGCCGCGCGGACGGCGCCATTTCCGACGGCGAGTACCAGATGATAGACAGCATTGTCGACCTCCCGGAGGTGCGCGTGAAAGACATCATGATACCGCGCGTCGACTTCACCGCGCTTCCGCGCGCCTGTTCCTTTGACGACGCCGTCGCCGCGGCGCGGCGCGCGGGGCACTGCAAGCTTCCGCTTGCCGATCCGGCCAGCGACGACTTCACCGGCTGGATTGACGTGCGCGCGATCCATGCCGCGCGCAGCGGAGGGCGCGCGAAACGTCCCGGCGGGGTGGAGGCGCATGCGCGGGAGTTCCGGTATTTCTCCGAGCATGACCGCGCGGATCAGGTGCTGGAGCGCATCAAGGGGACGGGGGGGGAGTTGTTTGCCGTTGTTGACGAGAGGGGGCTGGTTGTCGGGTTTTTCACGTTGCAGGACATCATGGACGAGGTGCTTGGGCGTTTCGGCGAGCACGGCGCGGCGCCTGCGCAGGAGATACGCGGGGAGGGCGAGGGGTACATACTTTCCGGGCAGTTGAGCGTGCGGGAGTGGCGCGACCTGTTTGATGTCTCCCGTGATTTGCCGAAGAGCGCGACTGTCGGGGGGCTTGTTGTTTCTCTTCTTGGGCGCATTCCCCGGGTTGGGGATCGTGTGGAGCTGGACAATATGGAGATGACGGTTCTCGCCACCTGGCACAACCGTGTGACCGAGGTGCGTCTGCGGCTTGCGGGCGGGGATGGAGAGCAGGCGGAGAGGTTTTCTTGAGTCGTAAACGTATAGTCGTTATTGGTATAAGTTTCCATAGTTACACCATCTACATTTTTGAAGCCAGAGACAACTAGTTTTGTATAGGGGGTATTATATGCAAGAGGTGGACTTGGAGTAATTGATACGATCTTACCACTTATGCTTATTTCTCCATTGCTGAATGTTCTACTACCAAGTTTTACAGTCCCCTTTGTGCTG
>QMCE01000926.1_pt1 | contig 15761 bp, 15 predicted proteins | sample 1821851 | NCBI WGS metagenome assembly QMCE01 (sample SAMN09453174, study PRJNA476694) | Termite gut metagenome, whole genome shotgun sequencing project. | isolation source: worker | host: Odontotermes sp. | place: South Africa:Pretoria | collected 2016-01-28
GATTGGAGTTCAGAGCATGGAAGTCGGAGTTCGGAACTCGGAAATCGGAGTTCAGAACAGGGTGATCGGAGTTCGGAACTCGGTGATCGGAGTTCAGAGCATGGAAGTCGGAGTTCAGAACTCGGTGATCGGAGTTCGGAACAGAGTGATCGGAGTTCCGAATAGGGTGATCGGAGTTCGGAACTCGGTGATAGGAGTTCAGAACCTTGAGTTTGAAGGTACTAAGTTCAATGACGGAGACCCAAACTTGGAATTATGAACATAAAAAGCGGAGTCACGAACTGCGCTGCCGGAGAAAAACGGCCAAGGAGGGTGTGGATGGAAGGGTGCTATGGTTTAGGTTTGATGGGCGGGTTTGAATTCCTCAAAAAAATATCAACACATATCATACTTTCGGAAATACCCCCTAGTGTTTAAGTAAATCGGATTAAATAAGGGACAGGACTTGAAAGGGATGGTTAAAAAAATTCCCCCAACTCAAGCCGGGGGAATTGGTGTTTTTACTGCATCTTCATGGTTACAGTATAGAGAGGCAGACCAGGGCGGGTGATTTCCAGCACCAGATCGGCATTTGTAATAGACCTCTTCATGATGCGATAGGAGCGTCCAGCTTCAGGGCAGGAAAAGGAAAGTACCGGTACAACGCCGTCAAGCCCTACTGTGAAATCGTTGACAGTTTTCTCGCGGAAGTTCCAGAGTACCGTGCCGTTCGTGTCCAGAATGTTGATGCCTGTAGCGCCGAATTCCCACACAGCGTCATAATTGGGATCAAGCCACTTGCCAGTAGGGAAGGCGCCAAGATCGAGGTCTGCAGCAAAAGCCGATACTGCCATAACGCACAGAGCGGCAACCGTTACTAAAAATTTCTTCATAAAAATCTCCTTAGCATTAAGAATATACCTTATAGTAACTATACTTTTTATGAAAGTCAATCCCCTAATATAAAAAAATCCTTCCCCACGGGGAAGGATTGGAAAATCAGCGCGCTATTTTCAATCGCCTAACCCAGCGATCCGCGGTATTGGGCAATTCCCATCGCGTCAAGCATAGCGCGGTGAGCAGTGAGCTTTTCGGCGAAGCGCGCAAAATCGTGGGTGGCCGCGGGCGACCAGATGTTTTCGGCAAAGGCGGCAATGCGCGGGAATATCATATATTCGGCGGTCCTGCCGTTCATGATGATCTCAGACCACAGGTTGCACTGCCCGCCTGTCACGAGCGCGGCTTCAGTCGGGGACATACCGGCGATTGGGTCTACCGTATAGACATCACGCACCGAGGAAATGCCGAAAACCTGTCCCGGCTCTTCAGGATCACGTAAGTGTTTGTAGTCAAGGTACCAGCCGTCCGAGTTCGGCACCATGATCACCTGATGGGCGCGTTTCACAGCCTCTCTGCCGCCCTTTTGTCCCCGCCATGACATGACCACAACTTCTGACGGAAGCTTGTACGCGCTCGTGTCCTCAAGCACTTCGTCCCAGCCTATGGGTACCTTGCCCCGTTCCGCGAGCATATCCACGAACCGCGCCGTTATCCAGCTTTGCAGTTCACGCGGCTGCTTCAAACCCAGCTCGGACAGGCGTTTTTGGCATTTGGGACAGTGTTCCCACCGCTCAAACTTCACCTCGTCCCCGCCGATATGGACGTATTTTGAGGGGAAGAGCCGCGCGAGCGTGTTAAACACCGCCGCGGCAAGATCGAATATGGCGTCGTTGCCCGCGCACAGCACATCGTCAAAGATACCCCACCGATCCTCCACGCGGTAGGGTCCGCCGGTACAGCCTAGTCCGGGGTAGGACGCAAGTATGGCGCTCGCGTGTCCAGGCAGGTCAACTTCCGGCACAACCTCTATGTGCCGCGCCGCTGCAAAAGAAACAATGTCCCGAATGTCGTCTTCCGTATAGACGCCGCCCAGATAATACGGCGCCATCGCCCTCTTCGGCTCAAGTCGGCGCGACCCGATTTCGGTGAGCAGAGGATATTCCGGCACAGGCAGCCGCCACCCTTGATCGTCGGTAAGATGCCAGTGAAACACGTTAATATGATGCAGGGAAAGCGCATCAAGCAGTTTCTTGATGAACGGCACCGAATAAAAATACCGCGACGTATCAAGCATAAATCCCCGCCACCCAAAACGCGGATTATCTTCTATAAAAGCGCAGGGTATCTTAAAAGGAGCTTCAAGCGGCTGCACAGATGGAATACCGGAAAGCGAGAAATTCCGTTCAAAACCCGATTCGCGTAAAAACGGCATATCCGATAATAGCTGCTTATAAAAAAGCTGCCTTATGGTCTGGAAGGCATGATGAGCGGCGCGGGGAGAAGCCGCCCTTATCTTAATAAGCTCGCGCCCTATATCAAGTGTGTACGCCTCATTTGAAAAAGAAGCATCCTCCTCGCAAATGATCTTTCCTGTCTTCCCATTTGCTTTTTTGAAAGAGAAAGAATTAAGAAAAACCCGTCCTTCCGCGAGGAACGCGCCTTCCACAACAGGAAGCCCTTCACATTCAAACACGTCCTCCCGTTTTTGGATGGAAACCGGTTCAGGAATAAGTGAAATGTCCATATATACTCCTCATAGTATTGTCTGCAATCTAATTAAAGCAGAACCATAAGCAAGCTTGTTTTATCACAAGCTTGCTTATGGTTCTGCTTAATTCGGTTCTGCTCATAATTTCTTCCTTCAAACATATAATTTCTATCAGAACAGTCTTTTTCCATCTGAAATATCTATCCCAAAATTTTTCGCCATACTGCTTTGCTTAAATGGATTTATTTTCTCCACTATGCCATCATGTTTAAAAAGTGAGCCTGTATTTTTGAACCAAAATGTTACATTTGCTTTCACGCATTGTTCACGGATATTAAGTATCCAATCATAATCACATTCACGACCTTCCCGCCCCGTTTCACCGCCAACTGTAACATGCTCTACTCCATAAAGATACGGCGTTACATCTATCGCTTCTAAAAGCGGGGCGCAGGCTATAAAACGCCGCTTTATCGGATAGGATAAAAACAACGGAAGTCTATAATCGGCTAATTGTTGATTTTCGACCGTACATCCAATATTCACATTATCATATCCTGTGTCCCAATCTGATGGAAGCGATACAAGGAAACGATCAATTCGCTTTGTCAGAATCAAAAATTCTATATCTGTTCTTTCCTTGATCATAGCCCAGACTTCTTTACGCCAGTCGTCCGCTTCGGGAAGAAAAAAGTCAGTTGCAAAACAGGTCGCAAGAATTTTGTTTCCTTTGATGTTGTATTCGCCTTTTGCGTTCGTTTTTATTGGCCAATCGAATTTATCTGTTTTTTGTATGGTGTTGTAACCATAGCGTTTTGCATGAGGTCCATAAAAATAACAATTCGTACAACCGTCACTGATTTTATAGCATCCTGTCCACGGTTCCCAGTTCATAGGTATTCTCCGTATATTATTCGGGTTTTATTGGCGCAAATAAGGCGCAATACTCATTAGCTCTGCGAGTCCGGTGGGGGGACAGTATCTTCTTTGGAAAGCAGTACTGCGGGTTCGTGGAATTCCTGAACGCCGAGCGCGCCTATATGCACCCGCCGCAGAGACAAGTTACCTTCAGGCCAGCTTACCTTGAAGGTCTCGCGCGCCGCCTTTGCGCCCGTTGAGCCGCGAAGCTCCAGCATTTCCTGTCCGTCCAGCGCGTAGAAACTGTACCTTCCGCGCATCACGTTTTCGCCTGAAGACAGCTCATAGAAGCCGTCAGGCGAGAACCATATACGCCCTATGATGCCGTTATAGGCAGCTTCTATGTGCGACGCTATCACTATCGGCGCTTCTTTTTCCGGTGGGATGACAGCAGATACTTTCCGGTACGATCCGTCCCAACCCGCGTCGTTGCCGATCTTGAGCCGTACATCCTCAAACACCTTTACCCGTATGCCTTCTATTGATTCAATTGCTATATCCAAGGAGCGGCGCAGGGTGCGTACCGAGATGTTTTGGGTGGAAATATAGAGACCGTAGCGCGTAGCGCCCGAACTCTGCCAGGTAAACACCTGCTGGGTTTCATCTATGAAGAAAACGATCTCTTCGTTGTCGGGATTGAAGTATATGTAGTGACTGCTGTCCATAGAGCCGTCTGATCGCACATAGTACCACAAACCAGCAAGAAATTCCTCAAAAGCCGTTGATCCGCCACGTAGAACTTCTCTGACACGCTGTTCTTCAACCTGTCTGCCCGGTATGCGGGTTACGCCGCTCTCCTCGTAGCTCTCCGCTTCAATGTTGTATGTATAGATCACTTCTATCTGATCCAAAATATTGGAAGATTCGGGATCGCGTCCGTGAGCGATTATACTAAAGGGTTTTCCGGCGCTTATGCCCGCCTGATACGCTTGCGTGCGCTCTTCCTTCCGTATTGAGACTATTCCTTCTATCTGTATGTCGGCAATTTGCACAAACGCGCTGTCGGATTGGACATCCTTCCGAAACACGGAAAGCGTGTGCCATCCCATACCGTTCATGCCAGACGCTACCACGCAAGGGACGCGGTCGCCCACAAGGTCTTGAACGTACAACTCCAAAGTGCCGGAGCGGGTAATGGGAGTTTGCGCCTCCCACACGCGCTGGTAGGAACGTAAAGCTTCGTCATAATCAATATACGCGATAAACACGATCTCGCCGCCGTCCGCGCTCTTGCGGTAGGCGATGATCTGCTCTTCCTGCGCGTCCGCGTCAAAGTTTTCGTTCAGAGCGCCAGCGAGAATTTCGCCACTGTTCAAAGGGATTTTTGCGACCGCGCCGTCGTTGTATACAACCTCGGACAAGGAATCGTCATAAATTTCCTCATCGGAACTCGCGCCTGTCCGTTCAATAACGCGGGTTTGGCGTATCTCTTTGACTGGTTCTTTTTCCGCCGCGAGGGGTAGGGTTTCGGGGAAAAACGCGAGCAGCGCCACTACGAGCGCCGCTATAAAAAAGATAGTGATGGTTAAAAGCCAAGAAACTTTCATTTTTATGTTAGGATTAAACCTCTTCCTTTAGGTGAATTAACATATTTACATTCCGCTTAAACGCACAATCGCCTGTCTAAAAAGCAGACGTTCCCGATCCGCCTTAGCGCCGTCCGCCGCGCTGGCGCCCAGTTCCGCATCCGCCTCGGAAAGGGCGGCTTCGGCGGCGCGTTTGTCATATCCCATGGTGGCGAGCGCGTCGATCAAATCCGCGTACTGCGAGGGAGCGGGCGCAGCGGTGTTTGCAACATGGGTTATCTTTCCTTTGAGCGTAAGGAGCATCTTTTGGGCGGTCTTTTTGCCCAGACCTGGCACCTGCGAAAGCCGCGTGAGGTCTTCCGAATCGAGCGCCCGCTCCAGTTCTTCCTGATTGATGCCGCCCATAATTTTCAGCGCGCCCTTGGGACCTATGCCATCAACCTTGAGCAGCTCCAAAAAGGTATCCCGCCGCGCCGCGCTCGCAAAACCATACAGTCGCATACCGTCTTCTTTATGGAAAAGCCATGTCCACACACGAACGGTCTCCCCGGCGGCGGGCAGCGAGGCGTTATCTGTAGCAGGAATCGCTATATCCCACTCAATCCCGCTGGTTTCAAGGTACAGCGCATCGTTGTATTTTTCCGCAATAATTCCCCGTATACTATTAAACATATCTTAATAATATACTGTACCCTTGTTTTGGATTCTTGTCAATGGGAATTCTGTACCATGGACAGAGCAACCGCATCGGAAAAAATATCAAGAAGGAAATCAGGATTATATGAAGTATAGGGACGTTTACGATTTTTTAATGCGATTGCTCTTCTGCCAGTCATAAACGTGCTTGACAAATTTTAAGCAATTTTGTATAAAGTATCAGCCGATGTATTTCGGAAATAGTCTTGGAGGTTCCAGATTGGATAATCATGCGCGTATACTGAATATCATTGCTGTCAGCATTTCTCTTGTCGCTTCGATTTTTGCGGTACTTATTATTTCGCGGATGATTGCCAGGAGGAGCGCGCCATGACTATGTAATATCAATGGCGAAACAGCGCGCCCGTGGTAATCGGAAACGATTGCGACGGGCGCTTTTTTTTTGCCAAAATTAGGGAGGAGATTATGGAAACATCTCATCAAACTCAGACGGAAAAGGCGGACACTGTCTCGCCACAAAAGGAATGGGCAAATCCGACCCCGGCAGGACTGGTAGCGCTGGCAGCGGCGTGTACCTGCTTCTTTGCTTTACTGACTGGCCGTGTATCGGCTTCGGCTATGCCGCTTATTGGCTGCTGGCTGCTAGGCGGATTTGTCATTCAGATTGTTGTCGCTCTGCTCGATCTAAAAAGCGGCAACCTTGCTGGAGGCAACACCTTTTTGTTTTTCAGCGCGTTTTTTATGCTGGTAAGCGGCATGGAAATGCTGCTGAAATACAACGCCATTCAGGCAGGCGCGCCGCTTGACGGAACGATAGACGGTTATGTATGGGCGGCGCTGACCATCGTAGTGTGGCTGTGGACGCCTGCCTTTTTTGCCAAATTCAGCCTTTTGTCCGTTATTGTGGCTTTACTGGATATAGCGCTGCCGTTTATCGCACTGACCGATCTGGGCGCGCTGCCGAAAAGTTACGCTCATATTTCCGCGTGGGCATTATTAGCCTCCGCCGCGGTAGCCGTTTACCTTTGTGCGGCTATAGTCGTAAACGGGACATGCAAAAAAACCGTCTACCCTCTGCCGAAATAAGGTTATTGATACTGCAATAATAATTCCGCTCGCCGCCGTCAGGCGGCAGTGCGGTTTTTATGATGTTCAATTGGCTGATTAATAACTAGCGGAGAATATCAAAATAATAATAAATTTATAACTTGGTTGCTTATAGTAGATTTGGATTAAAAATCCCTATATTGAAATAGATCATAAATATTTTCATTTTGAAAATCTTGTGGCTGAATATTTAATTCTTGTGCTACTATGTATATTCCGGCAATCCACATTTCATCATCTTCAAAATATGCCTGATTCAAATATTTTTCAACAAAGGGAACGATCTCACTTCTATTGAAAAGTTTCAGTGCTTCAACAACCGACTGAAAAACCGGCCAATTGGCGTCTTGAAGGAATTTAAATAAATATGGAATTCCTTTCATCTTTTGTGGATACTTCATTTCATTAATTATTTTAACTATATTAATCCAACAAAATTTTGTTGAAAACTTTAATAAGCTAAAATAGTCTTGCAGATCAATATTTTCTGCTGAAAATTCTTCTGCCAGCTCATTTATTCTTACTATATCCAAATCATCATGATTATAAATATTATACTGATCCATTGCCAGCAATTCATTAATTCGTGACATTATGTAAATCTCCATTTTATGTTCTATCTTGATGCCATATATATTATTGTATTGTTAATTATGGTTAACACTTTTTGACTGATGAACAAAAAAAATCAACTATTCCTCATAGAGAGGTAAGGGCATGATCGCAAATGTAAACGGAATCGAACTATTTTACAATAAGACAAGACAGGAGACACAGGGCAACCGCATTATAATTTGGAAAACATCGACCGCCCCCCTTCCCCCCCTAACGCTTAAATTTAGGTGACTCAAACGTAGCGTTGCCGCGCCTAAAGGTGAATGACAGCTCCGAAGAGGCGGTCTCACGCAGCGCTTTATAGAAATTGTTCAGCGTGGAGACATTCCTGCCGTTCACAGTCGTGATAAGATCGCCTTGCTGCAAATCCAACCGACGAGGCGGGCATCTTAGTATACACCTGCGCCACATACAATGAAGGCATGTTCTTGTCAAGGTTAAGCAATTTCCGAATTTCATCGGTAAAAAGAATGCTTTTTCCCGTTCTATCCGCGAAACCGATATGATTGAAAAAACAGAACGTAATCCAATACTTACCCCCGCTCTTTCCTATCATCTTTTTACTCTTCTTTTAATGCACTCTCTATATGCGTCGTGGCAGCAGCTTCCTCCCACTCGTCCAGCTTGCGGTGGAGCGTTTTCCTGCCTATGCCCAGAACATCGGCGGTCTTGCTCTTGTTGCCCCGCTGGGCGGTGAGCGTGTCCCGAATCACGATCTTCTCGGCTTCATCAAGCGTGGAACCAAGCGGGACGCGAATCCAGCCCTCGTCCGCCCTGCCCTGCAAAGCCCGCATCGTGGGCGGAAGGTCGTCCGCCGTTACCAGTCTGCCGCGCGTCATGACCACGGCGCTTTCCATGCAGTTTTGCAGTTCCCGAACGTTGCCGGGCCAATCATAGGCGAACAGGATGGAACGGGCGCGTTCGTCTATGCCCTCGACACTCTTGGCGTTGTCCGCCGCGAATTTTTTCAGGAAATCTGAAATGAGCAGAGGCAGATCGTCCTTGCGCTCGCGGAGAGGCGGCACCTCTATGTTCACCACATTGAGGCGAAAATACAAGTCCTCGCGGAACATGCCTTTGTCGATTTCGGCTTTGAGATCGCGGTTCGTGGCGGCGACTATGCGTACGTCCGTTTCTATAGTCTCGTCTCCGCCCACGCGCTCGAATTTACGCTCCTGCAGTACGCGCAGCAGCTTTATCTGTATGTTTTGGTTGATCTCGCCTATTTCGTCAAGAAAGAGCGTGCCTTCGTCGGCGCGCTCGAAAATGCCGCGTTTCCGCGCAATCGCGCCAGTAAACGCGCCTTTCTCGTGTCCGAAAAGCTCACTTTCCAGCAGTGTTTCCGTGAATGCGGCGCAGTGAACCTTGATGCACGGCTTGTCTTTGCGTGGGGAAAGCTCGTGAATCGCGTCTGCGACTAGCTCCTTGCCCACGCCCGACTCGCCCGTGATAAGCACAGACGCCCGCGAGGGCGCCACGCGGCTCACAGTGTCAAAAACCTTCCGCATAGCCGCGCTTGTGCCTATCATCGACTTGAACTGTTTGGCGCGCTCGGTTTCCTCTTTCCACCGGCGGTACTCGATTTCGTCCTCGCGGGTCTTGAGCGCGCGGCGGACAAGGTGCGAAAGATGGTCGAGATTAGGCGGTTTGGTGAGGAAGTCATACGCGCCGCCCTGTATAGCGGCGACGGCGTTTTCTATGGTGCCGTGTCCGGTCAGCACAATAACCGGCGTACCGGGACTTTCCGCGAGTATCTTTTTTAAAAGGGCGTCGCCTTCCATTCCGGGCATACGAAGGTCAGTGATAACGAGGTCTATGTCCCCTTTTTGGAAGCGCTTGAACGCCTCGCTGCCGTCCGCCGCGGTTACCACATCATAGCCGTCCATGCGGAGCGCGGCGGCAAGTCCTTCCCGTATGTGCTTCTCATCATCCGCCGCCAAAAGCCTGAACTTCATAAGGAGCCTCCTTCGGAATTCCGATACTTTTCCGGTGTCCGCGCCGTTTCGGGCCCCGGCAGGCTGCGAAGGTCTTTCCGCGCTGCGGGCAGCAGAATGGTAAAGTGCGCGCCCTCTTCCTCGGTGGATTTTACTGCGAGTTCTCCATTATGCTCATGTACTATTTTATACACCAGCGTCAGCCCCAGCCCGGATCCCGTGCTTTTTGTGGTGAAGAACGGCTCAAAAATTTTAGATAAAATGTCTGGAGGAATACCTTTTCCGGTGTCCGAGACGGTAATGGCGACGCGCCTGTCCTTGAGCGCGGTCTGTATGGTGAGGACGCCGCCGTCTTCCATCGCGGCTATGGCGTTTTTCACAAGGTTCAGCAGCGCCTGTTTCATCAAACGTCCGTCAAACAACACAGGCGGCAGGTTTTCCTGCAAATCAAGCGCGCATTCGATAGAATGTTCTTCCAGCTCAAAGTACACAAAGTCGAGCAGTTCCTTCAGAAAGGCGTTAATATCTCCCTCACACAGCTCTATGTCTATGGGGCGCGCGGCGAAAAGGAAATCTACGACTATGTGGTTGAGGCGATCTATTTCCTCATTTACGATGTCAAGGTAGTTTTCAACCATCCCAAGAAGGGAAGAGGGAAGCTCGTCGCGGCGCAGGGAAAAAGCTTTCTGTATAAGTTGTACATGGATAGAAATAGACCCTAGGGGATTTTTTATCTCATGGGCGACGCCCGCGGCGAGCGTAGTAAGACTTGCAAGACTTTCCATGCGCCGTATTTGGGATTCCCGCATACGTTTTTCGGTAATATCCTCAATCCGTATGAGGGATCCGGACACGCGGCGGTCACGCACAAGGGGCAGAACGCTCACGCTCAAGAGCCGTCCCGCCTGTTCCGAATGGACTTTATCAATGAAAAATTCCCTGTCCGTCGCCTTATCGCCGCTCTCAAGCACCTGCCTGAGGAATTGGGCAATCGGCTCGTCGCGGACAAGGTTCCAGATGGGCGCGGATGGCTGCTCGTCAAGCGCAATGGGCAGATAACGCCGCGCCGAGCGGTTCGCCATGACAAGCCCGTTGTCCGCGCCGCATATCAGCACGCCGTCAATAAATGAATCAAGCACGGCTTCAAGACGATCTATTTCACCGGCGGCGGAAACCAAAAGCTCACGCACCTGATCGGCGGTGAGCTTATTCAGTTTCTGCAGCGCTCTTCGTATAAACTGGCGCATTTACTCCTCGTCCAGCAAATCGTCTTCCTGCTCAGACTCTTCTTTTGTCTTTTTGTTGGACTTGGGGGACTTCACCGACTTGGTGTGCCGGATGGATTTAGGCTGCTTATTCCTGCCGCCGCGGAAACTGGCGACGTAACTCACCAGCATCAAGTACAACAACACGGCTATCGTTACGACAATCACCTGCCACGATGTTATAAGCTCCATAAAAAACGACCGAAATTCGTTGGAAAACATCGGCTGCCCCCTTTTCCCTCAACGCTTAAATTTAGGCGACTCAAGCGTAGCGTCGCCCCGCTTAAAGGTGAATGACAGCTCCGAAGAGGCAGTCTCACGCAGCGATTTATAGAAATCGTTCAGCGTGGAGACATTTCTACCGTTCACCGCCGTGATAAGGTCGCCCCGCTGCAATCCCACCGACGAGGCGGGCGTTTTAGTATACACCTGCGCCACATACAATGAAGGCGCATTCGCGTCAAGGTTAAGCGATTTCCGCATTTCATCGGTAAGCTGCACCACATAGACGCCTGGGAACAGATTTTTGTTGTCCGCCGCAGCCTCTTCGGAACGCTCCTCAATGGTTACGGTGAATTTCTGCAGTTTCCCGTCGCGGTACAAGGTAAATTCAGCTTTGTCCCCCGGCTTCAAATCGCCTACCATAAGGGTAAGCCGGTTCATGTCCGCTGCATTTCTGCCGTTCACCGCCGTGATGAAATCGCCCGGGCGAATCCCGCCCTTGTCCGCAGGCGATCCTGAGAACACCTGCCCGGCAAACGCGCCTTTTGTACCTTCAGGAACGCCGAGGGATTTAAGTATATCCTTGTCCGCGTTGGTAAGGGACACGCCAAGCCACCCATAGCTGATAGCCCCTTTAGTGATGAATTCGTCTATGGAACGCTTCACGTTATTTATAGGAATGGCAAAGCCAAGCCCGATGGAACTGGCGTTATTGCTCGCTATCCATGTATTGATGCCTATGACTTCGCCGCGTATGTTCGTGAGCGCTCCGCCCGAATTTCCCTGATTGATGGAAGCATCGGTCTGTATGAAGTCGCCTATGACGCCGCCAGGACCGCCACTGCGTCCCACCGCGCTCACAATACCCATCGTAACCGACGACATATAGCCGAGCGGGTTGCCGACCGCTATAGCCCAGTCCCCAACTTTCACAGCGTCCGAGTCGCCGAGCGCCGCGACGGGCCATGAATCACTCGTCTGGAACGAAATCATAGCAATATCCTTGCGCGGATCTGCGCCGACGAGCTTCGCCGGATACTGTTTGTCGTTATTCATAGTAACGTGTATCTCAGTCGCGTCTTCAATCACATGGTTGTTCGTCAGGACGTAGTACACGTCCTTGTTCTGCCGCACGATGACTCCTGATCCCAAGCCCTGCGAGCGGAATTCCTGCTGGGGAGCGTTCTCATCAGGCTGCGCGTTAGGACCAAAGAAGAACTCCCACGGACCCTGTATACTGGGCTGCGGCCGCTTGGTTACGGACACAGTGATGATTTCCACCACGCTGGGAAGCATTTTGTCAGACACAGCCCGAAAGGCGTTCTGCAAACCCTCCGCCACCGCGAGGGAATCCGCCGGAATGACGACTTTGCTTTCTTCTGCACGCGCCGTCGCCCCATCCGTCTTCGCGGACGAAAGGGAAAAAAACGCCATCCCAAATCCAAAAATGACGCCTATTAGCACCAAATTAAACACAAGAATTGTCTTTGATGATAATTTCTCCATTAATTTAAATGATTTCATTAAGAACTCCTATATATAAAGTAAATATCAGAACATTCTGTTCCAATTAAAAAATATGTTTGTTTCAAACCACACAATACTCACACCTTTTGGCGCGGGTTTCACATCCTATTCTCTGGATAAAATATACCTAAAAACTATTTTTGCTATAAAAAAGTTACAAGCTACAAATTTCGCCCTATCCGTAAATGTGTTCCAAACCGTGCAGCAGATCGAGCGCCTGTTCCTTGCAGCCACCGCATACTGTGCCTATCTTGGTCGCCTCTTGAAGCTGCTCCCATGTACGCGCTCCCTGGTGAAAGGCGTTTTCTATATCCTTGTCCGTGATGCCCAGACAATGACAAATTTCCACCGCCGCCTCTTTAAACATGCCCGCTCTGCCGGTCTTGGCGAGATAGTCATCTATGGCGGCGCGGAGCGCCTTGTCACCCAGCACGGAGCAGTGAATCTTATTTGCCGGAAGCCCGCCGAGCTTCTTCACCAGATCATCAGGTTTTATGGTATAGGCTTCGGCTATGGGCATCCCCTTGATGGTCTCGGAAAGCATACTGGTGGAAGCGATAGCGCTCGCGCAGCCGTAGGTTTTCCACCGTACGTCCGTAATCACATCATCTTTTATTTGAAGCAACATCAGCATCTGGTCGCCGCACTTGATATTACCCGTCATACCGCGCCCATCGGCGGGAAACGTAGACTCATCCTCAAAAAGCACATTACGCGGGTTCGTGAAATGCTCCTTCACTGTATCCGAATAAAGCCAATCCATCATCGTGGTTTTTCTCCTTATTATGTAAGCAACTTACCTTATGGCATCTTCCTTACATATACAACCATATCCCCCTGTTTACGGCAGTATATGATTGATCACTTGCGAATATTGATTTAAATATACTATTGATTAGGACGAAATGCAAGTTCCAATTTTATATCTTAAATTTATTTGCAAGATTTCACAAGATAGGGTAAACTATAGGGTAACTTTTTGATTCAGGGGGTAAGTATGGTGGAAATTCGCCGTATAAAAGCAGAAGAGATGATCGGCTGCAAAAAAATTTGGACCGTTGTCTATAACGGAAGAGAATCTTTTGACACGCAAAAGGAAAAGGAAGATGATAAAGAAGAAGATGCCGACGCAGAAAATTTAAAAAATCCAGTGGAATGGATGTGGGGTTATTTTGACAACGGACGGCTTATGAGCTGTATTGCCGAGACTCCTTATCTTATGCGTTTTGACGGACACAGCGTTAGTATGACTGGCATAGGCGGCGTGGGAACTCTGCCGGAAGCGCGGAGTGCGGGCTGCGTCAGGCAGATTTTTGAAAAGATACTGCCTGAAGAATTCGAGAAGGGCGTGGTTTTCTCGAATCTGACGCCCTTTTCCCACCCGTTCTACCGGAAATTCGGCTATGAGCTGTGCTGCGCCCGCAATGAGGTATCCATACCGACAGTGGATTTCGCTTCTTTGAAACCCACCGGCACATTCGTACCGGTATTTCCCAAAGACGACACGTCCGCCCTTTCTGCGGTTCATACCGCGTACATTGCGGATATAAACCACGGCATTTGCCGCGATTACTGGGAAAACAACCGCGCGTGGCGGCAGTTCACGGAAAATGATCCGTATTCCACAGGGATTTTCCTGTATTTATGGTACAACGACGAGGGCATTCCCAAAGCGTATATAAAGTACCAAGATGAAGACACCGGCGAGGATCACACAATGCTGGTCAAGGAGCTTGCCTTTGTCGACCGCGAGGGCTTGTACGGGGCATTGGGGCTAGTGCGTGGCTTGAGTTCCCAATACAAAACCTTCAAGTGGCCTATGCCCACTTTCATCGATCCTGCGGACTTTATCCCGGACATGTGGGCGGTTGAGCAAAACATACTCCCTCGCGACATGACGCGGATCATCAACGTGAAAGCGGCGCTTGAGCTGATGCGCCGCCCTGGAGGCGAAGGTGCGTACACAGTGGCGGTCACAGACGAGCATATAGAGGCGAACAACAAGACCTTCTTGGTTGAATACGGAGCGGGAAAATCCCGCGTCAGCATTACCGACAAAGACGCCGACATGCGCTGCACCGTCACCGCCTTGAGCCAGCTCGTAACAGGCTACCGCACGCTGGAAAACGCCCTTTTGTCAAAAAAGACAGGACTGGAAGTTCTTGGCAACCGCGAAACGTTGAACAAAGTATGGACGCTTCGTCCTCAACACATCACGGAATATTTTTAGATAGTTAATCACAAGGACGGCGTTCCTTACCGAAACATTGCCTTCTTTGAGGGGACAGATTCATGTCCCCTCCTCTTCCAAAACCTTCATAAAATCCTATTTATAAGGAGTATAAATTTTTACAAAATAAAAGAATATACGCTGGGATCATCGATTTTCTCATTACTTGTTTAATTCAATCGGCTCTAAAGAGAAAACTGAAACAGGAGAACAAATGGGATGCAGAAAAAGGGGAATATGTTGAAACATAATGGATCGAAGAGTAAACAGATTCTGATAATAATACTATTGTTTCTCATTACAATAGTACTGGCACTGGGTTTTTTATTTCATAAACGAAAAATATGGTTTGTCTATCCTGACAAAAATATCTATGCCGTTGAAGGATTGGATATTTCTCATCATCAGGGGGAAATTGAATGGGAAAAACTGGATGAAAAATATCAATTCGTTTTTGTTAAAGCCACCGAAGGAAACACCTTTGTAGATCATCTCTTTCATGAAAATGCCGCAAATGTGAGAAGAACGAATAGAATATTGGGCGCCTATCATTTTTTTCATTTTAATTACGGCGGCATGGAACAGGCGAATAACTTCATTAATACAGTTGGGAATAATATTGATTTGCCTCCGGTTGTAGATTTTGAATTTTCAGGAAATCCCAATAGATTTGATAAAAAAGCGGTGTTGGGTGAATTGCAAATCTGTATCGAGAAATTAGAGAAGTATTATAACTGCAAAGTTATTATTTACACGACCCGTGACGCATATACCCATTTCATCGAAAATACTTTTGATAATCCCCTTTGGTACCGCTCAATTATATTCCCGATTAACAGCAAAATAAAAAATGTTGCGTTCTGGCAATATCACAATAGCGCTATTATACCCGGAGTGCCTGTAAAAGTGGATTTGAATGTATTTAAAGGCAGTATCAGTGATTTACGGAATATGATAATGGAATAAATTTCACTATTCTGCAAGACGCCTATTATACAATTCATACAAAAACAGAGAAACTTCTGAAAGCTTCTCTAAATCATACCAAATGAAACAAAAGTTATACAACAAGTTGTCAGATGAAATTGAGTATTAAAACCAGCCGGTCATCAGAATACTTGACAAAATGAGAAGAAAAAGATAATGTTGAGAAACATCCATATAGAGTTTTTGAGTGTAGAGGGATTTGTATGGTTATTGGCTCACTTATAGAGTGTCTTAACTTATTTTGCT
>QMCE01000956.1_pt1 | contig 15740 bp, 14 predicted proteins | sample 1821851 | NCBI WGS metagenome assembly QMCE01 (sample SAMN09453174, study PRJNA476694) | Termite gut metagenome, whole genome shotgun sequencing project. | isolation source: worker | host: Odontotermes sp. | place: South Africa:Pretoria | collected 2016-01-28
TTGCTCTTCTCGCAAATACTGATTTAGTATTCGCTTCGAAGAGCGCCTTGATGCTGCCGGCCATTTCCTACCTTTGTCCGACGCAGGATTTTGTCCGGTAGCCCTAAGGCAGGAATGCTTGCGATGGTCAATGCTTGTGTTTGTGAAGACGAGCAATAGTCACATCCGCCCGTCATTCCATACGGTTCAATATTTCCGCAGGGCTCACCACCGGAATCACGCATCCCTTTCGAGCAAACGCAAACTCCTCGTCGCGGGTCACGATGAAGTCTGCCCGCACTCTGTCGGTGCAAACGGCGACAACAGCGTCCTCAAAATCTCCCATGCCTGTTTGCATGGCGTCGAAGCATTCGTCCTCGCCCACCGAAACGACGCTCAAGGTGTGCATCAGCATCCGTAGCGCGTCCAACGCTTCAGCATGGGACAGCCTGCGTCGTATCAGATAATAAATGTCCGTCATGCTGCTGCCGGTGATGAAACCGGCAATCTTCTCTTCTGCGGCAAGAAGCAAAATCGCTTCCGCATCCTCGCGGAACGGCTCCCGCGCCGCAAGCGCGTCAATGATGACATTGGTATCAAAGAGAGCCTTCATCATCCCAGGCGCTCCGCCCGCGCCTCGTCCAGATCGGTTTCCGGAGGCAGAATCCCGAACAAACGCTTGATTCCCTCCACCTTGTCAATATTGGCTCCGGTGAGCTTCGCCACTTTTTTGCCGTTCCTGGTGATATAGACGGCTTCCCGGTTGGCGATATCGACATACTTGGCCGGGTTTACCTCCAGTTCGGAAAGGGATATGAGCATGGTCGTCCTCTTGGCGGTGTCGTTTGAGACCCTAGCGCCTCCCGAAGCCAGTATAACGAAAAACCCCTTGTCCCGCAAGGGGCGACAAGGGGTGAATCAACTGGAGCCGCCTACCCGATTCGAACGGGTGACCTGCGGTTTACAAAACCGCTGCTCTACCACTGAGCCAAGGCGGCGGGAACGGATTGCTGTGAAAATGTACGGTTTCGCCCGAAAATGGCAAGGAAATTCAGGATTTTGTCCTGCAGCTCTTACCCGGCCTGCTCCGCTCCCAGCTTCAGGGCGTAGGTTTCGTTTTCGGCGACGATGTTCTTCTGGAACGTCTCGAACGGGATCGTCGCTTCCGCCTGCGTGTCGCGGTTCCGGACTGACACGCTGCCGCTTTCCGCCTCCTTCTTCCCGACTGTCGCCAGATACGGAATCCGCTGGAGGCGCGCTTCCCGGACTTTCTTCCCGATCTTCTCGTTCCGGAGATCGGCTTCGACGCGGATGCCCGCCTTTTTGAGCGAATCGACAAGCCCCTTCGCGTACGGAATCGACTCGTCCGTGATGCTCATCACCATCACCTGCACCGGAGCCAGCCACGTCGGGAACATCCCCGCATAGTGTTCGATAAGGAACGCCATCGTCCGCTCAAGACAGCCGATCGACGAACGGTGAATCGCCACGGGACGGTGTTCCTTCCCGTCCTCGCCCACATACTTCATGTCGAAACGCTCGGGCAGGACAAAGTCTATCTGGATGGTGAAGATCGTCTCTTCCTTCCCCATCGCGTTCTTCTGCTGCACATCCAGCTTCGGCCCGTAAAACGCCGCTTCGCCGACCGCCTTCTTGTACTGCAAGCCCAGCCTGTCCAGAACGCCTATAAGCTGCGCCTCAGAGGACGCCCACATCTCCGGATTGTCCTCGTACTTGTTCGCCTTGTCGTCCGGATCGTGCAGGGACGCGCGGTAGGAGATGGTCTCGGCGATCCCCAGCCTGCCCATGATGTACTGCACCAGCTCCACCGCGCCCACGAATTCCGATTCGACCTGCTCCGGCGTGCAGACGATGTGGCCGTCGGCCAGATGGAACATCATCATCCGGATGAGGCCGGTGAGCTCGCCCGACTGTTCGCGGCGGAATTGCGAGACGATTTCCCCGAAGCGCATGGGGAGGTCCCGGTAGCTCCGGGGTTCGGAATTGTACAGCGTGAAATGGTGCGGACAGGACATGGGGCGGAGGACGATTTCGTCGTCGCCAAGCTGCATGACAGGATACATGCTCTCCTGATAATGCCCCCAATGGCCCGACGTGACGTAGAGCTCTTTTCTCCCCAGGTCTGCGGTATAGACATGCTGGTACCCGCGCCGGAGCTCCTCGTCCACGACAAACCGCTCCAGCGTCCGCCTGAGCGTCGCGCCCCGGGGCAGCAGGCAGGGAAGGCCGCGCCCGATTGCGTCCAGAGAGGCGAAGAGCTTCATCTCCGCGCCGATGACCCTGTGATCGCGCCGCGCCGCCTCTTCCCGGTTCGCGACATAGGTGTCCAACGCCTCTTTTGAGGGGAAGGAAAGGGCGTAAATCCGCTGGAGCATGGGGTTCTTTTCGCTCCCCTGCCAATACGCGCCCGCGATTCTGTCCAGCGTGAACGCCATTGTCCGCAGGTCTTCGATTTTGTCCACATGCGGGCCCTGGCAGAGATCGGTGAAGTCGCCCGAGGCGTAGAAGGAGACGGTCTGGTTGCCTTTTTCCGCGAGCTCCCGGATCAATTCCGCCTTGAACGGCTGGCCGGCGGTTTCGAAGAATCCGGTCGCCTCCGCGATCGTCTTTTCCGTCCGGGTGAACGCGCCGCCCTTTTTCAGGATCGAACGCATTTCCTTTTCGATTTTGGGAAAGAGGGATTCCTTGAGCGGGTTTTCCTTCGTCGGCAGGAAATCGTAGTAAAACCCGTTCTCAATCGCGGGGCCTATGCCCAGCTTGACGTCGGGCAGAACCCGCAGGACAGCCGCCGCAAGAATATGCGACAGCGAGTGATTGCATGTTTCGACAGGATACATCGTTCGCTTCCCTTCATGTGCAAAAGCAAAGGCGCTCCCGCGCCCCGCGACATTGTACACGGAAGGGAGCCTGTTTGCAATGCGCCAAAAAAAGGGCGTCCCACGCTCGGGGACGCCCTTGCTTGATCGCTGTTTGTTTGCGGCCTGCCGCTCAGCGGGAACCCAGCCCGCCCAAAAGCTGCAAGACGCTCTGCGCGTTGATGTTCGCCGTCTGCAAACCCTTCAGGCCGGAATTCTCCAGCAACTGATTCTGGAGGAACGTCGTCATCAACGCCGCCATGTCCGCGTCCCGAATCGCGGACTCGGTCATTATCGTGTTCTCGATGGTCGCCATCAGGTTGTTGGCGTTCGTCTCCAGCGTGTTCGCCTGATACGCCCCGATGTTCGCCCGTCCGGACGCGACATCCGAAATGGCCTGATCGATAATCTGGATCGCCAACTCCGGATTGTTCGCGAGCGACGCCTCCCCGCCCCCGAACAGGTCGTTCAGGTTGTAGGTCTCGCCGTTGTACTCGACGCGGCCCAATGCGCCTGTGCTGTAGTCGCCGATCGAGATGTTTTCCCGGCTCTGCGACCCTGCCGTCTCCCCGAGCTGCAGCCGCATCCCGCCCTGAATGTCCGTCAATTCGGCCTGCTGCGGCGCCGCGGCGTTTGTCAGCGTGTCCTGATCATAGCCGGTCTGCGCAATGGTCGTCGCGCCCGGAGAGCCTTCGTTGAAGGCAAGGGTCGCGTTCATGCCGCCTGTGGCCACTGTCGCGGTCAGACCGTCGGTCGTCACGCTCCGGCCGTCAACCGTGATCATCGCGTCCTGGCCGTAATCCCGAACCGTCTGCCCCTCGGCCGCAAAGCCGGCGCCGACGTTCTGCTCGACCGTGACCGCCGCGTTGGAGCCGTATTCGGTCGACGCCAGGCGGATCGACGTCGCCGCGCCTGTCGCGTCGTCGCGGATGGCATAGGCGTTCACGCCGGTGGAATCGGCCGAGGCGTTGATTTGGGCAGCCATGTCCTCGATGGTCATCCCGGCGTCAAACGAGAACGTGCGCCCGCCTTCAGCCCCGGTGACGGTGAATTCCTGCGCCGAAGTCAATGCCGAACCGCCGAAATCCGCCTCGACATACGCCCTCTCCGCCTGAAGCGAACTGTCGCCGGTGTAGCCGACGCTGACTTCCGATGGGATGGAGCCGGAAATGGTCGAAATGGCTGTGCCGCTCTTGTCAAGCAGGCCGGCCGGATCCGTGGCGTCGTAGGTGAAGTCCTGGGAGCCGTTCAGGAGGTTTGTGCCGGCGTAGTTGGTGGTGGACGCCACGCGGTTGACGCTGGAGAGAAGCGAGTTCATCTCCATCTGATCCGCTGTGGTCTGGAACCCTGTCGTCACGCCGCTGTTCAGGGCATGGATCGCCAGGTTCTTCATCTTGCCGAGCATGGAGGAGACGCTGGACAGGCCTCCCTCGGCTATCGACATCATGTTGTTGGTTTCCTGCGTGTTCGACAGCGCGCGGCCGAGGCCGCCGATCTGCGAACGCAGCAGTTCGGAGATAAGGAGCCCTGACGGGTCGTCCTTCCCCTGATTGATGCGCAGACCGGAAGAAAGCTTTCCCATTGCGGAAACTTTCTTCTGGTTCACCTGGTAGAGGTTGTTCAGGGCGCTTTGCGACGCGCCGAACCCCCCGATGGTCAGAGACATGGCTTTTCCCTCCATGGGCAGACGGGCTGCTCTCCCATCCTATGGGATAGCCCTCATAGCCGTTATCTTCAGTATATCGCACCGCGTTTGCTCTGTCAACCAGAGTTTTGCAAAATGGCCGATTATTCGCCGGCGTTTTCGCGTTGAATAAGCCTGATCTTCCCGCTTTCTCCCGTATTTTTTGTGTCCTGTTCCGCGTCCGGGCCTCCGGCGGTTTCCGCCTGCGCCTGTTTTGCCGCCTCGGCTTCCGCTTCGTCCAGAGCCTGTTTTTTCGCCGCCTTCAGGCTGTCCAGCGACTTTTCCCTGAGCAGAATGTCGATCTCGTCGCGGGTCAGCACCTCGTATTCGAGAAGCGCCGCGACCAGAAGCTCCATCTCCTCCCTGTGCGCAGACAGCAGCTTGACCGCCTCCGCATAGGCGTTGTCGAGAATCTTGCGGACTTCCTCGTCGATAAGCCGCGCCGTGTCCTCGGAATAGCCCTTCGCCACCACAAACAGCTCGTTCCCCGAACCGTCGTTGTTGGACAGATGCGGCAGGCCCAGCTTGTCGTTCATGCCCCATTCGCACACCATGGCCTTGGCGAACGCTGTCGACTGCTGCAAATCCATCGCCGCGCCGTTGGTGATGTCTGACAGGAACAGCGATTCAGCCGCGCGGCCGCCCAGCCGGACGACGATCTCCCCGAGGATGCGGCGCTTGCCCATATTGTACTCGTCCTTCTCGGGAAGCTGCATCGTCGCGCCCAGCGCGCGGCCGCGCGGGACAATCGTCACCTTGTGCAGCGGCGTCACCTCGGGGACGAGGCGCATGAGCAGGGCGTGGCCCGCCTCGTGGTACGCCGTCACCTTCCGCTCCTCGTCGTCCCGGACGCGGGAGCGCTTTTCCCTCCCGAAACGGACCTTGTCCTTGGCCTCTTCCATGCAGTCCATGGTGACGCAGTCCAAGTCGCGCATGGCGGCGATGAGCGCCGCCTCGTTCACCAGATTCTCCAGATCGGCTCCGGAAAACGTCGGCGTCCCCCGCGCGATAATCGACAAATCCACGTCCTCGGCGAGCTTGACCCCCTTGGCGTGGACGCCCAGAATCTGCTCCCTGCCGCGCACGTCGGGCGCGTCGACATAGATGCGCCTGTCGAAACGCCCCGGACGGAGCAGGGCGGGATCGAGGACGTCGGGGCGGTTGGTCGCCGCGATGACGATGACGTTGTCGTCGGACTGGAAGCCGTCCATCTCGACGAGGATGGCGTTGAGGGTCTGGGCGGTTTCGATGCCCGAGCCGGGGAGATCGTTTGCGCGCTTCCGGCCGACAGCGTCTATTTCGTCCAGGAAGATGATGCAGGGGGAGTTGCTCTTGGCCTGTTCGAACAGATCGCGGACCCGGCTCGCGCCCACGCCCACGAACATCTCGACAAAGTCCGATCCGGATATGGAGAAGAACGGCACGTCGGCCTCGCCCGCTATGGCCTTCGCCAGAAGCGTCTTGCCCGTGCCGGGGCTGCCGATAAGGAGCACGCCCCTGGGCAGGCGGCCGCCAAGACGCTGGAAGCGGGAGGGATTTTTCAGGAATTCGACGATTTCCTGCACCTCGGCCTTGGCCTCGTCCACGCCCGCGACGTCGTCGAACGTCTTGCGGTGCTTGTCCCGCGTGACGCGCACCGCGCGGCTTTTGCCGAAGGACAGCATCCCGCCGCCGCCCCGCATCTGGCGGTAGACGAAGAAATAGAACAGCGCGGCCAGAAGAAGAGCCCATGTTATGAGGGGGAGGATGTCCTTCCAGATGCCGGGGCCTTCGTAGGAAAAGCCCACGTGGGCGTCCCTGAGAAGGGTCTCCAGCTCGGGAATGCTTCTGGGATGCGCGCTTGTGAAGAAATGCCGCCCCGCGTCGCCGGCCGGCTTGCCCGAGACCTGCTCCTCGCCCCGGATGTTGCCCGAATCCTTTTCGATGACCACGGAGCGGACCCGGCGGTTCTGCACCGCGGCGAGAAAATCGCTGTAGGCCATCTCCCTGCCGCGCTTGGCCTGCTCAGGCCCCAGCATGAACAGATAGCCCAGGACGAAAAGAACGATGAGGCCCCACATCCACGCCGAACGCCCCATGCGGGGCTGGCGCGGCGAGCGGTCGTTGTCGTGCGGATTTGGCATTGTCGGTTCCCGGTGGTTGTGAAAATGTTTCCTGCGCATCGCCGTTCAGGACGGCGGCCACATGTTCCTGTCCCCGCGCATCGGGGTGCATTCGGAGTAAAACCGTGCCCCGCCGGGAGGAGAGCTGTTCCGGCGGGGCGTCGGGTTTTTCGCTGTTTCGTATGCGGCGAAGGTTCCTACCACATGCCCACTGTGCGCCGGACGATTTCCGCCGCAAGCTGCGCGGCCGCGCCGCGCTCGCCCTCTTCCGATGAGCCGCCCAGAGTCGGCTCGTAAATGCCCGGCGATCGTCCCGTCCCGGAACTCGTGACCGTCATGTCCTCGATAAGGTAGCGGCGCCGGACATTGTCGTAGAAGGAAAACTCCGCCGTGATGGTTATCTGCACCGTGCCCGGCTCGTTTGTGGTCGTTTCCCTCAGGGTCGAACGCTGGACAGAGAGGATTTCGCCCGTGATGAGGCCGTCGCCGTTCCGGGAGACGACCTGTATGCGGGGATCGGCGTTGATGCGGTCGATGATGCTCCGCGTGATCCACGCTTCGGTGGAATAGTACATCGTCTTGTTCTGGAAGAGCTGGACTTCCACCGTCCTGACGTGATCGGGCAGGCCCGATGTGAATGAACTGCTGCACCCGATCGCCAGGAGCGCGGCGACAGCCGGGATCATGATGCAAAGAACCGCGTTGCGACGCCCCGGCCTCATTGGTCTGTTCTCCCTCAGGGTCTGTTTCCGCATCAAGCTGCGTCAAAATCCGGAGTCTCTGCCCGGATCATGCGCCCGGAGCATGTGCCCGGAGCATGTGATTGTGTACTCCAAAACGCCGCATTTGGCAATCACGAAATTACCGCAAATCGTCGCCGAAGTTCCAGCCGCCGCCGCCCGGCGTCGAATACCCCCCTCCCGGAAGCGTCCGGGTCGGGGGAACGCTGTAGCCCGGCTCCGGCGCGTACCCGCCGGAACGTCCGTAGTCGTCTGCCATGGGCCCGACCAGATCGGAATAGGGGGTGTTGTCGATCGTCCTGCCGAGGCTGGGGTTGGGAGCGCCGGGATCGAAAGGCGGCTGCCCGCCGCCGGCGGCCTGATACGGATGAACAGCCGGGTCTGTCCGGGTGAAGGAGCGGCTCACGCTTCCGGGAGGAAGGACGAGGTCGTCGTCCGGGGCGCGGGCGAGCGCGGGCGCTGCCGGGCGGGACGGGCCTCCCGGAAGGCCGATGCCGCCGTCCGCGCCGAAGCCCGGCGCGCTGGAATAGGTTCGCTGCGAGGCTGTGCCGTCGATGAAATCGGGCGCGGCCGAGAGGGGTGAGAAATTGGCCTGAGCCGGCTGTTCCGCTTCCGCCTCCCGCAGCCCGGCGGGACGCACGCCGGCGGAATAGGAGGTGCCGGGCAGGCTGCCTGTCTCGGGCACGCCCGCGATGGGGCCCAGGCCGCTGTCGACCATGACCATGTCCTCGGCGTCAAGCTGCGGAACGATCCACGGCGGTTCAGGGTCCTTGTTGTAGGTGAAGGGGTTGAGATTGATGTTCTTGACAGCCCGGGTGATGCGGCTCTGCTCCCTGGGAATGCGGATGTCGCCGAGAAGCCCCATGGCCTCCTCGGCCTGGGGGGTGTCGGGATAGCGGCGGACGATTTCCTTGTAGAGGAATTCCGAGGACTGGACGCCTTTTCGGGTGCCCATGCGGCGGTACTGCTCGGCCTGCTCCATCATCTTGCCCGCCTCGATTTCGGAAAGCTGGCGGATGGAGTGCTCGACATCGTCCATTTCGTCGACGTCTTCCGGGGGGCGGTTCTGGGCGAGGCGCTCCCGCTCGGCCTCCCGCACGACCTCGACCTGTTCGGCCAGCTCCCTCGGGCTGGCCTGCCCGAGAAGCGAATCGCACTGCAGGATGCCCAGGCGGGCGCGTTCGACAAAATCGGAGCGGGGGAATTCGTCGCGGATGGTTTCGAACGCGGTCCGCGCTGCCGCGACTTCATTGATGAACAGGTGGCCTTCGCCCTTGACGAGATACGCCTCGGCCGCGACCGGGCCGTAGGGATCGTGCTCGATGACGGCGTCGAGAATTTCCAGGGCGCGGCGGATGTTGAAGGCGCGCGTGTTTTCCTCCCGTCCGGAGAGGATGTCGGGGGTTTGGGAGACCATGAGTTTTTTGGCGATGCGGAGCTCGATTTCGACCAGATCGGACATGCGGCCCGTGTTCGGGTATGTTTCGATGACCTGTTCGATCGCCTTGTAGGAGGTGTAGTAGTTTTCCATTTCGAACAGGCAGCGGGCGAGGCGCTGCAGGCCGACGCCCGCCTCTTCGGAAGCGGGGAAGTTCTGCACCAGGAGGAAATACTGCCGCGCCGCGTCCATGAACTCGCTTCGCTGTTCGAGTTCGTAGGCGTAGTGCAGCTGTTCCTTCGGGGTGGGCCGCGCGACGCCCGCGCCCTGCATCCAGCCCTGTCCCTCGGTCCACTCCCATTCGCCCGCGGCGTGCGCCGCGCCGAACGCGAGGACGACGGCCCCGACAATCGTCATGATGCGGACAGTCCATCCGCCAGTGCGTATAGCCATCGCGAACACCGCTCCCTTCAGCATAAACTATGCGTACAACAATACGCCATTTTGATTATAGGCGAATAAACAGGCGCAAGGCAATCCTATTCCCACTCCGGCGCGACGCCGGGCACATACACGTCCGAAGGGCCCGGCCCGGCGGCATTGCCCGCGCCCCGCCGCCGATCGCCCACGCGCGCCGCGCCCTGCCCGGCAGCCCTGTCTACCTCAAGCCCGTCCGCGCCGCCGATGATGGGGTAGCGGTTGCCTTCGGCGAGGATCATCGGCGGATCGATCCCCATGCCGGCGAGAATGTCCGCAGCCTCGTGCGCCTGGGGCGTATTGGGATAGTGGGAGACAATCTGCCCCAGCTGGAACACCGCGGCGTCGCGGGATTTCTTCACCCGTATCTTCGACATGTAATCCTTGGCCTGGCGGAGCTTGATCTCGGCCTCGTGGTTGTTGGCGAGGATCGCCGCGCGCTCCCGCCGATCCTCGGCGGGAACCGACAGGCGCCGCTCCGAACCCTCCACCTCGGTCATCAGGGAATTCAAATCCTCCCGCGCCATCTCGGGCAGCCCGGCCGGCCATTCCTGGCGGTAGACCGCCTCGGCCAGGGAGGAGCGCGCCTGCATCGCCGGCTCGCTCTCGGGATAATACTGCACGACCGAGCGGTAGAACTTCGCCGCGTCGTCCCAGTTCTCCTCCATCGCCGCCGCGTCGCCCCGGCGGAGCAGGGCGAGAGGGGCGTCCCTGGAATTGGGCTGGTTGAAAATAGCCGCGGCGTACACCCGCGACGCCGCCTGATAGCCGGTGAGGACGCCGCCGTCCTTCCGCGCGCCGGGAACGGGATTCCGCCCCATGCGCCACAGGCGCTCGCCTATGAACATCTCCAGCTTGACGCGCCCCGCCACCTCGGCCCTGTCGAATTCGCCCGGAAAGGAGCGCTCAAGCGCGTCGAAGGATTTCCACCAGTTCTCGTTCCGGTATTCGCACCGGGCGACGCCGTACCAGGCTTCCTCGCGCGCCTCGTGCCCGGCGTCGGCCATGGCGATGATCTCCATATAGCCGGCGACGGCTTTCCGGAGGTTTTCGCGGTAGTTCTGCTCGTCGTTGACGCCTTTCGCGTCGAGGGCGGCTTTTTCAAACCCCTTCGCCTCTTCGAAAAACGGCTCAAGCTGCCGCTGCGACATCCCGCCCCGGATGATGCGCCGCGCGGGGGGGACGAACGCCGGATCGTAGAATTCCTCATTGACCGTGGGCATGAGGACGCCGGGGATGATCTCGTCCTCGTGGTTCATGGGCAGATTGAAATAATCGGCCGGCATGTACATGGCCGGAGGCGACGCCTGAAAGCCTCCCGCCCCGGCGGGAGGAACGGAGGGCGTCGGAGGCAGGGCGGCCATGGGCGGCGCCTGAAGAACAGGCGCAGCGAACGCGGGCTGCCGCACAGCGTACGGCGCGTCTGTTTCAGACGCGGGAGAGCCGGGAAGCGGCGGCAGATACGTCGATGCCGGAACGCTGTACGGATCGTACGGCGCGTCCTCGGGCCGCGAAAACGGCTGCCGGGACAGGCCGGAGGCGGGAGGGGAGTAGCGTCCCGGCGTCGCCGCCCCCTGGTATTCAGGATATTGGGGAGAGGGGTATGCGCCGCCGTCCAGCAGTTCGGGAGGCGGGGGCAGGGGTTCGGGCGCCGCGGCGCAGAAGGCCGGGGACGCGGCGAACAGCATCAGGCCGAGGCACATGCCGCTGCGCAGCATGAGCGTATGGACAACGTTCATGGCGCCATGTGCCCGGGGCGGAGCGAGAGTCGGCTGCAAGACGGCGTCTCCTGATAAAAATGCAGTGGGTATGCAATACATGTCCGCAATACTGTTACTATCGGTCGCGGAATACCGGACGCCGCAATAAAAAAAACGCCCCACACGGCAGTGGGGCGTTTTGCGGCGTTTTTCCGCGCTTTCGGATTCAGGACGCTTTTGTCGTCGCCGGCTCCATGTCCACCGGGATGTGGTTGGTCAGGGGATTGACGAATTTGCAATAGGTGCTTCTGGCGCATTCGTTTGCGCTCTGGCAGCGGATGGGCGTCTTGGCTCCCTGTTTCGTCTTGCCTTTCTTGAGGTTGACGAAAAGAATGTCAACGTTGTGATTGCGCTCGTGGCAATGGCCCGCGATTTTTTCAAACAGTTCCATGCTTCCTTTTCTCCTTGGAACATACCGGAGCTGGAGCGGTGTTCCGGCCGCTTTATCCCGCAAACCAAACCATGATTTTTATTGCGAATCTCATGGTCCCTCATGTCGCAAGGGGATGATTATAGGAAATCCATCGGCTGTTGCAAGCCAATACTTGAACCCTTTTTCCTATAATCTTTGGAGTATGGAGGCGGGGGCGCCGGCGTTTCGGGGGGATTCACCTGCCTTCCCGCAGGCGCAGGGCGGTGGCGGGATGAATGTCCGGCAGGGCGAGAATCTTCTGAACAGTCTTCTCGACATCGTATTCGACGCGGCGGTAGCGGACGGTTTCGCCGTCGTAAATCAGATAACAGCTGCGCGGATTCCTGTCGCGCGGCTGACCCACGGAACCCACGTTGACGATGGCGCGGACAGCCGGATCGATGCGGTAGCTGTTCGAACCCGACGACACCATCAAAAACGCCTCGTTGCCCTCTTCCTGAATCCCCGGAAAATGCGTGTGCCCGACAAACGCCACATGCTGGCTCATCGCGGAAAAGACATCCGCAATCTTGATCGGGTCCATCTCCGAATCCGAAGGCAGGACATATTCCGTAATCGGCTGCCGGGGAGACCCGTGCATGGCCTCGAAGCCATTTCCCTCGTGCATCGGCTCAAGGTTCGACAGCCAGACCCACCGCCTCTCCGCCTCGCTGTCCTCGTTCGTCCCCTCCGGAGCGGGCCGCAGCAGCCGCCTGTGGTAGTCCACCGATTTCTTGGCTATCGGATTGAACCCCTCCGCGTCGAACAGCACGGCGTAATCATGGTTGCCGCACAGATTCACCACGCACGCCGCATCGACCAGATCGATGCATGCGGCAGGGTCCGGCCCGTACCCGACAGTGTCGCCCAGATTGTACATGATCCTGATCCCCTGGCCGCGAATATCGTCGATGACGGCGGTCAGGGCTTCAAGATTGCCGTGGACGTCGGAAATGACGGCGACAGGCTCGCGGGCTTCCGGCATCGGGGGGTTCCCCATCATGGCAGAAAGGCGATAAACAGCAAAGAAAAGGGGAACCTCCGAAGAGGCTCCCCATACTGAAGTGCAGAAAAATCAGACAGCCACAACCTCGGTAACCGCCGGAACGTCTTCCCTGATTTTCGCCTCCACCCCCATCTTCAACGTCTGGGCCGCATGGGGGCAGCCGTTGCACGCGCCCTGAAGCTCTACTTCGACCCTGCCCGTGCCCTCGTCGACCGAGACAAGCCGCACGTCGCCGCCATGGCCCTGCAGCATCAGGCGAATGCCTTCAATGGATTTTGCAACTTCCTCCTGCATGGCGCTGTTCCTTCCTGTCTTCAAAAGCTCAGAGTCCGGCTTCCTTGCGCAGGGCGTCGGCCTTTGTGGTGCGTTCCCAGGTGAATTCGGGCTCGGGACGGCCGAAATGGCCCAGGGACGCCGTCTTGCTGTAGCGGGGCTTCAAAAGGTCCAAATCCTTGATGATGGCCGAGGGACGGAGATCGAAGTTGTTGTTCACAATCGCCTCGATTTTGTCCTCGGGAATCTTGTTCGTGCCGAAGGTGTTGATAAACACCGACAGCGGCTTCGCCACGCCGATGGCGTACGACACCTGCACTTCGCATTCGTCCGCCAGGCCGGCCGCGACGATGTTCTTCGCCACCCAGCGCGCGGCGTACGCGGCCGAACGGTCGACCTTAGACGGGTCCTTGCCGGAAAACGCGCCGCCGCCGTGGCGTCCGCGCCCGCCGTACGTGTCCACGATGATTTTCCGCCCTGTCAGGCCGCAGTCCCCGTGCGGGCCGCCGATGACGAAGCGGCCGGTGGGGTTGACGTGGTAGATGGTCTTGTCCGACAGCAGCTCGGCGGGGATGGCGGCTTTCGCCAGCTTCACCATGTCGGAATAAATCCGGTCGTGCGACGCCTCGGGGTTGTGCTGGGTGGAGACGACGACGGTGTGGACATGGACAGGCTTTCTGCCGTCGTATTCGACCACCACCTGGCTCTTCGCGTCCGGGCGCAGATACTTGATTTCGCCCGTCTCCCGCGCGACCGTGACTGAACGCATGATCTCGTGCGCGAGGTGGATGGGGAGGGGCATCAGTTCGGGGGTTTCGTTCACCGCGTAGCCGAACATCATGCCCTGGTCGCCCGCGCCCTGATCCTCGGAGAGCGTTTCCTTCACGCCCATGGCGATGTCGGGGGACTGCTTGTCGAGGCCGACCAGCACGGCGCAGGTTTTATAATCAAACCCCATCTCGGCGTCGGTGTAGCCGATGTCCTTGATGGTGTTCCGGACGAGGGTCTGGAAATCGATCTGGGCTTTCGACGTGATTTCGCCGCACAGCACGCAGAGGCCGGTGGAGACCATGGTCTCGCAGGCGACGCGGGAATTGGGGTCCTGGGCAAGCATCGCGTCGAGAACCGCGTCGGAGACGTGGTCGCAGAGCTTGTCGGGGTGGCCCTTGGAAACGCTTTCAGAAGCAAAGAATGTGTGGCGGCTCATAATTCCGTCCCCTCCATCTCCAGATATGGATAAGCGGCGCATTCGCGAATAGATTCGGAAAATCAACGATGCGGCTTATCATATTGCCGCCGCAGAATCGATGCAAGCTTTATTTATCCTTCCCCCTGAGCGTCCCCCCTGAGCGTCGCTTCGACTATGCCGTTGGCCGCGCCCTCAGCGCCGAAGGCGGCGCTGGAGACGAGGAGAATCCGATCCCCCGGTTTCGCCAGGCCGCGGCGGAGGAGACAGCGTTCCGCAGCGTCCCGGAGATCGCTCTGGCTGCGTATGTCCGGATCGAGAACAGGCTCCACGCCCCAGAACAGATTGAGCCGGCGGACCGCGCCTTCGTCCGGGGAAAAGGCGAGTATCGGCGCGAACGGCCGCGATTTGGACAGGAACAGGGCAGTCCCTCCCGTGGGGGTGAGAAGGGCGATCGCCTTGACGTCCAAATCCTTCGCCAGCCTGACGGCGGCGCGGCCGAGAGCGTCCTGAACAGGGTTTTCACGGGACAAATGCCTGTCCCAGTCCCACGCGGGGCGGCGGGTTTCGAGATAGTCCTCCATTTCTCCGGCGATGGAGCCCATCATCGACACCACCCCCTCGGGGTCCACCCCGACAGCTGTTTCGTTCGACAGCATGACCGCGTCCGTGCCGTCGCAAATGGCGTTGGCGACATCCGAGACTTCGGCGCGGGTGGGGATCGCGTTCACCGTCATCGAGTCCAGCATCTGCGTGGCGGTGATGACGTAGCGGCCCATGGAATTGGCGAGATGGATCAGCTTCTTCTGCAGCATGGGCACGCGCTGGATCGGCGTCTCGATCCCCAGGTCGCCCCGCGCGACCATGATCCCGTCCGCGTACCGGACGATGTCGTCGATGGAACCGTGGGAATCGACCGCCTCGGGCTTTTCGATCTTGGCGATGAGCCTGGCGTTCGACCCGGCTGCCGCCAGAGCCTCGCGCACAGGAGCCATGTCCCCGGCGCGGCGGATAAACGACAGGGCGACGAAATCGACCTTTTCCGCCATGCCCACCCTGAGATCGTCCAGGTCCTTTTCCGTGACCGAGGGGGCGGAGACGGCGACGCCGGGCAGGTTCATTCCCTTGTGATCCCGGAGAACGCCGCCCCGGACGATTCCGCACCGGATGTCGTTGCCGGAAACCGAGAGGACGCTCAGCTCCAGCCCGCCGTCGTCGAGAAGAATGCGCTCGCCTGGGCGCACGTCTTTCGGCAGCGCTTCATACAGGGTCTGGAAACGGGCGGGCGTGCCCAGAACCTCCTCTGTCGTGACGACGGTCTCGTCGCCCTGCCTGAGGGGAATTCCTCCGGCCTCCATCATGCCGACGCGGATTTTGGGGCCGCACAGGTCCTGAAGAATCCCCACCTCCTTCTCCAGCCTTCCCGACGCCTCCCGGATGGCCGCCATGGTCTTCCTGTGCCCATCGTGCGTGCCGTGGGAGAAATTGAGGCGGAAAACGTCCACTCCGGCGCGTATCAGCTTTTCAATCATTTCAGGCGAGTCCGACGCGGGCCCCAGCGTCGCGACGATTTTGGTATGGCGCATTCGCATCGGGCGTCCTCCTTTGCGGGCATGCGCCCGCGCTCCCTGTCAGACAATGAATGCCGCGCTCTCATCGGTCACGAAAGAAAAATCAACGCCCTCCGCGCCTTCTCCTTGCACACGGGGGTCGTTCTCCATATCATTCTGCATGTTGCGTCATTTCCATACAACTTTTGTTTTCCAAGAGCCTGTTGCTGAATTCGCTTTGGGTCGATTTTTCGCCCGTTTTGTGCTGAGCGAGTCCGATCTTCGAAGGCAATGTGTCAACATTGTCGAGAAAAGCG
>QMCE01000931.1_pt1 | contig 15739 bp, 15 predicted proteins | sample 1821851 | NCBI WGS metagenome assembly QMCE01 (sample SAMN09453174, study PRJNA476694) | Termite gut metagenome, whole genome shotgun sequencing project. | isolation source: worker | host: Odontotermes sp. | place: South Africa:Pretoria | collected 2016-01-28
CTTGTTGTTGTTTTGTAAAGTTTAATGATTTCCGGTATAAACCCAGCGAACTCTATCCTGATTTTTTTCGATTTCTTTACTCCGTATAATAAAGCCACCTTTAACTCATTAGAAAAATGTTTTATCGGCGTGTCAGCGTTTGCCTCAAATTGCTGTAAAAGACTCACAAAAAATTTATACTTATTTGTTCCCTTTGCAGGTGTTCCATATTTAAAACCCCCCTCGCTAAAGGATAAATCTTGATTTGGATATATCAAGGTTTCATCAACAGCAATTACATTTCCCACTCCGCCACAATTTGGACACATTCCAATCGGAGATTGATTTGAAAAAAAGGCTGACTGATATGGTGTAATTACTGATTTACAACTGTTACACACCCGCGAAACAGATGAGCAATACGTTTTAATACCTTTTTTAAGGCAATTCTGGCAAAGCACCTCACCGCAAGCTGAAAAAACAGAATACAAGTAAGGATTAATTCTTGATATTGTGCCGACAGTGCTAAAAGGACTGTTGACATAACGACTTTGTTTAACCGCAATGGTCGGCAGAACACCGACTGCCATATCCAAATCGGGAGAACACACTTTTGAGAGCAAGAAAGTAGTCCCGGCATCCAAGGCTTCTAAAAACTGACGTCTTCCCTCTGCATACACTGTGTCAAACGCAAATGAAGACTTTCCCGAACCCGATATGCCCGTGATTGCAATGATTTTATTAGTTGGAATATTCACATCAATGTTTTTAAGGTTACCCTCTCTGCAGCCAATAAACTGTATCTCATTCATTTTGCAAAATCCCCCTGCATATATTGTCTTTTGGCTCGGGATGTTCCATAAAAACTCTCCCACCAAAACAGAAACTGTTGTTATGAACTGCTAATAACAATTTCTCTGTTTTCTTAACCCGATTCATCACTTCTGTATATTTCCCGTCTGAATAGTACATTTGATTTATTATTTTGCAGTCATCAATCAAATACTCTGCCCTCATTTCGTTGTAAATCTTTGTATGAGGAATTGCGTGAAAAGTTGATATGCTATATGAATAAATGTTTTGAATGTGCATTTTTATAAAATCGTAGGTACTTACAAAATCCTCATTTTCTTCACCGGGAAAACCATACATCAGATATATATGCGATTTTATTCCGACCTTATCAGCGTTGATTAGGTAGGAATCATAATCTAAAACACTACATCCCTTGCACATTTTGTTGAGGACGTTCTGTGACGCAGATTCTATACCTACACGTAACATGAAACAACCGCCGTCATATAGTTGATTCAAGAAAGATAAAGAATATGATTTTTCTACTCTTGCATTTATGCACCAAAGAAAGTCCCCATCAATAGATTCGGCAAATGCGGTCATAATTTCAGGAGGAAGTGCCGCATCAGTAATGTAAACATGCGTTATTCCATTATTGTTAAATCGTTGTTTGATTATTTTAACAATACTCATTGTTTTATCTACAGTTAGTTGCTCGCAATTAAATGAATCTCCGCTACAAAACGAACATTTACCCCAATAACAAGCGGTTCTAAATGAAAATGGCACTGCCCTTACGTTTGAAGAAACAAAATACTTATTCCATTCGACGTCATTATAGTCAGGGAATATATGGATTTTACACTCGGAATCATGGAGCGCGTTATTCTTAAGTATTCCAATAAGTACGGTCTCACCTGCACCAGTTATTATAAAATCTATATACGGAAGTGTTTCAATATAATGCAAGAGTTCGGGCGAGATATTGCTGAAGAATGTTCCGCCTAAAATTATTTTTTTGCCATGGTTATCCTTTATAAAGTTGGCGATAGATAGAGAAAATGGCAACTGCTCCAAATAGGTTATTGAAATTCCGCAATAATTAAAGTCTATATTCAGCAACTCATTAAGCTGCGTATTAAACAATAGCGGAATTAGCCGGTTTATATCGCAGACAATCCCCGACAAGTATTGGATATCATTAATATTCCCTTTGTACTTCGCACCATCAAGCGAAAAGAAAATGCTGTCAGATAGCGAGTTTAATATTCTATTAGCCAAAATTAAGTTGTTTATATTTTGCGATGGGTATATCACGTCACTTAATAACTCTGCAATAGCTTCTGTAACTTTATCATTAATTCCATTTAAACAATTCTTATCAAGCACATTATGAAAAAAATTGATTGACATATCATACACAAATGATTCAAATCCTTGTGTATTCAGATAATCTTTCAATATATACGGTGCCAGTTGCGGCATAGTAAAATCAGAAACTGGCGGTATCAAAAAAATAATATCACGATTCATATGCTTTCACTTCCATTGCATATTAAATTTAAATCCTTACAACCTGACAAAAATTCAATAACCATATTACTATTGTTACCGACGCCAAGAACAGAAATGATGTCAGCAACACTTCTCTTTCCATCAATTAACTTCCAAATGCTATATGCGTCTGAATTGAATGAAAGAATCGGCGTGTAATTAGTGAAAACAAGGCAACCGAAATCTTCCTCACGAGTTTTCACTCTATCCATTATAGCGGGAATATATGAAAGCTCCATTATACTAATCTCCTATCTCGTGATATTAACGAATCAGGTGTTCCACGCCAAATGCCATCTCGCATTGCTGCGGCTCTGCAACCACCGTGACAAAGTTCATATTTACCACATTCAATGCAAGTGGCTGGAACATGTTGATGAGAGACATAATCCGCAAATACTGTTGATTTGTCTTTTATTTCTGCAAGGGGAGTAGTTAAGATATTTCCTCCTAACGGAATACGAGATAAACCACATACCATCAAATCGCCTTTTACATTAACGTAAAATCTATCATATCCGTATGAACAATTATTCGCAAGATGTTGCAAATGTTCTGGAACAATGCAGAATGGCATAGCTTCTGCAAATTCAATATGAGGGTATTTGTTCTCTCTCATATACCCATTTGCAAATTCCATGGCTTCCAAAATTTCTGAATATGAAATTTCTAAATCTTTTGCGGTACAACCAATGCCTACAGGAATAAATCGAGTAATTGTCATAAACTTCAGACCAATATCCTTCATTGCATATACAGTTTGCGGCAAAACTTTTGCGTTTTTTGCATTCAAAACAAAATTGCTTGCAATTGGAACTTTACCCAATTCAATGTATTTTTTAATCGCTTGTATTGAATACGAATAACTGCCTGGTGTCTTCGTCAAGTCATCATGGGCTTGTTCAGTTCCGTGTATTGAAACACTAACACACATCGGATTAATATCACAAATTTTGGTAACAACGTCATCTGTCATAAGTGAACCGTTTGATAATATCATTACATTCGGAAACAATTCGGTTGCTTTTGAAAGAATCCCAAAGAAGTCAGGGTGCATTAACGGCTCACCCCCCGTTAAGGTCAACTGCATTACACCTTGACTATGTAATGCGGACATCATTTCGTAGACATTATTGTTATACAGAGGTTTTTGAGAGTTATAGCAAAAGCGACAAGCGAGATTGCAGGCTTCTGTCAATTCAACTTGTACCAACAAAGGTTGTATGCCATATAAATGTGAATAGGCACTAATATTCCCCATCATATAAAACTCCTTCATAATTAATTGGCAAACAACCACCGCCACAATAATTAAAATCATTACAGTCTTCGCAAACAACCGAAATCTTTTTCCTCCAATTAGTTTTCCTGAATTTATCCATAACAGACAAGAAGCTCTCTCTCTTTAAATCGCCGATAATTGGCTCGCATAGAATGGGGCATGGAGACAAAATCCCAAACGGATTTATGCGAATCGTATTAAGTCCTGCTGTACAAAGAATATTGCAAGTTCTAATAAAATCAAACAAACTACTATCCGTACAGCAACAAAGCGGAAATGGTTGCGGGAATGCAACTCTATAAAAACGTCTATCATTTGTGTCTTGAAAATGCTTTACAACAGACATGGCTTCTGTAAATTCTTCATGGGAGACCGCAAACGTCTGAGTTGAAGTAAGCACTCTTGACAACAGTAATGTTGACACGCCTAACCCTGACAACAATTCTAGTATATCATTAAGATAATGCAAATTAATTTTTGACACAACAACATTAACGCTTATGTAACAACCTCTAGAAACCAACATTTTAATCGCATTTACTGTAGAATAAAATGCCGTACTGTCACCAACAATTTCACCATGAGTCATACTATCGTAGCCATGAAGTGAAGTACAAATTGCCGGAAAATTTTCAATAAAGAAATGCACATTCTCATTAGTAATTGATATTGCATTTGTATTGCAATGAACATCAAACCCTATTTTTTTGCAAAATTGAACCAAATCGAAAAAGTTTTCATACAATAGTGGCTCGCCGCCGTTAAAATTTACTGTAAACAAACCGTAATCTAATGCTTCCCGTAAAATCTCTTTTAACCGCTTGAACGTTATTGGTTCTTGCCGTTCTTGATTAATCTGATTATAACAAAAACCGCAAGACAAATTGCAATTGTATGTGAGTTCAAGTTGTAAACTTACTGGAGCGATATTCATTATCTGCAAGCACAACACTGGCAAGGTGTGCATTTGCAAACAATCTGATTGTGGTCATCGTCAACACCAGATTTGATGAAGCGTAATATCTGTACCGAGAAAACAGAATCATCGCTGGATTTATCTTTCTCACTGCCAGAAAAAGACATCACATACGGATTGAAAATATCCACTCTTGGTTGTAGTGCTGTATTCATATTATTTTCCTTGCATAATGGTCACAGGGAAACACACCATGCTACCTTTCGTTTTGTATTTTAATCTCAGCCCTGTATGTTATTTCATTATTGTACTATATATTAAGTTGTTTTTCAACCCCCTTATTTAGAATTATGAGGTAAATGGTGAAGCAGGAGACTTTAATGCAAAGATGTGGAGTGAGTTTAACGGAAGATTCTCATTTGCACGCACTTCCCAAACAAGGAAAAAGGAGCCTCTATCAATGGGAATTCCTGAAAAGAACATGATTTACGGACGTTTCCCATGTAATCGGCACCCGGCCAGTCCAGTGCGGCCAGAGGGAAAACTCCCTCGCAGAGTTAAGGAAATGGCAGATGGAGCCGAAATAACATATGTCTCTAAAAAAATCAGCATAGCAGGCAGATAGGAGCGCATATGGACGTAGCGGGAATCAGGACCGAAGAAGCCGCGAAGGCGAAGAATGCGGCAGAGTGTTCAAACTCGCCCGTATCCCCACGATTTCGAAGAGAAGGAGTTCGGGGGGCGGATAAGAAAGTTTCCGACGCCGTATCCATCAACTTTGGCGGAGTAGAGGACTCCGCTTCACAATCAGCAGTACAAGGCGCCATGGAAGGCGAGAACAAATATAAAAGCAAGGACGTGTGGGAAGATAGTATTGCGGAAGGCGGGTTGTTGGGGTGTGTTTCAGGGGAGGACGTGGAGGAGCTTGAGGAAGAAGGCTCGTCCCTTGAGCAATACGAAGAAGGGCAATTGGAGCGGGCGATAGAGCGGGTCAAGAGCCAGCGAAAGATGAGGGAAGAATCCGTAGAGCGGCATGTAGAGAAGAAGAAGGAAGAGTCCGAGGATGAGAGAAGGGCGTCGATTAAGAGCCAGCTGCCGAGTAACGTACCCGATTACTTGGTGGAGCGTATGTTGGCGGAAGACGTCCCCGTCACGCAGGAGAACGTGGAGCGCGCGATGCGGGCTTGTGAAATGGCGGAAGACGTTAAGAACCTGTCGGACGCCTCCATTCGATTCCTCCTTCAGAACCAGATGGAGCCGACGATACGGAACATTTACCATGCCAAATTCTCCGGAGTCCAGACGGGGAATCCCAGACAGAGGGAAATGGAGTGGGCGAACGTGGAAGGGCAGGCGCAGAGGATTCTGTCCGAAGCGGGGTATGAATGGACGGAGGAGAACCAGGCGGGGGCGCAATGGTTGTTCGTCAACGGGCTGCCCATTACGGGTGAAGTCATGGCGAACTATGGAGAGATGTTGTCCATACGGGAGGCGGAGAATTACCAGGAGAGGAATATAGAGTGCGTGGCGAGGGCCATGGCCGAAGGGCTGAATCCCGAGAAAGCCTCGTTGGGGACGAGGGAAAGGGAGATGGCGGAACAAGTGGTGCAAGACTTGGGCGAAGTGGATGAAGAAGCCTTGCAGCACGTGTGTCGCAACAATCAGGAACCCAACCTCCACAACCTAAAGGAGGCAGGGAGACAACAAAGGGTGGAAGGGCGTCAAGAAGGCGAACGAGCTTCCGACAAGGGCGAGCCAATGAGTACCCGCGTACAAAAGGATGTGGGCGAGGACGAGTCGTTCATAACCGAGAGGCGCAGACTGGAGGAGGTTCGTTTGAAGATGACCCTTCAGGCGGCGGGGACGTTGATTAAAAAGGGCATTGACATTAACGTCGCCCCACTTGAACAATTGGTGGAAGAACTGAGGGAGTTGGAGAACCAGTATTTTAGGGAGCGATTTGCCGAGGTCGGCGTGACGGGAGAAGAAGGGGAAGTCGCCATTCTTAAGGAGGCGACGGAGAAGGTTGGGGGGCTGTATACCGCACCCGCCTACGTGTTGGGCCTGCGCTTCTTGGAGGACGGGCGACCGACGTTAAGGGACTATGCCGACGAGGCGGCAACGCTTAAGGGCAAGTTGGAGGCTGCCGGCGAGAAGTATGAGCAATTGATGACCACCCCTAGGAAGGACATGGGGGATTCCATTCAAAAGGCGTTCCGCAACGTGGACGACATCTTGGAGGACTTGGGTTACGAGACGAACGAGGCAAACCGCAGGGCGGTGCGCATTTTGGGTTATAATGAGATAGAGATTACCGACGAGTCCATTGAGAGGATGAAGGATGCGGACAGCCGGGTTTCCTATGTGCTTAAGAACCTGCATCCGGCGGTGGCGGTGAGGCTGATTAAGGACGACGTCAATCCGTTGGATCTTCCCTTGGACGAATTGAACGAAAGGATTCGGGACGTCAGGAAGGAACTGGGAGTCACCGAAGACGAGCGAATCAGCAAGTATTTGTGGCAGTTGGAGAGAAACGCGGGTATTACCGAGGAAGAAAGGGAATCGTATATAGGGATATACCGAATGCTCAACCAAATCCAAAACATGGACGGTGCGGCAGTGGGCGCACTGGTGGAGGCGGGGGGCGAATTGACCCTGAACCATCTGATGACGGCGGTGCGCACGATAAAATCAGGCGGGGTGAAGGCGAGGGTGGACGACAAGCTCGGCGCCACGGAATCCATAACAAGGAAGTCCAAAAACATAACGGATCAGGTGAATACCGCATTTAGTGACAAGGGTCGGTTGCAGAATTTGACGGAGGACCTTCTTGACCGATTGAACCCGACGAATTGGCGGGCCGTGGTGGAAGGGGAGAATGGGGACGCCGGCGAGCTTCCCATCGACACGTTGCTTGAGAGGCTGGAAGAGGTGGAACGTAGGCCGAATCCCATAGCCGCGGGAAGCGGCGAGTCATCCGGGGAGAACGGGGAGGAGAATGGAAATGGTGAGCCGTCGGAAGACGCGGATGAATATTATCGGGAGGAAGCGGCAAGGGTTAGGGACCTGTTCACTAATAGTGGAGAAGAAATAGACTTTCTGAAGACGAACCGTATACCCGTCACCATGTACAACATTGCGGCGACGCGCCAAATGATGGCGGAAGGCAAGAACGTCATTAAAAGGGTTTTGGAGCGCAAAGAGGACTGGGAGGAAGAAGAACTGGCTCATGTGGAAGAAGCGTCGGAAGGGTGGTTGGAGTCAATGGAGGGAGTGGAGGAACTCCGGCGACGGGATGACGAGGTAAGGGACGCCGTTCTGGACATGTTGAGCAGAAAAAAGGCGGAGACGAATTCATTTGAGGATATGAGGCGGCTCTGTAGTTGGGAAGGTGAGATTCGGCTGCAATCGTTACTGGCGGATAGGGAGAGTTACGCAATCCCACTCGTCACGGAGTATGGAATTACCAACGTGAACCTGACGGTCAAGCATGGAACTGGGGCGGGAAGGCTGCAAATAACGGTGGATTCCCCCATACTGGGCGAGATTACCGCAGACTTCAAGGTCAAGGGACGGGAGGTTAAGGGCGAGATGTGGAGTGACGATGCGGGAACGAGGGCGTTGCTCGGACAATCCGACATCAAGGACCGAATGCGGGAGGAAGGATATGAAGCGGCGTTTGGAGTGGGGCGGGATTGGCTTCCGTTCGCGGGCAACGCGCCAAGGGGAGTGACGGACGCACCCAAGGACGACAAGCCTTCCGGAGCGGACGCGAAGGGGTTGTATCGATTGGCTAGGGACGTCATAAAGGGCGTCCAGGCAATAGAAAGAAGACAAGCAAACAATACCAACATAGAAAGGGCTGTGACATTATGAAGATAAACCACAACATACCGGCATTATTGGCAAACACCACGTTAAAGAGGACGGACGCCAAGTCAAGCAAAAGTCTGGAGAGGTTGAGTTCGGGATACCGCATCAACCGTGCGGCGGACGACTCGGCGGGAATGGCGATATCGCAGAAGATGCACACGCAGATTCGAGGTCTTGAGCAGGCTTCCAGAAATGCGGCTGACGGAGTCTCCGTAATCCAGACGGCGGAAGGCGCGTTAAACGAAGTCAGCAGCATGTTGCAGAGGATAAGGGAACTCTCCGTCCAAGCGGCCAACGGAACGAACTGTTTGGAGGACCGTGAGGCGATACAGAAGGAAATCGACCAATTGAAGGATGAGATTGACCGTATCTCGGAGACGACGGAATTCAATACGAAGCCGTTGTTGGATGGGACGTGCAACCAGAAGACGTTCACGAACAGTGCGTACGTGGAAGTCATCTCCACCAGTGACGGCGTACAAGTGACGGAATATGAAATGGTCGTGAACACGATAGGGACGCAGACCACGTTGGCGGGGACGGCGTTGACGCTTGGCCCCGGGGACGAGGTTGACGCCGCATTGGCGGGAACCATCAACATCAATGGAGAGGATGTTGAGATTGTGGAAGGAGACACGTTCGAGGAAGTATATGAAAAGATTCGGTACGTTTGCAACGCGGGCAACATTTCGTTGTTGCCTTGCGACGGGTTGGGGCAGGAAGTGGATGGCATAAGTGGGGCCACGACGCTTAAAATGGTGTCGATGAATTATGGTTCCGCAAGGAACATTGAGTTGGCGGGCGACAATCCGGACTTACTTGCGGCGCTGGGACTTAACCCAGGTGGCGTGGTACGGGGCGTGGACGCACAAGTTACGTTGGGGGACGGGTTCCCCGCAACCGCCGCCGCAATATCGGACGGCAACTCCGTGGTAGTTACCGCCGCGAATGGATTTGAAATGAAGATACATTTATCGGAAGGTGCGGAGGCCGAGCCGACGGGGATTGAGATGAAGGTGTTGGACGCCGGATACATGCCCCTTCAAATTGGGGCCAACGAGGGACAGATGATGCACGTGAACATACCGGAAGTCTCGACGAAGACCTTGGAGATGGAGTTGATGAACGTGTGTACGGCGATGGGGGCGCAGGAAGCCATTGCACTGGCGGATAAGGCGGTTGAGGTAGTGTCTTCCGTGCGGGCCAAGTTGGGCGCGTACCAAAACAGGTTGGATTCCGCCGTGAACAGTTTGGACACCTCGTCCGAGAATCTGACGGAGGCGCTGTCGCGTATTGAGGACGTGGATATGGCGGAGGAGATGTCGAAATTCACGCAGTATTCCGTATTGTCACAAGTGGGGACGTCCATGTTGGCGGAGGCGAACAACCGTCCGCAGACGGTGTTGAACCTATTGAGGGGTTAATGAATGTACGGTACCGTAGGAAAGGAAGGTTGGTCTCGTGACGAAAGAACGCATACAGGAGTATTCCGCAAGGGTGACGCAGGCAAATTCGTCCCAAATGGTGGTCATCTTATTTGAATTGATAATGGAGAATATACAGGGGGCGAAGGAGGAGCTTGCGGACGGGGACGCCGTGGAGTATGAGAAGAGTTTGCGCAAGGCTCAGTCCTTCCTGAACGAGTTGATGGGGAGCCTTGACTACCAATATGAAGTATCCTATCAGTTGATGTCGCTGTACATGTATGTGAACAGGGCGTTGGCGGAGGCCGTCGTTAGCAAGGAAGGGAACCGGTTGTCTTCTGCGGAATCCGTAATTGGTCGGTTGTTGGAGGCTTATCGGGAGGTTGCCAAGCAGGACTTCTCTGAACCGATAATGGACAACGCCCAACAAATCTATGCGGGTTTGACTTATGGCAAGGGTGCGTTGAATGAGACGCTCGTCAATTCGAACGAAGAAAGCAGGGGGTTCCGGGCGTAGCGTCGAGGTTTTGGCGCGCGTTTGGGCGTTACTATGGCCGCAATATACGAGGACGGCCGATAAGAGGGGTACGAATTATGCTGAAAAAGAAGGAATGGGAGAGGGGTGCGGGCGTCCTGCTTCCCATTAGCAGCTTGCCATCCCCCTATGGGATTGGAACGTTGGGGAAGGAAGCGCATCGTTTCGTTGACTGGCTGGTGAAGGCGGGCCAAAAATATTGGCAGGTTCTGCCCGTCGGTCCGACGAGTTTTGGGGACAGTCCATACCAATCCTTTTCCGCCTTTGCCGGCAACCCTTACTTCATCGACCTTGACGCGTTGGTAGAAGAAGGATGTCTGCGAAAAAGCGACGTTGACGGTATGGATTGGGGGAGGCGAAAGAGCAAGGTGGATTACGAGCTTATTTTCCACCAGCGGTTCCCCGTCCTCAAATTGGCGTACTATAACAGTAAGTACAAGGATGAGAAGGCGTATCGCGAGTTTTGCCGTGAGAACCAGTTTTGGCTGGAGGATTACTGCCTCTACATGGCGTTGAAGTTTCATTTTGACAATAAGGAGTGGGGTCTTTGGGAAGAAGACATCCGTTTTCGCAAGCGGGAGGCAGTAGAGAGGTACACGCGGGAGCTAAAGGAGGAAGTGGACTTCTGGAAGTTCTGCCAGTACCAGTTCTTCAAGCAGTGGAAGCAGTTGAGGGAGTATGCGAACGGCAAGGACGTCAAGATAATAGGGGACATTCCACTATACGTGTCCATGGACAGCGCGGACGTGTGGACGCACGCCGAGTTGTTTGAGTTGGACGAGGAGAAGAAGCCCATCAGCGTGGCGGGGGTGCCGCCCGATTATTTCTCGGAAGACGGACAACTTTGGGGCAATCCCTTGTATCGTTGGGACGTGATGGAGTTGGACGGATATGATTGGTGGATGAAGAGGATGGAGTGTAGCGCCAAACTCTATGATGCGATACGCATCGACCATTTCATCGGCGTCGTGCGGTATTACGCCATTCCCTTTGGCGCCACAACCGCCAGAGTGGGGGAATTCAGGAAGGGGCCGAGCAACAAGCTTACCATGAGGATTAAGGAGACGTTGAAGGACGTGCCCATTATTGCGGAAGATTTGGGCATCGTCATACCCGGAGTGAGGAACCTGATGAAGCGAACCGGGTGGCCGGGGATGAAGGTTCTGCAATTTGCATTTGACGGGGACGTGGACAACGAGAACCTACCCCATAACTTTAAAACCAACAATTGCGTGGCGTATGGTGGAACGCATGACAACGAGCCGTTGATGGGATATTTTGGACGGATGAAGAAAAAGGAGCTGAAATTCGTCCTGGATTATCTGGGAGTGGCCGACACGGATGAGATTCCCTCGGCAATATTGCGTTTGGCGTATGCGAGCGTGGCGGATACGGTTATTTTTCAGATGCAGGACATACTTGGACTTGGCGACAAGGCAAGGATGAACGTCCCCTCGACGGTGGGTAAGAACTGGAAGTGGCGGCTCAAGAGTGGCCAGCTAAAGGACGTAGACGTGAAGGAGATTAGAAAAATGGTTAAATTATACGGGAGGGCGAAGGTCAAGTTGTAGAATGATGTCTATCATAATGGGGACGAGGGAGGGGTCGAATTGTGTACCGCTGCACCGTTTCAACTCCTTGATGACCTCTTCCGACGACATACCGCTTTGATAATGCCTACCCAGCGTCATTGTGTCGTAAGCGTCCGCAATCCCGATGATTCTTGCGACCAGGGGAATGTTGTCCCCCTTTAGTCCCTTGGGGTAACCGGTTCCGTCGTAGTGTTCGTGATGGCACTCCGCACCCACCACGATGTCCTTGATGTGCGTGATGTCTTTTAGAATGTCACCCCCGATGGAGGGGTGCTTTTTCATGACCTCGAATTCGTCCTTGGTCAACTGGTCGGGTTTGTGCAAGATGGAGTCCGGAATGCCAATCTTACCGATGTCGTGCATCAGGGCGATGTAATGAATGCGCTCGATTTCGTCCTCGTCAAGGTGAAGGCGCTTGGCTATCTCAACGGAAAAATAAGCCACGCGATAGGAATGACCCTTAGTGTAAGGGTCTTTTGCATCGATGGTCTTGGTAATGGCGCGCATCGTTTCTTCCGTGATGGTTCGGTACTCGTCCTTTTTGTCTCGAAGGTTTCTCAACGCCCTTTTCGTGTAAGTCCGCGCAATCAATAGAGTGACCAACACGCCGAGATATAGGAACAGGTAGCTGGTCTCCATTTTCTCCAAAAAATCAAGGAGGGAATAATTACCGTAGGGTACAATGCCGTCTATGTATAGCACAATGTCATGAACCCCTTCCGTCAACATGTACGGGCCGCCCCCTTTACTATGATGGATTGTGGATGTGGTCGCCGCATGACCCCTGTTTGTGCGCAGTGCGTCGCACAAGATTTATAATCATCCAATTTATATTGTAATATGTCAGAACTGTCTTGTCAATCTACATTCTTTTGCTTGTCGAATCAAATATTTGTAACGATAATGAATGGAATTCAATTCATAGATGTAACTGTCAATCAAATCGGGGTCGGAGACGGTCGCCAAATGCGCATAAGTGACGTCCAACGCTTCCTGCGTTTTGCTGATGTCGTTGAGAAGGCGTTCGCGGGCCGCCTTCATTTCTAACGTTTGTCTCTTCATTTCCTACACCCACCCATCTTTGCCAATATTGTCCCTACGGTATGGTATTATTATTGTCGGTAAAATAGGGGCTTATTCAAAGGGATAAGAATATTTAGACAAAAATAGAATATAATGGCATTAAAAGAAAGACAGGTTGTCGGTGGTTGTAAGGAAATGAGGTGCTCATGGAGAAAATGATTTTGTTGTTCGTGATTATTGCGGGAAGCTTGGTCTTTATGCTGTCCCTTTGTAAGAACAAGGTCGAGTCCGTCTTGACCTTCCTAATGCGCTCCATGATGGGGTTGCTGGGCATATACATAGTGAACCGGGCGTTTGAGTACGTCGGGAACGACCTTATGGTGGGGATAAACGGGGCGACGGTAGGAATGACGGGCCTGCTGGGCCTGCCGGGGTTCGTCCTACTGTACGCCCTGTCATACCTGTTTATAAAGGCGTAAAAGTCGAAGGAAGGTGGTGCAAACGCCTATTCGAGTTTTTCGGCAAATGCATCCGATTCCGCCTCGTAAAGTTCCGCCAAGCCAGGGGAGACTTTTGTAAAATCGCTGTAAGCGTCGCACATAGTGTCAAACCTATCTTCGCAATCCTCCTTGAAGCTGTAGTAACTACCCTCGGGTTCGTAGACGAAGGCAAGAAATTTCAAGGCAGACGTTGCAAAACTTGCCGCTTCAACCGATGTGGATTCTAGATTCAAACCGTATACATCGTTCAGTTCTTTCAACACCGTCATTCTGTCTTGGATGTCCGACACGTAAGTTGGAACCCCGTAATTCATGTCGCCCTCCATAATGGCGTTTACCTTGGTGCCAACGTCCTCGGAAAAATCCCTTCCACGGCTAATGGAGTCAAGCCAAACTTCCGATATACTGTCGCCCCTCGTCATGCTAATTGTTGCGATTAACATTCCCTTGGCAACAACCGAGTTGAAGGTGGAGGTATACAGCTCATTGACGTGGGAGCGGATTGCCTCCACCTGTTCTGCCGAATCCTTGTAATCTGACAGGGACACGAACAAGTCATAGGATTCCTTAAGACGTGATTCCGCATAGGCCGTCGTCGCCTTTGTATATTGAATCTCACGAATCAGGTCATTCGTCTTGGGATAATCAGGAATGGTGTTGAGGATGCCAATGGCCTCGTCGTAATTTCCGCCCATAAAAATAGAAGAAGCCTTCTCATATGTAACTTCAACAATCAAATCCTTGGAATCCTCATAGTCGGAGATGTCGTTAAATGTTGCAATCGCATCGTCAAATTGGCCCTCGCCGTATAATTTCTTACCGTTTAGGTAGGTAAACTCAATGATTTTGTCTGCGGAATCCTTATATTCTTCATAGTCGGGGATGGACTTGATTTTTTCGATTGCTTCCAGGTAAAGAGTCTCTTCCTGTAGCTTCATGGCGGCCTTGTATGTATTGTTGTTGCGTATGGCCGCCACAATCCTAGGTATGGCAATGGCAAGTATGGCGATTAAGACAACCGCCGCGCCTGCGGCAAGGAACGCCTTTTTCTTGGATGGTTTTTGGGGCGGCGCGGCAGTCTCGGATGGAAGTGACAGGGGAATCCCTTCCTCCGTTACGGATGGAGGCGCTTCAATGACGCGTCCACAATTGGGGCATGTTTCAGCGTCATTCAACAACTCATTTCCGCAATTTGTACAGATGTTCTCTTTCATGGCACAAAACCTCTCTTTTTTATAGTTTGGTTATACCGTTAACAACTCTTCATGTCGGCGGTCGTTATGAATCAGGGGTACGGCAATGACAGGGACAGCACGACAATCAATATGGCCGTTACAATGGATGTGACAATCAATTTTCTGTTGGTTGGTATTTTTGATTCGCATGAAATCGTCAAGGGAACCCAACGCGTTTCCATTGTATGTCCGCAATTTGGACATGTTTCCGCATCTCCTAGCAATTCAAACCTACAATGGGTGCATTGTCTCTCCTCCATATGAAATCCCTCCCCCTATTTGTCGTGCAATGTCTTTTATTAATGTATATACGCAAGGGGATTACGGAAAGTTTCAAATGAATACGACAATTTGTTGCAAAAAATAATTTGATATAATTAGGATAATGGGATTATAATAGATATTAATGATTCTGTTTCCACATACGGAGGTAAAAATGGATGCGATGAACGTAAGAAAGAAGATATTGATTATTATGGTGCCCATCCTTCTTATTATTGTAATACTATGTATACTGATTGTCGTGAGGGGTCTTCATACGGATAAGGAAGGCATGGTGGTAAGGGATGGAACGTATCGCTTGTCTGGTGGTGCAAAGGAGGAGAAGGGCTATATCGTCATCAGTCAGAACGGAACTAGGATTCAGTTTATTGATATGGATGCAATATTGGATGGGTTCACGGAAGAAATAAGAAGGATGTCCATTCACGCCAGAAAATCGCAAATGCAGGAGAGCGGGGAGGAGTTTACCAAGGAAGAGGAGGAGAGGGTGAAGGAATCCGTAATGGATTATAAGGCTATGATTGGAGAGCAGGGTATGGAATTCGTCCTTGAAGAGGATAGTTTTGCAATTGCACCGATATGGGGTTTGGACACGGCGATGGGAAACATTATATTTAGCTATCTGCCCAGAGAAGACACCATTATAGTAGATGGCTATAAATATACACTAGAATAGTAGAGAAGCCATTTCGAGCGAAACGACTCGCTTAAATCAAGCCTGATTACAGAAAAAAGCGCCTTCATTGCGT